>Ga0210400_10000357_pt1 | contig 52286 bp, 51 predicted proteins | sample IncBWH26MmetaG_FD_155456 | JGI IMG/M metagenome (GOLD analysis project Ga0210400, IMG submission 155456) | Forest soil microbial communities from Barre Woods Harvard Forest LTER site, Petersham, Massachusetts, United States - Inc-BW-H-26-M | ecosystem: Environmental > Terrestrial > Soil >...
CGGAGTGCCCGAGGATCCTGCCAGGTAGAAGTCTTTCCAGGGGAGGGAGCCGGAGCCGAAGTCAAAGCCGGCAGCGGCGTTGGGGAGGAGGGCGGTGTTGATGGCGACGGAGGAGAGGTTGGAGAGACCATTATTAGCTCCACCGCCACCACCTCCGGTTACCCAGGTTACAACTCCCGATCCATTAGTTTGAAGTGTTTGGCCATTAGTTCCATCAGTTGTGGGAAACGTAAAAGCGCTACCTACTTTTAAGGTGCCAAAAGTTCCTATACCAGTAGTGGTAATATTTTGCGAGCCCAGGTCAACTGTTGCATTAGCCCCCGTATAAGGCACCGAAGAAACTACAGTACAATTTGGGTCAGTAGGGCTGCACGCAGGATTAGTGGTTTCCCCTGGATTATAAGGGCTCCCTGGCGGAGTGGCCAAGGCATACCAAGCCGTAGAAAACAAACCAGCCAACACTAGTCCTAAGAGTATTGAAAAAAAGAAATTGGGAATCTTTTTGGAAAAACTTTTTTTAGGTTTTATAAACCTAATGGGAACATTTTCCATTTATATTTACATTACTTTGAATCACGAAATGGGCAATGAAAAGAATATTTCTTGTCTTTTCCTCAATTTTTGGCCATAAATCCGCTATAATTTTCATACGTAGCCTTTGGCTATGCCTGAAAATTCTATCGAATTTCTATCTCAAAAATTGAGGAAAATCCAAAGAAACCATTTCGTGATTCAAAGTAAACTACATGCAAAACCCGAGACACTATATTCTCGTAATTTCTTAATTTTATCATAATTTATTCTTGTCAACCCTGTGGATAACTCGTATCATTTTCGGGCTACCATGTTTTTATGACAACGCAAAAATGATACGAGTTAATAGGTGATTTTCTTTACCAGAGCGGCTAATAAATCTTTTACACTTTGTTGTATTTGATCTACTGTTTGGCCGCCGGTAAATTGCTCCCATTTCGCAAGAAGTTCTGGATCATTAAGAGCTCTTATTGCATTTTCCAATTTTAAGCGGTCGTCAAAAGAAACTTCGGTATTTGATTGCAACACTTTTGCAATAAAAAGATTCAGAAAGTTTACCACTTTGGCATTGGTCTGCTGAGCTTTTACTTGTTGCTGTAATGTTTCTATTTTTTGTACCTGCAAATAGTACTTAATCGCAAAAAAGATGTTACCAATCACCAGTAATACAATAACCACTAAAAGAATGATGTGTGTTTTATGAATATTTTTATTCGTAAAGTCCATAAACGTTAATTTTTAATTTGCTTAGCCCGCAGGATATCCCGAAGGCTGAATTTTTAATATCCTAACTTGAAAACATGGTGGGTTTTAATCATTTCAAATTTTATTTTTATCGCGCCTTCGGTCTTTATAAAAATTATATCCGAGCAATAAGATCACCACAATCAGCAATAACGACTTCCAATCAATGATCTGCAGGAACCAATACTGCGTTTTTAATTCAATATTGATATGGACTCCACTGCCTTCGGTCACCTCAAACGGCTTGCCGTCATAACTTAAATATCCGGGCGCATCGACCTTTAAATAATAAAATCCATTTGGCACCAAAAATGAATACTTGCCGGTTACATCGGTAATTTGGGGATTCTCTTGCTGGAAATTATTAGCTGGCCAAAGTTCATAATCATGTGTAGCGGGGTTTAACCAATACAGCGAAGTAATCGCTCCGGCAATTCTAGTTTCCAAATCTCCATTTTTTTCATAAACATAGCCTTCGGGGTCAACCACGGTAGTAAGTTTTATTTCTTTTGAGGCAAGAATAGGATCTTGGTACTGTATTTCAGTGAAAATTTCATACTCGGCATCAACCACCGGTGCTTGAATAGTTGCAGCATATACTCCATTACCGGTATCTGCATATTCAAACTGGTTAAGGATGAGTCGCTGCTCAACTGATGATGAATTTGTGGAACCAGCGGTTGGAACTCCAGATGAATAATTAGACTGCTGAGGAACCACTTGAGCCTCTACAGATGGCTGAATATTTGCCCCTTCAACCGAAATTTGGGTGTTTTGCGCAATAGGACCGGTAAAATCTGGCGTAGCAAAAAGTAACGATGCCGTCATGTTGCTTAATGGCACTTTCAGGGCAGTTTGGTTATAATTTTTAGACTTAAATGCCAAGTATCCAATAACCTTTTTTACCGGTTGAGCAACTCTCACAATAAGTTGTAATGGACGCCCGGCAATAGTTTCTATGGTTTGCTCGGCTCCTCCATTGGTATTATTAATTGAAAGAGCAACATTTAAATCAAGTAATCCCCCGCCCACTTTTGCAAATACCACTTCAGAGGGAATTTTGCTCTTTGCCAGTGGCGACAAATTTTCAACCCGAATACCTTTTATTACAGCAAGTTTTTCAGCAGTAATAGTGGTTTTTGGGAACAGAGTGCTTGTGAGTGTGGGCAGATTCAAATTAGCATTGGCCAATTTTTGAACGTCGGTAATTTTTTTTACGCCCACCTGGTTAAAGGTTTGCTGCACTTGGGGAAACTTTTGGGCTAATAAAGCTACGTCAGACGGCAATGGAGCTAAGGCGAAGACTGATAATGCATTTGAAGACAGGTAATAGAATTTGCCGCTAAAAGCGAATGGTGCCGTTTTAGGAACGGTCACCACAGCTATAGGAGTAGGCGTGCTTTTTGCTATTGGCTGGAAAAATTTAGGCAACAGAGAATTGACCCCTTCGGCAAATTGCTGGAAAATAGGGGCCAATGGAGGAGCTAACACAAACTGCTGCAAGTTTCTCCCCAATGGTTGGAAAAATTTTGGTGTTAAAGAACGTATACCCTCGCTCAGTTGCCGCAATATGGGAGTTAGCGGAGGAGCCAACGTAAATGGAGGTGGATTTTGAGAAGACGATGGCTGGCCGTTTTGAACTGAAAATTGAACTGTTACCCTGTCCCCCACATTGCCCGCTGCATCCGTAGCAAAAAGCTGCAAGGAATGGGTACCCAACGACAGTTTTCCAAGAGTGATAAGCCAATTGCCACTTTGGTCAGTGTTAAATAAACCATAACGGTCATCGATAAAAAGCGTAATTACTGAATTTGCTTCTGAAGTTCCGCCCACAATCACTTCTTCATCTGGGCTATATACATTTTTAATGGAAGTTATTTTTACTGTGGGAGGGATGGTGTCTAAAATAATATTTTTTGAAATAGGCAAGGAAGCCACATTATATTGGTTGTAAAATTTCACATACACGGTTTTTTGTCCGTCGCCCGGGGTTAATGTCCACAATTTTGTAGCCTGGTAATCTTCTTTTACCGCATTGGCAAAATCAGGAACATTGGAAATTTCCATAGCTACTGTATCCTGGCGGACAGTTAAAGAAAGGGTTACGGTTTGCGTGGTAGTATATTGGCTGCCGTTGTTAATTACAACATCAAAAGGAGCTGATGGCGGTCCAATGGCAAAACCTCCGCCACTTCCGCCAGAAGAAGTGGAAGTGGTGGTACGACTGCTGGCAGGCCTCCAATCGGTGGTTACATTACAATGCGCACAACTAAAGTTAATGTTTATATTGTTGTCACCTGAAGCGGTTCCTGAAAATACTCCTGAAGAATTTATGGTGACTCCGCTGAAATTTATCCATCCAGTGCCTTCCGCCCACGCTTTGCCCGAAAGATTTCCATTGCCGTCATTTTTCACGCCGCTTTTGGTGGCTCCTAAATTTATCCATGCGGTATTTTCATTCCATGCGTAACCAGTAATAGTGGTATCGATAATATGGGTATTACCTCCTGTAGTTCCAAAATTAATCCAGCCAATTTGACTTGACCACGCAGAACCGGTAATGGTTCCTTCGGTGGTAGACGCAAAAACCGCTTTTGCAGGCAGAGCTACAAAAACCAAGAGAATCAACAAAAATAAAAAAAAGTTTTTGGTCAATTAAATAGAACGTTTAATTGATTGTATTCGTCAGTCACGAAATGGATAATGAAAAGAATATTTCTTGTCTTTTCCCCAAAAATTGGGAGAAATCCAAAGAAACTATTTCATGACTGACGGATTGAACATTAAAAGCGCGCAAAAATGGATTTTGTCAAAGTATCAAATGCATTTTTTCATTTTAACATGTTAAAAATTTGTCAACAATGTGGATAACTTCTTCTCAAATACCATGAGAAAGAGTATTATTCACCAAGCTCAGAAACCAGAATTCCTCCATGGCTAATTTCTCGCTTTTATACTCTGCAAAATGCCCAGGCCAACAAAGTTTCCAATTAAACCCGATCCTCCGTAACTTACAAATGGCAAATATAATCCAACTACCGGGAGCAACGAAAGATTCATCCCAACGTTAATAATAAATTGAGTAATTAAAGTAACCGCAAATCCAACAGCAAAAAGACGCGGAAAATTTGTTTTTGACGCAATAGCTATTTGCAAAACCCGCCAAATTAACACGACATATAATGCAAACAACACAAAAACCCCCGCCATTCCCCATTCTTGCCCTATGGCTGAAAAAATAAAATCGGTATGGGGTTCGGGCAAAAATCCATATTGCACTTGGGAGTCTTTGCCAATGCCAGTACCAAAAATTTGGCCAGAGCCAATAGCAATTTTTGTTTGTGTTTGGCTCCATGAGCCTCCCAGTACATCGGTAGGAAATAGAAAAGAGGTAATTCTGCCTTTTTGATAATCTTTCAGTAAAAAGTGCCAAGAAAAAGCAGAAACGAATATAAAGCAAACCAAAAGAATTAAAAAATGCTTTATTTTAATTCCCGAAATCATCAAAATGCCAAGCCATATTAGCAAGAGTACCATGGCGCCTCCCAAATCCGGTTTTATAAACACCAATACAGCGGGAAACAGCACATACACGCCCGAAATAATAATATGCCGGAATTTATACATTTCAATGTGGCGCATGGAAAAATATTTCGCCAATAACGCAATGAGCACAATTTTGGTGGGTTCAATAGGGTCAAGTGATAAAAAGCCAACTTTATACCACCCGCGCGTGCCCCGTATCATGGGAGCAAAAAAATGAAGCCCGGCCAGTAACACCAAACACACGGCATATAAAATTAAAATAAGGTATGAATTATTCCGCAATATCCGGTAGTCAAACATACCCACCAAAAACATTGCCACAAGTCCGATGGCAAAAAAAATCAGCTGTTTTTCAAAATCTGAAAAATTATGATGGGCAATTGAATAGCTGTAAATTCCCCCCAAACCAAATGCGGTAATAAGAATCACACACACAACAAGCCACCAATCCATTTTTTTAAAAAATTGTAAAGAAAATTCCATATATTACTTTGAATTATGAAACGTCATTTCCAACGGCTATTTCGTAATTCAAAGTATGTTAACTATTTTATTATTTCCAGAAATTCTTTTTCTTCAATAATTTTTATGCCCAACTTCTCTGCTTTTGCCAACTTTGACCCGGGTTCTTTGCCTGCCACCACGTAGGTAGTTTTTTGAGAAACTGATTCTGAAACCTGTCCACCCAAATTCCGCACTTTTTCTTTTGCCAGCTCGCGCTCAATAGATTCTAAGGTGCCGGTAAATACAAAAGTTTCGCCAGATAATTTTCCTTTATCTTTTTTGGCCGGATTTTTAATTTCCACTCCGGCTTTTTCTAATTTTTCCAAAAACTTCTGGTTACTTTTTTCACCAAACCACTCGTGTACGGATTTTGCCACAATAGGGCCAATGTTGGCAATAGCGTCAAAGTCTTGTAAGGTTGCCTGCTGTAATTTTTTTAACGAACCAAAGTGTTCGGCCAAGTCAACGGCCGTTTCCGCACCAATGTTCCTAATGCCCAACGCATAAATAAACCGCGCCAGGGTAATTTCTTTTTTCTCTGCAATAGAAACAATCAGGTTTTCTGCCGATTTTTCCCCAAATCGTTCCAACTGTTTTATATCGCCCTCTTTTAATTCAAATACATCGGCTGGGTCGGCAACCAAACCTTCATCCAGCAACCGGTCAATAATTTTAGGGCCCAAACCTTCAATGTTAAATGCTGCACGAGAAACAAAATGATAAAAACTGCGTCGTTTACGGGCAAAACAATTTGGATTGGGACAGCGCCAAAGGGCTTGGGAGTCTGATTTTTCTAATTTTGTGCCGCAACTCGGACACATTTTTGGCATGGCAAACTTTTTTTCTTTTCCAGTGCGCAACTCTGGCAACACTTTGATGATATCAGGAATAACATCGCCCGCCCGCCCCACAATCACCGTATCTCCAATTTTTATATCCAGGCGCTTAATTTCATCTTCATTGTGCAGCGTGGCACGAGTAATGGTGATGCCGGTAATATTGACGGGTTCTAAAATGGCCACCGGCGTCATGGCTCCTGTTCTGCCCACCTGTATTTGGATATCTACCACCTTGGTGGTTGCCTGATTTTGGGCAAATTTAAAAGCTACCGCTCCCCTTGGCGCCTTACCAACCACGCCCAGCTTTTCAAAAATGGTATTGCTATTAACTATGACCACCATGCCATCTATTTCATAGGGAAGTTTTTCGCGCAGTTTTGCGCATTTTTTATAAAAAGAAAAAACTTCTTCTATGCTTTTGCAGTACTGATTGTGCTGGTTGGTTTTAAATCCCAGCTCTTTTAGTAATTGGTGTTTTTGTTCGTGAGTGGTTGTTGTAGCTCCCAGCGCAATATCATAGGCAAACGAATCCAGTTTCCGGGAAGCGGTAACTTTTGGATCTAATTGACGCACCGAACCAGCTGCCACATTTCTTGGATTGGCATAGAGCGGCAGATTTTTTTTTGCTTGTTGGCGATTAATTTCTGCAAATTCTTTTTTTGAAAGAAATACTTCGCCGCGCACCACCATTTTTTTTGCGCCCTTACCGTTGTCCAACAGCAAAGGAATTGCTTCAACGGTTTTTAGGTTATTGGTGATATCTTCGCCAACAAAACCATCGCCACGGGTCAAACCGCGTAAAAAAACGGTGTCTTGATATTCAAGTTCAATGGCTAATCCGTCAATTTTTAATTCGCAGTAAAAATCTATTTGGTTTTTTTCTTGCGGTGTTAATAATTTCGTTATTCTTTCATACCAATCTTCAAAATCTTTTTCTGAAAACACATCATTGAGTGAAAGCATCCTTTCAGCATGGGTTACTTTCTTAAATTCTTTTAACGGCTGGCCGCCAACCCGCTGGGTAGGCGAATCTGGCGTGATAAATTCTGGGTATTGTTGCTCTAAATCAAAAAGCTCTTTTTTCAAAGAGTCCAGCGCTTCGTCGGAAATCTCTTGCTTATCTAATACATGGTAAAGATAACGGTGGTGGTTAATGAGATCTTGAAGCTTTTTTATTCTTTTGGCAGCATCATTTTTTTTCATATGTTATTTTATCGTGAGCGAGTCAATAGCTCTGCTCGCATCGCCAAACACACCTTTTGAATCAACTTGGAAATCAGAAAGTAATGGGTTTGCATCTGGGCTTACATGGGCAGAAATAGCATAGGTTCTGCCATTAAATGCAGCCGTGTAATTAAGCTGGCAATTGGTGCAATTTACCACGTCGCATCCGTTGCTGGCAAGCGGAGCAGTGGTGCAACTATTGCATTTAGTGTTTCCATCTGAACTAAAACTACTGCATGCGGTACAGGTATTGCACATGCCTCGGTTTGCACCGTTTACCAGCTGTTTTCGGTCAAAGTATAGCGTTTGTTCCATGCCGGTATCTGCGGCATAAAATGAAGAAATGCTATTGCCTACGTTTTCTATCACTTTAATTTCATTAACCAGCACGGTGCTTATGGTTAGCACTAACGCCAAAATAATGATCATAATAAAAAACGTGATGATCACCGATACTCCTCTTTGATTGTGCAATGTAGTATGTAATATATTCATTATCGTAGTATGTCTCTTTCCGAAACGGTTGTTTGAACTACTTTTTCCTGGGGAATTCCCGATTTTGGCGTCTGCACATCTAACAACAGGGTAATCCTGGGCTGGTTAGCATCGTTAATGGTGGCTAATCGCAACGTTTTATTGCCATTAATCACAAACAAAGCAGACTTTATGTTAAATTGGTCAGATAATAAATTTTGTTCAGTTCCGCTACTTTGGATTTCGCTGAACGTGGGATTTGCAGGATTGGTAGTATCTAAGAAAATTTCATCGCACGAATTATTATTTAATTGGTTGACAAACTTCACGCCATTGCACGCTTGCGCGGCACCGTTATTGCAATGAGTGAGTTGATAAATATATCCTGCGGTTCCAAGGCAGGTTCCGCTGGAATCCCTTACTGCCATTCTTAGGGTTTTTGAAACATATTCTGAAGTAAAACTGATTTGGTTTAACAGCTCCTGCTCTCCCAACATCCTTTTTTGCTGCTGGATAATAGAAATAAAGATACTTACTGAAACTGCTATGACAATCAAAAATATCGTCAGCACCACAATGAGTTCTACGAGAGAATACCCACCGCTTTCTTTTAAATTTGAAATCAATTTCATTTATTACAACTAATAATATTGAATCTGGAAGGGGGTCGGGGAAACACTCGGTTTCCCCGTGGAGGAAATTATTCAAAACCGTGGGTTTTGAAAGAGCAAATCTTTTTTCCGCTGGGAGCGGAGAAAAAGATTTGCGACTGACTCGCTGGTACCACTAGTACCAATTATATAAGTATTCATTTGCATCGTAGTTAAACGACCTGCCCGCGTACGTCCAAGTTACCAGTACGTCAATAAGCAGTGCGTCGCTGGTGCCGGCTATCGGGGTAATGGTGATTTTTCTATTAAAATTAAAGGGGGTAGCAGTAGCTCCCGAATCATAACTGTAAAAACCATCGCCATTGATATTTAAGAAAGTGCCGCTATTGTACGGCAACAGCTGACTAATATTGGTTGTTTTATAATCAGCCATGCATCCTGTGTTGCAAGGAGAACCGATAAGCCCATTCGACCACGAACTGGTGGAAACGTATAAGCGTCCGCCGTCAACTCCGGCAATTAAATGCAAGCCATCAATACTAGAAGCTACCGTGTGCCAATGTTCGTTAACATTTCCTGCTGGTTTAGTTTCAGTCCATGTGGTGCCTGAATTAGTGGAAATGTATAACCGGCCGCCGTCAACTCCGGCAATTAAGTGAGAGAAATCGGCACTGGCGGCCAATGCTCCCCAATCTTCGTTATTGTTTCCCGCTGGCTGGGTTTCTGTCCATGTTGAACCGGAATCGGTGGAAATATACAAGCGGCCGCCATTGGTTCCTGCAATAACATGGGTGCCGTCAGAGCTAAAAGCCGAAGAATCCCAACTAATATCAATATTTCCTGCCGGTTGGGCCTCTGTCCATGTTGAACCAGAGTTAGTAGAAATATATAAACGATGCCAACTTCCTGCAATTAAATGCGACCCATCGGAACTGGAAGCTGCCGTATGCCAATTGGTATCAATATTTCCGGCCGGTCGGGTTTCTGCCCATGTTGAACCGGAGTTAGCAGAAAGGTATACACGGCCGCCGTCAACTGCGGCAATCAAATGGGAAAAATCGGCGCTGGCGGCTGACGCGTACCAATACTTGTCAACATTTCCAGCCGGTTGGGTTTCTGCCCATGTTGAGCCAGAGTTAGTGGAAATGTATAACCGGCCTGTACTACCCGATCCCACCAGCACATGTGAACCATCAGAGCTGGAAGATGACGTTAACCAGGGTTTATCAACATTTCCAGCCGGTTGGGTTTCTGCCCACGAAGAAGCGGAGTTAGAAGAAATATAGAGGCGGCCGCCAGGAAGAGATCCGCCGTTGCCTACCACCAGATGTTTGCCATCAGAGCTTGAGGCTACGGTTGTCCAGTATTCATCGCTGTCTCCGGCCGGCCGGGTTTCTATCCACGATACCGCCGAACCAGAAGCATTAATAAAATTATTATCTCTTAAATTTCTGATGATTTCTATGCCTTCTTGCGATAAGTCGGCAGCAATAAACCGGGCAGAAATATTATAAGTTAACGCCACCACTGTGGCAAAAGCACCATATGTTGTAACAATGCCAAATGCCAAAATAGCAATAGCAACTATTATTTCAACAATGGTGAAACCGTTTTGCTTCATAGAACATGGAACATAGAACATGGAACAAAACTACAACGAAATGTTTTTTTGTTATGTGTTCTATGCTATGTGTTATGTGATGTTATTTAACCAACACTAATCCTGCTGTATTAATTGAAACCGTTCTTGTTTTTGCCAAATTAGATGCGAAGGCAAATACCACCTCTACAATGTTGTTGGTTGCCGTTGGCGTAATCGTAGTAACAGGAATGGGAGCAGTAAAATTTATGCTCGCGGTACTGCCCGTAATATTATTCATTTGTTTTACAATAATCCCGGGTTCAGTTGAGCTAAAATCGTTAGTTTCCACAGGGTAGTCAGAGCCAGGGTCGTAGTGCTGGTTGCCTGGTAAGGCATCGGCGTAAATAATGTACTTTTTGTTGTTGCCAGATGAAGAGTCAACGTATATTCCGTATCCTGCAACCGGGTGTGATACGCCTCCTGGATCTATGTAAGGTGTAGATGATAACGCAAATGCCTGCGCCCTTCTCGTGTCCTGCTCAAATTTATAGGCAACCCGGGAGAGTGAAAGCTGTAGCTTAGTTTGTTGAAAATCCGAAAGAGTAATGGCAAGCAATACGGTAATAATGGAAACCACCACCACCATTTCAATAATGGTAAACCCAGCACCACTTTCACTGAATAATCGGGATTTGGTTTTAGAATTGTTGTTGAATTGAAAGTTTTGAAACATGCTTACGATTTTAATGTGAAAGTGGTGCTGGGTGAACCCCTTTTTCAAAAAAGAAACAAGTGAATGTACCATTGAATGATTGCATCTCCAAAAAACAGTGCCACAAAGGTGCCAACAATTAAAAATGGGGCAAATGGCACTTCGCTTTTTAGTCCTTTTTTTTTAAAATACATCAATATTAATCCTATTATAGCACCAAAAAAGAAAGACAAAAACAGGCCCACTAAAATATTGGGAAATCCTAAAAGTAACCCTAATAATAGTGCCAATTTAACATCGCCAAACCCCATCCATTTGCCCTTTGACAACAAAAAAATACCCAGGAAAAAACCTGATGCAATGAAAGCGGCAAGCAGGTAATGGGGGAAATAGAACACGTTTTCAAACAAACGATATAAAAAACTAACGGCAATTGCCGGAAATAGTACGCTGTCTGGAATTAAATAATGTTTCAAATCGTATACAAAAATCACAATTAACGAAGATGCAATGTAGAGTAAAAATAGCAGCTGTATGAATACAGGAACTGAAAATGCATTGATAGCTGATAATTGAAAGTTGAAAATTAATAGAAATAATAAACCGGTTGCTATTTCTAATAATGGATACTGGATTGATATTTTCTTGTTACAATACCTGCAAGCACCTTGTAAAAATAAAAAGCTGGCCACAGGAATCAAGTCCAGCCAACTTAAGCTATGCTTGCAATGAGGGCAATACGACCTGCCTTTTACAAAGCTTTCATTTTTTTCCAATCTATATAGCACGCAGTTCAAAAAACTGCCTATACACAGACCTAAAATAACAATGAAAATATCCAAAAGCAACAATACGGTAATCATTTGCTTATTGTACCTTGAATCACAAAATGCTTTCAAGTTACTGCATGATTTTATAAAAATTAAAAAACACCTTTAAGCTCAAGGTGTTTTTTAATATCATCAAAAAATTTACAGGCAAGCGGCCGTAGCAGGACATTCGGTAGCACAATCTGTGGAAGGGACATTCTTTTTAGCACCGGTGCTATCCACACAGAATACGCCACCGGCTTTTAGAGTTGAACATGCGCAAAACGCGATATTGGTAACATTACAGCTTTGTGTGGTGCCTCCAATGGCAGTAATTGCAGCGCTGGGAGTTGTATACTGTGGATCAGTGCAGAAATTCGCATACGAGCTATTGGCGTCCATGTACTTTGATGAATTAATCAATATACTACTTAAATTTCCTTGTATTGAGGCATCCTTGCTTTGGTTAATCCATGCAGTTACATTAAATAACACGATGGCAGTTAACACGGCAATAATGGCAATGGCGATCAATAGTTCAACAATAGTAAAACCAGCAGAATTTTTTTTATAATATGATGTAAATAATTTTTTCATAAGTTCTGTAGTTAAATTCAAGACTTCGACCTTTCAAGATTAATGCTTATTTGCTTCATTGTAATACACTATTACAAATAATAAAAATTATTTATCCACAGCTCTTATGTAATGCGGTGAATTTACCGCCCGAGAAAAAAGGCGACAAATAAAAACAACGAAGTTTCATCCCCGTTGTTTTTATTTACTCGTTTAATCAAGAATGATTGCTGAAATCAAAACTTTCATTCCGCGTTCAGAAAACTAAGTGCACTTTCCGTAGTTTGGTGCTACAGCAGTAACTGATCCCGCAAGTTTAAGCACTTTAGCTCCGGTAGAGTCAACGCAAAAAGTAGCAGTAGCTCCAAGAGCATTTGCTTTTAAGGTAACCATCCCAGCCCAATTTTGAACAGCATTGCCAGTGCCACTGCACACTGCGGCTGTACCCGTGCTGTCAGAGCAAGCGTAGGTAAATGCATATCCATTGGCAGCAGTACCGGTAATAGCGTTGCAAGGTCCGGTAAATCCTGAGCTTCCAGCGCAAGCAGTTCCAGCGGCTATGGTTCCGGTAGTAAGGGCGGCGCTGTTAAAGGCCGAAAAATTACTATTGGTGTCGTAATACACTGCACCGTTCGTTAACATGGTAGCTAAGTTACCTTGTGCTGCAGCATCTCTTCCTCTTCCGATATATTGGGTCACGTTTACCAACACAATGGCCGTCAATACGGCAATAATGGCAACAACAACTAATAGTTCTATGATGGTGAAACCTTTTGATGTTTGTTTGTTCATTTGTTTTTTATGTTTCTGTTTTTTTTAAATTTTAAACCTCGACCTTTTTACCCCGTTAAATAGAATTTTTTGAATTCTAATTCCAATGTTTAAACATTGGAATTATTTAACAAGGTGAAAATTTTCTTTTCTTAACGTCATTATAATATGGATAAAAACAATACTCAATAATAATTTCTGTGGATAACTACATTGTGCTGATAAGTACCTAAAAAGTTAGCTCAACTTAACTACACTTTCCATAGTTTGGCGGTACAGCAGTAACCGATCCCGCAAGTTTAAGGACCTTATTGCCCTTAGAATCCACGCAAAAAGTAGCAGTAGCTCCAAGAGGATTTGCTTTTAAGGTAACCATCCCAGCCCAATTTTGAACTGGACCGATATTGCAGTTTACAGCCGTACCCGTGGAATCAGAGCAAGCGTAGGTAAAGTTATATCCATTGGCAGCAGTACCGGTAATAGCGTTGCAAGGAGCAGTGAATGTCGCATTTCCAGCGCAAGCAGTTCCAGCGGCTATGGTTCCGGTAGTAAGGGCGGCGCTGTTAAAGCCTGTGTACGAAGAGTTGCCAACGGTGTCATAAAACACTGCGCTATTGGTTAACATAGTGGCTAAGTTACCTTGTGCTGCAGCATCTCTTCCTCTTGATATATACTGGGTAACGTTTACCAACACAATGGCAGTTAACACGGCAATAATGGCAACAACAACTAATAGTTCTATGATGGTAAAACCAGCGCCCTGTTCATGAGATAATTGGAATTTCTTTTTAGGGTTTTCTTTGGGTTTAAAGTTTTGAAACATACTTTTTATTCTCAGGTCAAGCAGTAGACGAACGAATCCTTTTAATATTTCCATGTAATTCTAATTCATTATATTATGTATAAAAACAACATACAACAAAACGCTGTGGATAACCTTGGAGGGCTATTGTTGTTCATGGACAACTGGATTGTTTGATTAATTTTTGGAAATTTTCTTTTTTAAACCTTGAATCACGAAATGCTTTCATGGGATTTTCTTTACATCTCACGGCGAGAATTTGATAGAATTCTAAAACGTAGCTCGCTACGTTTTAGAATTATTGCGAATTTGCAGATGAGATGTAAAGAAAAGACCTGAAACTTGCAGTAACTCTGGCATTTCGTGATTCAAGGTAATAAACATAATTTTTGATTGATGTGGCTGGTTAGATAGTACCGAGAGCATCGTAAAGCGGGGCGAATACTGAAATTGCCAAAAGGCCTACCACCACCCCTAAAACCACAATCAATATCGGCTCTAAGAGGGCTAAAAATAAATCAATGGAACGCTTAATTTCTTTATCGTAAAAATCTACCACCTCCGTTAACGTTTTTTCCAACTTTCCGGTTTCTTCACCCACTTTAATCATTTGGATCACAAACGGCGGAAAGTAGTATTGATGGCGCACCAATACCGAACTTATTTTTTCCCCTTCCGATACTTTTTCTTCAATTTCAGTAATAATTTTTTTATAGACATCGTTATTAACTGTGTTGCCAGTAATTTTTAGGGTGTTATTAATTGAAATTCCTGCCGCCATTAGGGTTGAAACATTTCCGCAAAACCTAGTAAGAAACACTTTTCGCAGAATATTTCCTATCAGTGGCATTCGCAACGACAGTTGGTCATAGGTTTTTTTACCGTTTTTTGTCCTGAAATAAAAAACCATGAAAGATACCAATAAAAAGAATGCTGCCAAAAATACCCACCAGTAGTTTCCCAAAAAAGCATATACATGAAGAATGAATATGGTTGAGGGCGCCGGGGCGGAACTGGCATCTAAAATAAGCTCTCTGACCCTTGGAAGGAGAAAAATAACAATTACATTTATGACGATAAAAAGAATAGATATGGTAAAAATAGGATAAATCATCGCCTGCCTCACCTGCGAAATGATATCGTGCTCTCTTTCTAAGTGATCTGAAATATAATAGAGAGTGCTGGAAAGTTTACCAGATATTTCGCCCGATTTTATTAAATTGATGAAAAAATTATCAAAGGTTTCAGGAAACCGAGACAACGCCTCTGATAACGAGATACCCTCCTCTACCAGGCTGGATATTTCCGATAACTTTTCTTTAAAGTGCACCTTGGTTGCTTGCACCGCCAAACTTGAGAGGCTTTGCACCACTGGCACGCGAGACTCTAGCATTACCGCCAACTGCCGTGAAAATATGGCAAGTTCTTTTCTTGAAACTTTTGTCTCAAATTTTATATTTTTAAAAAAATTCTTTTTTTCTACCTCTTCTTTTAAAGAAGTAACAAAAATATTGTATTTTTGCAAAAGAACGGCTGCTGCCTCTTTCGAAGAGGCCTCAATGATGCCGGTTTCAATTTTGCCTTCTTTAGTTCGTGCCTTGTAGCTAAACTTCATTTTATGAGAGTAAATTTTTTAACTCCAGCGGATTTGCCGAATAATCAATGGCATTTTTCAAAGAAATTTCTTTTTTCCTTACCAGGTCAGACAGCGCCCGGTTTAAAGAGATCATACCTTCTTTTGCCGACGTTTCAATCACAGCAGGGATTTCGTGGTTTTTATTTTCCCGTATCAAGTTGGCAACAGCGTTATTGCACATCATCACCTCGCATACCGGAATAAAACCGCCGCTGATTCTGGGAATTAATCTTTGGGAAACCACGCCCAAGAGCGACCCTGCCAGCTGAAACCTAATTTGGTTTTGCTGTTCGGCGGGAAATACGTCTACAATTCTATGAATTGACTGGGATGCTGAATTCGTGTGCAAGGTTGCAAACACTAAATGCCCTGTTTCAGCTGCTGTAATGGTAGTGGAAATAGTTTCTAAATCCCTCATTTCTCCTACCATAATAACATCGGGATTCTGTCGGAAAGTGGATTTTAATGCACTCGTAAAACTGTTGGTATCGGTGAGCACTTCTCGTTGGTCAACAATGGATTTATCTCCCTGGTAAATGTATTCTATGGGGTCTTCAATGGTGATAATGTGAACTGCCCTACTGTGGTTTATTTCGTCTAATAGGGCCGCCAATGTAGTGGACTTACCCTGCCCAGAGGCTCCGGTAATCAGCAAAAGGCCTTGAGACCTTTTGGTAAACTCATGGAGCACCGCGGGAAGCAGCAACTCCTCAACGGTTCTTATTTGGGGAGAAATAAGGCGCATGGCTAAACTGATACAGTCTCTCTGAAAGAAAATATTAACGCGAAACCGTGCTCGGCCTTCAAAGTCATAAGAAAAATCTATCTCTTTTTCCAAGAGAAACTTCTCTTTTCTGGCCTCGCTCAAAATGCTAAATGCAAAGCCCCGGGAAATTTCAGGAGTAATAATTTTTTCGTTAAACAGAGGGACTAATTGACCGGTCACCCGTATAACCGGAGGATGGCTAACTGAAATAAGCAGGTCGGAAGCTCCCTCTTTTATGGTAATGTCTAACACTTTTTTAATAAATTGCGAGTAATCCATACTGATGAAAACATCCAATTCCCAATATTCAATACCCAAAAATGTTTTGGAAATTGGAAATTGGGTATTGGGAATTTATGTAAGTATTTCCTTTATTGCATTGGTAATTTCTTCGGGAGTGGTTTCTATCTTTAAAAAATACTTTATCACGTTTAAGTTAGCAATATTATCTTGGTAATCTTTTTGGTTAAGATTTGACACTACGATTACTTTTATATTCTTGGTGCTTTCATTTTTCCTTAGTGTTTTTAAAACCTCCCAACCGTCAATTTTTGGTAAAATAATATCTAACACCAGTAAATCAGGGTGATGATTTTTAATTTTTTCCAACGCCATTTGACCATCTTTGGCAACATCTACCAAGAATCCTTCTTTCTTAAACTTGCTGGCATAGATATCTATGATAAACGGATCATCTTCAACTAATAAAATGTTTTTCATATATTATTATTTTGGATTAGTACATAAGCATCGCATTAGTTTTCTTGTGTGGCTCTGACAATTTCATCAATGGTGGTTTCGCCGTCTAACACCTTCAAGATGCCTTCCTGGGCCATGGTAAGCATGCCTTGCTTTTGCGCTGATTTTAAAATTAACGATTCTATCGGATCTTTTAAAATGATATCAATCAATTCCGGGGTAATAGATAACACCTCAAAAAGTCCTGCCCTGCCTTTGTACCCTTTAAAGTTGCATACTTCGCAACCGTTGGCCTGATAAATATGCAATGGGCTTGGAACTTTAGTTTCTTTTTTTACTGACGCGGGCAAGGTTTTTACAATATCCTCAATGTATTTTTTCACTTTTTCATTTGGGATTATCTGTTTTTTACATTTTGGGCATAGTGTTCTCACCAAGCGTTGGGCAATGACTACTCGTAAGGTAGAAGGGATTAAAAACGGTTTTACTCCCATATCAATTAATCGTGGAATAACGCCGATGGCAGAATTGGTGTGCAAAGTAGACAGCACAATGTGACCGGTTAGGGCGGCGTTGATTACCAAGCTAGCGGTTTCTTCATCTCTAATTTCGCCCACCATGATAACATTTGGGTCTTGGCGTAAAATTTGCCTCAACCCTTCAGCAAAACTATATCCGATTTCTGATTTAATTTGGGACTGGTTCACTCCTTCTATAGAATATTCGATAGGATCTTCAATGGTAACAATGTTGACGCTTTCCTTGTTGAGAATACGAATGAGCCCATAGAGCGTGGTAGTTTTTCCAGATCCCGTGGGCCCAGAAGACAAAATTAATCCATACGGTTTTATGAGGGCTTTTTGTATTAAGTCTAAATTTCTTTTTTTGAGACCCAAGGCATCAAATGATTTTAACCCTTCGGTAGGATCCAATACTCTGATCTCTACTTTTTCTCCGTACAACGTGGGAAATGTAGCCACCCTAAAATCAATTTCTTTAGTATTAATCTTAGCTGAAAATCTGCCGTCTTGGGGAATTCTGTTTTCATCAATTTTCAAGTTAGCAAGGATTTTAATACGAGACACCATAGAAGAATGCACACTTAAAGGTAAAAAAAGACTCAAGTGCAAAATTCCGTCTTGGCGAAACCTGATGTTAAGCCTCTCGCGGCTAGGCTCAATGTGAATATCGGAAGCCGACCCTTCGATGGCGTGGCGTAAGATAACCAGCACCATTTTTATCACGGGCGCTTCATCGGTAATTTTTAGTGACAACGAACCCGTTTCCAACGAAGTTAAAATGTCTTTGTTGTCCGCCTTTAATTCTTCTAAGGCTTTTTTCGTTTCTATTTCCAGGGTTTTATACTGTTTTAAGATATTATCTAAATCAGTAAAGGTAACCAGGTAAATTTCATACACAAAATTTTGTTTGCGACTCAAAAACCGCAGTGCATTTTGAGCCGACAAGCTTTCAGGATACACCATCCCAACGCCAACAACGTTATCTTTTTTAAACAGAGGAACCATCTTATAGTTCATAGCCGCTACGCCCGATATTAAATCCAGCACTTCTTGGGGAATTTCTTTCTTGTCCATCTTCATGAGCGGCACATTTACTATCTTACTTTTTAATCCAAATAGCGCGCTCTCGGAAATAATTTTGTTTTGTAATATAATTTCTTCTTCTGTTTTACCAGTGTTCTTTATTTCAGCATTCAGCTCATTCCTTTTTTCATCACTGATGATGCCTTGTCCGTATAATTCTTGGATGAGTTTCATTGGTATGCAGATTAATACTATTACTTTGAATTACGAAATGCTTGCGTGGGATTTGTCCAAAAGTTATTACTTAATACGAAACAAATGGGTTGGTTCTGCCCACGCCCATTTCCGTTAAACTGGAAACTTTGAACCCCGCCGCTTCCAACATTTTTTGAGCATCTTGGGTGGTGGCTGCCGAAATATTACCGGTTGTCTGTTTGCCATTTTTATCTTGAACCACATAAGTATATTCTGTTTCTAAATTTAAAAACGGCTGTAAATTTTTTACACTATCTGAATCTATAATGGATAAATTTACAGCGATATCGGGCCGTATAGTCGCCGAAGGTATTGCCGCGCTCTGATGGATATTAATAAGCTGGGGGAAAAATATGATGACAGAAACTATGCCAAAAAATACCACCAATGAAAGGGCAATGCCCGTAAAAAATATACTTTGCTTTTTTTTCGGTGATATGAATACTATAGCCATAGCAATAAATTTTTAATAGGTGTTTGTTTCCATTTCTAACTGAAAACTATATGTCTTTTGATCTTGGATTTTGGGTTGTTTGGTATCCTGTGAACCTCCAGAAACGTCAGTTGAAGCAAAACTGATAGTATTTATCTGAAATAATCTGGCCGATGAATCTAACGCCGCCAAAAAGTTTTTAAAACCTTGGTAGTTACCAACCACATTAACTGAAAAATGTACATTTCTTACCTCTTTATCCTCTGTAACCGGGGGCACGGGTGCAAACAACACCGCCTTTACCACAACGCCGTTTTCGTCTCCCTTTTTTTGGAAAAAAGACACCAACGGGGCAAAATAAAAATTAGAAGGAAGGGCACTATCAACTTTTGCCAATGCATCCTTTCTGGCTTCTATATCTGCAGCTACTTGGGCTATTTTTGCATAGTAAACTGATTCGCTATTATACTCTCCTTGTTTTTGCAATAATTCATAGTCGATTTTTTTTAATTCCTCGTATTTTGGCAGCACAAAGAGAAAAACCCCAGCCACAGTCGTAGCAAACATTACCAATATAACGATGAGTCTGTTGATTTCCATTTTTTAAACGAATGCATGGTTACTTGTTATTAACCGGCTGGCTGGTATTTGGAGCTACAGGAGAATTGGACGTGGTACTGGTTTGAGGGTTTGTTGCAGCTGTTGATGAGGTCGTAGGGCCAAAAAATCCATTTGAGTAATAATTGAAAATGTTAGGGTTAAAGAATATTTTCAATGTAAATGCTATTTTCCCCTGTGACAGGTTTTGAAAAGTGAAAATACTAATATCCCTTACATAACTCTGGTTTTTTTCAAATACCGAAACTTGGTGGCTCAATGTGGCCAGGGTATCGGTTTGTCCGGATATATCCACTTCATTCTGGGTTTCTAGCATGCTGAAATTAGTAAACCACACGTTTGGCACGGTATTTTCTTCTATGAAACTAAAAACATTGCTAGTAATTCGATGCGCCGCAAGCAACGTGGCGAAGTCATCAATCTTTTTTTTGTATGTAATCACTTCCATTTCAGCCACCCGTTGTTGGGGAGTACCATACGCTTCCATACTCTTTTCTACAGCATTAATTTGCTGGTGTTGAAGAGAAATTTTAACAGCAAAAACCCCATAACAAAAAATCGCAGCAATAAAGAGCGCCAATACAAGGTAAAAAATCACATCCATCCATCGCGACTGGTTATTTTTTAATTGAGATAATAAGGTAAAATCCACTTTTTATTTGGTAGTTTGTAGCGAGTATTAATAGTTTACTCATCAACGTAACTACTTTGAATTACGAAATGCCAGAATTACTGCAAGTTTCAGGTCTCCAATCCTCCTAAAGCCGCTCCCACTGCCGCAGAAAAACTTGGACCCATTTCTTTTAAGGTATCTTCAAGAATAGGAGGGTACAAAAATTCTGAAAAACAATCGGGCACATACACATTTTTTTTTATGCTTGCGGCAAAATATTCTTTTAATCCGGGCATGTTGGCGGTACCGCCAGTCAGATACACTTCGTCTACTTGTTTTTGTTCTGCCTGGAAAAATTCGGCAATGATACTTTTTACTTCAATTAAAAGCGGGTCAATTAAAAGGTAAAGGGTTTTTACTACATCTTTACGGGAATACATGAGACCTTCTTTGGTTTTTATATCTTCGGCAATATCGTAATCTACCCCTAATGTAGAAGCAATAACGTGCGACAACTGGCCGCTATTAAAGTTAAAGCTGTAGCTCTTTTTTAAAAAGCCATTGTCAACGATATTAATAGTTGAACTTTGCACGCCGATATCCACCAAGCAAACTATTTTTTTATCATTTTTTATCAAAGCCCGGGCAATGCCCAGCGCCTCCGCTTCCAGCGCGTACAATTGGAGACCAGCCATTTTTGCCATGGCCTGGTATTCTTGCACTACCTGGTTTGGAACTGCCACTAAAAATATCCGAGACGAAGCACTTTTGTCTCCCGGAGCATTTGATATAATGCGCCAATCTAAAGTAACTTCAGAAATAGGCAACGTGATATATTGGGAAGCGTTGTAGTGGACTGCATCCGGAATTTCTTTTTCCGACATCGGAGGGATATCAAATGAAGTACAAAACGTGGAAAAATCGGGCAGGGAGAAAACGACACCTTTGGTTCTTATTTTTGCTTCATCTAAAACTCCCCGTATTGCCTTAGAAACAAAATCATTTGAGAGCAAGTAGCTGCCTTTTTGGGCGTTCGACAATGATTCTTTGTAAAAGGCGTTTGATGTTATCTCGCCGTAATTTTCTAAGGTTTTTCCTTCGCCCCAACGGGAAATTTCCACCACCTTAAGTGCAGAAGTTCCGATATCTATTCCCACCATTTTTTTAGGGAAAAACATCTTTAACGGATTTTTGAAAGTATGCTTCATAAAAATAATATATTCTGCATAAGAAAAAATTTCCAACTTTCAGTTGTTTTCTTTTCATTATATAATAGAATAATGTCAAACACACTGTGGATAAATCAGTTATAACATTGAGCAAAAATTTCCTATTGGAACTATTCTTTCCGTCTTTTTGTTTAGGGTGTAATAAAGAGAATGTTTTATTGTGTGGTGATTGCCGGGCGACTTGTGAAATTTCCGAATACACCTATTGTCTGTGCAATAAAAATCCCCTTCGCCTACCCGCACAGGCAGGTCTGCCCAGTGGAGGAAAATGCCAGCGCTGCCAAGATAAAAAACTGTCGGGTTTATATTTTGCCCTGCCCTATAAAGAAAAATTTTTAACCAAAAAATTAATCTACCACTTTAAATACCGCCACTTAAAAACCCTGTCAAAAAGTTTGGCAGAAATGCTCGGGGAACATTTTGTGGTGACAAAAAATAATATCGAAGTAATTTGGGAAAATAGCATATTAATACCCGTACCTATGGAAATAAAAAAAATGAAACATCGCGGATATAACCAGGCAGAAGAATTAGCCAAAGAGTTGGCAAGCATAGTAAAAATACCAGTTGTGCTAGGAAACTTAACAAAAATAAGGGCGACATTGCCTCAAATGGAGCTTTCAGCAAAAGAGCGCCAAGAAAACTTAAAAAATGCTTTTTTTGTTGAAAACCCCGTAGAACTCAACAACAAGAAAATCTTTTTAGTTGATGATGTCTATACCACCGGCAGCACCATGGAAGAATGCGCCCGTGTTTTAAAAGATGCCGGCGTAAAACAAGTATGGGGCATCGCCTTTGCGAGAGAAGGGTAATTTCGAAAGTAAAGCAAAAAAAAGAACCCGGCGATACCGCACGGGTTTTTACGTTTACCCTTTAGTCTATTTTCTCAACGGTTTTAAAATCTTCTGCCACCCATAACAAAACGACAGTACCGTTAAAACCGGCTGCTTCCATATTTTTTTTAGCTTGTCGCAAATGAACTACGTGTTCTTCTTTGCTCACCGGATTGCCAGCACAACCAAAGTGGCATGCGATAGCCAGTATTTTTGAGCCGTGGTGATGAAACGAGATTTCCACACGCTTCATCACGTTTTCCATGATTGGAATATTGCTATTGTCGGCCAAGAGCTTATCAGCCCCGGCTTCGGTAATCATATCTACGTAATTTACGTGATAGTTAGCAATGATGTAGTTTTTCACGGCATCTTGCACTCTGCCATCCATGCAGTTAATGGCGCAAGCAAATGTTTTGTTTTCCTCCATGTTGTTACGATATTCTAATAATTCTATTGCTGTGAAAGGCGCGAAAGCTAACGCAGCCAATAGCACTACAAACAAGCACCAACGTTTTTCTGATTTTGTCACTTGAAAATCCCTTCGTGTAAATTGCCAAAAACCGGGCGAAAGAACTAATAATCATTTTATCAGATACTTGAATTTTTGCAAATCTAAAAATGGGTTGTGAATGGACTGCCAAGACCGGTAACATAATCGTAGTGCTTGCGGGCGGTGCAGTAGTATCCACAATCGCCGTTGCTACCACTGATGATGTCGTGAAAGTATTGGGTATTGTTAGGCGAAGATTTATCAGTGTAAAAGTTTTGATTAGTTGCAGAATGCCCTAACGCTTGTATCGCTGCCCATTGGGGTGCACCTGCTGATGTCCCACCCACCACATACCATCCGTTTTTTGACCTACCAGTAGGACTTTTATAAATAGCAAAACCGCTTTGCGGATCAGCATTGTAAGCCACATCAGGAATGGCGCGATACCCTTTTGCTTTTGAAATTGAGTAATCTGCTTGATAATTTGGTTGTTTTTCGTAAACTGACACGCCTCCACCCGATTCACTCCATGCTGTTTCTTTTACAACCATTGTATTATTTTTTAAAAAATTTAAGCTTGTCCCACCTACGCCTACGACATTGGGACTCGCCGCCGGCCAGCTGGCTCCCGCTCCATTATCACCAGAGGAGGCAAAAAAACTAGCGCCATACTTGCTGATAAAGTGACTATCAAGCGTAGTTTCTTCGGGAAACTCTGCACCGCCCCAGCTCATAGAAATGGCAACCACATCTTTTCTGGACGTCGCATAATCTATAGCCTGTAATAAATTTTTACCGCTTGGAGTAGTGGCCTCAACCAATAAAATATTAGCATTTGGAGCAATAGCGTGACTCCACTCAACATCAAGTGATGCTTCCATAGCCCAACCGCTGTTTGGTTTTATCAAATTTGACATGGTATGCTTTTCAAAACAACCATTACTGCTTGTGCAATCTGCTAAATTAAACTGCTTGTTAAAAACTTGCAAATCTTTTTCAATGGTTGGGTCGTCGTAAGCTCCAATAATAGCAATAGTGCCCTTGCCGCCAGTTTTCGGCAAATTATACACAGATTTAATTTGCTCTGGCGAAAAGCCAGCAGGCAGTGATTTCGCGTTACCCAAAATATGGATGGGCGGATGCGCTTTGAAGTCAGCAAAACGATAGGCCGCTTGAGCTGGCAAAAAAGGTAAGGAAACAAACAGAATAAAAAATAAAAGAGTTACTTTTTTCACAGCGGAGAGGGTGGGATTTGAACCCACGAGTCTTCTTACGAAGACACAGGTTAGCAACCTGTTGCTTTAAACCGCTCAGCCACCTCTCCTTAACTTTTTAATTCTATCGTTAAAAACACATTAAGTCAATTTGATTAACGAGGATAGCGTAGCACGTGAACACGTCCCAATGCGTTCACGTGCAAGCGACGCAGTTAATACAGGGCACCCCTTTATTTTAATACAAAGGTATGATAAAAATAATCTCGGAGGAGTCCTATAGCGGCTATTAGAACGGTCTTGAAAACCGTGACCCTTCGGGGTTCGTGGGTTCGAGTCCCACCTCCTCCGCAGACAACATTTGCTATCGTGCAACCGCCTTATTTTGGGTGATTGTGCGATCGATATGCTTATGAGGATTGTGCGAAAAAAGCTAAATCGAGAACTAAAATTCTCGATTTATATTTCTATTACATGACTGAAGAAAATAACGGACAATTACCAGCAGAGGGAAACGCTCCTAAAGTAATTCGGGGTGCCTTGCAAGTTATTGGCGGAGTAGTCCCTTTCGCGGGAGGATTTTTTTCTGCGGCAGCGGGAGCATGGTCTGAAAATGAACAAGAAAAAGTAAATAAATTTTTCAGACAGTGGATCAAGATGCTTGAGGATGAAATCAGGGAGAAGGAAAAAACTATCCTCGAAATCATGGCTCGCCTAGATATTCATGATGCAGAAATCGCTAAAAGATTGGAAAGTAGAGAATATCAGTCGCTCCTAAAAAAGACATTCCGAGAATGGTCGGGAGCAGAAAGCGAAGAAAAAAGAGGCTATATTCGCAATATACTTGCAAATGCCGCCGCTTCGAGTATTACTAGCGATGATGTAGTCCGTTTGTTTATTGATTGGCTTAAAAACTATTCAGAAATGCACTTTCATGTTATTGCTGCTGTATATAATTCAAATGGAATAAGTCGTGGAGCAATTTGGAAAAAAATTGGTAAAGAGCCAGTTCGCGAAGACTCTCCCGAGGCTGGGTTATACCGTTTGCTCATCCGTGACCTAAATATGGGCGGCATCATTCGTCAACACAGAGAAAAGGATGCTTCAGGGACTTTTTATGGTAAAACTCCGCAAAGGAAAACATCATCTTCTCGCAGTGGCCCAAAACCAATGGAATCAGCTTTTGACGAAGAAGATTTGTATGAACTTTCAGAGCTTGGTCAGCAATTCGTTCATTACGCCATGACTGATTTACCGCTGAAAATTGAATATAAACCAGAAGGATGACTAAAAGAACAAGCAGTTATTACTGCTTGTTCTTTTAGTTTTCTACCTTCCTTGCAGCGTGATAATTTTTTCTCTCATCACAAGCTTACTTTTCAGGCACGATAGGAGCTCTCGTTTCTCAATCGTACTGCCTTCACGAAGCAGATATTTGGCATAATCCCGAAGATCCATTTTTCGGAGCTTCACTTTTTTCTTCGGATCTACATCCGTGAACATTCTCTGGAATTTATTAAATCGCTCCATTTCCTCCTCGAACTTATGTTTCATGCCAATCTCATTGATGTCCATTTGGTCCATAATCTTAATAAGCTGGTCAATGAGTTCTTCTTCGCGAATGTAGCCACCTTTGCACTTGTGATCCTTTGACCGGGTGCAGCCATAGTAAAGATACCTTACTGTGGTGCCATCCTTGAGCTTCTTGTACTTTTCTTCGGCGGTAATTCCGGATTGGCAATGGCCGCAGGTGATCAATTTAGTGAAGGCGAACTCCTTAATTTCAGATCGCACCAAATGGTCTCTTTTCAACTGATCTTGTACCCGATCAAATAGTTCCTGAGTGATCAGTGGTTCGTGTTTACCATCATACCAGTTACCGCCGTACTCGAACCTGCCGTAGTAAAAAGTATTTTGCAGGATGATATAGATATTGGAGAGCGATAAATTCTTGTTGCCTTTGCTCTTGAAATTTATCGTAAATTTCAGCCAATGATACAGCTTTCTACCCGACCAGTGTTCGTTGGCCACTTTCTCAAACATCTGCTTGATGATAGGAGCGCGTTCTGGATCAATGACCGCATGGCACTTTTTATCCGTTCGCTTTTCGTTAAAATAGCCCGTGGGAGCGACGCCGGGACGCAAACCCATCTCACATCGGGTGCGAAGGCCACGGCGCACGTTTACTCCTCGATTATCGTTTTCCAACTTTGCTTGGCTGCCCAGAATCATTAGCAAGAATTTCTCATTAGGCGAGTTGGCAAATCGCTGGCCGTAGGTTCGGATATCCAGGAGTAATTTTTGATCCATCAAATCTACGATTGAGCCCAAGTCACCAGCATTACGAGAGATACGGTCTGGTGCCCAAGTCAGAATGCCATTGAATTTGCCAACCCTGATCCCATTGATGAGTTCATTAAATATTGGTCGCTCACCAACGTTTTTGGCCGAGTGGCTTTCGCGTTTGATGTCTACGATATGCAGATTTTCTTTTTCTGCAATCTGAAGCATCTCCTTGATCTGGGAGTCGATGCTCAAGATCTGTCGCTCCTCGGACTCGGTACTTTTACGGGCGTAGAGGCAGTATTTGATGGGGGTAGGCAGTTTTATGGCCACATTATTTTCTTGTTTTATTCCTTGTTCCATAGTTTTTTATCTTTAATTATATAGCCCTAGTTCGACCTTTGTACCTACAATGAATGACGCAATGAGGGTTGTAAGTCCAGACCCCGATGTTTTAAAAAAAGAGCTGTGGATAACCCCGTTAAAACCCCAAAACCTGTCCACTTTTTGGACGGGACCTGTCCAGAATCTGGACGTCCAAAAAGTGGACACTACAAAAGAAACTCGTTATACAAAATAAACTATTACAAAAGAGACGGAGTTATCCACAGTTACCTGTGATTTTTCGTTTACAACAAGAAAAGTAAAAATGGTATGGTCGGATAAAATAATTGAAAAACTGATAAAAATATATAGAATAAGGGTGTAAAGAATTGTAAACTATGGAAAAAGAAAAACATCTCAAAAATAAACAACATTATATCGACCTTTACGACCGTCACACGGTCGAGGAGTGCCGGCGCACCGAAGCGATGTTTCAGGATAAGGAGCTGCCACCGTATGAGGGCAGGGAATTTACCAAAGAAGAAACTATTCAGATGGGTGCAAATTTCGCAAAATTCTATCTCCATTTCCAAACCGGAGAACGATATCTTGGCAAAGAAAAAACCATCAGAGAATGGATGGATGCTGACCAGAAAAAAGATGAGCTCTACGAATCCGCTCAGGCACCCGAAGGTATTCGCTGTCTGACCTGTCGGAACCTGCTCAAGCCTACGCTCAAGGAATTCTGGTCAGAGCATGGCAAGCCTGACAGGATTTTATTCATGTACGAGTGCCAGAATAAGTGCTTGCCGCACCGGGCATTCTTTTCGGACGGCGAAGAATGGAGAAGGAAGCTCGATCCTTGCCCTCAATGTGGCGCTAATTTAAACCACGAAATGACCGATGATGGTAAAAAGATGGTTACCACCTATACCTGCCCAAAATGCAAATATACTAAGACTGATGAGTACGAATGGAATTTTAATAAATCAGAATCCATTGATGAAAATTTTGCAAAAGACAGAGACCGTTTCTGTCTGACCGATGCAGACGGAAAAGAATACCAGCTGGAAAAATGGAATATGGAAGGCATGGCAAAACTTCTGGAAGAGTTCAAGGAAGAAGAAAAAGCCCGTGAAGAAAAACTCAAAGTAAGCCCCAAGGGATTTATCCTTGAAGGAGCTGGCCGCAATTGTGCCATTTGCGGCGGTTCATCGGGTGAGGAGGGAAGCTGGTATGATGAGTACGGCGTCAAATGCTTGGTCTGTCAGAAAGCTATCGACGATGGAGAAATTCCCGCATCCCTAGCAAAAGACGAGGAAGGTTGGTACTCGGAATTTGATATGAGGCATAGTTTTAACCTCAAGACTTCCACGTTAAATAAATGGGTGAGAGATGGGATTATAAAAGCACGGACGGTCAGTCACTACGGCAAAGGCGTCCACGCTCAGTTATTTCTCATTGAAGACAATAAAGATTTCCTGCCGCCTAAAAAATTAGTTGAATATCAATCGGTGCAAGAGGTCAAAGACGGAAAAACCTGGCATCGCTCAGAACCATGGTGGAAATTTGTCGATCCCAAAAAACATCTGAAAGACTATAAGATTATTAATCATCTCAGAGTAACGTACGGTATTTTCGAAGAGGTAAAAAGCCTCAATTTGCCAGCCGGAAAATACGTTGTGGTGGGTAGCGGTCCTATGGTTGTAAAAGGATTAAGAGAGTTCAATGATATCGATATTTTGGTTAACGAAGATGTATTTGAAAAGTTATCTAAAGAACCGGGATGGAAATTATCCAAAGGCGAAGCTGGTAGGAAAGTATTAAAAAAAGACATTTTTGAAATCGATAAAATATTCTGGTGCAAGGATTATCAACCGGACACCAATGAGCTTATTAAAAATGCTGAAATGATTAATGGGATCCCATTTCTACCGCTTTCAGAATTGATAAAATTTAAGGAACAGCTGGGGAGAAGGAAAGATTTGCAGGATATTAAGCTAATAAACAGCTATCTAAAAATAAATTCAAAACCATAGACAAGAGCTGGAAAATATGATATAAATCGGACAGACCTTTGACAGAAAATTCCTCGCAACCAACCTCAAATACAAGGAGTCCCGGCATGGTAAAAAAGAAGGTGACCTTTCTTCGGAGAGGTCAGCGTGGCATCTTCACCGAGATTTACTTCCCTCAGCGAGTCGCCGCTCAAGGCACCATTTTCACCGCTCTCCAGGAAGGCTATCATGGAGAAGTTGTGAAGACTTATCTGGTGGATCACATTGACTACCTCATCGAAGAGCTTCAGGAACACTGGCATCTTCTCGATCCCAATCCGGAGTGGAAGCGAACCAAGCCGACTCGGGATGAAGTCGAGAAACGGATCGGGTTGTACAAATCGCCGTTCTTCGGCTGGTCAAACTACGCCGTGGGTGGCGTGTTCTGGAGCAAAAGGAAAAAGATGATCGAGGAAGCCACTCAGATCATCCGTCTCATGTTCCTGTTTAATAGCAAATACGTGCAGGCGGCAAGAAACGCCAACTGCTCCGACGTCCTTCGTGCCATGATTTTTTGGCTCATTCCACGCCATGTGCGTCTCGAAGAACGCCACGTCTGGCACAAAGCCGAAGAAACGCAATTTCTCGCCCAGCACCACGAATGGTCTACGCAGAAGGAGGCGTTCGTCCACAAATACTTTCCCAAAGTGGGACAAGAAATCGCCAAATGGATGGGTGATTGCTTCCTGTTTGTTTTCGGGTATCTTGTCCGTCAGTTTTCCAAACATCTGACTGATATCGGAATTCCCGAGCAGGAAATCTGGACAACCAGTTTCTCCAACCTCACGGTTACTATTATGAAGTAGTGACCAACAACCACAGAAAGGAGATCGTCATGATTTCGCAAGTAATGGAAAAGAAGCTCCGCAAGATCGTCGCTGCCGTCGGCAAGAGCGCAGGAAACAGCAATATGCAGCAAACCGCAAAAGAAGCGGATGCCGAAGCCCTTTTGTACTCCCTCATCGATAACCTCGAAAAAGAGGTCACCGGTGAACACAGGGCTACTGCAATGCTCCACAGCGCCCTCGAAAGATGTTTCTTTCGGGCGAGGGTCGAGAAGGCCAAGCAACTTCTGGAAACGGAAGAAGCGACGGTCTAAGTTCTTTCAGGTCAAAGCACATGCCTCGGTTCTACGGAATCGAGGCTTTTTATTTTATTTTTTTGATTTTCTTGGTAACGGTAGCGAAAAATGAAATAAAATAATCGGAAACCTGTAATAACAGGTAGAGGGTTGGTGGAAAGGTTTCATCCTCAATGGCCAACTTTCTATCGATATCCATGTTATGAGCATGGGTACTTTGTAGAAAGGTCGATGAGTACATAAATTCTTAAAAACTATACACATATGAATAATAAATTAGTCTATATCGTAGCGGGCGCGGCTCTCTTGCTTGGAAGCGTAGGTTCTATTGCCATTCAGGCATATGCCCAAAGCACCAATGCAACTCCAACTACGACCCCTGTCGTGCAAACTCAGACTTCAGCTCAAACCCAAGTTCAGGATCAAAACACCACCAATGATAAAGAAACCAATGATCCTGGAGATGTAAGTCATGGACACAGGCCTCTGGGAGGTGATGGAGTAGTTTCTAGCATCACTGGCTCTACTATTGTGATGGGAGAAGAGTCTGATGAGGGATCAGTTTCTTACACTGTCGATGCAAGCAGCGCTACGATCACCAACAACGGAGCCGCAGCTCAGCTCTCCGATATTAAAGTAGGAGACAAAATCTTTGTTGAAGGCGCAGTAACTGGTACTAATGTTAAAGCGACTTCGGTATCTCTTGGTCACCCGGGATACCAAAAAGACAGCGAGCCTGCCGGCACTCCCGAAACGAATGACGATGGAGGAACTTCTGCCTCATCAAATTAACTGAAGCGAGATTAAAACCACGAGCAACCCTCGTGGTTTTTCTCCATTTTTAAATAAATAATGCTACAATGAATTTATGAATATATTACAAAAATTACAACCGAAAGCAGGTAAATTGGGCGTACAGATTTTAAATAAAGTTCCGGAAGTGACTATTTTTTTCTGGATTATTAAAGTACTGTGTACCACTGTCGGTGAAACTGCTGCTGATTTTCTCAATTCAACGTTAAATTTTGGATTAACGGGCACGTCGGTTGTTATGGCCATCATCCTTGCGGTAGTACTCTTTTTTCAGTTTAGAGCGAGAAAATACGTTCCCGGCATCTATTGGTTGGCGGTGGTACTACTCAGTATCGTGGGGACCCTGATTACCGATAATCTTACCGATAATCTGGGAGTTCCCCTTACAACCACAACTATTGTTTTTGGCGCAGCGCTCATTATTGTATTCTTAGTTTGGTGGATAGTCGAAAAAACGCTTTCCGTGCACTCTATTATCACTTTGCGCCGAGAAATCTTTTATTGGTTGGCAATTCTTTTCACGTTTGCCTTAGGAACAGCATCAGGTGACCTGGTATCGGAAAAGTTTAATCTTGGATATTTAACAGCACTTCTTATCTTCGTGGGTGTAATAGCTGTTATTACCATCGGCCACTTTATTGCCAAAAATATGCTGCATAAAGAACATCGGCTCCAATCCAGTAACGCAGTACTAGCTTTTTGGCTGGCGTATATTATGACAAGACCCTTGGGAGCTTCGATTGGTGATTATCTTTCGCAAGCCCGAACGGACGGTGGTCTTGGTTTGGGAACCACTACGACAAGCATCCTATTTCTTCTGGCAATTTTAGGTGTCGTTATCTATCTTTCGTTCACGAAAAAAGATGTTATTTCTAAAGAAGTATTGGAGGAAGATTTAAAAGAACATAAGCTACTTGACCACCAGAAGAAATAATATAAAAAATTACTGATGCCAAACAAAGAAATTTCGAAAAAACATCATGTGGTTTATCACAAAAACGGTAGCGTCTGGGCTAAAGGTGATATGCTTGATGGGCAACCTCATGGTTATTGGGAATGGTTTAGGAAAGACGGCACCAAAATGCGGTCAGGGTATTTTATGAAAAGTGAGCAAGTCGGTAAGTGGACGACGTATGATAAGAAAGGTGCCGTTGTAAAAGTAACAGATTTTGACAAGAAAAAACCGAATAAAAGGTTGTAATAATCGTTAATAAATTAACATTTATATGATGAAAAAATTCTTAGTATTATATCACGCTCAAACCTCGGCCATGGAAGAAATGAAAGACCAAAGCCCCGAAGAAACCAAGAAAATGATGGAACCGTGGATGATGTGGGCAAAAAAGTGTGGCGATCATCTGGTTGATATGGGAACCCCGCTTTTTAACGCGAAAAAGGTTTCTATGTCTGGCATCATGGAAAGTGATACCGATATAACTGGATATTCGGTTCTTCGGGCGGATAGCATGGACGAGGCAGTAAAGATGTTAGACGGCCATCCATTTTTAGCAGAAGGAGCTGACAATCACGAAATTGAAGTCCACGAATGTATGGAAATGAAAATGTAGTATCTTTGGACCGATAACAAAAAACCGCCAAGAGGCGGTTTTTTGTTTGAGCTACAATTATTCTTTACAATCCCGCCAGCTGCTTCATCTTGTGCCGTGTCTTATACCCCACATACCCCGAAACCGGATTAATGCCGTATTTCTTCTGAAAGGTCATAACAGCAGCCTTAGTGCTTTTCCCAAAAACACCATTATCGTTATTATTTGCCAAACTTCCTTCATAAGTAAGATATGCTTGTAATGCTGAAACAGCATCATTTTGATCTCCTAGTTTCATGTTTGTGGTAAATACTGCGTAGTCTTTTGGAACGTCTAACCTTGTTTCAGAACCGGCGATAGTGTTTAATTCTTTTTGAGTGGCAGCATCAGTAATCCCTGTTTGGGCCAGACGATGTTTTAACTGGAAATTTTTAAGGGCAATTTGTGTTAAATCTCCAAAATAACCGGTGACATATTTTTCTTGGTAAGAATCTCCATCCGCAGAAAGAATTTCTTGCAGATGTTCTATTTCAATATCTTTATCTCCTTTTTTAAATACCTTGATAAAGTGATCGGCGGCCAGCGTTGAATTGTTTATACCACTTTCGTTAAATATATCCTCTTTATTTTGAGCCGAGGGTGCAAGGGAGATCATAACCCCTGACGAATATATTTTGGCGTGGTTGTAGGAGTAGACGGCATAATAATAAGTGGTGCCGTTTTGCACATTGGTATCGGTAAACGTTTCGGCCCGGCCTTCATATACGGTTTGGCCGTCAGCGGGCGAATTTGGATAAGATTCATCTTTGCGGACTACTACGGTTCTAACAAAATTTGATTCCCCTGGATTGTTCCAGGTAAAAATAATCTGTGAATCAGCTGGATCGGCTTTTACCAGAGTCGGCTCAAAGCTTCCAGAAGATGTACCGCCCGATAATATCCCGTATTCCTGATTTACATTTGTCCAACCACCACTCCCTCCGCCACCACCGCTACTGCCTCTCCCGCTTATGCTGTCGCCGCCGCCTGATGGGCTAGAAACAACGGCGGTTTCATTACTGACACTTACGCCCTTGGTAGTCCTTATTGATACCACATTAGATATTGGTGAATAATCACTGCCTTGAAAGTGGGATTTTATGGCAAAGTAATAGGTGATATCCAGATCCAGTCCGGGAATAATAAAGCTTCTCTGAGTACCACTTGGGCTTAGATCAGTATATAATATTGGGGTAGTTTGAGCTGGAATGGCACTGGTAAAATTCCCGTCGTTGATAGGTGCGGTAAAATATCTGATATCATATTTGGCGGCAACATCGGCTTGAGATGAATCCGCATTCCATACCAGGGCAACCGATTCATTATCATAGCCGCCGATCGCAAGCGTAGTTATGGCTAATGGAGCGTTTACCGTTTGCGCCGGTGCCAAGGTGCTGAAGGTATAATCTTCCGAATAAGTAATATTTGAAACTTCATCGGTAGATTTTACGCGGTAGTGGTAAGTCGTGGCTGGTAAAAGGTCTGCCAAGGAGATTTGGTGAGAAGTTTGCATGGCCTGATTTAATGAAGTTGACTCACCATAACTGGTGCTAATCCCATACTCTACTTGCGATGTCGTATTTTTATCAGTTGTCCAATTAATCGTTGCTCCGGTAGTTGTTATTGAGGATGAAGAAACTAAAAGAATATTAGCAGGAGTCACGACAGGAATTTCTTGCGCAAGAGTGTCAAATTCTTGATTAGCTGAAACCGTTTGGTTGCTAGCGCCAACCGGTTTTGATTTTACATTGAAGATATAGTTGGTATTTTGGGAAAGTCCGGTCAACGTTACCGAGTGGTTGGTGTTCATGGTCGTATCGAGCACGGTAAGCGTTCCCAAGTTTTCGCTGTTTCCATATTCTACCTGCGAATCCGATGGCAAATCGGTCTTCCAGGTTATCGTTGTGCCTGACGTAGTAATTGATGTGGTTTCAATAGTAGAAATATTAACCGATGAAGTTTGGAGTTGCACCTGCGGGGTAGCGGAAGTGGTAAACGTTTGATCAAATCCCAAGGCAACATTTCCTGCATCATCAAAGGATTTAACCCGATAGTGATAAGTAGTGTTTGCGGAAAGTCCGGTGATATCTGACGAGTGAGTTAAAGTAAGAATCGGATCCAATGTGGTAGTAGATCCATAACTGGTGGTCGTTCCGTACTGTACTTGTGAATTGGCTAATTCATTGGTTGTCCAAGTAATCGTGGCACCATTTGACGTAATTGGCGCGCTGGCTACCAAGGAAATAACCGGAGCTGTTGTATCAGCGGGAGCCGATACGGATTCAGTCGTGAATGAATGGCCGCAGGAATTTGTAGTATTTCCGGCAAGATCAGTGGCGTGAACACAATAATAGTAGGTAGTGCCCGAGGTAAGCCCGGTCAATGTTGCTGTGTGAGTAAGAAGCGCAGTTATATTTATGGTCGGCTGGGTACCATAACTTTGTGTAGTCCCGTATTCGAGGGTTGATATCGCTAATTCATTGGTTGTCCAACCCAACGTTACGTTTGTAGTACCGATTGAAATGCTCCCCGCGTCTGATACTACAGGCGGGGTTGTATCGGACGGAGTTACGATCGAAATACTGGTAGAACCGGTTTGAGTAGTAAATGTCTGATCGGAACTTAACGCCACATTCCCAGCATCGTCAGCAGACCTTACTTGATAATGATACGTGGTGCCGCTTAAAAGATTTCCCAGCACTATCGAATGGGTTAATCCTAAAATAGGATCAAGATTACTGATTAAACCGTAGCTTGCGGTTGTGCCGTAATTAATTTGCGAATTTGCCATCTCGTTCGTTGTCCAGGTGACCGTTGCTCCCGAAGTGGTAATGGGCGCGGCAGCGATAACAGAAATAATTGGAGGAGTAGTGTCGGCAGGGGCTGATACGCTCTCGGTCGCAAACGAGTGACCGCAAGAGTTGGTCACATTACCCGTAAGATCAGTAGCGTGAATGCAATAGTAGTACGTAGTTCCGCTTTGCAATCCGGTGAGGGTCGTGGTATGGGCAAGCAAGGCGCTCAGCGAAATAGTCGCTTGGGTGCCGTAACCTGTTGTGGTGCCATATTCTAAGGTTGACGTGGCTAGTTCGTTGGTAGTCCAGCCAAGTGTTGCAGTAGTAGTGCCAACCGATATGCTACCAGCTTCTGAAACGACCGGCGGAGTGGTGTCTGAAATCTGTACGTTCACGTTTGCTGATAGCGCCTGGGTGGTAAATGTTTCATCAGAGCCTATGGTTTGGTTTCCAATTTCATCGCTGGTCTTAATGCGGTAATGATATAATGTATTGGCGGTAAGATTTGAAAGAGTGACGCTATGGGTTAATGCGAGATTTGTATCTAGCGGAGTAATACTTCCGTATCCGGTCGTTGTTCCATATTCAACTTCTGCATTAGCCACTTCGCTGGTGGTAAAATTGACCGTTGCTGAATTAGTGGCAATTGGAGTGACGGTTACCAAAGTAATATTGGGTGGAGTAGTATCAACAATCACGGGATTAGCCGCCGTAGTAAAAGAATAACTACAGGCATTGGCAGTATTCCCTGAAAGATCGGTTGCGTGGATGCAATAGTAGTACGTAGTGTTTGCGGATAATCCGGTAAGTATGGCAGTATGCGCAAGCAACGCACTAGCATCCAACGTTGGCTGGGTGCCATAGCTTGTGGTCGTTCCATATTCTAAATGTGAAACAGCCAATTCGTCGGTGGTCCAAACTAAAGTAGCTTCGGTAGTTCCTAGCGACAAACTCGCTACACCAGAAATAACTGGAGGGGCGGTGTCTGCGGGTGGTGTTACAACTACCGGTGGTGTTTCAACCGGTGGCGGAGTTGGAGTTTGAACTGGCGGAGGCGTTTGGACAGTTGGCGGAGGTTCGACTGGCGGTAATTCTCCTAGCGCAAATACCGGTGATATATTTAAAAACAGCATTCCGATGATGGCGAGGAACGCTGCGGTCGCTTTTAATTTTTGCATTTTGTATGGACCAAATAGTGTAAGGGTTAGTCCGTACAAAATTTAGTGGTTAATTATAAAATTAATCAATTATATCATTATTCATATGAGATACATAGTGTGCAGATTAGAATAATAAAAAATGTGGATTGTGATAGGCCAGAGCTAATTCTTATTATGCGACAAATGAAGAAATGGGACATGTAAATGATATATCCGAGTAGTGTCTTATTTGTCTCATTTTCCGAACAAATCTTTAAAAATGAGACACTTGCGGTTCGAGTCCCACGCAACTCAAAATGCTTCCTATTTCTTCTTAATTTGGTATAATTAGACCCGACCGAGACGCGTCAGTCCGGGAACGCCAAAAATAGCCTAATTTGTTCTTGGAATCCTGGTTCTAGACCGGGGAACACAGCTAACATATTACACGCCATTGTCAAGGTCGCCCGAGGCATTAGTGCGAACGTTTCGCCTAAGCAATTTTATTTAAAAATAATATGAATATAAATCCTTTAGATATTAAAAGAGAAATAGAAAAAGAATTTAAAGAGGCGCCTATTTTACAAAGAGGGCGTTCAAATAAAAATATGAAAAATCCTAAAGCAAAAGCGTGGTTTGGATTTGTTGTAACCATCGTCCTTGTCGGGCTAGCGCTTTTTCTTTCTGCTGGGACAACGCATTATTGGCAGGCATGGGTTTTTCTTGCAATAGTTATCGTGACGAGTATTCCCATAACACAGTATATCACTAACGATCCAATCCTGCTTGCAAACAGAACCAAAGGCGGTCCAACCATAGAACAGCGACCTATCCAAAAGATTATCGTCTGGGCTCTGGGAACTCCGCTTATTGCTACATTTATTGTCCCTGGACTTGATTATCGTTTTGGTTGGTCGAGTGTGCCATCGTGGCTTTCTATTGCAGGCGATATTCTTATCATAGTGAGTATGTGGATGGTTTATTGGGTATTCAAAGCGAACTCTTTTGGCTCAGCAACTGTAGAAATCAGTAAAGAACAAAAAGTAATTTCTACTGGTCCTTATGCGATTGTGCGAAACCCGATGTATTCGTGTGCGATGGTATTTTTTATCGGCATGTCTTTGGCTCTCGGTTCCTATTGGGGGATTGTTCCTTCCATCCTTGTTACCCTTGGTTTTGTCTGGCGGTTGTTTGATGAAGAGAAATTCCTTGCTCAGAATTTGTCCGGATACAAGGAATACTGTGCCAAAGTGCGTTGGCACTTAATACCAGGTATTTTCTAATTGAAATGAGAAATCTTAACCTAAAAGCATTCATCGGGCTTTTTGTGATTCTTGTCGTCATGATGGCGGCGATTTTTATTTCTGCGTGGACACTCAATTATTGGCAGGCCTGGGTTTTTCTCCTTTCGTTTTTCGGGTCATCTTTTGTGATTACACTTTATGTTATGAAAAATGACCCCAAGCTTCTGGAAAAGCGAATTACCGCAGGTCCGTTACATGAGAAAGAGACGAGTCAAAAAATCATACAATTTCTTGCCCAATTCGCATTCCTTTTGATAACCATTTTTCCGTCACTCGATCACCGTTTTGGCTGGTCTGTCGTGTCCTGGTACATAAGTATAGTGGGTGATATCCTGATCGTGGTCGGATTCTATACTGTGTTTTTGGTATTTAAGGAAAATACTTTTGCGTCAGCTTTAGTAGAAGTTAGCGCAGAACAGAAGGTTATATCAACCGGACCCTACGCATACATGCGTCATCCGATGTATATTGGCGCACTCATTTTGCTTTTCGGTGCACCACTTGCACTCGGTTCTTGGTGGGGAATTTTAACAATTATCCCAATAACGGCAGTCATCATCTGGAGACTCCTTGACGAGGAAAGGTTGCTCGCAAGAGATTTGGCTGGTTACGCCGAATACTGTCAGAAGGTAAAATACCGACTGATTCCGTTTGTGTGGTAAAATATTAAATAATATGGCAATCTATAGCTGGCTCATCACTATCTTTTGGCTTATCTTTCTTGTATATTGGCTCGTGTCCGCGATGAGCGCAAAAAAAAGAATGACGAATAGTCCGCATGCGCGTGGAGTCGGTCTTCGCATTGCCATTTTCATTATCATTTTTTTGATTTTGCAACTACCTATCTTTGGAACCTTTGCTGCATATTTCGATACCTTTTTCACAAATCCTTTGGTAAATATTTTGGGAGTTATTCTGTGTGGTCTAGGCGTTGCGTTTGCCATTTGGGCCAGGTATCACTTGGGTAGAAACTGGGGCATGCCCATGTCAATACAAAAAGAAGCCGAGTTAGTAACTTCCGGCCCGTATGCATTGGTGCGCAATCCTATTTACATCGGAGGTTTGCTTGCCCTGTTTGGGTCTATGCTGGTAGGAGGTTTTTTCTGGCTGGTATTTTTGGTCGTAACTGGTGTTTACTTTATCTACAGCTTAAAGGTGGAGGAGAAGCTTATGGAACAGCAGTTTCCCCAGACTTATCCAAAATACAAGAAGAGAACAAAAGCCCTTATTCCTTTTATATTTTAACCATCCGACACCCATGTTACCAGTTAATATTATTATGCGACAAACCATTTGAGACAGATGAAACACCTAACTAGTGTTTCATTTGTCTCATTTCTCGAACAAATTCGGGTAAATGAGACTCCTTAAATTTTGCCAGAATCCTCCCTATTTTATACTTAATCTGGTATAATTTGCCTAGACCAGGTACCGTTAGATTGGGGTCACCAAAAGTGCTAATTTACCCTTAGGAATCGAGGTTCGAGACCGAGCTGGTCAGCAATCTCGTGCACCTCAAGGTGCGTCATTAACGTCAAATTTATGAAAAAGATATTAATTGTTGGAATAATAGTTTTGCTTTTGGTAATTTTGATTACAGGAATTTTTATTTATTTGAAATTTCCACAAAAAGAGATTAGCAGTAATAGTAATCAATCTCAAAATTCTAACAACATAACCGATTCATCTTTAAGTAATCAGATTGAGAGTATTACGGTTGATGATATCCGCTCGGAGGCAGTATCTTTCAAGGGTGATATTCAGCAACCTACACAGCAAGATATAACATCGACTGTGGAATCAGATAGTTATGTTTCTTCTGATCCTCTATTTGGACAGTATGGCGTCTATGGTTATCAAACATTTAAAAAGCATCCAGAAATTGTTTCAGCTTTAAAAGCTCTAGATCCTCATTTTGACCCTTATAGTATGAGCACCTCTAGTCCGAATGAGATAGTAAAATTTAATAATCATACACTAATGATTGTGGGTGGATGCTATCCTCATAATTGTGGTTATACTGAACAAATAGTTGCCATTGATACGAATAGCCATGCCGTATATTATTTAAGACCTGGTAATATTGGACCGATAACCTCGCAACCAAAAAGTTTTATTTTGTATGGCAATCCTAGTAGTGAAGTTCGCGCAGCAATACTCCAGGCTTATCCATTGAATAGCTTTTTATAGTTCTAGTTCCCGACTAGGACGGGTTGGTAGAGGGGTTGCCAAAAGGCCTGTTTTGCCCTTAGAAATGCAGGCTCCAGGCTGGGTCATTCATCACTTTCTTACCTCGCTTATTGCACAAAGGCTTATCAGTACGTTGGCGTGGGATTCAAATCACCTCCCGGCCAACCAGGGTAAATATATTTTATATGAAAATTCTTTTTATTAGTCCTCATTCGCCCCAAATAAGTATCGGCGGAATAGAAAGACACGTGAAAAATTTAATTGATTATTGTGTACAAAATTCCATTGAGACGGTTTTTTTGCTCCCGGCGATAAACGATCAAGAAGGTAAAGAAAAAATAAAAAATGTTTCTATTATTAAAACTAAATTTTTAAACTTTCACTATAAAAAGCTTTTTGATAAAAAGGAAATTTCAAGAGAAGAGATTCAGGAAAAGGCAAAAGGATTCTTTCTTCTTTTGCAAAGATTAATCAAAGAAGAAAAAATAGATATTATTAATGCCCAAAATTTCCAATCAGACCTACCGCCCATCTACAGTATGATGCTTAATATGGCATGTTTTTTGCAAAATGTTCCGATGGTTTTAAAAATGCATAATTTCATGGCCACTGAGATGCATATCGCGCTTGTTAATGATCTTTCTTGGAAAAAAATACTGTGTGTAAGCAAAAGTGTCACAGGAGATTGTTTTAATAAAGGAATAGAAATCAGTAGGCTGCAAACTCAATACCTTGGAGTCAACACCAAAGAATTTAAACCAAATTTGGGAAGTACATGGTTGAGGAAAGAATTGAAAATTCCCGGAGACTCGCAGGTTATTTTACATGCTTCAAGAATTATTACATTAGAAAAAGGCACCATAAAAGACATTTTAAAAGAAAAGGGTATTATTACTCTTTTAGAAGCTTTTTCTCCAATATTTTCTAAAGATCCGACTGTAAAATTAGTTATAGCCATGGCAGTTCCCCCTAAAAATTTTATAAGAGAGTTTCGTCTTACGTTAGAAAAGATAAAAGGATACATCCAATTACACAATGTTGAGGGAGGAGTAATTTTGAAAGAATTTAAAATGGAGCAGATGCCATTAGTATATAATGGCGCCGATATTTTTGTTATGGTTTCTGAAAATGAAACTTTTGGACAGGTCTACATTGAGGCAATGGCCTGCGGTATACCGGTTATCGGTACTAATGTAGGTGGTATTCCCGAAGTAATTATTGATAATTTTAACGGATTTTTAGTTGAGCCGAATAATCCCAGTATTTTAACCCAAAGGATAGAAGAATTATTACACAATGAAAAGCATAGGAAAGAGTTTATCCTTAACGGATTAAAAACTGTAAGAAGGAAATTGTCCACAGAAAGACAGTTCAGCCTCTTATTTAATCATTTAAACAAATTAGTATTACCGGCAGTAGCGCCTGAGAATAAATCCTTTAATTAATAAAGTTTAATGCTTTCATCCCGCATTATATTAGGTAAAATAATAATATACTGAATTATTATTTTAAGATGGTAAAAATTATTAAGAAATTCCTGGTTGTTATAATAGTAGTAATTATGCTTATTGGTGCCACTGTTTTTGGTTACTTTTTCATTGGTAGTGTTAAAGCACAAAGTAATATTACCTGGGGAGTTGATTTTTCACAGTCGCAAGCTGAATATCTGAAATTAAACTGGAAAGAATTGTATTTAGCGATACTACATGATTTAGGAGCAAAAAATATTAAGCTCCATACAAATTGGGATTGGGTAGAGGGCAAGCAAGACGATTATTATTTTAACGACATTGATTGGCAAATCCAACAAGCAGAGCAAAGTAATGTAAAAATTATTTATGTCATCGGCATGAAAACGGGGAGGTGGCCCGAGTGCCATATTCCTGCGTGGGGACAAGGTTTATCACAAAAAGAACAACAAACAGAATTATTAAAATATATCACCGCAGTGGTATTGCGGTATAAAAACTCAAAGGCAATCATAAACTGGCAAGTTGAAAATGAGCCATTCCTTACCTTTGGCGAGTGCCCGTCATGGTATTACGAAAACGATACGTTTTTAAAGAAAGAAGTTGCGCTCATAAGATCATTAGATCCCTCACGACAAATCATTATTTCTGATTCTGGTGAACTATCTACTTGGTTTCATGCAAGCCAAATCGCAGACACCGTTGGCATTACCATGTACCGGAAAGTGCTGGGACTTAACGTGTATGGTTTCTTAAATCCCGTAACCTATTCAAGAAAAGCAGATATTATCAAAAATGTATTCCATAAAAAAGTTATTTGCATAGAATTACAGGCCGAGCCCTGGGCAGGAGAACCATTTTTACAAGCTCCCATAGAAGAACAGCTCAAATCAATGAACCCTACGATGTTTAAAGAAAATGTAGCCTTTGCCAAACAGACAGGATTAGACACATTTTATTTCTGGGGAACCGAATGGTGGTACTGGATGAAGGAAAAGCAACATCAGCCCGAGATATGGAATGAAGCAAAAAAAGTATTTCAAGCCGATGATTCTTTTGCCGCGAATTCTGCCACCGTGCCTTCAGCCATTGTTGTAAATACAACACCATCCACACCTCAAAAAAATATTTCGTGGATTAGGGCATTTTTCCAATGGGTGTTTCATCGGTTTTAGCATTAAAAGCAAAGTATTTTGTTGTTTGTTGTAAGAAAAAGCGAATACTATCGTCTTATCTTAAATCACAAAGGTCGTTTAATAAAAATGTAATTGCAATACCATGAATACTACAAAAAAAGTAGCTATAATCGGTGCAGTTGCCTCGTTATTGCTTTTAACTTCTGTTTCTGTGTTTGCTGATACCGCCGCTCAAAATACCACCCAAACTACAGTGCAAACAAGAAAAGATTGTCTTAAAGCAGCCAGCGATGCCTATGTCATGGCAGTAAAGCAGGCAAATAATGTCTACAAAACGGCCATAAAAACTGCAAAGCAAACAATGAAAGACGCGTTAGCTGCAGCTAAAAAGCTTACTGATAAAACCGCTCGTAAGGCGGCTGAAAAAGTAGCTCGTGATGCTTATAAAACCGCATTGGTAACAGCAAGGACAACTTTAAAAACTGCTAAAGATGCTGCAAAGAGCCAGGAGAAAACCGCAGTAGACGCTTGTCTTAAAGCATAGTTTCTCAATGAAATAAAAAAGCCCTAATATTTATATGGGCTTTTTTATTTATATAAATCATAGCTATATCATTATATTAATGGTAGAGGTATGATTAAGTTACAACCATTTCCATTAATATATTTGTAACTTACCTCGTCGTATATATAATGTGTAAGAGTAAAAATATTATTAATAGTTAAAAAATTATGCAATCATCATATAATTCTCCAACCACAAAACCAATTTATCGGGGAACGCAAATTGTGTGGTATTTGTTGGGTTTACTTGAAGCCCTTTTGGCGTTTCGTTTTGTACTAAAACTGCTGGGAGCGAATCCTTTATCCGGATTTGTAAGCTTTACTTACGCAATAACCTGGCCTTTTGTCATCCCATTTTTGAGTGCATTTAGCAGAACTCAAATTGCCGGAGCCACCTTGGAATGGACCACCCTGCTTGCCATGTTGGTATATTTTTTCATCGCTTGGGCAATCATTAAATTATTCTTAATGAGCAAAACGGTATCAACTCCTGAAGCCGCAGAAAAACTTAATAAACAAGAAGATACATCAAAATAATAAAGGTCGCGCAAAGCTTTAAAATATATGGAAAATTCTAATAAAAAAGATATATTAATGGGAATTTTGGCATATCTTGGAATTTTGGTTATTATTCCATACCTTGTTGCTAAAAACGACCCATTCGTAAAGTTTCACATTAAGCAGGGGTTAGTATTAGTGATTATTGAAGTTATTGGTTGGGTGTTGGCGCTGATTTTTTGGCCATTATGGATGCTTTTTTGGATTGGTAAGCTTGTCATATTTATCCTTGTCATTATTGGCATTGTGAATGTGGTACAAGGCACGGAAAAAAATCTTCCATTGGTTGGTGGCTACGCTCAACGTTTGAATATTTAATCTTGCCAATTTTTATAGCGAAAAAAGCATCTAAAAGATGCTTTTTTCGCTGGTTTATGATAAAATAATGCCAAATGATTTGTGAATATTGCGGCGTAAAAACTATTAAGCCAACCACTTGTCAGGATATATATAACCAGCTTGCTTTTTATACGTTAAACGAAGCCGACCCGGTGTTTTTTATTCACCAGTTAATCGTTGACGCCTATGCCGGCCAGCACGCAAAAACAACCGACAAACCCATTAAAATCGCCTTCGCTCTCATAGGCCTTTATTTATTTTCAGAAAAAGGATATACAGGAAAAGAAGTGCAAAATGCCCATATGCAGCTTGCAAATATGGAAAGGGGTAATTTTTGGCCTTCATTCAAAAAACCTCATGGAAAGGCCAGTATGAACGTAGGCGACGTTTTAAGCGTAAAAGCGGGAAAAAACCGCGATGAAGCTATTAAGAAGTGGGCAACATCGGTGTGGTTATTATATTCTGAAGCCCGCCCAGACGTTATAAATTTATTGTCGGAGGTAAAATTCAAGTATTAAAAAATATGGCTACGTACAGCGATCATTCAGATCATACAAAGCTTACACCTGCGCGTATGGAGGCGTTTTCCGACGCTGTTATGGCCATTATTATTACCTTAACGGTTTTGGAAATTAAAATTCCAACTGGCGCAGGACTGGATTCGCTGGTACTTTTGGTGCCATCATTTTTGGTGTACGTTGTGAGTTTTTTTACCATTGGCACCTATTGGAACAATCATCATCATTTGTTGCGCGCCACCAAACATATTTCCGCCGGCATTATGTGGGCCAATTTATATTTGTTATTCTGGTTGTCGCTTATTCCTGTTGTTACCACCTGGCTTGGCGAACATTGGCAAAGTTATTGGCCAACGGCTTTGTATGCCGCGGTTTTACTCATGGTTGCCGTTGCATACAACCTGCTTGAACTGCAAATTGTTCAGCATACAGAGAAACGCGAAGACCTCTTCAGAGAATTAACCGAAAAACCTAAAGGGTTAATTTCTATGGCTGTGTATGTGTTGGCCGTAATAGCCGCATTTTACTATCCGATTATTTCCGATGGGTTGATTATTCTGGTTGCCTTAATGTGGTTTATCCCCGATAGGCGAATTGAAAAGTATATCCACCAAGTAAGTTAAATTCTACCATGAAGAAAGATAACTATACCATCATACTTTTTTATAAGTTTAGTAAGATTAAGAATCCAGAAAAGTTTCGTGATAAGCAAAAGGAAATTGCCAAGAGTTTTCAGTTGCGCGGCAGAATGTTGGTGGCGCATGAAGGAGTGAATGCTACGTTTGAAGGCGAAACGAAAAATATTAAAGGGTATATTAGAAAATTGCGAGAACAGCGGATTTTTAAGAATGTGGTGTTCAAGGAAAGCGAAGGCAATGGAAAAGGGTTTACTAAGTTGCAGGTGAAGGTGCGGCCAGAGGTGGTTACGCTGGGAGTTGGCGAGTTGGATATTGAAAAGAATACGGCACCGGTGGTAAGTGCCGCCCAGTTAGAAAAAATGTATGCCAAAGATGACGACTTTGTGGTGTTGGATTTACGGAATGATTATGAAGTGCAGGCCGGATATTTTGAGAAAACGGTTAATCCTAAGCTGAGAAATTTTCGTGAATTGCCGCAAAAAATAGGGGAGCTGGCGCATTTGAAAGATAAAAAAGTGGTGGCGGTGTGTACGGGAGGCATTAGGTGTGAAAAGGCAACGGTGTTGCTAAAACAAGAAGGGTTTACTAATATTTACCAGCTAAAAGATGGCATCCACACTTACATAAAAAAGTTTCCGGGCAAGCGGTTTAAGGGGAGCTTGTTTGTGTTTGATAACCGCATGGTGACTCCGGTGGCTGAATCTGAAACCAGAGAAGTGGTGGGCAAGTGTTTTTATTGCGCGACAAAATGCGAAGAGTTTTACAATGATGATTCTGTTAGGCCATCAAAAAAAGTTATTTGCTGCGCTAATTGTATTATAAGTCATAAAAAACTGCGAAGGTGCATTCCAGTGTAAGGGGTTGACACCATTTTAAAATTTGATAAGATACAGTCCAAGATAGTTTCTTGCTGTTTCGAAGATTGTTTATTATTTATTTAATTGATAATCTCCGGAACAGCGGAGAACTGGCAGAGCACCAGAGTCGGTCGTTTGTTTCTTTCTGGGAGCTGGTCAAACGATTGACACGCGAGCTGGTGCAACGAGTTAAGACCATGTTGGGTGGAAACCCTTTGTGGAGAGAGCTCGTTGTGAGTGAAAGTGGTGAAGCATTGGAACACTTCGAGTGTGCTGAAAACCCAGTGTGGTAATTTCACGCTCCAGTACGGCATGCGTGTCGTAAATCCAATCCCTTTATCATGTAGTTCCTCTGCCAGCTTTTCTTTCGCTCTTTTACAACCCGTCTTTTTTCCGCCCAGGGGCTGCAGCGTTCGTTGCAGCCTTCTTTTTTTGCAAAAATTGATTTTTTACCATTTATTTTGTATTATGGATTTACTTGGGCTCATAGTTCAGTGGTAGAACGCTGAACTGCGACACGTTACTTTGGTGGGCGATTAGTTCAGTGGTAGAACGCTGTCCTGATAAGACAGAGGTCGAAGGTCCGATTCCTTCATCGCCCACCAAAGTAACGTGGAGGCTTTGCTCAAATAAAAAATAGATAAAATCAGACTCATAAGACAGAGGTTAAGGGGTAAAAAAAAGAAAGTAGTATAAAAAAATAAAAAGGTCGTTGACGCATTAAAAAAATCTCATGATAAAATTTGTAATAAAAAAAGATGGGTCAAAAGACCCTTTTAATCCAGAAAAAATGAAAGCCGCCATTATGGCTGCGGCCACCGATGCCGGGCTCTCAGACGGCGAAAAAAGTAATGTTGTAAGCCAAGTTTCGTCTTCTGTTATTGTGCTTTTTAAAGATCGCGATGAAGTGCCAACTTCTGAAATAAAAGAGAGTATTCTTTCCCAGTTAAACGAATTATCTCCTGTGGTTGCCGACGCCTGGAGAAAATACGACGCGGCCAAAATAGAATAAATTTGCTTACATGCTCTTAAAATATCTCCGCTAGCTTTGCGCAAAACTGGGGCGGAGGCATTTTACAAACAGCCCTTTTTAATGTATAATTAATTGAGGGTGATTGATAATTTAAAATCAATATGGCCAAAGTTAACGTATTAGTTGAGGGTTACACCAATGCTGATGCAAGAAACTCATTTGGCGAAGAAAAAACTTGCGCTACTATTACGTTGGTCAGGGAAAAAGATATGGTAATAGTGGTGGATCCTGGCGTATTAGATAATCAACAAATTTTAATTGAAGCGCTAAAAAATAAAGGCCTCACCGTTGATGATGTGACTATAGTATGTATCACTCATTCGCACATTGACCATTACAAAAATACAGGGATGTTTTCCAAAGCTAAAGTATTGGAATATTTTGGCATGTGGGACGGCGGCAAAGTAGAAGATTGGCAGGAGAATTTTTCAGAAGACATTCAAATTTTAAAAACTCCCGGGCACGACTATACTAGTATAACCTTGTTTGTAAAAACGGATGATGGGGTGGTTGCTATTTGCGGAGACGTATTTTGGAAAAAAGACGGCCCTAAAATAGACCCTTATGCCCAAGATGTAAAAAAATTAGAGCATAGCAGAGAATTAGTGGTGCAACATTCCCATTGGATAATTCCAGGACACGCAGGAATATATAAAACTGAACATGGCCACCGGCTGATAAAAACAAAAAATGGCCAAAAAGTAGAAATGGTGGCGTATGGTAAATGCAAAAAGTGCCACAGGGCTTTTCAAAAATTGAGCGATAAGTGTCCTTGCCAGGAATGGTTGTGCTACCATTGCTGTGAGTGTGATATTGATTGCTTGGTATGTCATTGTAAACATAAAATTTGAGAGATGAAAATTATCGTCAAAACAAAGCCAGGCGCAAAGAACGATACCATAGAAAAAATTGATGAAAGCAATTATGTTGTTTCAATAAAAGAGCCTCCCATTAATGGCCGCGCCAATGCCGCATTAATTAAATTGCTAGCAACTTATTTTGACATTAGTCCGTCGCTGATTGAAATTATTTCTGGATTTATGGCGCGAGTGAAAGTAATAGAAATTAATAATTAGAGCCCATGTAAAATCAACCCCGCAAAGGTTGATTTTTAGGTATAGCTGCGATAGGATAAATCAACGAATTTGGTCATTGACATGCGCTCCACGGTTTTCTGCTTGTGGCAGAATATTTTTTGGAGGCCATAGTGAGGTGTAGCATGAAAGACGTGGTTATTAATCGTGATGGCAACCATTGGGAAACACTGCGAAGGTGTAACGGATATTACTGTTGTCCAAATGCTGATGGAATATGGCAGGGACCGCTTGTTGGCTATGCCGGTAAGTATCAAGATGCCGATGGAACGGAAAAGCAATGGGTGGGTCATGAGTACGCCAACTTTGCCAAGACCGACGAACATCCCCGGGTAATGCAGCATTTCTGTCACTATATGGCAGATTGCCTGACCGAAGAAGACCTCAAGCAAGTAGACTTTCTCTGTGGCATGCCAATCGGTGGGTATAATTTTTCTTATCAGCTTGGCCTGACTTTCGATCGCCAAGTCATTAAGGCTGAAAAGAAAGTCATTGCCCTTGCCACGCCAACGTCACGGGAAAAGACAACATTATTTTTTGGTCGCCACAGCATTGAGCCAGGCGCTCGTTACGCGATTGCCGAAGATGTCTGTAATAACTTTTCTACCACCGAGGATGGTATAGCAACAATCCAATCAGCGGGCGGAAAAGTTACCATGATTGTTTGTTTACTCAATAGATCACTAAATTGGCCTCATGAGTACCATTCAGAAACGCTTCATAAAGCCATACCAGTGAAAAGCTTGGTACGCAAGGTTATTGAAGAGTACAAGCAAGATGATCCAGTTGTTGCCGAAGACGTGAAAAAAGGCAACGTGGTATGGAAGCCAAAAGACAACTGGGATTTCCTTATGGAGCAAATGGGAAAATCTCATTGAAACGTTCGTAAAGCTGTCGGCATAAGCTGGCAGCCTTTTTTTACTTGCTTTTTTTATGAGCAGATGTAGAATAAACAATACTATGGTCTCGAAGAAAAAGAAAATATTAAAAAAGAAAAAGGCGTTGTCAGCACGCAAGAAAGTTTTGATTAAAAAGAAAAAGAAACCGGTGAAAAAGCTGGTGATAAAAACAAAGTCCAAAAAAGTAATTAAAAAATTTATTGTTAAAAAGGTATCTGCCAGGAAAAAGGTTATACCGGCGAAGGCAAGAAAAATTAAGAAAAAAATAAAAAAAGTAATGCGGCCTAAAAAATCCAGGTCGCCAAAAGATTTTCCCGCCGAATCATTTTTTAAGGCTAAAATAAAAGTGATTGGCATTGGCGGCGGCGGCGGCTCTATTGTATCGGAAATTGGCAGGTCCTTGCACAAGGCCACCTTTGTGGTGGCCGACACCGACATGCGGGCATTTAAGAAAAAGCCAGGGATTAAAAATTTTTTATTTGGACAAAAATTGACTCACGGATTAGGTACAGGGGTAAATCCGGAATTAGGGCGGAATGCTGCCGACCAGGAACGAGAACGGATTGCCCGGCTTTTCGACGACCAAGATATTGTCATTTTTATCGCGTCATTGGGCGGGGGGCTTGGTTCGGGAGCCACCCAGGTGTTTGCGGAAGCGGCCAAAGATTTCAATGGAATTACCTTTGGTATTTTTACCCTTCCATTTAAATTTGAAGGAAAAAACAAGTATAAAATAGCAATAAAATCGTTGCGGCATTTGCGAAGGTCGCTGAACGTGTCGGTAACTATTCCTAACGAAAAAATTTTTAAAATCATCAATGCGAATACGGCCATTACCGACGCATTTTCTATTGTAAATGAAAGTTTGATTGAATCGCTGGAAAGTTTAATTGATTTAATTTACAGTCCGGGGATTATTAACATTGATTTTGCCGATTTGCGCGCCATACTAAAAGGAAAGGGAAACTTGGCATTTTTAAATACCCAGGAAGCTTCGGGCAAAGATAGAGCCCAGCAAATTTCCCAAAAAATATTGCAAAATCCGTTATACCAAAGCAATAATTTTACCACCGAAAAAATTCTTTTTAACATTACCGGCGGTCCAAATTTAAGCATGTTTGAGGTGGATAGCATCAGTAAAAGCATTGCCCAATTAAATCCTAAAGCAAAAATTATTTTTGGCATTTCTAAAAATCCAAAATTTAAAAATAAAGTTAAAACCACATTATTAATGACCGGCCCGTCAATGGTCATGGAAGAAATCCCTATAAAGGAACCCGTTGCCCCAAAAGAACCTTCTACTGTTAAAGTATCTGATGCTGTGAAAGTTATTCCAGAAAAACCACAACGCCAAGAGAAAAAGGTGGCGGAAAAAACAAAGCCGGTTAAAAAGAAATCATCAAAAAAACAGAAAAAACCAACCGTGAAGGCAGCGCCAGAAAAACCAACAGAGCCAGAAAAAATTCCTTTTGACGAAGCGCTGTCTCCCGTGTTTAATATTGCGCCGGTTGATGCAACTCCAAGAAAATTAAGCATTATTGAAGAATCTGAACACAAAACGCTGGTATATGGCCGGCCTCCAGCTAAAGTAGGAAAAACCATTAGGAGAACCGCTTTAGAAATTAAAAAAGCCCAGGAAGCCGATGAGCAAAAACAATCTGCCCAAGAAAAAGAATGGGAAATTCCGGCATTTTTAAGAAAAGTTAAATTTAAATAAATAAATGGAAGAAGCACCAGAAATAAAAAAAGCTATTATTCCTATTGCCGGCTTGGGTACGCGATTTTTGCCTCTGTCGTTGGCAATTTCCAAAGAGTTTTTCCCATTAATAGACAAGCCTATTATTCAATATATTATTGAAGAGGCTAAATATTCTGGCATTAAAGAAATTGTGTTTGTGGTAAGCCCAAAACAGAAAATGATTTTTAATTACCTGCAAAAATATCCGGAACTGGAAAAATTATTGTTAAAAAGAAAGAAAGAGCACATTTTAAAGGAACTCAAAGATTTTGAGCGCATGCTTGAAGGTTTGAAATTTTCTTTTGTCACGCAAAAGACCGCATTGGGCGACGGGCATGCCATTTTACAAGCGCAAAAAATAGCGGGCAACAACCCAGTTGCCGTTTCTTTTGGCGATGATGTAATATATTCAGACGAACCGGCATTAAGCCAATTAATGAATATTTTTAAAACTTGCAATGCGCCGGTGATTGCTTTAAAATCGATCGCCAAAGAAAAAATTCCTGCTTATGGAAATGTAGCCGTAGAAAAAATTGCCAATAATTTATACAAAATAAGAAAAATCATTGAGAAGCCCGAGCCACCAAAAATTGCATCAAACTTGGTGGTAGTGGGAAAATATGTTCTCACTCCCGATGTGTTTGAATATTTAAAAAAAGCCAAGCCATCAGAAAAAGGGGAAGTTATTTTGGGAGAAGTGTTTGATACCATGCTGGCCGACGGCAAAACTATCTACGGCTACGAGGTAAAAGGGGAGTGGCTTGAATGCGGCGACAAATTCAAATGGCTTAAATCATTTTTGTATTTATCGATTAAAGATGAACGCTATGGCAGGGAACTACGCGAGTATTTAAAAACCATAAAATAATTAAAAAATAGCCCGGCCGAAAGGTTCAGGGCTTTTTTGTTTCGATGAAATGTAGTATAATGCAAGAAATATTGCGATATCAATGCAATAGTTTTGGTTAGTATTAATTATTAGTTAGTATTACATTCGTATGAAAATTACTTTTTTTGAGGTTGAAGAATGGGAAAAAGAGTATTTAAAAAGTCAGCTTAATGGGCAGGATATTTCTTTCTTTCCGCAGCCGCTTTCAGAAGACATTATCGGGCAGGTAAAAGACAGTGACATTATTTCCGGTTTTACCGATTCGCAGTTACATGAAAATATGTTGTCTCAATTTACTAATGTAAAAATGATTGCCACGCGCTCAACCGGTTTTGACCACATTGATTTGGATTTTTGCAAAAAGCATGGCATTATGGTGTGCAATGTGCCAACCTACGGAGAAAACACGGTGGCCGAGCATACGTTTGCCTTGATATTGGATTTATCACGAAAAATATTTCAATCTATTGAACAGACAAAAAGAGCCGATTTCTCTTTAGATGGCTTGCGCGGATTTGACTTAAAAGATAAAACGATCGGCATTGTAGGAATGGGACACATTGGCCAGCATGTTGCCAGAATTGCCAATGGTTTTGAAATGAAGGTACTTGGTTTTGATATGAGGCAAGACAAAAAGTTGGCTAAAAAAATAGGTTTTACCTATGTTACATTTGAAGACCTGTTGAAAAATTCAGATATTATTACCTTGCACGTTCCCTATAACGACCACACGCACCATTTAATTAATTTGGGAAATATTGCCATGATTAAAAAGGGAGCGTATTTAATTAATACGGCGCGGGGGGGAGTGGTTGAAACCGAGGCGTTAGTTGAGGCATTGCGAAGTGGCATTTTGGCGGGAGCTGGGCTTGATGTGTTAGAAGAAGAAGGTTTTATTAAAGAGGAAAGCCATTTGTTATC
>Ga0210400_10000358_pt1 | contig 52243 bp, 43 predicted proteins | sample IncBWH26MmetaG_FD_155456 | JGI IMG/M metagenome (GOLD analysis project Ga0210400, IMG submission 155456) | Forest soil microbial communities from Barre Woods Harvard Forest LTER site, Petersham, Massachusetts, United States - Inc-BW-H-26-M | ecosystem: Environmental > Terrestrial > Soil >...
TCCTTTGCCGAGGTGAATCGCGCCCGGCAGATGATCGGCTGCATACTCACTTTCTTCACGCACATCGATGAGCAGAAATTTTTCCTTTCGATCGAGCTTGGCTTTGACATCATCGAGCGTCAGTTCGTGAACGCGCTTCTTGGCATCTTCGACGATCTTCAAAAAACGAGGGGAATGTTGACGGGCCATGGTTCCTCCAGATGTATCATTCAAGGTTCTCTACCGCCAGATCGCTCGGGCGAGGCGGGAACCAGTTACATTTATTTTACCGGAGGAAGGTTGTGGTGTTGTCCCAGGGCTTGGACCGGGCTTGTCGTTCAGAGATGCTATTGGTTTGAATCCGGGGAGCTTTCGGTAGTTTCCGCTGGCGGAGAAACAATTACGGCTGCCGAGCGTTCCAGTAGTTGTTCCAAATCGACGCGCAGGTTGCAGCGATCTTCTTCGTCGAGTTGGTCAAATTCGAAGGGTTGAAGATAACCTTGCGTCGCCCACATCGGAAACAGCATGCGGGCCTTGCTCCGTACGGTGCTGTTGCCCACGTGGAAAATCACTTCGACCTTAATGCCCTCATCCAAAGGCGTTTCCAGATGCAGCAGACCCCCCGTGATTGATAGCTGATGCAGTTTGCCGCGAGTTTGCCGTCCGCTTTCCAAACGAACCAGGGACAGGACGGTGCCCGCGAGTTTCACCCGTGGCGCCCGAGGTGGGTGGTTTATTGGCAAAGCTTTGACCATACGCTACGCTCGAGTATTTCATTTTCACCGCTCCGGGTAGGAGATTACGAAAGATCGATGTCCGGGCAGTTGAATCCCGATTTTCGGTGTAAATGGCCTTCAGGGAAGGCCATTTACGCCTACGGCATTGGTCAATGAGCAATCGTGATTTTGCGACGTTAAACGAAGAAGGCGTAACTCTTACCCCTGCTGCCAGCGTCGCCGTGTACTTCCGATTTTGACGAGCAGCCGCAAGCCGTGCACCATCTACGTTCATAACATCTTTGAGGTAGCGATCGAGCGGCGATGACACGCCTTAGGAATCTGGAAAGGAGAGAACTCCAGTCCGCCCAAAAGCAACGCTAGACGGCGACGAACTCAAAGGGAGACCCCCGGTTATCAGGTTGTGTAACAGTATCCCAGGCAAACAAAAATGCACACGTCTTCAGTCGGTGAGCGCAGGGCTGCCGCTGGCTTCCTTGCCGCAGCGAACGATTCGAAGGGAATGGTCGAGAACTTGAACTCTGAGAATGAAAGAACATGAAACTGCAGATCATCTTTATGTTCTTGGCTGTGTGCTGCGCAGCCCAAGCACAATCCGCTCCTGCACCTACTTTCGAGGAGCACTTTGACACGGGAGTGCTCAACACCAAGGTTTGGATTGTCAGCGATTGGAGAGCACCGGGGGGAGGAGTATTCCGACCCGCGAATATTGATTTGTCGCAGGGCCTCCTCCGCATCAGCCTGACTCAAACGGAGGAAAGCGACGGTTTGATATCTTCGGTCGGCGGCGAGATTCAAACCAAAGCAACTTTCGGTTATGGAACTTATGAGTGGACGATGCGGATGAGCAGCACATCTCCTACCAGGGACGGATACGGTCAGGTAACGTCGGGACAAGTCTCAAGCGGATTCACATTCATAAACAACTCACAGACAGAAATTGATTGGGAAGTCGAAGGCCAGTATCCCAACCGCATTGAGATGACAAACTGGAAGGGACTGGATGATCAGCAATACACGAGTTCGTTTCTGCAATCACCTGAAGCAGGATTCCACAAATACACATTCGTCTGGTCACCCGGCAAGATCGTCTTCTACATTGATGGAAAGAAAGTATCGACGCACACCTTGAACGTTCCTTCCGACCCTGCTTACGTCATGATCAATCATTGGGGCACCAACTCCACGAGCTTTGGCGGGCTGGCTACGCCCGGTGTCGAGCGCTACATCTACGTCTCGAGCTTTAAGTTCTGGGCGCGGTAATCTGCGATAAGAAGCCGGATATTTTCTTACGAGGGGTCAGTGTTTCTCTGACCGGATCGAGTGGGGAGAGCAAACCCCAGCGGCTGAAAGCCGCAAATTCATTGGACGCGGGCGGCACCGCTGAAGCCGTGCCCTCCCACAGCAGAGCGAACGAACCCTAATCAGATATCTTCTGGTTCTCTCTGACTTAGTGGATATGCATTTCCTTGCGCATCTGTAGCGGCGCCTCGGTTACCTGCCTTCGCTGGATTATGTATTTCGGTGTGGGTACTCGCTCTGGATGCAGCTCAACTTTGGCAACGGCTGCAGCACTACCTGACACTTGTACCCAGGTCGCAAGCGAGGGGGTGCCGGACTTGTTGACCAGGAAAAGCATGTAGTAACCCGGGGGTGCGATATTCGAGTTTGGCGGACCCGATACTTTAAGGCTAGGGGAACTGGAGCTCGCTTCCACCGAAAAGGCAAGGCCAACGTAGCGTTGATCCATATCGAACGAGTGGGTGACGGCTCCTGCTTTCATGAGGACCACGGACGCGATGCTGGATGCGTCGGGAGTCGGGACGATAAATGGCTGACCGTAGGTGAGGGAAGTGGGCGCACCGGTGCCGATGCCAGGCCGGGTTGCGGGACTTCCGTCTGAATTGAAAAGATACGACGGCTGATAGATTTCAATATGGTTTTCGAATACACCCTGTTTCGGGTTGCCGCCGAATAGAGCGACGGTAGCGTCCGGCAGCAGCAACTGAGTGTTGTGGTAGAGCCTGGGGAAGGCATTCGAGCCGGCCGAAGAGAATGAGTTCGACCCCGGATCGTAGATTTCAGCCCGCAGACTTGCGGTGGTTGCATCCTCGTCCGCGGCAGAGCCGCCGTCCACCAGAACTTTGCCGTTGGGAAGAATTGTGGCTTCCATCTCGACGCGCTTCTGAACCATCTTCGGCCCTGGTACCCAGCAGGGAGCGTAGTTGGGACAAGCGGCAGAAATCTGAGAGCCAGTCAAACTCAAGTCGATTAATTCAGTCGTGTCGGTCGCCGGATTGTCGCCGCCCATGATCATCACTTTCGGGCGGTAGTTGTTCTGCGGCGTGAGCGGGAGCAACACCGACGTGCCATAGGTTCGCTCTCCGTTCGGGTCATTTTGTCCGGGGTAAATTGTCCAGGCGACCAGTGTCCAGGTTTGGGTAGAAGGATCGAAGTCGAGGGTTGCCGAGGATGGTGCGGAATAGAAAATGTGCCCGGAGGGAAGCAGGTGCATTCTCGGGTAGAGCGGGAATTGGAAGCCGGGAAAATCTACGATGTGGGGATTCCCGGGAATCTCGGCGCTCCACTGCTGTCCGTCCCAGATTTCGCTGGTATTGTTGTTGGTTCCGTCGGTATCGTTCAGTCCGGATGTGGTCATCATGCGGCCATCGTTCATTTCAGTCACATTCGGATACCAGCGGCCATGCGCCGTGGGAGCAATGTCGACGAAGGATCCGGTGGAAGGATCGAAAATCGATGTGTTGGGCAGGCCAGTGAAAGGGATGTCGCCCTGGGTGCCAACAATAGCCAGCGCTCCGTAGGCCTTGGTGCCGCCATTAATCAGAACGCGCCCGTCTTGCATGATCGCCATACCATTGCAGAACATATCCCACGTGGTGAGCATAGTGTGAATGCTTTTGTTGGATAAGTCGACCAGGGCTGCGCCCTTCGGATACTGTGGCCCTGGGGGACAACCAGTCTGCTGCGGCGGGCAGTTGCCGGAGCCTGCCAGCACGAGAATCTTTCCGGTGTGCAGCAGTGCCGCATGAATCGGATTAATGGCCATGGTTTGAGGAAGCGTTGACCAGAGCCCGTTGGGATGGGCGGTCTTGCTCGCGGAGGAAGCCGAGGTATCAGAGGGCGGGGTCGCACCAGATCCGGTCGCTCCGCCACCGCATTGGAGGAGTGGAAGTGAGGCGAGCATAACGAACATCAGTGTGGCGAACTTTTTCATTGGATATTCCCTCGAACACGTTTTCGTCTCAACAGTCCAGTCCCCGAAGTGTGAGCGGTCATTTGGCAACCATGGCTTCGATCTGAGCTTCTGGCAGCCGGGTCAAATAGGGGAAGAACGGTGCAACTTCGAAAGGCATTTTCTCGTGCGAGGAGAGAAGCGCCACGTGTTCGACATTGGCTAATTCGACCCGATTACTCCACGGGTTCAGCTTGATCCTGCCGCCTAGCGGCAGGGCGGCAATCTGATCGATTCGTTTCGGCTCGAGTTGAGGAGCAGAGTCGAGCAGGGCAGACATGCGAATGGTTTTGGCGCTGCCCAGACGGTTGCCAAGATGAGGCCGGATCAGGCTGGTGAGTTCCGCCGCGCTGCTCTGGAGGGCCTTCAGGAACAGCCCGGCGTTGCCCAGTTTGTCTTTGTAGGGAGAATTAGCTAGCAACTGGACCGCTTTGTTGTCGGCGTCGGTTTCATCCGCAGCATTTCGCTCGAAATCCAGTCGCTGAAAGGTGTTCTCCTCAGGGAAAAAGAACCGGTCGTTGAAAGCCAGGTTCGTGTTGATGCGGTGAGCCAAAGCAATGTGGCTGAGCTCGTGAGCCAGGACCATCGCCAGAGAAGCTTCGTCCGGAAGTACGTCAAGCAGACCGCGACTGACGACGACGGTGTGACCGATCGTGAAGGACTCGAGCGGCGAAGTCAGTAACACGCGACAGCGCACGCTGGGAGCGATTTCCAGATTGTTGGTTATGATCAGATTGTTGACGACCGTTTGCAGCACCTTGTCGACTTCCCCGGACGGTGCCAGCAGGCCGACTCTCTGCAGATGGTCGAGGGCGTTGTCTTCCGCTAACCGTTCCCACATCCGCTCAGCTTGTACCGGGCCGGCATCTTTGCCGGATTCGCTGCGATCCTGCACGGTATCCACCTGGATCTGGGTGAACTCCTGGTTATGTTTGAGGCTTTCGACGTCGTAGCTCCACAATCGAGTCTGCGCCTTGAAATACAGGCGGTGCAGAGGAGGAGTGCTGGGCCGGGTTTCGGTTTCCTCAGTGTAGATAAGGGCTGGCAACCACAGGCCGGGCTGCAGATTCAAGCGCCAGCTGTCGAAGTGCAGATAATAGCTGTAGCGCGATCGCGCGGTATAGGTTCCATTGAAGCGGACGATGTTGAAGTCGAGGTCCTCAACCCAGATCCTGCCGGTGAACAGCCCTTTGGGTGCTGTTTCCTTGGGCTCCACGTCAACCACAATGCAGCGGACTTCACCGAGAAACTCTTGCCGCACATAGTTGAAGTAGTAATTGTTCTTCTGGAAGTTGGCATCCAACATGACCATCTGCGCGAAGCCTGTGGGCAGGAAGCCGCGGGAGAGGATGCCCGAAAAGAGATTCGAGAAATGACGCCCGACGCCGGGCTTGTGTTTCTCGAACGACTGATCGCTTAGGCCGTCGCTCAGGTTCAGCCGTCCGAGGAAGTATTGATCGCTGGCCGGCATCACATTGTGATCTTTTTCTTCGTGCAGATTCTGGATATAGGTTTCCACCAGCGGATGCATGTTCTTCATGGTGACTACGAATTCACGTTCGCGCTCGACAACCTGGTCGACCATTCGGTCGAACGATACGGGCGCCAACAGCGAGAGTGAAGCCTTCTTGGTGACGCCATAGTTCGCATAGATGGTGACGCTGGTATCGCTACCGGTGACCGCATTTTTGCTGAGCCGCGTAGTTATCGAGAATGTCGAACTCTTGGACCCGGCTGGGACGACCACGCTGGGAGGCACATGGGCTGCTTCCGGCGGATCAGCGGCCAGCGATACTTCAAGGTCGAAGGGAGCTTCGACATCGAGCGTGACCGTGGCCTCGACCGAGTTACCACCCACCACACTGGTTGACCCTAGAGCTAGAGAGGAGATCACCGGATCCTGGGCAACACTGAAACCAGTGCAAACCAAAACCAAGAGTGACAAAAACACGACTTGTTTCAAACTACGCATGACGACTCCCTTAAGAAGCTAGTTGAAAAATGATGCGCACCACGGCCGTCGAATCGACAGGCTGACCCTGGTGCGACGCTGGCTTAAATCTGATTTGCAGGGCTGCTTTTACTGCCTCTTCGTCCAGTCCATGCCCCAAGCCTTGCAGTATTCGAACCACCTGGACTTGCCCGGTGGTGCTGAAGAGAACCTCCAGACGCACCTCTCCGTCAATCTTCAGCCTGCGTCCCTCCTCGGTGTATTCAGGGTTTGGCTTGGAAAAGATCTGCACTGGAGTGCTTGCCGGACCGCTGCTAACGCTGGTCTTGGGTGATTCCGGGCGGTCATGTTTCGCATCGAAACCTGACTGCTGAATCGCTCCGCCACGGGTTGAGTTACCGGTTGCTACTCCATTGCCGAAGCCGGAACTCACAACCGCGCCAGGATCGGCCCCGCCCGATCCATTGCCGTGTCCCGATCCGCGAGGCCGGTCAAACGAGCCCATGGCGAGAATGTTGGCTGCGCCGTGGTTGTCCCGAGCTTGAATGCCGTTAGGGTCGCCGAATCCGCCGGTCTGAACCGCGTTGGCTGGCAGGCTGGTGCTCGCGGCAACGGAGCTGCCGGTGGAGAACGTGTTTGTAGCGATGACCTTGGGTGCCGGCGAAACCGGGATGACCGGAAATTTACTCTCGACTTTCAGTTCGGGAGCTTTGACGTCAGTCTGCCGCAGCTTGTGCTCTGCGAGTGCCACGGTCAATCGAGGAACAGGTAGTTGCTCCGCCAGCCTGGGCTTCACGATCAGGCGGGAATTGATGGGTTGAGGCTGGAGTGAGATCGGAGGCTGAAAGGGCACGAGATTCGTGACTGTGTGTTGCGCTCTTTGAGTAGCCGTTGAAAACGTTCGTGGGAACAACGGACGCAGGCTGATCAGGCACAGCACGGTGATGGCTTGCACGCTCCAGGTCGTCAGGAAAAGCTTCCACCGCGACGGCGACACAGGCAGAGCGCCGAACACTTCGTTTCCAGAAGCAGCTTGAGCCGGCACCCGATGCCGAAAGGAAGCATCCCCTGAACGTGGAACGGCTGCCGCTCGTCCCATTCCCATGCCCGCCGGCAAATTAGGACGTTTTGCCAACAAATGAACCAGGCAAGAGAGACTCCCGAAACCGTGAACAGGCAAGGCTACCGACCCACCTTTCGATTCAAAAGATTCCAGTCAAACGAGAAATTCGTAAACACAGTGAGGCCTCCGGCCGAGCGACCCGTCTGGAACCGGTGCTCGCTGAGATACGCGGCACCAACTTCGGTATAGAACTGACTGTGAGGGATAATCGCTTTCACTCCACCACCCGAAATCGCTTTGTTGTCCCAATCGAAACCCCTGGTATCGCGCGAGAAAGTGAAATCGGCGTAGGGCACGAGCGCCGTGCCGCGGATTCGCTTGGCGATTACGCCCTGCGAGACATAAGCCTCTCCGATAATGTTTCCGTGTTCGACCGGTGAGATGTTTCCTATCGCAGCCCACGAGGTGCCGGGAAACCGACTCGCCTTCTCGGAAGCGGGCTGCCAGCCAAACCAGTCCTGGACATAAACAATGAGACCGCTGCTCTGAATGCTCTGGAACCGATCCTCATAGCAATACGCAGAACCGAAACTCACGATGCCTTTGCGGAAGACTCGGTTGAATTTCACTCCGATTCGGGGCTCGACCTTGTTGTTCCAGTCGTACCCTTTGCTGTCGAAAACCATGCCGAGAGAGACGTACGGGGTCAAAGTCATCGAACCGGAGAACGTGGTGAACACCGTCGCACCCTGCTCAATGTACGATTGGGCGTAAACGTTGTTATGTTCGACGGGACTGAGATTGCCAATCGATGTCCAGGCCTGTCCGGGTAGCGCCACGCCATCGAGGACATTCCCTTGATACGCGGGCGCAGCGCTCTGCTGAGCCGCGGAAAAAACCGTCAGCATCAGGAGCGTGCACAGCGCAAGCATCGACTTGGTTTTCATCAATCTCACTTTTCAGTTAGTAGCGTTTAACCGCAAACCATCCCCGGACTTGTTTACCCTGGACCACTGTTCTCCAAAAGCTGTAAAGAAAAACTGAACAGTCGACAACCCGCAGAAGCGTATACAGCGGCGAGCAAATCAGCACATCGCTCCGCCGGTCGCACACCGCGCAGATCAGTGAAAGGAACATCAGGACGATCCAATCCATGCCGATCGCATAAAACGCGACCCGTGGGCAGAACAAGAGCCAGACCGGCAGCAGAAGAAAGAGCAGGCCGAAGATCACACCTTCTCCCATCAACAGCTTGTATTCCCAGTCGATCTTGCTGCGTCCGCTGATCATTCCGTATTTCTTTCCCACCTGCCAGGCTCCGGTGTGCCAGCGGTACATCTGCTTGATGTAGTCGCGGAGGGTTCTCGGGTCTTGTGTCGAAACCACAGCCTTATGCTGGTACACGATCTTTCCCAGCTTCTTGCGATGGACTTGAATGGTGCAGTCCATGTCCTCGACGATGGTGTCGTTGTTCCACTCCAGTTGGCTAAATGCATCCGCCCGGAAGGCAGCGGCGCAACCAGGAGTAACGGTGATGACGCCCATGTTGCTTTGGCCGTTCTTATAAATGGCGTGCGAGATCCAGTAAGCGAGGCAGCGATATGAAGTGAGCCAGTTGTGCGGAGCGCTCTTGGCGCGGCCACAAACGGCGGCCACTTCCGGGTCTTTTAAGCTTGTGCGCACGGCGCGAAAATAATCTGGACAAACCTCGGTGTCGGCATCCATGAGACAGACGTAGTCGTAGCGCCGGGTCAACTCCGATGCGTAACTGATTCGCGCCAGGCTGCGTGCCTTGCCAATATTTTTTGGATTGCGGAGAACATTTACATCGAGAGCGCGGGCGATCTCTCCGGTACCATCGCTCGAGCCATCATCGATCACATAAATGTCCGAGCACAGCACGCTGGCGTTGAGAATGCTCCTCAACGTCTTGCTTATGCCTAACCGCTCGTCCTTCGCCGGAACCACCACACAAAGCCTTTTCACGATGCACTCTTGACGATCAACTCCCCAGCATCGAAGGAGATGGAATAGACCCCAGTCTTGCTGGGATGTAGCTCATGCTTTCCCTGGTAAAGATGGAAGCGAGTTCGGCTTTCAGTCGTGGCTTTGAGCACTACGCCGGAAGGAAACGGGTCAGGGGCTTTCCAGACGAATTTTTCGTCGCCATTTTCAACTTGAGGAATTGCCGCTTCTAAAATCTTTTGCGCGCGCAAGTAGGCGGCTACGGTCCCGAAGGGAGCGACCCAGAGCCCTCTGGACTCTTCAGCCTTGACGTAGTCCAGGAGAGAATGAAAAGTATCGGTAGGGATGGGTTCAAATCCAGTGGACGGGTCGCCGATGCCGTGAATCTGAAAAATAGTCCAAGCTTGTTTGGCGAAGGCTTTGTCGATCCACGATTTGTAAACCGCAACGTCGTAGTTGGTGTAAGCTGGCTGGCTGGGCAAGTCATACCAATCAGGTTCGACGTCCGCGGTGACGTAGGGCGAATCACTATTTCCGTGCCAGCTCCGTGCTGCAAAGTCGTATCGCTTGACCCAGAAACTCAGCCCCGGGGATAACTCGGCGTACGGGTATGCGAAGACGATTACTTTCGACTTGAAATTACTGTCCAGGAACTTCCTGGCATCCTCTACCTCGACCTGTTCGCTCGACTCAGTTAGTTGCGCCGGGTGCTCGTGGGTCACGGAATGATTGCCTATTTCGTGACCTTCCGCTTGCGCTCTTCTCCAATCATCCAGACGGGCTAATTTGGAAACGATGACAAAAAAGGTTGCGTGCAGATGGCGCTTGTTCAATTCCGGGACCACGACATCCAACTGCACAGGCCTGGCATCGTCAAAAGTGAAGGACACGGCAGAGGAATGGTCGTTCCAGGGCAACACGCGGAGCGGCAACGTCTGGGCGAAACTCAACCCAACCAACAAACCCCACACCAACACCGCATGAACAGGCTTCGCCATGGTCGCAACGGGAGAGTTGCGAACTAAACAGTGCAATCGCGGGGCCAGGGGATTGTTGCTGCAAGGCTTGGCGGCGCAACCCGTGGGCGCGGAGCCTAGTGCGGAGTGGAACTCATTCGAGGGGTGGGACTTGCCTGCTTGATGAGTCGTCGGAGGTCTGACATGTCCACCGGATTTTCCCCGCGCGACTAGTTACTGCATTCGTTACTTTAATCGTTACGACGGTAACCAGGATCTGGATTGCGATAGGAACACTGCTTCTCAAGGCAGGGAAAACCTTTTCCTTATACATCGCAAGGCTGCTCAACGAAACGCCCCGACCCTACATCGTAGGATCGGGGCGAGTGAATGCGCTCCTGGTTTAGTAGGCGCTGGTTAAGCGCGGCGTGAAGCTTTGCCGGTAGCTCAAGTTGTCGACGTCGCGGAACATCGGCGTTCCAGGCGGCAGGTTTTGCGGCTGGGTGAAGAGAGGATCGAAGATATAATTTCGAGCCGGGGGATCGTAGACCGTGCCACCGCCATTTTTGTCCGTTCCCGTAGAGTAAGTAGAGTAGTACAGGCTTGCCATCGACCCTTTGTAGTTAAGAGTCTGACCTCCCCAGGCCTCCAGCTGGCGGAGGAAGTTGTGCAATCCACCATCCGTGCCCCAGTCACCTATTGCCCATCCTGCGCAACATGCGTTGACCAGGAAATTGATATTCTTTCCGCCGGAGATGGCTGTCCGATAGTAGGTTGTCACAGCAGGCCGCCCCGCGTCGTTGCTCGGAGATTTCAGGCTGGCGAGGTCCGACCAGTTGTTGGATAGCAACGTAACCGCATCGGCAAGTACGCCAGCTGCCGCATGCGGGGGCTCCACTCCGTTCGGATTCGCCCACATGGGATCCGCGGCGCTGGTGTTGTAGTCTCCTTGAATGTAGACCGGATTTTCCGAGGCGACAGTGAACCCACCCTGGCCATTGTCTGAACGGACGGGCACATTGCCCAGCGAGCCGTCCACCAGTTTCACAACGTGCCGGGCGCCACTGACCCAACCCTTTTGGCCTGCGATGCAATTCGGGATGCGTCCGGCAATGAGATAGGGATCGGGAGCACCGGCAGCGGTGCGAATCAGGTTGTTCACGCTGGTGCCCGGATTATAGGGGGCGCCAATGTAGCCCAGCCCCAGCCCGAGATTGCCCGCGCCCCAATTGTCCAGAATTCCGTTATTGTTCACGTCTTCTGGAGACTGGGCTTTGCCCGGTGGAGTCGGCTCCAGCAGGCCGTCAGGGTTGCCGACCTGAGTGCCTGAGTTGACCGAGTCTTCCAGACCGGAGTCGCCGGTCTTTGTCCCCGGAGCATCGACTTGCGTGCCGTTAGGATTGGGCAGCATACCTCTGCGATCAGAGATGTACAAAACGTATCCATTCTGAAACACAGGATCGACCAGGGTTCCGCTGCCGGGAATCGCCCCGTTCAGCCATTGCTTCAGATTGCCCACATCGATCTCGACAGCGTTCACTACGCCTGCAGGCGCGCAGCTATTTGCGACCGCGTTTTTCACGTCGCGGACTTCGCCTTCGCGGGCGTCGTAGAAGTTGATTGGATACCAGTTGTACTGAGTTGGGCTTGCCCCGTTCGGGGCGGTGCTGTTGCCGTATCGACCGAAGAGGTCGCCAGGGGTGTCCTTATCCCTCGTGACATCGGGAGGTTTGCCGCTGGTGCAGTTGTACACACCACCAACCTTTACGCACGCAGGCGGAATACCGGTGGCGTCAATGATTCCATTGCCGTTGCGATCGGCAGGTTGCTGCAGAATCAAGATCGCATTTGGATTGACGGGATTGGCGCCGGGAGCGGTGGGAGGAGTGGTTCCTCTCGCAAACCCCAGCTGCAGCCACTCCTGTGTAATCGGGTGGTAGATTCCATTGGCGTCACGATATTCGACGCGCACATAGCCATCGATCAGGTTCCAGGTGCTGATTTGCAGAGTCGGCAACGGGTAGGGGAGCGGCGTGTAATACGGATACGGCGCGGCGCCTGCGCAGCTACCCGTCGCGGCGTTGCACGTCGACAGGTTAATCGTTGGTGCGTTAGCGAAGCCGTCATTTTTCCGCAACGTGACCGGGGCGAGAGGGTCGAACAGGGTCACGTCAGCGGCCGGCGGTGCCACCGGTCCAAACGGCCAGTCGGACGGAATGGTGGCTACGTTGCCCGCCCAGGTGGTCGGATTTGGAACCGCCGTCGACGCGGTCGCGAAATAGGTGTTATAAGTGCCGCCAGTCACCAAGGCCGGCAGTCCCGCTACCGGCGTGGCTGCTACGCCGTACTGGTAGTTCACTCCGTTCGAGGCGTCATTGAAATTCGCCAAGCGGATGTTTTGCGCGTCCACGGAACCGCCGCAGGGGGGTGGCCCACTCGGGTTGCCGCAAGGTAAATCGTTCGGTGTATCAGATAGCAGTACGCGAATTTCCGCTTCGTTGTAAAGTCGCGATGCGCCCAGGGCCGAGGTGCTAACTTCGCCGGGTGGAGGCCGCCGGATGATTTCAAAAGGTTGGGGTTGTCCCGCGAATCCGAGCGCGTTGTTGATAAATGGCAGCGACAGTTGTACCGCCCCCGTGCCTCCCGGTTTCCCATAATTTCCGTCGATAATGTAGCTGTTGTAGTCGCCCACTGAAATTGTGGGATTCCAATTTGGATTCTGCGCAGAGGTCGGTCCTCCTATCACGCTGCCCTCGTTTTGTGCCATGGCGCGACAGGCTGGCAGTGGAGGATTGCAGCCCTTTGAAGCAGTCAGAATGTCCACGGTGCCGAGGTGGTTAGTGCCGGCAGAAGTGTTTCCGTTGGCCAGTTGAGTACGGACGACGTTTCCCCAGGCCGTAATCTTATCTTGAAATGTCGTAGTTGCCCCGGTACCGGCATCCAGATACAAGTCTCCGTTGGTGTGAGTGCGACCGGCAAAGATCAGGTTATCGCCCGCGAAGAAACTGAGGTCGCTTTCGGAGAACACGCCGAACTGGAACACCGGGATGAGCGCGACTTCAACCGTACGCGACATGTTCACTTCATCGCCCACCGTCCCGTTTCCGGCTGCTCCGGCAAAGGTGCTCGCGGTTACCTGCAGCGAGATGGGAATGATCTGCGCGTACAAACCTTGAAAGGTTCCGGAGGTAATCTGCCCGAAATTGGTAGCGAGAGTTCCATTGGAGTTCGTGGCCGCCGTCAGGGTATAGAGCGGGTAGCTCATGAAGGGAGTGTTCGGGGGTGCATCCGCACTCAGGGCCGCAATCTGCGCAGCCGTGGGCGACTGGATATTCTGAAACATGTTGGACAGATCCGAAGTCATGTGTTCGATGCCGCCTTCGGCGGCGTGGAAAGCCACGTTATTCTGTACGTCCTGGCCACCCACCCTGCCTTCGGTGTTCACCATCATGAGCAGGCCAATTGCAATGCCAGACATAATCAACATCAGCAAAATGGAGGCAATCAGGGTGAAACCCTGTGTGTTTCGTTTCTCGAACATGACTAAGTTTCCTCCTTCGGGGGATCCGGCCTTGCCAAGGCTTTGCCCTTTCATTCCCAACGCCATCTGGGGAGTGGGGGCTCGGCGAGCGGCAACCGCACGTGGTTCAAGGAGGGCGGTTCCGCCGTCAGCAGCGCAGCAGCCCACAACCCGCGGTCAACTCAGGGTATGAACGATCGGGGACAGCGTCAAAGCACCAAAGGGCGGGGAAGATCGTAAAACTCCGATAGAGCCTCGGTGGACTTCGGTGACGTAACCAGAGGAGGTAACTCAGGTCATTTTGGCACTTCGACGAAACTGGGCCTCTCCTTCAGGCGGGTAGGTGTGGTTTCCTGAACGACACGTTCTGCTGTCTCGTAACGTACTCGTGACCACGAAACGAAGCTGCAGAGCATGGGGAGTTTTGTTGACAAGATTTGCCGCGCCAGTGCAAACTTGTGAACACTAGAGCCTTGGGTTTGCCCTCGCCACTATTTCTCTCAGAATTCTGGCCGGACAGCGCCGTGATCTGTGCCAGCCATGTGGAGGTGCCGGGCACCCCGAAATCGGTTTCGTTCATCGAGAAGGATTCCAAGAGATTCCCGGACACGAGTGGATGAGGGTATGCCCAGTTTTCGTATGATGCAACTCCGATTCGTTCAATCCTTACGGAGCGACGACTTATCGGAAAGAAAGTTTGTTACCTTGCGCCATGCGCTTGTCACGGCAAGACACTGCATTTTCACGAACTACCCCCAAGATGAACAGTCATGAAAGCAATAGGCCTTTATTATTCATAGGAGGATGTTATGGCAACGAGCAGAGTAGTACCGATGAAAATGACGCAGATGAAGGTGGCGCAAGTCTCCAAACCAGGTGGAGATTTCGAACTGGTCGAGCGGGAGATTCCTACGCCGGATGCAGGACAGGTGCGGATCAAGGTGCAGGCCTGCGGTGTGTGCCACAGCGACGTGTTTGTGAAAGAAGGCCTCTGGCCGGGAATTCAGTATCCACGGGTTCCCGGGCACGAAGTGGCAGGGATCATCGATGAACTCGGGGCCGAGGTCATCGGCTGGAAAAAGGGTCAAAGGGTGGGCGTGGGCTGGCATGGCGGGCAGGACAACACGTGCATCGAATGCAGGCGCGGGCGCTTCCTTTACTGCCACAATTCCCAGGTTGCAGGCATCAGCTATGATGGAGGGTATCAGCAATACATGGTCGCTCCTGTGGAGGCGCTCGCGGCGATACCAAATACGCTTAGCGATGCCGAAGCAGGCCCGCTGTTGTGCGCGGGAGTCACCACCTTTAATGCATTGCGCCACAGTGGCGCGCGTCCCGGCGATCTGGTCGCTGTGCAGGGCGTCGGCGGACTCGGTCATCTCGGAATCCAGTTCGGAAATAAATTTGGCTATAAAGTTGCCGCGATCGGCCGCGGACCTGACAACTCTGTGCTCGCAAAGAAGCTTGGGGCCAGTGTGTACATCGACAGCCAATCGACGAACGCAGCACAGGAATTACAGAAGCTCGGAGGCGCTCAGGCGATTCTCGGGACAGCGCCCGACTCGAAAGCGATGACCGAGTTGATCGACGGCCTGGGGCCCACTGGGAAATTCATGGTAGTAGGGATATCAGCTGACCCGATTGCGGTCACACCTTTGCAGCTCATTGTTGGAGAGCATGCCATCCAAGGTTCCGCGGTCGGAACACCGACGGATTGCGAAGACACACTGCGTTTTGCCGAACTGACCGGCGTGCGTCCAATGATTGAAACTTACCCGCTCGAAAAAGCGGCCGAAGCTTACGCGCGTATGATGAGCGGCAAGGCCCAGTTCCGCGTCGTTCTGACGATGTGAGATTGGCGACAATGAGAAATGCTGCGAGCACTGGTTCGACGAGTTCGCATGAGCGGGGTTAAGCTATGCGTCCTTTCACATTCCCGCGTTGGACCCAGTGCTTGCACGTTTCCTGCGCAATCGCAATGACGATTTCTGTAATGTTCGCACCATTCCAATTGCTGGCCCAAGCCCGAGGTAAGGAACGTCCCGTGGAACATCCAACTTTGTATCGCACGATACAGATCGATGGGCTGTCCATCTTCTACAGAGATGCCGGCCCGAAAGACGCGCAGACGATTCTCCTGCTGCACGGACTTCCATCATCGTCACGAATGTTCGAGCCGCTCTTCACCCGGCTTTCCGATCGCTATCACCTGGTCGCGCCCGATTATCCGGGCTTCGGACACAGCGACTGGCCGGACCCAAGAAAATTTGCCTATACGTTCGATCACTATGCCGAGATCCTGAATCATTTCACGGAAGCGCTCGGGCTTTCACGCTACACGCTTTACATGCAGGATTACGGCGGCCCCGTAGGTTTTCGCATGGCGTTGGTGCACCCGGAGCGCGTAGAGGCTATCATCGTTCAGGATGCGGTGTCGCATAACGAGGGGCTGGGCGCGAACTGGGCAACACGGCGAGCGTTCTGGGCGGACCGGTCTGCTCACGAAGAAGCGCTGCGCCAAAACCTGCTCTCGCTGGCGACTACGAAGACGCGGCATGTCGGAGACGATCCGAAGATTGAGCTCTACGATCCGGATCTTTGGACCGATGAGTACGCATTTCTGAACTCGCCAGGGCAGGCGCAGATTCAAAGCGACCTGTTCTACGACTATCGCACGAACGTGGACGCTTACCCGAAATGGCAAGCATGGATGCGCGAGAAGCAGCCGCGTCTACTGGTGATTTGGGGCAAACACGATCTCTCGTTCGATCTCGGCGAGCCGGAACGTTACCGTAAGGACATACCGAACGCGGAAGTTCACATTCTAGACGCGGGTCACTTCGCGTTAGACACGGCCGCGGATGAGATCGCCGCGCTGGTCCGAGCCTTTGTCGGTTCTTCACAATCTGAGCTGCTGTCAAGGCGCGTGGGCTGACTTAGGTTTCCGGCAATCAAAGTTGCTAAACATCGAGTTTTCGACAAGAGCCTGAGCTCGGTGTAACCTGCCTCTCCGGGCTTTTACTTTTCGCGGTCAATCAACTCCTGGCAAGTGATGCAGTAGCGAACCCAGGGAATGGCCTCTAGGCGCTTGGCGTTGATCTCCTGCTCACAGTTGAGGCATTGGCCGAATGTCCCCTCGCTGATTCGTTTCAATGCCGCGTCGACCGCACTCAGCAACGCTCGGTCCCGAGATTTCTGAGCGAGGTCTATTTCTCTTGCCAGAGAGGTGTTTGCACGATCACCTTCGTCCTTGCCGTAGTCGTGTTGCGCGGTCAGTGACTCGTGCCGAGTTTGGTCCAGGCTTTTGCGCAACTCACGGTGGCGAGATTGGAGCGTTTTTTTGAATCGTTCGATTGATCTTCGATCCATGCTATGGCCTATCCCTCCGGCTCGTGGGAATCAGTTCTGGCTGACCAGCGATGCCCGGTGTGGACTGACATTCTATTGTTTTCTGGGCAACAGTGGTTCAGTTGCCTCACCGAGAATTCGTGAGAAGGGCTGCTTAAGGTTTTCTTAAGGAGAGAAGGCGTCATCTTTGGGTCGTGTTCGACAAGATTTATGCAATCTCTATTCTAATTATCTTAGTCGCTGTCGTTGTGTTTGTTTACTCCAGGAGGATGCAATGAAAGCAAGCCGAACGTCCGAAGACCTGGTGGCGGTGTCTTCACCAGCGGGAGCGCCGGGCTCGAAGGAATCTGACTTCCTCGATCATCGCACCTTGGCGGCGTCCGGCGCGAGCTGTACAGTCGACTCGCGCGCATGTGCGAGCCGCACTTGCTCTTTGACCCAGTCGAAGAACTTGCCGCCAGACGTCCTGTCCGCGAGAGCGTGACTATTCTTGTAGCGAACGATCGGAGCTGTGGCCGGCATAGCGCTCTCGATGCGTTTCTTAGCGGTGCCTGGCGTTACTTTCTCGTATAAGGCGTCTTGAAGTTGCATCGTTCGGGACTGCAATTGCGGCAACGACTTTACAGGGTCGAGGGGTTCTACTCCCTTCAAGAATTCCGGCTTGAGGTAATTCGCCCGTTCCTCCTTCGGAATCAGCGAGGATTTAGCCAACCAATCCGGCCAGTCGCCCCAGGGATCGAGTAAGTCGAGCACTTTGATCCGTGGTTCTACGGTGGCGGTGAGTATAGCGATAGTGGCCCCAGAACCCTCACCGAACATTCCCACGCGATCCATGTCCACGTCACCTCGAGTGGTGAGATAGTTGAGAATCATCTGGACATCGTGAACTGAGCTGACTAATGATTCCCGAAGCTCACTGATGAACCATTCCCGCATGGGACGGTCGTGATAACGTTGCCCGGTCAAGGCAGAAACGAATCCAATTGCCGCGAATCCGTTCTTGGTTACAAGTTTGCAGAAGTCGACGTCCCGAAAGGTGTCGGTGTCGTTCGGATAACTATAAAGATACAGGATAGCTGGAGGTTTCTTCACACCTTTGGGCAGGATCACATAGAGGTCGATGGGATCTCCTGATCGCCACTGGACCTGGAGCAGTTCACGGGTAAAGTCGGGATAGTCGTCCTTTTCCCCTAGCAGAGGCGTGTTCGCGTGTAGATTGCTGCTGGCTAGCGAAAGTGAACTCCAGTCTTCGGGTACGGGCTCAGGCGCTGAATCAAAGTTGCCAGAGACTTGATTAGCATTTTGCCTCACTTCTTCGGAGGGCCCTGCTTGAGACCAAGCAACTGCAGCGGATATGCTGAACAGAAAAAATAAAATCAGATCGCATGAAGTTCGGAACCCCAGTCCCATTACGATTCCCTTTTATAAGCTAGATTCCCAATGCTCACTCGGTTTGATCTGCGGCAAAAATAGAAAGGCAGGCGGCTGGTACAAGCCGCCTGCTCCCTGTCAATTCAGTGCTTACTTACAGCTTACAGGCACCGGTGTTCTCGTGGTGATTGAGCAGTCCGGGAGGCGGACCTGACTTCTTAATGCAACCCCCCACATCGCTACCGTTCTCCTTTTGTCCTCCGAGGCCGTTGTTGGGAGCACCGACCGTATAGGGATTGTGGGAGTGAGAGCGGTAGAGTTTTAGCCCAGGATCACCCGCCGAGGCCCGGAAGGGAACGAAATCAGGGACGGTCTTGTTAATGTTGTTTTGTGCCGCGATAACCAGCGCGTCAAGATTGGTTCTGTTTGTTCCTGACGAGTCGGTCACAGCGCGCAGAACCGACCATGAGCGGTACGTTCCGTCGCGCAAGTGCTGGAAGGTTGTTCCAGGCTTGGCGGGGCAGGGCAAGGCGCAAACTGGCAACTGTCCCTGCACGTAGCCTGGTTGGCCAATGAGGGGGTCGACGCCGTTGAGTGTCAGGTAACCGAAGCTCGCGCTGCCTGCGATTTTTGAGACGTTACCGTAGCTGAAGAAAGTGTAGGTGATGCCGTCTACTCCGGTGAAGAAACTGCTTCCGTTACCGTTGAAGACAGCGCCCACGACTTCGCCGGTGCCGATTCCGCGGTAGCGCGTGCCGGGGCCGGTCACGCAGGTCATGTTCAGCGGGTTCGCGGATGTACCTGGAGTAGGTTGTCCGACATTTGTTTCCTGCGAGTTGACGAAAGCGGTCGCGCCAGTTGGGCTAGTCAGGTTAGTGAATTCGTGGGTGTTCATGGTGCCAGACATAGGTTCGCGGAGTATCGGGTTGACGGCGACCGATGCCGAACCGCCGAAGACGCTCATGTTGCAAGCCGTGCCGGTGAAGAGTGTCTGCAGTTGACCCTGTTTAATATCGGTAATGCCCGAACCCAACCCGCTCGAGTCTGTCCGATTGTCGATGATAGTTATCGGAGCTGCGCCGACCTCGAAAACCGTGTACGGCGGAATGTTATTGCCGGTGACCGGGTCCGTGCCGGTAATGTTAAAAACGATTGGCGTAGCCGTGGATGAACTGAACGCGCTCTCGATCGGAATGCCAGTGGGAGTGCCGGTGTAACCCAGGCCGCTCAAATTACTGGCCAGGGCCGAGTTAACACGCACCTGCGCAAACTTGGCGTCTTCAGGCCGTACATCGGTCACACCTGCGGTGATGGATTGGTTGTTGAGTGCGTTATAGATAGTGCTGGGCAGGGCAGGGGCATCGCAGGTTGGCTCCGAAACGCCACCCGGACCGCAGTTGGCAGTATCACCGTACTTGAATAGGGCGAAGCTGATGAGGTTTTGCCCGGTGCCAGAATTCTCGGTATTGCTGTCGAGCTGAAGCTGCGCTCTCGGATTCGAAAAGAAGGCGCGCATGCCCACCACCGAGTCAACCGAGAGATAGGCCCAAACCTCGGTCTGAGCATCATTCCAAACTACCCACAGATTACCGCCTTCCGCATGGTTCACGCCGGGGCGAACATCGAAAATCTGAGCGCAATTTGCGGTGGAAGGACATTTCCCTTTGATTGTGTAGTGGTGCGAGTTCGTTCCACCGAGCTGGGGAGCGTTCGCCGCGGCAATGGCATCCACCTGCCATTGAGCTGAAGACCCCGCTGCAATAACCTTTACAGTGACTTGCGCGTTGGCGGCGGGCACCACGACGAGTGCCGACGCAGCCAACAGGGTGACGAAGAGCGCAGTAAATCGGTTCCGCATACTTGATTCTCCTTGTAGATGCAGGTTGAAGTTCTTAATCTTCCCGCGGCGTCGGAGGTAAGTCCCCGCGCCAAGAAGCCGTGTCGGGACTGTTGCCTTAGTCGACGAAGTATCGGCGAGCTTTGTTGCCGCATGGTTACAGCAATGTCAAAGTTGTGTGAATTGACCGATTGCCGGGACTTTTGGGCATAAATCGCAGAAACGGCGACTGGCTGAAGGAATAGCGGAATAAACAGCGGGGTTTAGTAACACGATTTTAACATTCCCGTCGCCGTACCGTAACAATCGTCATGTAGAAATACGGTTCTCTTGCAAAACGGGCACGTTTGTTCTGTCAGGAGTTCTGTCGCTTAAGCGCAGCGGACTCGCTCAGGAGTGCCAAGTCTGACGGACAGGCGTAGCTGACCAAGTCGCTCCCAAGGGTGAGGTGCGGTGAAATTCCGAAAAGCTTTGTTTTGGGTTATGGAGTTGATACTTAGCCTCTCCGTGGCAGCATTCGCGCAATCCATTGCCGGGTCGGGTACGGCCTCCATTGCCGGCATCGTCACTGATCAGACCGGTGCAGTGCTTGTAGGCGCGACTGTAAAGGTCACGCGCGGCACAGAAGTCATTCAAAGCGCAGTAACCAATGATCAAGGCCACTATTCGTTGAAGGGACTGCCTGCCGGGACTTATGACTTGTCAGCTTCGGTCGAGGGATTCAAGGCCTTTCAAGCCCCGGGCATCGTTTTGAATGCTGGGGATGATATTCCTCTGGACGCCACACTAGAACCTGCGGGAGCTGTGACCACTACAACCGTGGAAGGTCAAAAGACTGCCCAGGTAGAAACAGAGTCATCGGAGGTTTCCGGCACCATCACCCAGAAGGAGGTTGTCAGTCTTGGCTTGAACGGGCGCAATTTCACCCAGCTGATTGCCTTGGCGCCAGGGGTTAGCAATCAGACTGGACAAGACGAAGCAAAGGTTGGCGTTTCAGGCAGCGTGAAGTATAGCGTGAATGGCGGCCGCGTGGAATACAACACCTTCGATGCGGATGGCTCCGATCTGTTGAATGTCGGAATCAATGGGGCGAACAGCACTTTGATTGTCTACCCGAGCTTGGATGCGATCCAGGAAGTGAAAGTGTTGACGTCTAATTATGGCGCAATGTATGGACGCACGGCATCGGGTACGGTTCTGGTAACCACGAAGTCGGGCACAGCTCAATATCATGGCAGCGGTTACGAATTTATTCGCAACGAATTCTTCAACGCCCGCAACTATTTTGACCAGACTAAGGGTGCACCGCTTTATCGCAAGAACGACTTCGGTGGCAACATTGGCGGCCCCCTCTTTATTCCCAATTTCTACAACGCGAATAAGGACAAGACGTATTTCTTTTTTTCCGAGGAGTTCCGCTACGAACGCGCTCCCGAACCTCAGGACATTTTCAATCAGGCGGTCCCCACGCTGGCAGAGCGATCAGGCGATTTCAGCGACGTCTGTCCGCCAGGGGGAGGCTTGTTCACGCGGTCAAAATATCCGGACTGTCCCGGGAGCACCAGTCAGACGGTTGGTAAGTTCCAAGCCTTTCCTAACAACCAACTGCCAGCAATCGACCGCAATGCCTTGGCGGTATTGTCCACGGGAGTCATCCCAGCACCGAATGCTACATCCGGTTGCAATTCAAGCCTCGTAGGTAAGACCGACCCCAATACTGGCAATCCCATCATGCCGTGCTACGACGTGACCATTTCTCCACCGACAAATTGGCGGGAGGAATTGTTCCGGCTCGATCATAATTTCAGCCCGAAGCTGAAGGGAACCTTTCGTTATATCCACGATTCCTGGAATACGACCGTAGCGACTCCGCAGTGGGGCTTTGTTCAGAACAGCTTTCCCACAATCGAGAATCACTTCGTCGGGCCCGGAGTCAGTATGGTGGCGCGCCTGACGCACACGATTTCTCCAACGCTCTTGAACGAATTTGTCTTTAGCTATACCGACTCGCACATCACCCTGACCGACACCAACGGACCAGGCGCGCAATGGCCGCGACCAGCGGCCCTGGACAGCCCGTGTGTTGGGTCTCAATGCCCTATCGGTAATCTGTTCAATAACGGCTTCGGCGGGAAGATGCCTGGCATCGTGATCGGCGGCACCAATGCAGCGTACGGCGGCAATGGCTTTGCGGTGGATGCCGGTTACATGCCGTGGGACCACACCAATCCGACCTACAGCGGCGGCGAGAACCTAAGCAAAGTAATTGGAAAGCATCTTCTCCAGTTCGGTGGTCAGTTTGTCATTTACCAGAGGAACCAGACAAACTCGGCCATCGGGGCGGCTACTGGCGACCTTCAGGGAATACTGACATTTTCCAATCAGAGCGCTGTCAGCAATGGCAATGCGTTTGCCGATTTCTTGTCCGGGAACATTCGCAGCTTCCAGCAGGACAGTGCCCAGCACAGGTATTACCAGCGCTACCAACTTGCGGAGCCCTATTTTCAGGATGATTGGAAGGTGACATCGCGTTTGACAGTAAACCTCGGTCTGCGGGTCAGCCTGTTTGGCACTTACTACGAAAAAAATAACAACGCATATAACTGGGATCCGAGCGCCTTTAACCGTTCTCTTGCGAGCCAGGTGGTGGTCGATCCAAGCAAAGGCGACCTGGTGGACGCGAATTCAGGGGTTGCGATTCCGATCAATCTCGGCAATCTGGATCCCCGTATCACCAATGGCCTCCTGCAATGCGGTGTCAAAGGCGTGCCAGCGAGCTGCATGCGCGGCCATTTATTCAACCCAGCTCCCCGGATCGGAATGGCCTGGGACCCGAAGGGTGACGGAAAGACGTCGATTCGCGCCGGCTACGGGATTTTTTTCGAGCACGGCACGGGCGACGAAGCCAACACTGGCTCTCTGGAGGGAAGTTCACCCCTCGTATTGGATATGACGCAAAACTTTCCCTCTAGCTGGAGCTGCATTGGAGGCGGGGCATCAGTAGCTTCGCAACTCAACTGCGGTAACTTCGGCGCTTTCCCTCTCAGCGTAACCGCCATCCCCAAAAAGGCGGTCTGGCCTTATTCGCAGCAGTGGAGTTTGAGTGTGCAGCGAGAGTTCCCCAAGAACATGGTGGCGACTTTTGCGTATGTAGGCAGCAAGGGAACTCACTTAACAACCGAGCTCGAGGCCAACCAGTTAGCTCCCTTGGCTAATTCTTTGAATCCATTTGGCCCGCATGAACCGCTGATTGGAACACTTAATATAGGCCTCGGCGATTGCGGCGCGTTCAACGGGGGCAGTTTTTTTTTACTTAACAGCACTACCGTCACCGCGGCGCAACCCGCATTCGTCAATTTAGAAGCGTCCTGTTATGGTTTGGTTCAACCCAACGTTCCAGGCACGCAACCCCCGCCAGATCCTAATGCGTTGCGCCAGTTTGCTCCCAGCCTGGGCAGGATTTTTTCGCTGCAGAATATCGCGAACTCGGGTTACAACGCCTTCCAAACCACACTTCGGCGGGTGGCAGGGCCACTCACTCTGGGAGTTTCGTATACCTATAGTCACTCGCTGGACGATTCTTCCGACCGTTCCGACGCGACCTTTGTGAATTCTTTCGATCTGCGGGCGAACCATGCGAGTTCCAACTTTGATCAGCGTCATTTGCTGAACATTAGCTACGTCTACGCGCTCGACCAGTTGGCGAACAAACTGCGGTACTGGATCTCCGACGAGGGCTACGAAAGCATGGAGCCAGGCGCCGCGCCCGCAGTTGCGATGCCCATTACCCCTTCGCGGCCGAGCCATGCCCTACTGGATGGCTGGGAATTGTCCGGCATTACCGTATACCAGTCGGGCACACCGTTCAGCGTGATCAACGGCGGCAGCAACACGCAGATCTCGACTCTGGATAACGCGGGAGTTGCCAACGGTGCGGGGGCCGGATCGTACGCCGACGTCGTTGGCGATCCTCGCGCAACGGCGCCATTTGGCGGGAGAAACCCGCAGAGCATCGGCCCCTTGCTTCTGAATCCTGCCGCGTTTGTGGCGCCTCGCGGTCTGACCTTCGGCGATTCAGGGCGTAATTTCCTGAATAATCCCGGGCGCCTGAATTTCGATCTGGCATTGCTCAAGCACTTCAAGATAACCGAAGGTTCGAGGCTTGAATTCCGCATGGAGGTGTTCAACGTTTTTAACCATACCCAGTTTCGAATTTACGATCCGAACCTTGGAAACACCGCCAACAACACCATCAGTTGTTATGGACCCGGGGCGTACAACGCCTTTTCCCGTAACGGACAGGAGGTGCTTTCTTCGAGCTCAAATCAGTCGGGACCCGATTTTTCCGCGGCCGGCGGGACAGCTACGGTTACCACCTTTAACAACGGTGTGCCGACGACTACGACTGACCACACGGATTGCCTAACTGGAAGTTCGTTCCTGCATCCGGTAAACGCTCATCGCCCGAGAACCATGCAGTTCGGTTTGAAGTACACGTTCTAGTTCTTGCGGACAGATAGACTTCGCCCCACGTTGTAGGTAAGTCCGAATGAATAAAGGAGTAAAACGAGAGTGAAGACACGGTGGTTAACACGCGCGGCCAGCATCCTGATTTTTGCGACAGCCGTGTTGAGCGCGGCCTGCGGTGGCAAGAGCAATCTCAATCTCACGCCATCTGGGCTTCCACCGGTATCACAGGCTAGCCGGTTGAACTCTTACGTCGGAACTCAAGGAACAGATCCGAGCACAGGAGACTCAGGAGCCGTCTGGCAAGTCACCATCAATCACACGACGAACAGCTTCAGCGCCTCGGACTACGCGTCGCAACTGGTCTCTGCCAACGGACTGTTTGCATTTGATGCAGGGTTTCTCAATTTTAGCCAAACCAATCCTTCGCCTGCATTTCAAGCGGATGGCTTCACCATCGAGATTCCCGGACGAGTCGCGTTTTTTCGCCCTGGATTTAATTCATTTAATTCCACGCAGGGCACTGTAACAACGGCTTCCTCGCCGGTCGCTTTGGTACCGGGCAATTGTCTGAGTCTGTTCAATGTGACGTTCCAATTTGTGACGCTTCCGACTTCCAAATGGACAGCCAGCACCGATACGGCGTACGGCAACGTCCAGGTAAATAACGTGCAACCCACCGACAGCGGAAATACGTGGAGCTTTTCCAACTTAAATCAGTTCACGCTGGCGAAAACGCAACAGTCCGGGGGGGCGCTCTCCAATGGCATTTGTGCCCAGTCTGCCATAGGTACGGTGGTCAGCATTCCGCCATCGTCCACCACAGGTAACACCGTAACTGTTGCCGTCGGACCGTCTGGTTTCCTTATCATGAACAACGGACCGAATACCTCAGGAGCGGTTGGCCTGATCCAGCCGTCGAGCGCGCTCAACACGACTAGCATCTTGGGCGCGAATTACCTCGGGTTCATATCTGAACCGGCGATCCCAACCCCTTCGTCGAGCGTGCCGACAGCGAACCAAGTGGCATTTTTCTCCTGCCCAAGTTCCCCGTGCCCGGCGTCCAGCACCAGCCTGCTGGGCGGCGCCTTCCCCAACGATGATCCCACGCAACCTCCGAGCACCAATATTACGATCAATCTCGGAACCCAGAACGCGACGAATAACGGATTGTTCGATTCGGCGACAGTGACGATTCCGGATCCCGCGAGCGCGTGTACAGCGCCGGGCGTTCCCGGAACGGACTCGCAGGGTAACCCGACGTGCACACTGCCCGCCGCCGTGGTGGCCGGGAATCCGGAAAACAAGTTCGCAATTTTTTTGATCGCGCAGGACGTTGTCAATCAATCGCCGATGGCGATTTATTTATTCCAGGAGTAGCGGATGCCGTGCCTGTGAGAAGCGCCAAAGGAATGCTCATGTGGAAGCACATATTTCTAGCAATGACCCTATTTCTGTTTGCAGGGGTGCACGGTGCCGTGGCGCAGTTTATGGAGGCGCCCCAGTATGCGACGAACAGTCCCGCTGGAAAGGGTCCCTCATCAGTTGCGGTCGGAGATTTCGAAGGAGACGGCAGCGGGCGTGACGACGTCGCCGTTGTAGATGGAACCGGCACGGTCAGCGTTTTTCTCAACAAGAGAGACGGAAGCGGGACATTCTCAACGCCACCTGCCACCTACAAGGTAACAACCGGAGCGTCGGTATACATAATAGCGGCAGGAAAATTTAACACTTCCAGTCAAAGCAGTCCGGACTTGATCGTAGCCGACAACCTGGGCAATGTGGCCGTGCTTCTCAGCAATGGCAATGGAACTTTTCAGACCCCAGCGGTGGAGTTTTCTACAAGCGCGAACTTTTCTTCGATCGTGTCGGGCGACTTGAATGGAGACGGTATCGGAGATGCTGTGGTGGCCGATTCGCTGACAGGCTCGGTGTGGGTTCTAACTGGCAAGGGAGGTGGAACGTTCACAAGTGCCAACTTTCAGACGGGGTTGAACCCTGTGTCGCAGCCTGTGTTTCTGGCCTTGGGCAATGTGATCCACTCAAAACCTCAATGCCCCGATCTGGTTGCAGCTGCGCAAGACGGCACGGTGGCGATCCTCACCAACAGCAATGACAAGAATTGCTCCGGAGCCATCACCACCCTCAAAGTTGCGCTGGTGCTACCACCCGACCCAAACCCAAACGGGGTGGGAATCCCGGCGGGCGTGACTTCCGTCTATGCCGCAGACTACGGAGGCTGGCAGAATACGGGTGCACCTCCGGGTGTTGTAGACATTGTGGTCGCGAGCACCGGCCTTTCGCAATTAAATTTCAATTCCTTTCCCAGCGCTTACCTTGTTTGGAATGCTACTAGCTCTGGTCAAGCCTTCTTCTTACTGGACACATTTTTCGGCCAGCCGACAGCGCAGGTAGGTCTCGAGCCGGTTTCGATGGCCGGAGCGGACATTGATGGAGACGGAAACCTGGACCTGGTGATTGCCAATCAAACCGACAATTCGGTAAGCGTACTCTTTGGGGACGGATTCGGCGATCTTTTGTCCACTCCGAATACCGGAGGGCCTCCGTTGGTCCCGCTGGCGTTTGGTTCTGGCCCTGGTCCAGCCTCCGTCGCCATAGGAAAATTTACCGCCGGATCGAGCCAGAGCACATCCGACCTCGCGACAGCCAACCAGTCCGGCAACTCCGTCAGCGTTCTCGTAAACGGCGGCGGCAACAGTAATTCCTGGCTCGGGTTTCAGGTCGCGCGAAGCGATTACCTAACTCCGGCGTTTCCCATCGGCGTTGCCGCGGCCCTGGTGCAGACCGGGAGCAATGGTCTGCCTCTTCCTTTGCCGGATGCGATCCTACCTAACCAGTCGAACCTGTCACCGGCGGAATCGGGTTTGTTTGGTCCGTTCGGGGACTTTGGCAATGACGCCCTCGGTGATGGCAGTTTCTCCCAGTACAACGATGACGGCGGCGGCTACGGTATTGCTACTCCGGATTCACTAGAGTCAGCGGATTTCAATGGAGACGGCTACGCTGACGTAGCGCTGGTCGATTCAAATGGGATTGTGAGCATCTTCCTGGACGACTACCCGCCGGGAGGCCCTGCAACCGGCTTCGACCTTCCTCCCCAAGCGCAGCTCTCCGTGGGTGCAGGGGCGAGCAACTACTTATTGGGATTAGGCAATTTCACTACATCTACACAAACTCAGCCTGACTTGGTCGTTGCTGATGGTTCTGGCAAGGTTACGGTGTTGTCAAACATTGGGGGCGGCAACTTCAAGGTTGGACCGTCCGTGCCTGTTTCCGCCAAGTTCTCCGCGGTGGTCGCCGGAGACGTAAATGGGGATGGCATCGCAGACGTAGTGGCCGCAGACTCAAACACCGGTTCGGTATGGGTTCTGCCAGGAACCGGTAACGGCGGTCTCGGGACACCCATTACTGTGAAGACAGGCCTCAGCCCAGGCCCGGTGTTTGTTGCTCTCGGAAAGTTCAGCAACGCTGATCAAGCCTTGCCGGACCTCGTGGTAGCGGCGCAGAATGGGGCCGTCGCTGTGCTGACCAATAGCAGTGCAGGGCCGACAATTAGCTTCGCTCCGCCGGTGGTAATTTCTGGCGGTTTAATCCCCGCAGGCATCACATCCGTCCTGGCGCAGGATTTCAACCAAGACGGTCTTTCGGATCTCGTCGTGGGCAGCACGCAGGTGTGGCTGTTTTTCAATACCACAGTGAGCGGTGGGGCGCCTAATTTTGCGGCACCGACGGCGTACGTGGCGGGAAATGTACCGGTAGCATTGGCGGCGGGCGATTTCAATGGAGACGGATCTCTGGACTTGGCCGTGACCAACTCCATTCCCAATCCCAGTTCCAACGTCGCCTGTACCACCAATCTCAATCCCGTAAACTGCGGCTCCAATACCATGAGCGTGTTGTTGAACACAGGGTTTTTTGCGAAGGCGAGTCTCACAGCTTCTCCTGATCCCGTGCAAGTTGGGCACAGCGTTACCTTCACCGCAACGGTTTCTGGCAGCAAAGGTACGCCGACCGGTCAGGTAACTTTCTACGATGGGTCCACCAAGCCGCCGACGAATCTGGGCAGTGCATCCTTGCACAGTGGAGTGGCCACTTTGGTGGTAACGACGCTGACGGTGGGTGATCACAACGTGACATCGGTGTACGCGGGCGATACCAATTATGGACCTACGGTCTCGAACACCGTCCTTGAGAGCGTTACGCTCACGCCGCCGATATTAACTACGGTTAACCTCGTTTCTTCACCCAACCCTTCTCAGATTGGCACTAACGTGACGTTCACCGCAACGGTGACTCCTCAGTCTGGGACCGGAACGCCGACTGGAACCGTAGCCTTCTATAACGGAGCAACCGCCTTAGGCCAGCCCGCTACGTTGAATGGCGGAGTGGCGATGCTCTCGACAGTAGCCCTCACCCTGGGAGTGGACACCATAACCGCCGTTTACAGCGGCGATAGCACATTCGCGGGCAGCACGTCGCAGCCGTTAACCCAAAACGTCACCACCTTGCCGCCAATACTAACGACCGTGATCCTTCAGTCCTCGCTGAACCCCTCCGAGGTGAGCGAAAATGTTACCTTCACCGCGACCGTCAGACCTAAGTCGGGGCAGGGGACACCGACCGGCACCGTGCAGTTTTTAGATGGCACGACGCAGCTCGGCAGTTCCGCCCTAGATAGCAGAGCAATAGCAAACTTTTCGACGACGGCGTTATCGCTCGGCAATCACAACATGACCGCGGCGTATAGCGGCGATAGTCAGTTTGTAGCCAGTACGTCGCCGGTGTTAATCCAAAAGGTCACTCCATCGGTTCCGGATTTTAGTCTCCTGGTGAGTCCCGCCAGCACGACTCTGCCTGCTGGAAGCTCGGCCGCCTTCACTATTAAAGGGATAGAGCAAAACGGATTTGCCGGCACGATCACCCTTTCCTGCGGCTCGGCAGCGATGCCAACGGGAGTGAGTTGCTCATTCTATCCGAACACGCTCACCATCGCGGTTGGTGGGTCGCCCGCTACTTCGACATTAACCATTGCCACCGTGGCGCGGGCGAACTCACGGCTGCTACCTTTTGGAAAACACTCAACACGCTGGCTGTACGCAGCGGGCATGGCTCTCGCCCCAATGCTGTTAGCTACGATTTGCGGGTTCGTGCCTAAGCGCAGATATCTGCTGAGCTTGTGTCTTTCCCTGGTAGTGATTGGAGGCTGCGTATCGCAAGTGGCCTGCGGCGGGGGTAGCAGCACCGGTGCCAGCGCCGCAAACACGGGAGTCGGCACACCAGCTGGATCTTATGTCGTCGCGGTAACGGGCGCCGCAGGAGCGGCACAGCACACTACCTCTGTAACTTTGATTGTGCAATAACGCAGGAGAAGGAAGTCGACAGCGGACTTAACGGTTTTTCCAAACGAACCTTGGCGGACGATCTGGAACCACAGGTGAGCAATGCTGGGAGCCTTGATGTTGATGGAAAACCAAACTAACCCGAGACCACGCCGCATGAAAAGTCGGTCTTTGTTTCGGAGGTTTAACCTGTACTTGTCACTTGTGGTCCTGGCGATACTGCCGCTGGGCACGAGTTGCGGAGGCTCAAGTAAGGCTTCGGCTACGCCTGCGCCGCAAGGCCTTCCGGCGCTGACAGCGCCAGGCCCCAGCAATTCGTACTTCGGAACACAGAGTCCGGGGGACATGTGGCAGGTCTCGATCGATCACACTGCGAACAGTTTCAGCGCCGCAGACTTAACCAATTCCGGTTCAGGCACTGTCTTAGGATCCATTGTCGACCAAATAGGGTTCCTTGGACTTGCGCAAACCAACGTGTCTCCACCTTTTCAACCTTTCGGATTCGCGCTCGAAATCCCCGGCCGCGCATTCCTGCTTCGTCCGGGCATTAACACTGCGGCGTTGGCGGCGCTGGTGCCGGGGAGTTGCTTGAATATCAATGGCAACGTAACGTTTCAATTCGTCGCGTTACCGGATAAGAATTGGGCAGTGGGCACTGACTCGGCTTATGGCACAGTCCAGGTAAGCGCCGGCGGGACTTCCTGGAACTTTTCCAATTTCACGCAGTTGACTCTGGAAAACTCCAGCCAAGCCAGCGCAACGCTCGGCGCGGGCACTTGCGCAACAAACGCAACTGGTGGAGTTGTCACGATCCCTCCGAACCCGCCTAGCAGTGTTTCAGCCACGCTGGGCGTAGGTCCTTCAGGGTTTTTTGTAGCCGATCAGTTTTTGTCGAGCGCTTCGGGAACCCCCTCCGGAGCCGCAGGCGTTATCCAGCCGCCCGCCTCTCTGAATACCAGCAGCGTAGTGGGTGGCAGCTACCTTGGCTTCATATATGAACCTGACGTGAGCGCGAGTGCGCCCAGCTGTTCCGCAAACTGTCTTGCACCCACCCAGATGGCAGCGTTCAGTGGTTCCGTAACCACATGTCAGACGCTACCTTCGTCCTCAGGTATGTGTGGCGGAGCTTTTTTTAACGATACCCTGGGGAACGTAAAGCAGGCGAGCACAGATACGACTATCGAGTTGGGAAATGAAGACCCGGGTAATTTTGGACTGTACAGTTCCGCCAAGATAACGATTCCAGATCCCGCAGGTTCGCCGGGAGCATGTACTCCCGCGGGTGTCGCTGGGTCGGACTCACAGGGCAATCCCACCTGCACCTTGCCTGCGATCGCTGTGGTCGGCAATCCCGAGAATAAATTCGCCATTTTTCTAATTACTCAAGATGTGGTGAATCAGTCGCCGATGGCCATCTATCTCTTTCAGCAGTGAGAGCGCACTTGCGAGATGGGGTTAACTCTTGCGTGCCCAACTTGGCTGAGTGCGAAATCCACTAGCTCCAGGTTGACCCGCGACGCTTGCTTATCCAGCAGAAACCCTGACCGAAAGTCGGATTCTGGGAATGAAACTTTTATCTTAGGGCAGCCTAGAAGCTCTATCGAATCTTATCTCGGCGAGACAACCGCGCCGAGCGTGTCAGCTGCAAATTGCGTGAACCAAATGCGCTTGTCGGAGCCCACCGTGATTCCATCGGGATTGGTATAGACACGGCCGAGCGTGAACTCGGTCAGGTCGCCTTTCATGGTGATGCGACCCAGCGCGTTGCCACCTGCTTCGGTAAACCAGAGGCTCTTGTCCGGGGCGACGACGATGTGCATTGGCGCAGTTCCAATGCCAGAGGTCGGATACTCCGTGATTTCACCGGAGGTCGTAATCCGTCCAATTTTGCCGGCGTTGTATTCCGCGAACCAGAGCGCTCCATCAGGCCCTAGAACGATCATGAACGGCTGGGCGTTTTTTGTGGGGACCTCGAACTCAGTTATCTCCCCCGTCATCGTAATCCGCCCGATGCGACCGGCGCCCAGTTCGGTGAACCAGACTGCACCATCGGGGCCGGCTGCGACCTTGCAGGGGCCGCTCGCAGGATGCGGCAGCTTGAACTCCGTAAACTTCCGGGTGCGGAGGTCAAATCGGGCGATGCGGTCGTTGACACCCTCGGTGATCCAAATGTTGCCGTCCGGTCCAGGGCCAAGCCCGGCCGCGCCCCTGCCGTGCGGCATAACAAACTCGGTGATCTTTCCCCTTGGGGTGATGCTCGCGATAACGCCGCGATTGCCGTCGAAGTCGCTGTACCAGACATTACCATCCGGCCCGTTGGACATGACCAGCACTTGGCTCGTCGGATGTAGCGCGAAGGCGCGAAGTTGCCGCCGACGAATGTCGTAGCGGGCGATCTGATGCCGCCCGATATTTGAGAACCAAAGATTGCCGTCCCCGCCTCTAAGGAGGAACGTCGGACCCGAATGCCTTGGCAGCGGAATTATTTCGAATTCGAAGCGCCTCTGCTCGTTTTGCAGGGCTTGGTAATAGCTGAGCGGTGAGGCTGGTTCGGCGCCCAACACACCTGCGGCAAGCACAACCACGCCTGCCGCGATCACGGTTAGTCTGCGCATTTGATTGTGGATAGATCGGAAAAAGGCTGGAAGCAACTCAGGTTTGCGGGAGCCACGACTCATAAAATCCTCCCTGACGGGGGAAGCATGTTCCTAATACCTGCCCGAGTCAATGCTCCGAAGCATGATTTGACAATCTTTTGACAACCTACAGCTGAAAATCGTAGAACACACACCCGCTATTCCCGACCATCACCCCGGAGGTGGAGGATTTTGCGGCGGTCTCGTTTCGACGGTCTGCCCTCCGGCGCTGGCGCGAAATTCATCAATGCCTTACGCTGCTGTGCGACCATGAGCCGCAATTCACGGCTCGACTCCGTTTCGCGATAGAGTGCCTGCGCTATCGATGCCGGACCGCGCACCTCAGTGAGTAAGAGCACTTCCACCTGAAAATCGCCGCCCTCGGCTTTGATCTGTAAGAGGTCACCAATCCGGACCTCGCGGGCAGGCTTGGCCGGTTGTTTGTTGGATTGAATCCTGCCAAGTTCACAGGCTCGCGCAGCCATGCTACGCGTCTTAAAGAATCTGGCAGCCCAGAGCCACTTATCCATCCGAACGCTGGTCATAATCTATCTTAATAGCGAGGGTACCAAAGCACAGTCGCGCCTACAATCTACCGAACATGCCAGAACTGCCTGATATTGCCGCTTACATTCGTGCGCTCGAGCCCCGCATTCTGGGGCAACCGGTCAAGCAAGTACGATTGGCGAGCCCCTTTCTGCTTCGTACTGCACAACCGCCACTATCGAGTGTGGAAGGCCGCATGGTTCGCGAACTGCGGCGAATCGGCAAGCGAATCGCAATCGGAGTAGAAGGCGATCTATGGTTGGTGCTGCACTTGATGATTGCCGGCCGCTTGCACTGGAAACCAGCCGCGGCAAAGCTGGCGGGACGCAAGACCCTGGGAGCCTTTGACTTTCCCAATGGATCTTTGGTCCTCACGGAAGCCGGCACCAAACACCGGGCATCGCTACATCTTCTCATCGGCGAAGACGGCTTGCGTTCCGCAGACCCTGGAGGAATCGACATCTTCACCAGCGATCTCAGCTTGTTTCGTGACGCACTGACAGCGGAAAACCGCACGCTCAAGCGAGCTCTGACCGATCCGCGCATAGTGAGTGGCATCGGCAACGCGTATTCGGACGAAATCTTGCACGCCGCAAAACTGTCTCCTATCACATTAACGCGCAAGCTGGAAACACATGAATGGGAGAGGTTGTTTGCCTCCGCCCGGGAGATTCTCGGCCTGTGGATCGGGCGGCTGGGTGCAGAGGCGGAGACCGGCTTTCCGGAAAAGGTCACCGCATTTCGCAAAGGCATGGCGGTTCACGGACGCTACGGGGAGCCGTGCCCGAGGTGTGGCGAGAAGATCCAGCGGATTCGCTACGCGGATAACGAAACCAACTACTGCGCTCGATGCCAAACTGGTGGCAGAGTTCTTGCGGACCGAAGTTTGTCCCGCCTGTTGGGTTCGGACTGGCCGCGTACGCTGGACGAGCTCGAGGCTCTTAAGCGCCGTTAGGCCGACAATTACGAGATGTCCAGGTGTGAACGTACCCTTGCAAATGGCCCAACCTGCAATCAGGTTGCTGACTGCGCCGACCGGGGTCGACCTTCAGGGCCTGTTAGAAACACCGTCTTTGCCTTTGTTGCAAGATTATCCTCGGGGCATTGTCATTTCATCCTTTGGGCTACTTGAAGGTTCCGTTCGGCGTATTGTATTTCCAGTTTCTCACCATAATGGCCGCAGGATTTTTGTAGTTCTCGCGAGCGCTCTTGCAATGCTTTGTTTGCCAGAGCAATGCGTTCCGGCATTTTGTGCACATCCAACTCCAGTAGAGCGGCCTTGTATAGGGCGAGCCAATCTTGCTGTTCATCGCGAAACATGGGGACCTCGCTTGGTCGGCATTCGAGAACGTCCAACAATACACGGACGCACATCGCTCGTCAGTTCAATATTGAACACCTGCCGCCTACATCAAGCTAGTCGTGAAGGATGACATTAAGAAGAGAACTGTGGACTTGCAGGCCGCCATCGTAGTGGATGAAGCCGAGCTTCCTAAATCTGCTCATGAAGAAATTCACCCGCGAGCGGGTTGTCCCCACCATCTCCGCCAGAGTCGTTTGGCTTATCTCCGGGATGATCCTCTCGGGCACTGTTTCCTTACCAAAATGGGCCAGCAGCAGGAGGATTCTGGCCAGTCTTTTTTCGCTGGAATTGAAGAGTTGGTCCACCAAATCCTCTTCATATCGGATGGTCCGCGTCAACAAATAGGCCACAAACATATCGGACATTTTGTGCTCCTGGTGAAGCACTCGCATCATGACTTTCTTATCAATTCGCAGAATGTCACAATTCGTCATTGCACTGGCGGTCTCCAATCGGAATCGCGGCGCTGCCAGGCAATTTTCGCCGAAAAAGTCGCCTTCCCCTAAGATGCCGAGGGTCGCTTCCTTGCCATTGCTGGATATAACGGTGAGCTTGACCTTGCCTTTCTGAATATAAAACAGTGCCTCCGTCGCATCGCCCTGGGCGAAGATGGTTTGTTTCTTGCAAAAATGCAAAATCCTTCTGCCCTCACCGATAGTTGAGAGGAACCTGCCTGGATCAAAACTGTGCTTCTTCTCCCGCACGGCACTCTCTACTCTAAACTGGCCACGGAGACTCTGTCACTATCAATGACATTTGTTACGATTTCAGAACATTGTTCCCGTTCGGATCACCGAGAGACGATCGCGGCGGGGAGTAGCGATTTGGCCCAAATCGGATCTGGCTGTATCGGGCCAGCAGCGAGAGCACAACTCCAGTGGCGGCGCCGGCCAAAGCGACCAGCGGCGGAACATGGATCCGATCTCGTCGAGTTGTCGAAACAATCCACCGAATTCGAACGGGGCGTGACTGCAGACCGTACAACTTGCCAGAAGAACAGGCCCAGATCGCCGAACCATGCGAGAAATTCGTTGACTAGGCGCCCGACGGAACTCACCGTGGAAGATATCCGTGAGGGGCGCGCCGGAAATGGAGAGTCGATCCCCGCAATGCTTGCGATCGCTTAAATTTCCGGTCGGTCACTGATGCGAACTCAGATTCGGCGCTCCACGCCCATTGTTGAGATGCATGCGGGAACGCCATGAATGTGGTCCGCTATATAAGAAATTCCAGGGCGATGTTCCCACCTATGTATCCCAGCAAGCTGTAATTGCCCATGCGGAAACCGTCCATAGCCTCATAACAGCCGGATACCATGCAGACGGCCGTCATAGTGCCAGCATAAGGTGCGACGAGAGCAGGGAAGGAAAAAACTCGATGCCGAGGGCCAAAACATCAAAGGAAGGCTGCACAACTAACACACACAATCAGCAATCAGCCGTTTCTTCTCTGTGAGCATTATTGACCAGCGGAGCTTCCCTCCATCCCGCATAATTAACCTTGGCGTTATATCCAGTCAGTTAGGGCAGGTCTTTTGGGAATACACATCATGACCGCGCAAAGCAAACCTCATTTCGATCCCCGCGCCTTTCTTTCCACCATTGGGAAGGGCAGAGAAATGGCGTCTTTTTCAAAGAAGAATACGATCTTCGCTCAAGGCGATTTTACCGACGGTCTGTTTTTTATCCAAACCGGGAAGGTACGGCTCAGCGTCGTCTCAGAGGGCGGCAAAGAAGCAACGCTTGCCATTTTGGGCGAAAGCGAGTTCTTTGGAGAAGGTGGTCTCGCCGGCCAGCTTCTACGTATGTCGTCTGCGACTGCCGTGACCGACTGCGTCCTTTTGCACGTCGAGAAGAAGGCGATGATGCTGGCCATGAGTCGGGAAGCGAAGCTGTCGGCCATGTTTGTCAAGCATCTGCTAAAGCGGAATATCCGATATCAGGAAGACCTGGTCGATCAACTCTTCAATTCCAGCGAAAAGAGGCTGGCGCGAGTTCTTTTGCTGATGGCGCATTTTGGCAAAGAAGGAGTGTCCGAAATGGTCGTCCCAAGGCTGAGCCAGGAGACTCTGGCGGAGATGGTGGGGACAACCCGTTCGCGCGTCAGCTTCTTCATGAATCGATTCCGGCAGCTCCGCTTTATCAAATACGACGTTGGAGACAATTTGCATGTGCATAGCTCCCTTCTTAGCGTTGTTCTGAATGATGACAACGGAACAGAGGCGATTCCTGTGTCCGAGAATCGAAGTGTTCATTTCAAAAAGCGTCTCGAACCGCCTGCAACGCCCGGCGGCCCTCCCGACAACGAGCGTGCTAAGAAGCCACCTCTGCCCGACGTGGAACGACACCGGAAGTAAACCGCGTTACACTCAACGCTCTAAGCATCACCATCCCATCAGCGATGCCCGATGCTCTTGTTGAATGGCCAAAGAGCGGCGCGCTGGCCTTCGTGGACAGCACTCCAAAAAGAAGATATGGCGCAGCGGGGTAACTGCGCCATCAGAGGAACAAGCGACCGGGTCGCAATTCCTCCACACTCTTAATTGGAAACAATTTACAACAATAAAAAGTTGGGCGAGTGCTCACAATTGCACAGTTTCTGAAATAAATGGGCTACACATCCCACTATTTTTCCTACTTTGAAAACGCGTTCTGTCGGGAACCCCGGCGATGGGAAGTGGCCCGGACCTGCGAACTCCCGAAGCAGTTTGCTGAACGGGAAGGCAACATCAGGGTGAGAAGAGGGCCGAACTGTGTGGGTCCGGCCCGAAAATGAAACTAAGACAAGCAGTCGTGAGGGCTGAATGACGATATTGTCAATCGACACTAACCCATGACTGCGCTGTCGAACAAGTCCAATCCTACGTTGCTCCTCCAGGGCGAATCCGATCAAGACTGCTCATTTTAGACAAATAAATCTGGAGGGGTGATATAGCACGCCATACTTAAATCGTCCTCCCAGCCGATTTTCATAGACAGAAAGGCACCTTTGAAATTATTGTCACTAATAATGACAGCCAACGAAAGGGAAGAATGGGTTCCTCCGCACTGTGTTTCGGCAGAAGCCAAAGTAGCAGACTACAGTAAGCGCAGGTTAGAAATAGCGGAAGAAATCGCCCAATTGGACAAACAGCAGAGGCAATTTGTTCAAAATGCTTCGGTCACGGGGAGGCGCAAAGGGGACGCGAAGTATGCTGAACGCGCCCAGCGTATCGCACAACTGCTGGCCGAGTTGGTCGCTTTAGAGGCGGCGTACTCGGTGCGAGCCGACTGACTCACTCGAAAAGCCGCCGCGAGCGTGTATCGTCTGCTGCCTTCACCAAGTCCTTCCGTTCGTCGATGGCACCCTCGCCTTCGCTCGGGAAGGCAACGCCCAGTACCATCCGGGGGGAACACCACATGCTCCGAATCGCGCTGTGAGCTTAAAGCCAACCACAGATGGCTTGAAGCAACACGAGAACGCCGATCGCGGCCAATCCCAGATAGATATATTTTAGAAAGGATTCGCCGTGCAGGCCTTGATTGATCACTCTGCCTAGAAAGACTCCAACCAGCGTGACCGGCAGTGATAGCAAATAGTAGCGGGTTACGGCGGGGGTCCAAAGTCCGGCCAGCAGGTACCCAGCCATGCCGATGATGCTGGCGGGCAGGAAATATCCCTGGAGCGTAGCGCGGAAATGCTGGGCCGACCAGCGTCTCATGGTTCCGTAAATGACCAGAGGCGGGCCATTCATTCCGTAGGCTCCGCCGAGAACGCCGGCCAAGAATCCACACAGTAGAAGCCACCCGCGATGGTCACGCTTGAGTTCGAGCGGAGTACGGCCAACGAGGGAATAGCCAGCGTAGGCAACAAGGGTCAGTCCCAGGGCGGCTTTGACAATTCTTTGATTCGCGCTGGTTAGAAGGAGAAGACCGATCGGGATACCGACCAGTGTCGATACCACGAGCCAGCCGGCGCTGTGCAGGTGAATCTTCTTCCAATCTTGCAGGACAACGGTGGCGGCGACGGTGATGGACACCAGTACCGCGAGTGGAGAGGCCTGGTTCAGCGGAATGCAGAAAGTGAGCAGAGGAACGGCGACCAGGGCTTCGCCGAAACCGAACGCGGACCGGATCAACGTCGCGATAAACAGGATGGACAAGACGAGAACGGTCGTAAGGTCGATTGCGATCTCCGGGGAGAGTGGGATTCAACGAGATTCTCTCATGTGTAAGCGCGCAGCCGGAAGCTGGTGGGAGGGAAACGCATACAAGAACCGCTCGCTACGGCGCAAGCTCATGCAGTTCGGTGTGACAAACGGCTGGAAGGCGGCGCAATGGCCGCCCTTCGTTAGCTAGCTTTCTCCTCTTCGGCGCGCCTTCGGGCGGCGGCTCCTTGAGGGTCGGTGATGATATCGACCCACTTCGGGTGAGGCGAGGCCTCGGCATCGTAGTTGTCGTGCCAGTTCCACCACTTGTACGGCGCGGTCTGCGGGTAACCCTCGGGCGAGCCTTCCCAGGTCTCCTGACGGCCGAGCGGAGTGAGGTCGAGGTAGCTCCAGACAGTCCCCATGGCCTCGTCGCCGCGGTTGTTGATGAAGTATGTGCGGAACACCTTGTCGCCGTCACGGAAGAACACGTTGTGGCCGTGCCATTCATCGACGCCGAAGTCCTTGTCGAAGCTGTCGGTCATGGTGTACCACGGCATCTCCCATCCCATCCGCGCCTTCAGGCGCGCGATGTCTGCCTGCGGCGCGCGTGAGGCGTAGGCGAGGGTGGTGTCGCGGGCGTTCAGATGGGCCAGGTGCGAGACCTGATCGGCGCCCAGGGAGCAACCGCGGCAGGCGTGCTCGGGCCAACCAAAGACCCCGGGTTCGAAGAAGGCGCGATAGACGATCAACTGAGGGCGGCCCTCGAACAAATCAAGCAGGCTCACCTTGCCCTTGGGTCCGTCGAACTCGTACTTTTTTTCCACCGTCATCCAGGGCATTCGCCGGCGTTCGGCGGCCAGCGCGTCGCGGGAGCGGGTCAAGGCCTTCTCCTTCACGAGGAGCTGCTGCCGCGCCGCCTCCCACTCCTGCTGCGAGACGATCGGCGGTGTCTTCATCGCGAGATGTCCTTTCCCTTGTTCTTTGTCTCTCTCTTTGTTCGTCGACATTTTCATTTCTCCTTGTTGGTCAGATTCGGTACGATTTCTTCGGCTCCGTTCTTTTTGCGAGAAACCTTCACAGCCAATGCTGCCAGCCCGCCGGTAGAAACCGCCCCGGCGACGACTAATCCCATGGTTGCCAAACAAAATGGACACATCGTTCACCTCCTCGGTGGCTAACTTCAGCGTCAAGCCGCCTCTATAGGGATGACGGATAGGGCGCGGTTATTTCGACAGAGGAAATAAAAAAAGTTAGCCCAGCTTTGGGAGCAGAAACTGTGTCACTACCGGGTACCTAAGCTGATTTCAGTGGAAACTGGATTTCGAGCATCTGGCCGAGGGAAATCTCGCGTTTTGGGCCGGCTACCTGATAACCGCGGACATTCATCCATCTCTGAATTGCGCCATAAGTATTTTCCGCGCTGTCGTCATCCGATGCGGAGTAGGCGGAAGCGACTGTTGTCGGGGGAAGTTGCTTTACATCGTAGTAGCTTCGAAGGGTACTTTGTGCTTCAGCGCGACAAACGGCTCGCCTTCGAGTGCGCCTGAATCCGCGCAACGATGCCAGAGGACACCACGCAGATCTCCTATGCAGTCGTGAGGAAGTGCGTTCAGCAACTCCTGCTCGAACCGCAGAATCTGCGAATAACTTTTTACCTTGGCACGAACAGAGGCAACAGGAATGGCGCAAAGATGCTTCACAACTACAGGAATCATGCGCGCTTGGCGCCGTCCAATTCGGCGAGCGCCGCGTCAACGAGGAGTCCATCCAGACCGCTAAACAGACCTTGCATTGCGCGCGGCAGAAACCGGGAGCGGCAAATCCCTTTGTTAATCCTGACGAACTTCGCAGACACGTTACCGAGATGGGAAAGGGCTTTGAAGAGGCTTTACAGGCACAGGAAGCGCTGCGCTAAAGCGACCGTGACATATTAACCGCGCCTGTGGAGCAGAAACTGTCTCACTGCGGGGTCCTCGGTCAGACCAATTGCGCGATCGAAAGCAGCCGCAGCCTCGGATGTCTTCCCTATCCGTTGCAATAGGTGAGCGCGAACCGCCCAGTAGGGCTGATAGGCGCAGATATCGTGCGGGTCGATCCCGTCCAACGCTGCCAGACCTGCTTCGGCTCCCTTCGCTTCGGCTACGGCCGCGGCGTATCCAGTTTGCGTGCCGAGCGTGGGGGAGATGCGGATTAGCTGTTCATAGAATAACGTGATCGCAGGCCACGCAGTCCGGCCGCTGCGCGCCCGCTCAGCGTGTACTGACTGAATCGCAGCCTCAAGTTGAAACCGGCCGGGGTGGCCGCGACTCGATGCTTCGCAGAGATGCCGTTCCGCTTCTTCGATTAAAGGAAGTGACCACTGCTTCGGGTCCTGCTCCGAGAGTGGAACGAAGCCACCATCCGGCCCTCGGCGCGCGGAACGCCGGGCTTCGCAGTGGAGCATCAGAGCCAGCAGACCGTGAACCTCTGCTTGCCCTGGCATCAACAGCAGAAGCACTCGTGCCAGCCAGACCGCCTCCTCCGCTAGATCGCGTCCGCGTTGGTCGACACCGGCCATGTCATCCCAGCCGATTCCGAAGGCGGCATAAATCGCTTCCAGCACGGCATCGAGACGCTGTGGCAGTTCACGCTCCTGCGGGATTTCAAAGCGAATGCCCGCGTCGCGGATCTTTGTCTTGGCGCGCACCAGGCGCTGTCCCATCGTGGTGGGCGAAATCAGGAACGCGTGGGCAATGCGCGCGGCATCCAGGCCGAGAACGGTCTGGAGCATGAGCGGGGTGTGCATCGCCGGATCGATCGCGGGGTGGGCGCATACAAACAGCAACTTCAATCGTTCATCTGGAAACTCCGGCGACAAAGTCATGTCCTTGGATTCCTCTCTGAGGAGCACGAGCGTCGGCTCGCTGGCCTCGGCTACTCTCCGATGACGCACAAGATCGATAACAGAGCGGCGCGCCGTCGTCAGCAGCCACCCCTCTGGATTTTGTGGCACGCCGTCTCGCGGCCATGTTTCGAGTGCTGCTACCAGCGCAACACTGAGGGCATCCTCCGCGCTCCCCACGTCGCGCGTGTGCGAGGAAAGGTATGCCAACAGGCGCCCGTAGGACTCGCGAGCCACACGCTCGATAGTCCTGTGAGCGCTCTCTTGTTCGCTTCCACTCATCTGCGTTCATTCAACCGTTCATTCAACCCCGTGACTCGACGCTTATATTCAGGCGAAACGGGTCGGACCTCGACAGCACCGATCGAGGCGGCCGGACAGCGGGCTGCCCAATCAAGCGCGGCGTCCAGCGAGGGAAGTTCCAGGATCGTGAATCCCCCCAGTTGCTCCTTGGTATCGGCGAAGGGACCATCCTGTACTCGCCGCTTTCCATCCTTCAGTCGCACCGTGGTCCCGGTCTCCGGGGGTTGCAGTGGATTGCCACCGACGTAGATGCCGGCCTCTACCAGTGTCTTGTAGTACGCGCGCCAGGCGCCGAGGTAGGGATCATTGTCGTCGGCATTCCGTGCCGCAAAAGCTTCTGGTGATTCGAAGATCAGCAAGGCGAATTGCATCAACTTTCTCCTTTGAAAACAATGTTCAGCGCCTTTGTGCTCCTGAACATATGACGGATGAGACGCGGCCCATTCGACAGATTTCAGGAAATTTCGAGAAATTTCAAGGGGCAGAGGCGAATTGTCGCACTCCACTCCAAAGGTGGTTATTTACCAGGGGTTCGGGAAGGACTCAAAGGTCCCGAACACCCCGTGCAGAGGTGCACGACCCGTGACTTCGAGCCAAACACAACAACGCGAGAGAATACGCGCTGCATTGGCAGGTGTTTCTTCCGATTACCAACCTATCTGCTGCATCCGCTCAAGGATGCGCGCGCTGTAGTTATTCATGCGCTCGGGCCGTCGCTTCAGCGGAGCCGGCAGAATTGCAGCGAGCCGTGCGGCTTGTTCCCGGCCGATATTCCGAGCCGCGGTTCCGTCGTAGTAACGACACGCCGACTCTGCGCCATAAATACCAGGGCCCCATTCGACCACGTTGAGGTAGATCTCCAGAATGCGCCGCTTGCCCAGGGTGAATTCGGCCACCGGGACCAGTGCGAACTCCGCACCCTTGCGGAGGACAGAGCGGCCCGTTCCAAAAAATAGATTCTTTACAAGTTGCTGCGTGATGGTGGAAGCTCCGCGAGTGCGACCACCTTCCAAATCGTCTTCGGCAGCGATTTGGATCTCGTGCCAATCGAACCCGTGGTGCTGGTAGAAGCGCACGTCCTCGGCGGCGATGACAGCATGCTGGAAATCGGGCGAGACTTGGCTGAGCGGAATGAATTTGTAACGTTCGTGATAGGGAGCGTGATGAATCCAGGCCTGCAAGCGGCGCTGGACGTGCACCGCAGTTGTCGGTGGGTCGATCCACCGGGCGGCCAGAAGGATCAACGCGGCAAGCGACCAAACAAGTATCACACCGATGACAAGCCATCGAACAAAGGATCGGAGAAAACCCTGGCGAAGCGGGCTCTTGGGGTGTGTGTCTTGCTTTTCAGTCACATTTCAGAATACTAGCCTGGGCTCTCGCCCGACACTCTGGCACGACTTGACCCTGGAAGAGGGCAAGCTGCCAGAGCCGTAATTTCGTTCCTGAACACACGCGCCGGAATTTTCACCTGTCGTTGTGGGAATACGGCGAAGCGGTGATACTTCCATCGCTGCTACTCCGGCTTGAGGATGCTGCTCCGGGAATGTCGATCACGACCTCGCAGGTCAAACGCAGAGATCTGGAGACTGAACTGGCAAGTGGCTCGGTCGATCTGGCCATCGACATCCCTATGACCATGAGTGATCGCATTCGCCATAAGTGGCTCCTCAACGAAACATTCGTGGTCACTGCCCGGAAGGGTCATCCGGCGATCAAGGACAGACTTGACCTGGATACATATCTGGCGCAGCGCCACATTCAGGTTTCATCCCGGCGCTATGGTCCCAGCCTGATTGACGTCGAACTCAGCCGTCGCGGCCTTCGGCGGCAGGTGTTTCTGCGCATCCAGCACACCCTAACGGCCTGCATCGTGGTGAGTAAAACGGACATGCTGCTGACCTTGCCAGAGCGGCATGCGCAACTGCTGAACAAAGTTTTGGTGAACCATGTGTATCCCTTCCCGCTCCAGGCGCCCCGTCTCGAAGCCCACTTGTACTGGCACGAGAGCGTGGAGAACGATCCGGCAAACCGCTGGCTGCGGGAGGAAATTGAAAAGGTCTTGGCCCCAGAATCCCCAGCAACGCAGGTAAGGCTTAAGCCAATTAAGAAAGGTGGCCGAGCCGACTCGACGGCCGACTCGCGTCGGTCCCGCCGGTAACCTGGCTCGACGGTGCAAGTCCGCTCAGAAAGTGGCGAGGAGTCAGACGTGAGGGAACATGCGAAGCGTCTGAGACCGCCCCGCAGGTTCGACTGCTTCGCCAGCAGCGGCGTGAACACACCGGAGCGCACACGTTCCTAGAGTGGAATCTTACTGGGCCGAGAGTTTGAGCTCGCGTGTCAGACGCTTGGCTCTTGCTTGATCGCGGATCGCGTCGTAAGCGGGGAATACCATTGCCGATCCCAAGAACCGATCGTGTTCGGCCCGAGCCGCCTCCAGCAATTCGAGGGTGGAGGCTGTTTCGAGGCGAACGTGCAGAGCCTCCGCTACCGCCGGAAGCCAACGTGAACACGGCGCATGACGGTGTCCCACGGAAAGAATTGCAAAAGTATGAGAGGCGGTGGAACGAGTATGTGGATGCGGCGAGAGCTGTGGGGATCGAATCCGTAGCTCCCATTGTGGGTCCCAACAATCGAAAGGAACCAGCGCGGAAATCACGTCTTTGCCACTAACCCATATTACGCACTGGAGCGCTATGAGGCGCTTTATGGCAAGGCAATCGCATTCGATGTTCCGCCCAACTTTTTTCTGACTGGAGGAAGCGGACGAGGCTATCAGAAGTTTATTATTCAGGCAATCCAATGGGGCAATGCACACAGCCTGCGTACCACAATGTCGCTTTCTCCCTACCCTTGGCCTAACAATTCCAGCGGTGAGCCAGATACTTTCCGTCAATTCACGAACAATACTTTCAGTCGTTATACTCAGACTTTTGTCCGCCGCCTAATCAAACAGCAAGCAATTCCTTCCGAATGGGCGGTTGACAATTATGAAGACCCATACCCACACGATGTCCCCGCCGTGATACCCGAAACCGTCATCAACACCACGACTGAAGTTGGTCTTTGGCTGGCCAGAAATGCCCCGGTGTATGCGAAAGGGGAGAATAATGAGCGCGCAATCTTCCATCCATCGCCTGGCTTATCGAGTGAGAAGGCAAGTCAGCAATGAAGGAAACCTTCCCTTACTAGCTCGTAAAGAGGCTCGCTAAGGGGCGGAGAACCACACGCAAGGCTGACGAGGGATCCGGAACTTTGAACCACAGCGGGCTGCGCGGGCCAGGAGCCCTCTTTTTGGAACTCTGCCGCTGGCAATCGCTGAGATTCCTCCCGAGCGACGGGCAGGACACCAGCCTGGCTGCGTTTTCGGGATTCGTACCGGGATGGCGCCGGTGCCGTGCGCGGCACTCGGCTCTCCAATTCCGCCTGATTTCTCATTTCGCACCAAGATCTGCCGAGTTCAATTACCTCAATGTGGACGACGTTTCAAGGCCGGCGGGCACTTCCAATGTCAGTAAGGCACGCATGAATTGTGTTGACATGTTCGATCTCAAGCCGCAACATGTGGAGCGGCTTTCAGCGCGGCAAGCAGCGATGTTGGCTCTCAGAGGCGCGTCACTGCCCTCCTCCCCCGAGTGTCAGTACCGCCCTTGGTGTAGTGGCAATCTCAGCGTGTTGGGTGTCTCAACACGAACTTGCAAAAGGAAAAAACTTATGAAGATCCATGTTCTGGTGGCAGTGGTGGCACTGAGCGTGTTCGTTCCAACCATCGTCTTTGCCCAGAGTCTCGAAAGCGGTGCTTTGCTCTCTATCCAAAGTGCGGATGGGTCTTTGCGACTTTCCGTTTATGACAGCCAGATCCACTCTGGCCTTGGCGTATCCAGTAGCCCATGCGACCAGGGCGTTGTGACGGATGCCTATGTGCTTCAGGGAGGGTCGCCTACCGGTTGTGACCCTGGGGATGCTTACGAGACCAGCCAAACGCCTGGCGTGTTCGAGTTCGCCGGTACCGGATACAAATTCGACTTGAAGACTTTCTATCAATTCGGCGGCTGCAACACGAGCGGTACGATTTGTGCCAATCCCGACACCGGATTTCTGACGGTTACAAACAACGGCACCTCGAGTTTTGCCGGCACGATTACTCTGTCCGGCAACTCTTCCATAGGTGGGCCGCCGTACTGCGCGCCCGGAGGAATGGCGCTTGATACCTGGACTGCAGGCCTGGCGCCGGGGGCATCCGTGACCTTAGCGTTATCCCCCGATAGCAGCAACTGCGGAGGATTCAATGCCCCGCAGACACAAACCCTGAACGGCGGCGGGACCGTGATCTTCCCAGTCGGCACTGACGACTATCAATTGGCGGGCCTTGATAACGCGGGGGGCGAGCAGATTAGTATCCTTCCGATTCCGGTTCTGCAATCCTTGTCCAATCCGGGCTCCAATGCGTCCAACACATTCAATCCGGGTGCGCTGTTCTCTACGTTTAGTTGCGCCCCCTATGGCGATTTCAGCGAGGTTGGAAATCCGGAATGTATCGAGTTCCAATTGACTTGTGCTGCCGCCTCGGATTGTGAGCAATTCCTGTACACGGCGACCACCCACTACAGTTTCCCCCCGGGTTTTCCGGGCATCGGTGGTCCCGGTTTCCTGAAGGCCAGCGGGCAAAGTTGTCCGTCCAGCCTCTTCGACAAGAATATTCTCAGCTTTTACACGCAAGACACGACTCACCGGGGTGGAGGCGGCGGGCTGTCCTGCTTTGTCGCAGCATTTACCCCCGGCGATCCGATCGTTACCAGTTTCAGCAGCTTCGTGGGATTTCAAGCACCCGTATCTGACACGCAGATTAACTTCATCCATGCTCCACAAGCTGTGCCCCTAGGTTGGCAACAGTTCTTGTCGCCTAACATTCCACTTACCAACCTCACATTCTGCTCGAGCCCAAACCCCGCCACCGGGAGCTGCACTGTCCCCTGGGTAAATCTCGGCACGATTCCGATTACTTGTCCAGGTGGTAAGCCGGTGCATTCCGAGACAGAAACAACGATATCGGCTGCGGGCAATTCAGGTCTACAGAACTTCGGAAACGGACTCTACCAGTTCAACTGGAAAACGGTGAAGGGTTCCACGGGCTGTGTCATCGTCGTGGCGACATTTGACAGCGGCTTGACGGTATACCCCGCAACCTTCCAATACAAATGATTCTAATGTCGATTCTCAACAGGGTGTAGGCTTGGGCTTACACCCTGTTTTTTCGACCAGGCGTTTCCTGACTCGCTCAATCGAATGATTCCCAGAGAAGGTTTGTTGTAAGAGAGGAGTAGGACGGATCAACTCTTAATCGATTGTGACCAGCGCATAACTTCTTCGTACATGGTCTTGAAGTCAGAACGTTCCAGGATTTTGTCTGCGCCCGGATCCTCGTGCATGGCATCGATCAACTGCAGAGCCTCTTGAGAGTGCTGCAGAGCTTCGGCTTGGTCGCCTGATGCGCGAAAGAGAGTGGCCAGGAGATAGTGCGCTTCGGCGCTCAACGGTTTCAACCCGAGTTTGTCGGCTTGCTGAAGCGCCCGATCGAGTTCCTGTTGAGCCTGAGCGCCGTCTTTGATTTTTATCAGGGCTTCTGCCATCGAAACTGAGCACTCCAATTGGGCGTATTTCAATCCGAGGTTCTCGGCTTGCTGCAGCAGTGGTCGCAATGCGGCAATAGCTTGCCGCGCATGTCCTTCCTGGATCTCAACTTTTGCCAGTCCGATCTTGGCAATCAGGATTTTTTCTGGTTCTTTGCTGCGGTTGGCCGCCTGCAGCGCCTGTTCGTATAAAGCTCCGGCCGCTTTCGAGTCACCGCGATAGTAGCCGGCGTTGCCCTGGAACGCGAGAGTCTGCGACACCATTCCCTCGTTCTTCAGTTCGCGCGAAAGATTGAGCGCGTCCTGCAGATAGCCTTTGGCCTCCTCGCCTCGACCGGCGAGGATGAGCGCCTGGGCATAACCGCCGAGGATCTCTGCCATCCAGTAGGTCTTGTCCTTCAGGTCCTGGAAAGTTTTGAGTGCTGCCTGCTTCGAAGTGATAGCGGCGCCGAATCGTCCCTGATAGTCCAAAACCATTCCCAGAGTGTAGGACTCGATGGCCGCTCCGCGAGTGTCATTCATGCTCCGCCGAAGTTCCAGTGCGCGCATGTACAGCGAAAAAGCCTGATCGTAGTCGCCCATCCTGACTGACGTCTCTGCCAGGTTGTGGACAGCTTCGGCGATGTCTTCACGGGCCTTGGATTTTTCGCGCAATTGCAATGCTTGCAGGTAATAAGTGCGGGCATCTTCATACTGTCCTTTTGCAAAATAGACGTCCGCGATGTTATTGAGGCACGCTGACTGCAGACTCTCGTTCCCGATATCGCGCTCGATTTGCAGCGACTCCTTGTACATCTTCAGCGCCTGGTCATGATCGCCGCGATCATCGTAAAAATTGCCCAAGTCAATCAGAGTGTCACCCAGACCGCGCTTATCCCCGATGTCACGCCGGATCTGCAACGCGTCCTTAAAATTCTCCAGCGCTTCTTTATTCTTGCCTAACAAAACTTCAGTTCTCGCAGCTTCGTTCAGACTTGAGGCAACCCCGCGTTTCTGCCCGATGCTTCGCCAGATGGTCAGCGCATCCTCGCCATCGCGCAAACTGTCCAGCGGCCGGTTCAACATCCGGTACGCCACCGCCATCGCGTGCAGAGTGGCAGCCTTTTGCTCCTGATTATCGAGTTGAATGGCAAGGCTCAACGCCTGGTTCAGAAAATCAAGCGCTCCCTGCGCGTTGTCGTTCTTAATGGCGAGGCGCCCCATCGCCAGAGTTGCGTTAATGTCCTTCGAATTGGCTTTCAGAAGTTTCTGGTTGTATTCAGTAGCCTTGGCAAAGTCTCCGGCCTGCTCGTAGAGAACTGCCAAGGCCGATTGCACGTCTGCATTTTCCGGTGAGGCTTTCGCTATGGTTGCGTAAGCCTGGATTGCGCCAGGAAAGTTTTTCGTGATTTGCGCCTGAATCGCAAGCAGCAAATACTTCTCTGACTGCGGCAGGTTCTGGCTCAAACTCACAGCCCTTTGCGCCGCCCGCTCGGCCTCGGCATCGTAACCCAAATTGCTGTAGGCTTGCGCCAGCTTGGAAAAAGCCAAAGCGAAGGCAGGATCCTTCCTGGTCGCTGCCTCGAAGTGCTTCTGCGCTTCGAGATTCTTGCCTTCTCGAAGCAGGCCCGTCCCCTCGTTGTAGTCGCGCAAGGCTTCAATCGAGGTCGAGGTCGGCTGATAAGAACTGGCCTTCAACTCCTTCAACACATCCGGGGACAGGGCAAGGTTCTGCCGGACAGAATCAGCGAGTTTGTCGAACGCGGCTGGGATATCTTTTTCGCTCGCCGCATCCGCTTTCATCGAAGTGATGCGGTTATTTTTCAGATCCTGCAAGGTCGCATCGATGCGAACCTGGTCACCGAACCGCGCGTATTGACCAAATACGACCACATCGGCGCTGCTGAACTCCGCGATACGGCGGAGCATGGTCGGATCGAACGAAGTATTCGGCGCGATGTGCAAATCCTGAAGCACCTGATGTAACCGGTCGGGAGAAACTGCCCGCAAGTGTGCCGACTGGCCGACGTCGGTGGTCAGCATGTCTGCCAGACTAGGACCGAGCCAGTCGAAGCTCGGGTCTCCGGAGGCGTTTCTGAACGGCAGGATTGCCAGCGACACAGCGGGCGCCACCGTGGTTTGCGTGGATGACTGAAACAGCTGGTCGCGGAAACGGTATGCCCCAATGGCGAGGATGACCGCGATGAAGCCAGCAGTAATCCATGGCCAAGGGATCGTCCGGCCCCACGGACCGATCTTCGGTTCGAAGCTCAACGTAGCCCCGGCGCGATTACCTTGCCAAGTTTCTAAGTCAGCTAAAAGCTTGGCCGCGGTTTGGTAACGCAGATCCAGATCGCGCTCCAAGCATTTAGTGACGATGTTGCTCACCGACGGCGGGATCGTGTTATCGTGGTCGGAAACCGGCGCAACCCGCTCCTGCGTGCGACGAATCAGGCTGGCGATCGTGCTGTCCGCCTTGAATGGCATCTGCCCCGTCAGCATTTCGTAGAAGATCAGTCCCAAGGCAAAGATGTCAGAACGCTGATCCAGAGGCTTACCCAGCGCCTGCTCCGGAGACATGTACTCCATGGTCCCCACCAGAGCTCCGCTCTGGGTCATGCCACCGCCTTCCAGCGTGCGCGCCAGGCCAAAGTCCATCACCAGGATTCGCCCTGTCCGGTCGCGCATAATGTTCTGCGGCTTCAAATCGCGGTGAATCACGCCTACACTATGCGCGGCTTCTAATGCCCGGCATACTTGCAGCATGATTTCCACTGCTTCTGACGGCGAGAACTTCTTCTTCTCATGGAGGAGGGTGAGCAGGTTTTCACCCTCGACGTACTCCATGGTGATGAACTTCATCCCGTCAGCTTCACTGAGGTCATAAATGCGGATGACGTTGCGGTGCGTCACCTGATGGGCCAACAGCAGTTCCTGCTTGAAGCGATCGACAATGGCTTTATCGCGAGCCAGGTCGGGCCTGATTACCTTTACCGCTATCGTGCGGTTCAGTTCGACGTCGGTCGCTTTATAAACCGCACCCATGCCGCCCTGTCCGAGAATCTGGACAATCTCATACCTCTCCGCCAGAAACATCCCTGGCTCCAGCGTGGGTTGATTCGGAACCACCGCGGACCTCGGCCTCACCTTCGCGTTCTCCTTTGCTGGCCCGATCGGAGACTTCAGAGATGCGTCGGTCGGTGAATAATCCAGGAGGGTTGGAGCATCGGAGGGCAGATTCGCGTCAGACGAAGAACTGCCTCCCTCTGACGGCGTACGCACGCCAGCGGCGTCGTTTCTTGATGTATCTGGCTGCTTGCCAGTTTTGGGGTTTCGTTCCATCAGTCCGCTCAGCAATAGTAGCTGAAGCCAGGCGGTGCTAGCGGGAATTCTTGGCAGAGCGTCTCGTAATTGTTTACCGCCGAGCCAACCATAAAACCGCCAGCTTATCCCTCCGTACGACCCTCCGGCGAGAGTGACTAACCTCTCAAGCGGGGAACCCGAATCTGTCTAAAGACATCGAACAGCTCATTCGGCTGGCTGGCGTGATCGGCATAGGCAAGTTGCATTCGGGCTCCTGCGAACCGCTGTGGTACCTCGCAGTTTTGGGTTGTAGGGTTCACCATCGAGGCCATGCGATTGTCAAGATCGCATCCCGGCCGGTTCCGCTTGCTGGGCACGAGCCGACCGTTCCTGATTCACCGGAAGAGCGGACGGCGGGAGGGAATGGGCGGGTGTTCAAGCTGACGAGGGCTAAAGCACACGACTGTACGCTCGGTCCAGCTGGCGGGATTCCGCCGGTTAGGTCACCTCACCGCTGCCATTTGACAATGCCAGGGCGCAAGGGACTGCTATAATCATTATTGGGGTGGTTACTTTTTTCTCCTCTTTCAGGTCTTCTGACCTAAGCCAGTCCATCTGAAGTTTCCCCACCTTAGGCTTTTCAGCAAGCGGGTCGTCCGCCTTTGCCGTTTGGTGCAGGGCTCGCCGAGAAGGGTCGTTTTCATGAATGCAATTAGCTTTTCTTTCGGTCTACTGATTGTGCTCTTCACTATCCTGGTGCTCAGGAGAATGCACAAGCTGACACCACGGATTGCCGGATACGGATCACAGATGATATGCCCATCGTGCGGGTTGATTACATCTCGATCAAAGGTATGTTGTTTAGAGTGCGGCAAGTCTCTAAAAGGGGTGAATGCGGCCCCGATTCTGTGGAAGTGAAACGCTGGTTGGTCAAAAAACTGATTCTTGCGAAGGACAAAAGGAGTGACAAACTGTGAAAACCACGAAATTTGTAGTGAGACTGAACCGAGGCGGCAATCGGGCACCCGCGTTCGTGCAGCGGATTGATCGGAGTCCCATCCGGACGACCACCAATCGCAAACTGGCAATGGTTATGGGTAGATTTGCGGCCGAAGACACTATCAAATCTCTGCAAGACTCTCGTCGCATCGCGGAGCTAGTGTCGATTCAGGTTAGTGCATAGCATTCGCGCTGAGAATAATTCCAGATCGCCAGAGTGCCCGTGTTCAATCGACGACGAAAAAATACCCACGCATTCGCCTACCGCGCATTCCGGGGATGAGGATACAGAGTTGAAGGACGCTGATTGTGAATTGTCTGGTGATGCCTGCCGTCTGCTGCAGACCTCTTACTGAGGCGATATTGACCCGCGTTGGCGCCAGCGTGGATAGCATTTCTGCGCTGGCTTTTGTTTTAGGTGATGGTCAAGATCAGAGCCCGGCTGGTTCCGCCGCTGGTGCAGCCAAGATTACCCGAGTTCCCGCTCGGAGTATTGACCTCCACGCTGGCTGTTCCTGCAGCGGAGATCAAAGCGGTCGTGATCGTGACCTCCAACTGCTGACTGCTTATGGCCTGAGTGCTTAGCGTCGTGCCGTTGATGACTACCACGGAAGACGAAACGAAATGACTGCCATTCACACTGAGAAGAAAGCCTTTCTGCACTTCA
>Ga0210400_10000359_pt1 | contig 52192 bp, 41 predicted proteins | sample IncBWH26MmetaG_FD_155456 | JGI IMG/M metagenome (GOLD analysis project Ga0210400, IMG submission 155456) | Forest soil microbial communities from Barre Woods Harvard Forest LTER site, Petersham, Massachusetts, United States - Inc-BW-H-26-M | ecosystem: Environmental > Terrestrial > Soil >...
CATCCCAAATCACAAAACCGTCTGTTTCTTGCATCTTCTTCGCTCCTTCTCGCGGGAACGGCGGAGCGTATTTCTGAGCCGGCGTCGATACTGTTCCGGATAGGTTCCCTCCAGTCGCTTGAGCCAAGATCGGAGCGGAGGAAGAAACACACAAAGCTAACATCCCAAAAGCAACGAGGCTTCGTACCACTTTGTCTGCGAAAACCAAAACTGCCTCCTTGAGTGCTAGCGCTCTTAGATCGCCATTGCTTTCCCGACCATCCGTCCCATGATCTGTTTTGTGAATGCACAAGGCTCGGATCGCATTATTTTCTTGACCTGGGGCTATTTCAACGCCAGCAATTGCCGTCACTGGCGCAGTTCCCGGTTTGGCTCTAGCTTGCCAGACTAAATCAGGGAGGAACTCTGACCTGAAACCGCGGCTCAATCTTGGTTCACTAACTCTCGTGGGTTCTAAAGTCAAACAGGGCTCGCACTACCTAACTAATCTCCACATTTGGATCCTCCGCCCATTCCCGGTATCACCCACGATAAGATCACCTCTCGAGTTTACTGCCAGAGTATGTATGACCCCGAACGCGCCAACCGTGTTGCCCGGCCGACCGAAGCTTGAAACCGCGTTTCCTGTTGCTCGATCCAGGATCCGGATTTCGGCATCGGAACCGTCACCAACGTACATGAACTTCTGGGCTGGATCGGGTGAAAAGCCTAACCAAAATGCTGAACCGATCCCTGTAAGGCGCCCCGTCTTGCTTTCGACAAGAATGTTCCTCTGAAAATTACCCATTTTGTCGAAGACCTCGATGCGCCCCCCCAGCCGGTCGCACACGTAGACAAGACCATCCTTGCCGATAACCACACAGTGCACGACCTTCAGAAATACGCCGCCCACTCCCGCGTCGACCTCGTCCACCGTGCCCTGGCGTCCCCACTGGCGGAGGAAGTGACCGCTGCTATCAAAGACCACGACACGCCGATTGCCGTAACCGTCAGCGATGTAGACATCACCATTCGTGGGATCGACGGCGATGCTTGCCGGACAGTTCAGAAACGTATGACTGGAGTTCATTGGTGCACCTGTCATGGTGCCGTCCGACGTGTCAAAACGTCCTTTGGTTCCTATCTGGAGCAACATTTTGCTGCCGTCATGCGAGTATTTCTGGAAGATTCCATCCTCGTTACCACCAATCCAGACATTACCCTGATAATCGACGAAGCAACCGTGAAGCCTCGTGGGGAGCAAGTCCCTATTCCCCCAGGAGTTCACCAAATTTCCATCTGGATCGAACTCGGTAACCGCCGGCGATAGTGTCGCGGTTTTCAGTTCCAAGGGAGTCAGGTTGTCCCGATTCACGGTGAAAAGGTGATCCTGTGCATCGACGCACACGCCACCCACACTTGCAATCACCCAGCGATCCGGCAGTGGCTTGGGCCAATATGGATCCACCTCGAACTTTGGTGCGTCGACGGCCTGCTGCCCGGACTGAGCTCTGACCTCATTCCACAATGAATCCCAGACTCCAAGCGAGATGCTAAACAGTGCCGCCATCGCTGTCAGGCGCGCCCACGTTCTACTCTTCATCAAGTCCTCCCCATTCGGTTCGCAGCGCTACCCGAGTTTGAAACCGAGATGCGGATGCTCACCAACGCGAAAATAAATTTCAGCCGACATGAGCCCCGACCATTTCAGGGCCCTCGCTAAGATCAATGACTTCAATCTGACTGTTGGTGTCCAGGATGACACCCGCGCGGCGCTTTAACTCCAGTGACACAGACAGCAGCCCTTGGTTACCAAACTATCTTCAATCCAAACTGAATTTCCCTTCCCGGGGTTTGCGTGGACGTGATCTGGCCGAAGCCCGGGACCGGCCCTCCCGTCGAGGAGATCGCCTCAAGGTTGCTGCCAGCGGGGGGCGCGAAGTTGGCGCGATTGAAGAGGTTGAAGAATTCAGCCCGGAACTGCATTCGGAAGTTCTCCGAAAATTTTTTAATAGGGATGTCTTTGACCACGGAGAAATCAAAGTTGACTAAGCCAGGCCCAATGATCGTGTTGCGCCCCAGGTTTCCGAGGAGATTGAAACACTGGGGGAAAGTGCCAAAGGTGGGGTCGCAGTTGGCCTTGTAGAACGCAGCGTTCGGTGCAACTGGCACGATGAGACAATTCGGGAGCCCAGTCAGAGGGTTCACATTCAGATAGTTGTTGGGGTTTCCGGGTCTCGTGAGCGAACAACCTGGGACGCGGTCTGGGAAATCCAATGGCGCGCTGTTGAGCTGGCCCAGCGGATCGCCGTCCGTGCCCATCAAAGGAAAGATAGGAACGCCGTCGCTCAGCGTAAAAACTCCTCCGAGCTGCCAGTCTCGGACTATCCACCCTGCGGGTCCAGAGAAGGATGCCGGCGTCGGAACGCGCCAGAGGCCGTTCACCACAAAGTTACGTCCAACATCAAAGTCCGCCAACCCTCTGTCTAATCTCAAATCCCACGCGGGGAGGACGGCAGACAAGTCCCCGGAGAAGTTGTCGCCCGCGGTGCTGCCGGAAGATGTGTCCATGCTCTTACTCCAGGTGAAGGCGACCTGGAGTTGGATGCCATGGCTTAGTCGCTTGTCAAACCTTGCCTGTAGAGAGTTGTACCAGGACTTGCTTTGCCAGATCGTCGTTTGCATTTGGCCGATGTTCGCGTTTATCAGTTGACCGGTCACGATTGACGTCGCGTTCGGGTTTATCACCCCGCTGGCGACCGGGTTAGGAAACAGATAGCCTGCGGGAGTCAACTTCGGCATGACTGTGTTGAGGTCGTCACTCTGGAACGGATTGTGGATTCCCCGAGAACCTGAATAGGCAAGAGTTACCGAAGCACTCGGTGAAACCTGCCTCTGAACGCTAAAGTTCCACTGATACACGTAATTGCGCTTGGGGTTGGGTTCGACATAGTTCCAGTCCAGCTGCGTATCGGCTGGTGTGGCAAGCAGCGGAGCAATTCCATGTGGTAACGTCCCCTGTCCCGGATTCGTGACTGTGGCGTTAGTGCTGAATGGCGAGGTCTGCGCGTTATTGATCGTCAGTTGATAGGGCAGGGGCAGGACGTCAAAGATCCCGAAGCCCCCGCGAACAGCGGTCTTACCGTTGCGGAACGGATCCCAGGCAAACCCCACCCGCGGCTCAAAGTTTTTGGTCGTCGGGTTCGATGCAAAATAGAATTTGTTAAAAGCAGGACAACTGGTAATCGTACAAACCCCGGGGTTGGCGAAAATAGTCGGCATGTTTGCAATCTTGCCCTGAGTCTCGGTCGGAATCGTTGACATTTCGTAGCGCAAGCCCAAGTTCAGGGTCAGGCCGGGGCGCGGCTTCCAATCGTCCTGGATATATGCGCCGAAAATCGAGTCACGATTACGGTGCGGCGTAATTAAGGCTCGGTTAGCAGGCCCTTCTACTTTACGCGGAATATTCCGCAGAAAGTTCGCCAGCGACTTAAAGGTCGCCTTGCCATCCCCCTGACCTGGCGCGAAAACGTCTTCTTGTAATCGGATGAACATGCCGCCAAACTTCAGGCTGTGATTCCCTTTATTTTGTATGAGATCGTCGTACATCTGAAAATTTTGCCCCAAGTAGTTCTGGACCGACTGGCCATTCAGCCCTCCGTCGAAGTCGGTAAGCCCCGGCACTCCCGGCGATGCTATGTTGCCCGCGATTCTCGGCGCGTAGGTCCCCGGGAACATCCCAAAGGACGTGTCGGCCGCGGCCGGGTTAATCGCGCTCAGGGTTACTTCGCCATCGCCTCTCGACCGGTTCAACCCCGCCCGGACGATATTAAGCAGGCTGGCACTAAAGGCATGGCTCTCTTCGAGGGAGGCAGCTTCCCCCGAGACGATATACCCGAGCAATACTTGGTTCAAAGGATCGGGCTTGCTGAAAGTCGAGCGGTCGCGATACCAACTGGCACTCAGGCTGTCCTTGTCCGAAATCTTAACGTCCCCTCTGGTCGTGTAGTAGTTATCGACTACCGTTTGGGCACCAGAAAATGCATAGTTGCCGGTGTTGCCTGGGGCGATCAGGCCGGCATTGGGCAGGGGATAGAACGTGAAGAATTTCTGAATCGTCGGATCAACGTTCACTATGGTGGTCGTTCCGTCTTGATTATGGAGGATACCGTTTCGTGCGTCTGCTGAGGGAGTTTGCGAGATGACGGGGATGCCTTTGACCTGACGGAGTCCTTCGTAGTCGCCAAAGATGAAAATTTTGCCCTTCTTGATCGGCCCACCGGCCGAACCTCCGAACTGGTTGCGCCGGAACTGTGCTTTCTTGAGGTTAGCGGAATTCTCAAAGAAATTTGCTGCGTCCAGCGCGCTGTTGCGCAGGAATTCATAGGCACTTCCGTGAAATTCGTTCGTGCCTGACTTGGTGATCGCATTAATGACTCCGCCCGAGGTAAAGCCATACTCCGACGAGTAGTTGCTGGTCAAAACCGAGAATTCCTGAATCGCGTCCACACCCAAGTTCTGGCCAAGTACGTTTCCTGGTCCCGCGTTCGAGTAGTCGTTGATAAAGACGCCGTTCAGCCGGTAGCTGTTCTGCGTAGGCCGATTTCCGTCAATGGTCATCTGCAGACCAAGCCCTCGTATTTGGCTGCCGTTTGTGCCTACCGTTTCCTGAGTCCGTACGGTGGCGACGCCGGGCTGGAGCGTCGCAAGAGATGCCCAGTCGCGCCCGTTCAGAGGCAACTCGCGGATGGTGGTAGCATTTACTACAGATCCAATATTAGATGTCGTCAATTGTATGTCGGGAGCGCCAGATTCCACGGTTATGCTCTCTGCTACCGAACCCAAGGCCATCTCGAAATTGATTTCCAGGGCATCCTGCACATGGAGAACGATGTCTGGTTTGATTACCGTCCTGAACCCGACCTTTTCAACTTCCATGCTGTAAGTTCCGATCGGCACGTCAGCGACGTAGTAACTTCCCGTCTCGTTCGTCTGGCCCTCATAGCGGATGCTTGTCCCCTTGTTGATGAGCGTTACCTTGGCATCTTGGACGGCTGCCTTGCTGGCGTCGGTGACGCGGCCGGTCACTGATGCATTTGGGGATTGAGCGTGAAGAGCGCCTGCAAAGGAGAGAACCAGGATGGCCGAGAGGGCGACTGCTCCGCGCATAGTTTCTCCTCCCACGAACTTTCCTTGTGTAGTACGGCATGGCCGAGAAGTTTGTACCATTCAGACGGGGATGTCAGCGAATGGCAAGTAACGAGTGGTGATCGAGAGACCGGCCGGTTTGCTTCAGCTCGTTTTACCTGATCAACCTGAACTTCTGGACTCTCCGGCCAACCGGGCATTCACCCACGAAGATGTCACCTTTATGGTTCACAGCAAGACTATGCGGGTCCTCAAATTCCCCCGCCTGGAGGCCCGGCCCGCCAAAGCTTGAGAGAGCACGTCCTGTTGCTCGGTCCATGACCCGGACCTCGGCATCCCCGCAGTCGCCGACATACATGAACTTCTGGTTCGGATCCGGTGAAAAGCCCAACCAACACGCTGAACCGATCCCTGTGAGGCGAGCGGTCTTACTTTCGACAAGGATATTCCTCTGGAAATTTCCCATTTTGTCGAAGACCTCTATGCGACCGCCAAATCGGTCGCACGCGTAGACAAGACCATCGTTACCGATAGCGACACAGTGCACTTCTCTAAGAAAGACGCCACCGACCCCGGCATCTACCTCGGCCATGGTGCCCTGGCGTCCCCACTGGCGGAGGAAGTGACCGGCGCTATCAAAGACCACGACACGCCGATTGCCGTAACCGTCAGCGATGTACACGTCGCCATTCGTGGGATCGACGGCAACGCTCGTGGGACTGCCCAGAAACTCACGACTTGAGTTCATGGGGGCGGGAGGGGGAATCACATTGCAGGTCTCTGGCCTCGTGTCGGTGCCGTCCGTGGAGTCAAATTTTCCCTTGGTCCCAATCTGCAGCAGCATTTTGCCATCATGCGAGTATTTCTGAACGATCCCATCATGGTTACCAGCAATCCAAACGTTTCCCTGGTAGTCGACGAAGCAACCGTGCAGCACCTTAGGCATCAGGTCGCGATTTCCCCAAGAATTTATGACGTTGCCGTCGGGGTCGAATTCGATAACCGCCGGAGCCGCTTTCGCCATTTTCGGCTCTTTAGGAAAAATCAAGTTGCCCCGGGTCACGACGAACACGTGGTCCTGCGCATCAACGCACACGCCGCCAACTTCTCCCGTAACCCACCGATCCGGTAGCGGCTTGGGCCAAAAAGGATCAACCTGGAACTTTGGTGCGTCGACGGCCAGCTTGCTGCCCTCATCTTGCGCATCAGCTTTCAAAGGTCTCCAAAATCCGAGCAAGGCCGAAAGCACTACGCTTATTGCAGCCGCATGGCTCCACGTTGCATTCTTCATAGTTTCTCCCTCATTTGGGAAATACCGGGGACTAACTAGGAGGCAAAAAGCTACTCACGCCTCACTTGAGGTCGTTCCGGACGATCTCCCCGCCTTTCATTACAAATTTTACTCGTTCCAGTTCTGTGATGTCGGCCAGGGGGTTCCCGGCGACCGCAACCACGTCGGCATACTTTCCTTTCTCTATCGTTCCCACTCGATCCTGCCAGCTCATCAGTTCTGCACCCACGTTGGTTATGGCATGCAAAACTTGTACCGGTTTCATACCGTACTCTGCCATGTATTCGACGTCCTTCGCCTGCGTTCCATGTTCCGGCCCACTGTCACCCGCGTTGGGCCCAAAAGCGACCTTGACGCCGGCCTTGAGAGCTCTTTGAAGGCTGACTTTCTGCATAGCTGCCCGGCTGTACTTACCCTGGGTGGCTTGAAGTTCGGACGACTCCGAGTTCTTAACCTGGGAAAGGGCCATCACCAGGAAGATGCCCTTTTCGGACATCTTGCTGATCGATTCCGGGTCGACATCGTCGGCCATTTCAATCGAGTCACAGCCCGCTTCGATGGAATCCCGCAGAGGGACACCGCCAAAGGCGTGGCACGCAGCTTTAATACCCTGACGGTGCGCTTCATCGACAATCGCCTTGTCCTCTTCGAGCGTCATCGTCGCAGGAACCCACAGCTTGCCGTCGGGCTCAAAGTGCGCGGGAGACCCACCGGGGAAGACCTTGATAAAATCAGCGCCGTACTTGAAGTTATCCCGCACCGCCTTGCGTCCTTCCCAGGGTGAGTCCACAGCGCGCGCCCCCATGGGTATCGTCACCTCCGGCGAGAAGCTACGCTGGGGGCCGCGTGAGGGAGGAAGCCAGGTCGTTCCAATTAGCGGTATCGTCGCCACTTGCAATCGGGGGCCTGGAACCAAGCCTTCGTTGATAGCGCGGCGAAGGTCCGTATCGCTGTACATGGCGCCCACGGTCCCGCAGTCGCGCATCGTGGTAAAACCCGCCTCGAGATTTTTCCTCGCATTTACCACGGCGACGATCGTGCGGTATTGCCAAGAATCTGTTAGAAGCATCTGCACGGTGAAGGCAGATCCGCCTCCGAGTTTGCTGGTCTTAAAGAGATGGGCGTGGCCGTCGATCAGGCCCGGCAACACCGTGGCCTTTCCCAGGTCGATTTCCTCCGCGCCGGCAGGAATCTTGACGCTCCCGGCCGCCCCCACCTCGACGATACGATCCCCTTGGATGACGATCCATTGGTTGCTAAGCAGCCGGTCAGACTTTCCGTCGAACAGTTGCCCGGCGTGAATCACCACCGCCTTCTGACCCTCGGCCCCTATGCAGTAACCGGCGAGTCCGAAGGCGAGCAATGCGAATCGTATTACAGAGTGCTGTTTCATAGGCCCCCTCAGAAACAAATTAGCGAGTACCAAGAACTCCGTCGTGTCAAGAGAAGAAGTGCCGCCTGAGTATTCGTGGCATTCGACCCATTCACAAAATTGAACTGCGCTTCCGCGGGTGCGTCCAGATGCTTCACAGTCACCGTGGCAAGGCCGGGAGAGCGGGTGTGGTGCTCTTCGGTGGGGGCCTGCGGGCTACATCGACCACCATGGAAAGAAACGTGTAGTACCCGTTGACGCTTACCATGTCGATGATGCCCTGTTCATGAAACTTGGCGAGAGCCCTCGAGTAGGTTGTGTCGCTGACACTCTTATTGCGATGCAGCTCATCACAGAACTCGTAGACGATCTCCTCGTCATCGGACATTCCCGCTGGCCGCCGGCCCTCGGCCAGCGCCTTAATGATCTCCGGACTGAGCCCGGCGTCGATCGCGTGCGGGTAATGGGAGACCCACTCGAATTGTGCCGTCCACTGCCGCGCCGTGATCAATATCACCAGCTCCCTGAGCTTCGGCGGCAGCACGCTCTTCGGTCCGAGACCGTGTCCCTGCAGATAATCTCCCATGGCTTTGGCACGGAGCATTACTTCGGGGCTCCGCAAGAGCGGCACGAAGGGGCCGACGGGGGCGTACCCGCGTCCCGCGACGAACTCGCTTACCGCTTTCTTCTGGACCTCAGTCATCTGGTCGGCGGGGATCTCCGGCATACGATCTTGAGCGACCGCGGGGACTCCTAGCGCAAGGACCAACCAAAGCAGGCAGAAATAGATCATGGAGAAGGCACTCCCTTGGTACGACGGTCTTGGTGAAGCCTCTTTACTACATACGTTTCCGAGTCCATTGGTGTACCAACAAAGATGACAAATGTTTTCGCAAAAATTATCTTCTGTTTGCACTTTCTGCCTTGAACACACTTCTCCGTTCTGTTATTCCTGTGCAAACGCATGGGAGATTCGCCCTGTGATTTGACTGCCAAAAAATCAAACAACGATGAAACGGAGGTTGACTATGAAGCGACCAATGGCTTTCTTTTTGAGTACGGCCGTGGCGTTATTGGGTTTTTCACAGATTGCTGCGCACGCCTCGGACAAAGAAAAAGTCGAACAGCAGATACTGAAAACCCTGGAACAGCGAGGCGAGGCGCAGATCCAGCGTGACTTCCCCACGCTCGAGCGCATTATGGCCGACGAGTGCACTTACACTCACGCTTCAAGTCAGACGCAAAGCAAAGCGGAGTTTCTCGCCGACCTTAAGTCCGGGAAGCGGATTTACAAAGCCTTGAAAAATACGGATCTCCACGTGATGGTTTACGGAGGTACGGCCGTACTCACGGGTCGGAGCGACATTTCCGCCGTGAATGACGGAAAGGATGTGGAGGTTGCCACCAAGTTCCTTGAGGTTTATCAGAAGCGAGATGGACGATGGCAAATGGTTGCCCACCAATCCACACGCCTAGCGCCGTGAAACCCTTGCGCCAGGCAAACTCCAAGGCGGTGCGGGCCCAAGGCGCGCGTCTGGCCGTAATCAGAGTGGCGCTTGGATCGTTATCGCTCATTCTCCTGTGGACCCTTCCGGTTCTTGCTCAGGGGGGGCCAAGCACCGATCCAAGGCCGCTCGTGTTCACGTACGTCACGGTTATTGACGCTACCGGTGCACCCCCGCAGCCCAATATGACCGTCGTGATTTCAGGCAGCCAGATTACGGCGATCGGAAAAGCCGGCAAGGTCACTATTCCGCCAAATGCCCGGGTGATTGACGCGAATGACAAGTTCATGATTCCGGGTTTGTGGGATATGCACACCCACGCCTTCATTAGAAGCAGAAAGTCCTTCCCGCTGTACGTCATGTATCTTTTCCTCGCCAATGGCGTGACGGGGATTCGCGACATGGGTTCTATGGGAGTGCGCGATGACTTTGGTGATTTCCCCTATGTTCAGGACTTAGAGTGGCGGCAGGCGATCGAGGCGGGAGCGCTGATTGGCCCGCGCCTGAACCTGTCACTCACGGTTGTTAACGGGCCCCGTGTACAGGGCTATCCACGCAGTTGGGCTACCGTCACCGATGCGGCAGAGGCGCGTCAGGAGGTAATTTCACTCAAGCAGTTAGGGGCCGACTTTATCAAAGTATACGACCAGCTTTCGCGGGATGCATATTACGCCATTGCCGGCGAGGCAAAAAAACAGGGCCTTCCTTTTTCTGGCCATGTGCCGATTTTGATTTCCGCTTCGGAGGCTTCCGATGCCGGACAAGAGAGTTTGGAACATGATTATGGCGTGCTTTTCGGATGTTCCAGCAAAGAAAGCGAGTTCATGGCGGAGGAGGAGAAATTATACGGCACAGGCGTGGGGCGACTGCGCGGGATACTGCCTCTCGAGGATGTAAAAGCCCTGGTCGCATCCTACAGCGACGATAAGGCCGCGAGTCTCTTTGCAAAATTCGTCAGGAACGGCACCTTCGTTACACCAACCTTGGTGAGGGCGAGTGTTGACCGAGTACCGGAAACTGATCCCCGCGTCATCAAATACTTCTCGCCCGCGCTCCGCGAGTTTTCCTACCCGCCCTCTGCCAAACCACCGGGGCCGCAAGTCCGCGAAGCCCAAGAGCTCATGTATCAATACCATGTTCGTATTGTCGGCGCCATGCAGCACGCCGGAGTAAAGATGCTGGCGGGCACGGATAACTCGTTTTTTGGCTCCGGGGTGCACGATGAGCTCGAGCAGCTGGTCAAGGCGGGGCTCACACCCATGGAAGCGTTGCAGACTGCAACTCGGAACGCCGCAGAATACCTGAATAAGCTCGGCTCGTTGGGCACGGTTGAGAAAGGCAAACTAGCGGATCTGGTCTTGCTTGACGCCAACCCGCTCGAATCGATCGAAAACGCTAGAAAGATCTCAGCCGTCGTGGTCAACGGGCGGTTCCTGGACAGAAACACCCTCGATCGACTCCTGTCCCAGGTTGAAGCCGCGGCCAACCATCATTGATCTCGCCGAGAATCTATCTGACGGCGTCAATCGTCCGTAGATCGTAGCTGAATTATTTCTTCAAGACTTCCACATTGACACAGGTGTCCGGCGGCTGGCCATTCAAGACTTTGATCACGTTGTTGACGGCAATCTTGCCCATGTTGATCCGGGTCTCGGTCGTGGCCGAGGCGATGTGAGGTACGACGACAACGTTATCCAACTTCGTCAAGCCGGGCACGATTTCAGGCTCGTTCTCGAATACATCGAGCCCGGCTGCCCAGATTTGCTTCTCGCGCAGCGCTTCGAACAGCGCGTTCTCATCCACTACCGGCCCGCGGCAGGCGTTGATGAGTACCGCCGTTTTCTTCATCAGCTTGAGGTCGCTTTCGCCGATGTAGTGGTGCGTCTCGGGCATTAATGGGACGTGGAGAGTCAGAAAGTCCGACTCCTTCAAGAGCGTTTCCTTGTCCACGTAGGTAGCCCCGACTTCCTTCTCCACTTGCGGGTTGCGGCGAACATCGGCATAGATGACCTTCATGTCGAAGCCCCTGGCTTTGCGGGCGACGTTCGAACCGATCCTCCCCATGCCCGCGATTCCCAGGATTCTTCTGTCGACATCCATGCCGATGAAGAACATCGGCCCCCAGCCCTTCCATTTTCCATCGCGGACGAACTTATCCGCCTCCACCAGCCGCCGGGCGGTGGCCAGCAACAGGGCGAACGTATGGGTCGCCGTGGCGTCGTCCAACACACCCGGAGTATTGGTGAGAATCACTCCTCGCTTCGTTGCCGCAGCTAGGTCGAAATTGTTGACCCCGACCGCGTAGTTCGCGACGATCTTGCACTGCGGACCGGCGGTATCCAGCAATTCGCCATCGATAGTATCGGTGATGAGCGAAACGATGGCATCCCGGCCTTTGGCTTTCTGCTTCAGTTCCGCTTTGGTCAGAGCCCGGTCCTCCGGGTTAACCTCAACATCGAAGTGTTTTCGCAGCTCGTCGATGTTCTCGTGCGGAATCATCCTGGTAACGTACACGCTTGCTTTCTTCATGCGCGACCTTCTCCTTCAAGTAGCAAGCGGCAAGAAAACCCAGGGAACCACTTTTTGCGGACCCGCTGCTTGCCGCTCTGATCCAACGTCTGGCCACGGGCTATCCGAATTTTTGTATCTGATCCGCGTGAATCTGGTTCATCCGTCTAAGTCCGCGTTCAGCTTTCGGTTTTTTTACGATTGCCGTTTGACTTCGATCTGGGCCAGTTTCTCGTAAAAACGGACAATCGAACCGTGGTCGAATTCCCCCATGCCATCAACCTTGAGCGCCTGCATGATTTCCATGACGGCGGCCGACAGCGGCAGCGGTACCCCTACGTCGTGGCTGGTTTCGAGCACGTTGCCGAGATCTTTGATGTGCAGGTTGATGCGGAACCCGGGATTGAATTTTCGGTCCATCATCAGCGGCGCCTTGATGTCCAGGACAGTGCTGCCCGCCAGACCGCCGCGAATGGCCTGGTAGACGAGATGAGGATCGACACCGGCTTTGGTTGCGAGTACCAGGGCTTCCGACACTGCAGCGATGTTTAGCGCCACGATGATCTGGTTCGCAAGCTTGGTAACGTTGCCGGCACCGATCGCGCCGGTAAGGACCGCCGAAGATCCCATTGCTTTGAAGATCGGGACCATCTGGTCAAAGTCGGCCTTTGCCCCGCCAACCATGATCGCGAGCGTGCCGTCGATAGCCTTCGGTTCGCCGCCGCTTACCGGCGCATCGAGCATGCGAATCTGCTTTTTGGCCAGTTCCTCCGCCACTTTCCGGGCGACCAGGGGAGCAATCGAGCTCATGTCAACGACTAGGGTCCCCGGTCTGGCGCCTTCGATGATGCCCTTTTCCCCGAGAACCGCTTGCTTCACATGCGGTGAATTCGGGAGCATGGTAATAATGATGTTCGTCCTGGAAGCGACATCGCTCGGCGACGTGCCCACTTCCGCCCCGGCCTGTTTCAACTCCTCTACCGGCTTAGGAAGAATGTCGTAGACGACGAGTTTATGCCCCGCCTTGACCAGATTCCTACTCATGGGCTTTCCCATAATTCCTAAGCCGACAAAACCGATTTTTTCCATCTCTTTCTCCTCCGATATTCCTAGCGCCTGCAACGAAACCCGTGCTGCCGGACCCCACACAGGAGGTCAGGCGCGCGCCGCTGATTCAGGATTCCTCCCCGGTGCGCCGCGCCCCGGGCGGAAGTCCTGCTTCTCCCGCTTTCATTCGGGAGTGGTTGCGGCTGCCGTGGCGGCTTTTGCGGCACGCTCCTTACACACCTTCCGGAAAACCCACGCGGTCAACACGGGGGTCAAGATCGCGGTGACAATGACGGAAGCGGCCACTTGAACAGTCGCCGCGGGCGCAACGCCGTCATACCTCGGATCGGCCATGGCAACGGCTTTCGGGACAGCCGCAGAATTACCAGCAGTACTTGAGGCAGCCGCTCCTGCGATGCCCGATCCACCCAATAACCTGTCCGCAAGGATGCAGCAGAAGCCGGTAACCACAAAAACGGTTATCCCCAGGGCGACTCCTGGGAGCCCCGCCGTGAGGACCGAGCGAAGGTTGATGTTCTGCCCAAGGGTAAAGGCCATGAAGGGAACAATGATAGGCTCGTGGGAGCCGAAGAAATCGCGGATATCGTTATCCATGTTACCCAGAATCGCGCCCACCAAGATGGGGGCGATCACGGAGACCATGGTCAGCCAGGGAATATTGGCTAGTCCCGTCCCGACAAAGATGAGCATGGTGAGGAACGGTCCAGTCTCGATACTTTGCGGAATATAGGTTCCCACGTCTTCCTTATCTCCCATGGCACTGGTGAGCGCCAGGAACATTCCCCCATTCGTGTCGCACATCGCCACCATCACCGCCAGCGTACTGAGGCCCAATAGGTTCCCGTGAAACAACTTGGCAACCGTGAGCGCGAACAGGGTCGCAATGCCAACCTTGGTGACCAAAATCCCGAACCCGCGTTTCAACATTTTCGGGGCCGCGCTCAGGGTCATCTTCGTCCCCACCGTAAACAGGTACATCCCCAGAACTGTCGGGTAACCGATACCGCTCAGCGCTTCGGTAAAGCCGCCTATCTTGAGCAGGCGAGGAAAAAATGTGTTGATCGCCATACCGAGGAATAACGGACACACCATCAGCCCGCCCGGTACGCGATTCATAGTTTTCCAGATCTTCACCATTCAGCCTTCGGTCAGCCTTCGATCAAACTATGGTTCTACGTCGCGCAGCTCAGACAAGGACAGCTCCTCCGGTTCCCATCGGGCGCACCGCATGCCAGACCACGGACGTGGGGCGGCTTGCCGCCACGTCCGGCGTGCGCGATTGCTGCCGAAGAAAACTCCTTCCTTTCTTCTCAGGGCCCAGGGCGAAAACGATCATGAGCGCAACGATCGTCGCGCCTTCAAAAATCGCCAGGGCCCATCCGTACCCAAAGCAATCTCGCAGAGCATATTCGATCGAATTAGCCGGCGAGCCGAAGAGCACGCCGAGTTGGTATACCAGGCCCGGGAACAGACTTCGCACCGAGTTGGGGGAAAGTTCATTGAGATGGATTGGTATGACTCCCCAGGTGCCTTGCACACCGACTTGCATCAAGAACGCGCCCACCGCCAAGATCACAAACGAATGACCGAACGCCCAAGCGGGGATCATGAGAAGGCAAAGGGTCAGCGACGTGATAATGCTTCCACGCCTTCCCAGGCGTTCGGAGGCGTGACCCACGGAGATCGCACCCAAAATGGCGCCCACGTTATAGATCATCGCCAGGTATGCCACCACATCAGGAGCAATGCCGTGCGCGCTTTTCAGAAAATCCGGATAGAGATCCTGGGTGCCATGCGAAAGAAAAATCATCAGCGTGAGCGTGACGACGAGGGCGGTAAAGCTCTTGCGGTGCTTCCAAACAACCTGGAAAATCTCGCCTAGACTGGACGCTTGGTTCTGCCTCCAGGCTTCCGACTCAGGGGACTTGTACGCGACGTACATGGTGACGATCGCCGGCAGCATGCCCGCCCAGAACATGGGCCGCCAACCCCATTCCGGAAGGATCACCCGTGCCGCCACTGCCGCCAGCAAATAGCCGAGGGGATATCCCCCTTGCAACAGGCCCGAGAGCACACCCCGCCACCGGGTGGGAGCGCTCTCCAGGGTCATCGAGGCTCCAACGCCCCAGAATCCACCCATGCCGATTCCGTAGAGTGCGCGCAGGACCAGAAACATCGGATAGTTTAGTGCGAATCCGCTCAGTAATTCGATCAGGGAGAAGTAGGCCACGACGGCCATAAGGGGCATGCGGCGGCCGTAACGGTCGGCGAGCATTCCGAAGAGTAGGGCCCCGGCAGGCCGCATCGCCAGGGCGGCGCCGATCGTCAGAATAATGGCGCTCTTCCCGACCACGAAGTGCTTCGCCAGCGTATCTACCAGAAAGACGACGACAAAAAAATCGAAGGCATCCAATGTCCAGCCGAGAATTCCAGCGGCAACGGCATACCCCCGCCCCCCTTGGGAGACCGACGTCTGTCCCTGTTGATCGGCGCGTAGCCCTGCGTCAAACATGGCTTTACTCCGCTATTCCCCGACTTACCGCGAAAACTGTTTTACAAGTGCAGCCCGAAGGCGTTCACGAGATCGAGCGATCGCTCCGCCGCTCACAAATTGTCGGCAGCGTCCGTGCGTCAGTCGAGCAATTCAGAATCGGCAAACCCCAGTAGAGCCGCGAATCATCTTCACCGCTCCATTTTGCGTGCCGGGCGTCCTTAACCGCCTGGCAAAGCCGCGTGTCCACGACAAGAAAAGGATGCGAGGCCTCTTTTGATGAGCCTATTTCCCTGTATACGTCACCAACTGCACGGGTGTACCAACAAAGAGGGAATTTCTTTGCAAATTTAACTGAACTTTTGTATTGAAAATTCCTCTTAGTTTTGTTACTGATTTTGCCACCCTGTCAAAGCATCGGAGCTTCATTCTCCTTGTTCAGGACGCGATGATTCATTTCGGTGGCGGTTCGGTAGACCAACCGAAAGATTGAGAAGAAAAGTGAGCACTCCACCGCAACGACGTGCGTTGGCCCTTCCCATTTTTTGGAGCGGCAGTCCGGCACTCTCCGCTAGCGAGCGGGAGACCGCCGTACTTCGCTGCCCGACCGATGAAGAGACGATGGCTCGTCTACAGGAAAGCGATTCGGACGCGCTGCATATTCTCTTCGACCGGTACGCCTGCCTCGTCTTCAGCATCGCGCTGCGCATCGTGCACGACCGAGGTGAGGCGGAAGACGTGGTGCAGGATGCGTTCTTCTACTTGTACGAGAAATCGCTTCTTTTTGACCGATCGAAGGGCACTGCGAAGGCCTGGATCGCTCGCGTTGCTTACCATCGCGCGCTCGACAGAAAGTTACATCTGACGCGAAGAGGTTTCTATCTTGGGGCGGATATCGGCTGTGTGGACGATACTCTGTTGGGAAAAACCGACCTGGACCGCGAAATCGGATCAAAGTTAAACCGAGTGCAATTGGAGAAAGCTTTCGATGAGCTCGCAGAAGAGCAGCGGCGGACGCTTGAGTTGTTTTACTTTGAAGGGTTCGAATTACGAGAGATCGCCGAGAAGCTGCACCAATCCTTGGGCAATGTTCGCCACCACCTTTACCGTGGCCTGGAACGGTTACGGAAAAGCGTATTTGTCCAAAAACTAGGCGGGTGAGCCATGTTGACTGAGAATCGGGAACTGAACGATCACGAGAGATTCAAGGAGCTTGGGGCCTTGGCGAATTCGGGCACGCTGACTCCCAGCGAGTGGGCCGAACTAAGGGGTCACTTGCAGATCTGTCAGGCGTGTAGCGAAGTGTGTCGTCAGTATCGGGCTCTGGCCAACGAAGGGATGCCCCTGCTCGCCGCTCGTTACAGTGATCAGGAAGAGCAGAACAGCTGGGCCGACGCTTCGACGTGGAGGAAGCTCTCCGCCCGCATACGGGTCCAAGAACACCAACGAGCTTCTGAACCGGCCAGCTGGTACAAGGCCGCCGGAAAGCCTGATGTTCTGCGGCGAATACCAGCGAACCTAATGTTACGCGCCGTTCTGGCAGCATGCCTTGTTGGCGCCGTCGGGCTTGCTGCCTACCGCATGGGGGGCAGAGCGCACCCTGAAACGAAACCGCCGCAGGCTTCCCTCGAAGATCGTTTGCAGAGTCTGGCGGCGGAAAAAAAGAAGGCAGTGGACGAATTGAACGGGCTGCTCGACACCCAAACAAAGAAGCTCATGGAGTTACAGGAAAAAGATTTACAACAAGAGCGTGAACTAAACAGACTGCGATCCGCTCTGCCTGCGTTAAATGAACGCGTAAGTGAACTCGCGGCTGCAAACGCGGCAACCAATCAGCAGTTGCACACCCTGTCGCCACAGCGCGACGCTTTGCTCGGTCAACTTCGAGACGCGGAACAGGCTTACCAAGAGATCCAGGCGGAGCTCGGGAGCCTACGTTCCGAACGCGACAAAGCGCTTCTGCGGAGTGCCTCGCTTGAATCTAAGATCGCGGAATCTGACACCACTATCCGAATCCAGGAACGCAGGCTTAGAGACGATGAGCAATTTCTCGCTTCCGACCGGGATATCCGCGAACTAATGGGTGCGCGAAAGCTCTATATTGCGGACGTCTTCGATGTAGATAGCAGCAGCCGCACCCAGAAGCCGTTCGGGCGAATTTTCTACACGCAGGGGAAGTCTCTTATCTTCTATGCCTTCGACCTTGATCGCCAGCCAAACCTCAAGGACGCCAGCGCGTTCCAGGTATGGGGCAGGAAAGAGCCGGACCAGGGAAGACCTTTAAATCTGGGTATTCTTTATGAAGACAACGAAACCAATCATCGCTGGGCCCTGCGATTTGATAATCCTGAGAAATTGGCGCAAATTGACGCTATGTTTGTTACCGTCGAGCCCCGTGGCGGCAGCCTAAAACCTACGGGCAAGCCTTTCCTTTACGCGCTGCTCCGCAAAGAAGCCAACCACAAGTAAGCGGCTGAGCACGAAAGGCGATGGTGATAGTGCGGCAAGCGCCTTTATTGAGTGACGAGATTAATCACACCGTTGAGGACCGCCTTTCCTTGGGCTTTCTTTCCCACGAGGGCGACCTTTTTCCGGATATTGTCTGCGATTCTCCCGCGCAGAAAGCCGGCCTGGACCCTGGCTTGAGCTTTGGAAAGTAAACCAACGGGGATGATCGCCATAGATATTGTGCGACGCGATCGCTGCCGATCGCGGCTCATCTGTCCCCATAAGTTTGTCGGTACAGAACGGATTGGCAAGCTCGACCCCCCAGTTCGCGTTGCCTTTCCGAACGACGAAACATTCCCGCATTGCTCGCCCGTGGCCAGGTCTAAGGCGCTGGCCTTTACTCGTGCTTACCAATTCGTCTCCGCGTCGCTTCGGGAGCTTCACCTCGAGGCACTTGAACCGAAACCCCTCCGATTCGCGAAGGGCCAGTGGGCGACCCACCAAACGCCCGAATCGAGCCCACGTCCGAACCTTTAGATACCATTGAATTACTTCTCACTCGTCGCGCAAACTGCGCTCATAGCGTGCGGTGCCATAGCAGGCGCTCGCCGAGTGCGGTTGCCCAAATTGCCCTTTTTATGAGCTACTCAAAAGGCGTAAGTGGTTGCAGCACCTTGCCTTATTAGATTTGTCGCCTCGTTCGCAACAAAGAGGCCGCCCTAAACTGGGGCGGCCTCTTGCCTCTTTTCGATCAACACTAGATTCGACTAGGTTTACAGCACGTTGAAGGTGGCGCCAGCCACAACGGAAGCAGTATTCCCCGCCGTCGGTGTGGTTGCCTGCACCTTGTAAATCCCGGCGACAGCGCGTTTCCCAAGTTTGTAGCTGAGAGACGTTGCGCCATTACTGGCTGTTGTCCCCGTTAGCGTCGCCGCTTTGCCATTTGAGGAAGTAATCGTCACGTTGACGCTCGCCCCGGCATCCCCAGAGGTTCCCAGTAGCACAGTGACTGTGATGGCCACGGTCTGGCCCGGGCTGTAGCTCGCTTGATTGGTCCTCACGGAAACGGTTGGCGCTGTCGTTGTGGATGTGGAAACCACGTAGGTAGCCGAAGCCGATGCCGTGTACTGAGTCGCGGAGGCATCGCTCGCGGTCACGCCGATGCTGTAGAAGCCATTCGCTGTCCCACTTGGCGAAGTGACACGAAGAGTAGTTGATCCGCTCCCGCCTGGTGACAGCGTAAGCATCGCATTTCCCAGTGCCGAGCTCCAGCCGCTAGGCACAGATGCACCCAAGTTGAAGCTGGAACTGCCGCAACTGGAACTATCGTTGTCGGAGAGGGTCAGTGTGAAACTCACTGTGGTGCCCGGTGCCACCCACTGACTCTGCGATGGGGAAAGAACTATAGTCGGGTTCGCGCGCGTGCAGGTCGCGGTCGCCAAAGTGACTGCGACGGTGGCTCCGGTGCTGCTAACAGCAGTCGGCGTGATGGTTACGCCAGCAGTGGAATCCACATAATTTTTACCCACGACCAGCGCGGGATGACTGAAAGAGGAAGGGCTGGTGGGCGTCATATCGAGCAGCTCGCTGCTGTTCGAATTCGAGGGACTTGCCGAGTGAACCACCACCCCGCCCAGAATGTCCGAGTAGCTGGAAAGGAAGGAATCAGCGCCCATCGCCTGTCGGAATTCAACATAGTAGTAGCTGCTCCCGCTCGATGTGTTTGATTGCAGGATCTTCAAGGCTTTCGGACTGCTGTTTTGGGCTTCATAAGGCCCAATCACGTAGGTGCCGCTGGAGGTCACTGTGGTGATAGACGGCTGGGTGCCACTGTTTAACCAACCCAAGAGTTCCTTATGAAAGCTGTCGAAATGGCCGGCTTGGGTATAAGAAGGTGCGCCCATGTCGTCGATCCAGTCGCCGTACTCGCTGTATGTGCCGCTACTACAAAGGACGGCAGTTCCACAGTCATCGGAGTGGGCATGATAAAGACCGAAATTGTGGCCCATCTCATGAGCGACCACGTGCGCCGTGAACGTGTACTCCCCATTGATCCAAACATCAGAGCCGCCAATGGTGGCCCATCCCCACCACGCGCTGCACCCCGTGTTCTTCGACATCAGGTAGATGAATCGGCTGTAGTTGGCAAGATTGTAGCCTGCCGCTTGAGCAGCCGTTTGGGCGTCCGCTTTAATCGTGCCGGTGTCACAATTTGTACTCGCCACTCCGATCGTGTACCAGCCCGCCACATTGCCTGTCAGCGACGTATGTTGAAAGGAGTTCTCCATGTCCCAGTTGCTGGTCTGGCTGAACACCACATTCTGCACGGCGGCGGACGTATAAGGCTGATAGGTTGGATTGTCCTGAAAATTGACCATGATGACCAAGGTGTTGAAAGCGCCAGTGCTCGGAGGCAGTGACGCGGCAGCGACAGTTTGCAGGCTGCTGCTGGTCGTGCCAGTCCCGGAAGCCAGAGCTAACGCGTTACCAACACGGACTCCGCGTACATGCACGATCGAGCCGGTGAGCAAGTTCGCCGGAGGGGTGCCTGCAAAATGAAGCTCCAGCCGGTCCGAGGCCGTCTTCAGAAAGTGATGTAGCTTTGCGTCGCTCTTTCCATCCTCGACCTGCACCTCCAGCGTCCCCTCAGTCTCAACTTCTTTTTCGACAAGACCCTGCACCGCGGGCGGTAAGCTCGCCCTGACGTTTGCGGGCATCGAAACGCGTAAGACTGCTCCCGGATTGCTGTCTAGCAAAGCTGCGAGCGCTTGCTGCCGCGCGGCCGCGACCGTTTGCAATTCGTTCAACAATTGCGAATTTTGCGGCCGGCCCGCCGCTTGAAACTGGGCATTGAGGTCCGCAAGCTTTATAGTCAGGCCCTCCGGGGACCCTGAATCGCCTGCATCCTGAGCCCTGCAAGATCGCGAGTATCCTGACAAAACCAGGGCAATGAAAATCGTCGATACAACGATGCTCTTTACAGTCGGGACTCTCCAGATTCCTTGCGTGCGGTCCATTCGTATTTTTCCCCCTGTTTTCTTCACCGCTGGTGAGGGTAGAAGGGGGCGCGCAACGAATCTACTGACATCAAGGCTAGTTTTAGGACACCACCTGAGGATTAGACCCAGCTGTGTCCGTGGGGCAAGGTAAGGGCAGGTTCGAGTTCAGGGTGAATTCGTCTGAAGAAGCTGGACGAGACGAGCACTTACAAACAAAAAGCCCCTGCCGCCTTTGGGGCGACAGGGGCAATCTTGTAGGGCTGAGCTACTACTCTCTTATGCCTTGCGGAAAATCCGCTTGGAAGAAAGAGCTAGGAGGCCGGAACCCAGCAACATCAATGACGCTGGTTCAGGAACCGGGGGAGGTGGGGGGCTGCCGCCGCTGGGCTGGAGTGTAATATCCTCCGAAACCAGTGCGCCTACCTTGCCATCATTGGCATCGACGTAACGAGCCTTGATGCTGGCGCCCATGCTGCTCGTGATGAGATTTCCTGTTGGAATTGTCACGTCGAAAACCCATATCAGCGTCCCGCCAACATGGTTAAACGCACCGAGGACGCCTCCTGAACTCGCGCATTCGAAGCCGCTTCCCTGACCATCGCAGCCTCCCGCGTTGATGCCGCCATCAACTACGGTCCAATTGCCAATGCCGCCGGGAGCACCGTCAAGCGTTGTCGTTGCCGATGGCACGCTGCTGCTTACCTTGATAGCTGCGGAATCGATGTAAAGTCCGCCAGCGTTGTATCCAGACGTGTCGATGGTGTACGTAATGTCGTAAGTGGAGTTGCCGCCACTTGTGCTTTCAAGAGCCCACTGCAAGGTGTAAATCGAACCCTGGCAGGTTCCACAATTCGGACCGATGGAATCCGCATAGCTTGGAGTGGTCATTAATGCCAAGGCCCCAAGTGTCAAGAGCACAGCCCAAACAATTCTCTTAATCATTCTTTTTTTCCCCTCACTCGCCTTTCAACACATTCTCGCTGGGACTTAACGCAAGAAGAAGGCAGCGACGCTGACAAGAGACAGTGCAATCAGTCTGCCACAGCTCCTCTTCCGTAAGTCCTTTAGAATCAAAGGACCATTTGCAGCCTTAACCGCCCTAGGGAAATCCCTTGCACACTACGGGCATTCCGCGTGTGCTCTCGATTGACCTTGATCTCTCCGGGGCCTCCGCTCAAGGTCGCGCCTCCCAGGCAGATTGAAGCGTCCTGGAAACAAGGGGATTGGGGCAAAACGCCAAGGAAAGATAAGCGATTGTTCAATCGGCCGAGGCACGAGGAATAGCCTCGGAATCTCTCTTGGCAAAAAAGCTTCTATGCTGGCGCATCGAGGAAATTCCGGCTTGCCGGACCTTGTAAAGCAGAGTCCGGTAGCTGATCTTCAGCGTTTCTGCCGCTCTGCGCCGGTTCCAATTGTGAGCTTCCAGCGTTTTGAGGATTATGTCGCGTTCCAGCTCGTGCCGCGCCCTCTCCGCAACTCGCTTCAAGGTTACCGGGGGCGCCTCCGCAGTCTTGACCTGAGCTGAAGATCCCGCTGGCCCCCCCGCTCCTAAATATGGCTGCAGCGCTTCATCGACCCCCAGGACGACGCAGCGCGCCATACAATTTTCCAGTTCGCGTATGTTTCCCGGCCAGGAACAACGCTGCAAAGTTCGTATCTTTTCGGCTGGAATTTCAGGAGTAGGCTGGCGGAACTTGCCCGCAAAATTGATGAGAAAATACCGCAAAAGAATGGGTATGTCTTCTGCGCGATCGCAAAGTGGCGGTAAAGTCATATGAATCACGTTGATGCGATAAAAGAGATCCATCCGGAATTTCCCGCTATCGATTTCCGCTTGAAGTTCCCGATTGGTCGCGCAGATTGTCCGCGCCTCGACGCGCTTTTCCTCACAGCCACCAATGGGGTAAAATTTTCCATCTTGCAAAAACTGCAGGAGTTTGGCTTGCACGCCGAGATCGAGATCGCCTATTTCATCGAGGAATAGTGTTCCGCCATCTGCCAATTCGATTCGCCCGGGTTTCGCCGAATTCGCCCCCGTAAATGCGCCTGCCTCGTAGCCAAATAACTCGCTCTCCAGCAACGTCCCCGGTATGGCGGCGCAGTTCACCTTTATAAAAGATCCTTTATTCCAAACCGAGCGCGCGTGGATCAACCTCGCAAGGACTTCCTTACCGGTTCCGTTGTCACCTTGAATCAACAGGGGAACGTCGGTGTCCGCCACTCTCGCGATCTTTCGACGCAGACCCGCCATCGTGGCCGATTGACCGTAAATGACCTCATCGGACGGGAGCTCCCCCGTCTTTGCCATCTGTACATTCTCGTTCGACAATTCGTGGGCTGGCACCGACACGTCTAATCCTCACCGATTCATGGAAAACGCCTAAAGCTTGGTGCACTCGGAGCGCCACGCTCGATACCGATTTTGCTAGCTCTTGTTTCAGAGTTTGTGAAGCCACATAAATCATCTCAAGTTACTGATACTGAATCGTTTAGATTATGTTCGTATTGAGGGTCCTGGCGGAAGCCTCGCCTAGGTTTGGCGCTTCTCACCTCTACCTCCTGGGTATAGGGTGTTTCGTCGGCCTGGGAAAATGTTTGCGCTTTCTGTATAAACCTTTGCCAAAAAGCGCCGTCCAGGCGGCTTGGCTGTCCATGAAGCAGTATTAAGGTCTAAGGGGCCAATCGGGGTCGGGATCGTCTGCGAGGTGGGTTGAAGAATGGATGGCCAACCCGCTTACTCGACGGAGAGGTCTGGTCGGATGGGATTTCAATGGGAAGGGGTTTCCCCTAAATTCTCGCGGCCTCTGTGCGGATAATGTCATAGCGTTCAAGCATGGCAGCAACTCCCGTCCGCGGAGTGTGATCCTCCATGCGGTGCTCCACGCGTACTACTCTACCGAAAGCCCGCACAGAAACCTCTGAGCCACGCGTAACTTCCGCGGGTAAAGTTAACGTGATGTCCAGCTCGGACCCCGCTTCCACATTCTGATCAACCACAAAATATAACCCGTGCGTCGAAATGTCGCGTGTGCTCCCCTCTTGCCTTTTTATGGAATTTTCCGTGGGAACCTTCACGATTACAGGTAACGTCAAATCATATCGTTTGGCGGTGCGCCGCTCGGTCATTATCCCCAACCCTCATCCTCCGCTCTACAGGTGATCTTGAGAGTCCGGCCGCATCTTCCGCTGCAAAATAGCGGAAACTTGACGCATCCCAAGCGCAGACTCTTAATCCCCCGATTCTGTGTCCCGCAGGTATGGGACTGACTGAACTCTTAGCCCGCCGGTATGAAAAAACCCCCAAGAAGGTACTTCACACGGATCTATGCTACAAGAGTTTTGCCACATCCTTGGATATCGTCACGATCGTTGCGGACGGCGCGGATCATACCGGTAAGCAATCGCCACTATAGCCAGCACGACTAGAGGGACGATTCGCTGCGACCACGCATCGCGCACGAACGAGTGAGACACGAACGAGCAGATAAGTTCGAAGGTCACGCCCGCGTACGCCCACTCCCGCAATAGGCGCGTCTTAGGATATGCCAGCGCCGCCGCTGCAAGAAGTTTCCCTGCGCCCAGCAAGTAACAGAAATACCAAGGGTATCCAAGGTGCAGAATGGTTGCGGAAACCATTTGCGTGTGGAGCAGATCTTGCACGCCGAAGACAGCCAAAAACACGAAGGTTAACCCTGCGAAAATCCAATAAATCACGGTGTCCGCTCGCTTCCGATTAACCGGCACTTCCGGCCTATCGCTCGTCATGAAAACCACAATAACAGCAATTCTAGCATTACGTGTTGCATGCGATGGAGTAAGCGGTAGAACCAAAGTATGTTGAAATAGGCAGGGAAAGACACTATCTCCATGTTCCAAAGGTCACGGGCTGTACTTATATACGCGGCCAGCTTGGGAGCAAGTATCGGCGCTTTTTTCTTGATTCGGTCTGTCGGGGACTCGCTCGTCGCCACAGCAACGCTCGGGCCGTTAGGACCCGCCAAAACCGCCGCTTCGGAAGCGCCCGGCGTCTTGCTTCATGTTTTGCTCGCGCTTGTCGTCGTTCTTGTAATAGCCCGCATTCTTGGCACGATTTTCCGCAAGCTGGGTCAACCGCAGGTCATGGGAGAGGTGGTCGCCGGGATTCTTCTGGGCCCATCCTTTCTTGGCTGGCTGGTCCCCGGGGCCGCTACTCAAATCCTTCCCGCAAGTATCGCACCGTACCTTGCGCTAATCGCTCAAGCCGGCGTTGTGATTTACATGTTCCTGGTCGGCCTCGATCTGGATACGGATCTTTTGCGGAAGTACACCCGAGTTTCCATCGCCATCTCTAATGCCAGCATCGTCGCCCCTTTCCTGCTCGGAACCGCACTCTCGCTCTGGCTCTATCCACTTTATTCGACCCGTGCGGTCGCCTTCTCGACATTCGCTCTCTTCATCGGCGTGGCTATGTCCATAACCGCGTTCCCGGTGTTAGCGCGCATCCTCATGGACCGCCGCATGCAAAAAACCCGCATAGGAGTTCTTGCCCTGGCGTGTGCCGCAATCAATGATGTCACCGCATGGTGCCTGCTAGCTTTTGTTGTCGGCATGGCGCACGCGCATCCCGGAAATGTTCTATTCACTTTGGTTACGACTTTGGGGTTCATTTTCTTCGTCCTGATGATTGCAAAGAGAGGCGCCTTGTGGCTCGTGAAGCGTCAGGTTGCAAAAGCCCGAACAACACAGGACATGTTTGCTGTGGTTTGTGTTGCCTTACTTTTGTCGGCATCGATGACAGAACGAATCGGTATTCATGCGCTTTTCGGTGCTTTTCTTCTGGGCTCCGTGATTCCACACGATTCTGCGTTGGCGCGTGATATCCGAGAGAAGTGCGAAGACTTGGTCGTGGTACTCCTTTTGCCCGTGTTCTTCGCGCTTACGGGTATGCGAACTCAGATCGCTTTGGTGAATGGAACTCGCGATTGGTTGGTTTGTATTTTGATTATTGCGACGGCGTCGCTAGGCAAATTCGGTGGCAGTTTTCTCGCTGCTCGATGGACGGGATCACAGTGGCGCGAAGCTGCATCGCTTGGTATTTTGATGAACACTCGCGGTTTGATGGAGCTTATCGTTCTCAACGTTGGATTGGACTTAGGCGTCCTTTCGCCCGCGCTTTTTACGATGTTCGTGCTTATGGCCGTCGTTACGACTCTGGCGACCACGCCGGTGCTCCATGCGTTGGAAAAACCGGTAGTCCTGAAGGCGTGAAATAGGTGTGACACCGCGGCTGAGTGGCATCAATTACCAACCGGTGCGGGACCGCCCTCCAAACCGAAGAAACCCAAGATCTTGCCCTCGTCGACGCTTAGCTTGGTTACGTAGCCGCCGTTATAGTTCAGGACCCAGATGCTGGTGCCGTCAAGAGTCACCGTTCCGGGGCTGGGTACGCCAGCGAATGTTCCAAGCAGTGCGCCGTCACTGACACGAAATTTCATTACGCTGTCACTACCGGTATTCGTTACCCAGATGTTGGCCTTATCGAAGATCACCCCTGTAGGAGAGCTCCCCACAGCAAACGTAGCTAGCGGTGCGCCATCGCTTGCGCGCAGCTTGGTCACGTTGCCACTGCCGTTGCATACGACCCAGATGTTGGTGCCATCAGAGGTCAAGCCAAGTGGAGTGTTTCCCACGGCAAAGGTCCCCAGCACCTTGCCGTCACTCGCGCGTAGCTTGGTCACGGAACTGCTATTGCTATTTGCAACCCAGATGCTAGCGCCATCGAAGAGCAAAGATCCAGGACCTCCCCCCACGGCAAAAGTCCCGAGGATCTTTCCGTCGCTTGCCCGCAGTTTTGTGACGGAGCTCGCATCGCGACTCGTTACCCAGATGTTGGCTCCATCAAATGCGGCACCAATGGGAGCATCTCCCACCGTGAATGTTCCCAGAACCCTGCCATCGGAGGGGTCTATCTTCATCACCGAGTTTGCTCTGAAACTCGTTACCCAAATACTGCCACCGTCGAAGGCTACACCCATGGGACCATTTCCCACCACGAAGGATCCCAAAACCTTGCCGTCGGAAGGGGCTAGCTTGGTCAAAGTATTAGAATTGCTACTTGTTATCCACAGGTTGGCTCCGTCAAAGGCCATCCTTGTAGGGAAGATTGCGACCTCAGGGATAGACCCCTGACCGAAAAACTCGTCACGCGGTTCGGTTTTAAGGAGGTTGAAAGAAGGCACCCCAGAAATCCTTTCCCCAACAGCGGTCTGGAAAGAGGGGACCGCAACGATCATGCTTTTGCTAAGGATGAAAAGGATTGTAACCACAAGATTTCTAAGCAGATGCGTCTGCTCGACTGCTACCATTCTTGGGTTCTCCTGAAGGTTGCCAGAGCTAGAATTCGTCGAATTTGGAACTTGCTAGTAAAAAAACAGCGCGAGCATGCTCCGGGGGAGAGAACAGGCTCTGTCATGGGCGGTGGCTGATAGTCCCCTGCGTGAGAGCGTCTCCACGTCAACGAGCATAATTCATCCTTCCCATAAATCAGATAGCGTCGCTTTCCTCCGGAGCGCGGAAAAGACATGATTAGAGCAACTCCTGCACCAAACAGTAAGAATGCCGCAAACAAACCTATAAGTCTCTCCGCTACCCGGGCGCGAGGAACATCTTTGCATACTATTGCTAGGAAAGGTGCGCCCACTGCTTATCCCAATCTGGCCGGTCCGATTAGATTCTGTAAGTTACAAGCACAAGGGCATGGTGAGGAAATTGCAGGGCTATCTCCTATAAAGCTGATAAAGCTTTAGGATTCCCCTGACTAAGGGGGCGGTTTCATCTTTCATTCCTAGGGCGGCCCTGGTTTTTCCGAGCACATGCGTGGCATATCGAGGAGGCCACTATGAGGAAATTGGTTTTCGGACTACTAGTCCTTGCGTTTGTCGGCTTTGTAACCCTGCCCGTTGCCTTCGCTGATTCGACGAGCCTTCAGGAATCCTTGTTCGTTATCGACGGGAGTGGGACCACGTACCATAACAACTTTACCGTCCCAGGGATCAACGCAGGTGGCTTCGACCAGACAACCGGTGTAGGGACTCTGACTTTCGTCGTATCCGGCGCTGGCGCGCACAGCTTCGGTGCGTACTTCGATCACGAGCTAACTGGGCCGTCAGGTGATTTCTTCAACGAGTATGGCGTGGCGAGCGGTGTGCCATCTGGGTCGCAATCCTGGCAGATCGACGACCCGACGTTTGGAAATATCTTCGCAAATACCCAGGGCAACGCGCTTGACAACACCAACCACATTCCTGGAACCACGGATAATTCCGGCGGCGGCTGTGGCAGTGTCTACGATGCGGGGTGTGCTGCCTCCAACGATGATGTCTCGATGGCCATGGGGTTCAACTTCGTCTTGAGCGCGGGCCAAACGGAATTCATCACGTTAGTCCTTTCGCATAATTCGCCGGGCGCGGGCTTCTTCTTGCACCAGATCCATCCCGTAGACGGATGCGACCCGACGGGTGCAAACTGTGTGAATCCAAGTCAACTGGACCTCTACTTCAGCGGCAGCGCGGTGACCCGAGGCGGTGGTCCTCCTCCGAGTCCTGAGCCGACATCCCTGCTCCTTGCGCTTGTCGGGACGCCGTTTGCGCTTGCTTTCCGGGTGCTTCGACAGAAACTTTCAAGAGCTTCCTAAAATACCAGGCCACTTGCGTTACCATCAGTTCGGGCGAACGGGGACTAAGGGCTTCAGGTCGTGGGGCTGAGAAAATACTGGAGGGGGATATGAAGCAGCTATCCAATCCTTGGCGGGTTTGCTGGTCTCTCGTGGTGTTCGCGGCAATGGTTTTAGCTCTACCCCAACTGGCATTGGCGGTAGTGCCTGTGGTCAAAACCGTGCCAGTGGATCCAGCGAATGCTGCCACCGCGCATACGGCTTGTCTGGGCACGCTCATCACGCTCAAAGGGACTGCAGATCAGCAGGGCGCGACTATCCTGTATGACTGGAATTTCGGCGACGGAAGCCTGCACGCCACCGGCGTGGTCACGAACATGTTTAATATCCAGGCGACGCATACCTACGCAGGTTCGAACCTCCAGAACTTTACGGCCGTTCTGACGGTTACCGACACAGGCACTGGCGATCACGCCAGCAAGAATTATATGGTGCAGATGGTGAATCCGTGCAACCTGGCGGCCCGCGCAAACATAGCCATTGATGAGGGTTTGTGGTACCTGCACAAGATCATGTGGCGTGGCACCAGCGGACCGACCGCGGGATCGGTCGGCGCGATACCGATAGGCGGTTGGGATACTTCAACAGGAAGTCCTGGCAATCCAGCAGCTTGCGCTAACGGTGGAGCTTTTCTAGAGACAGCGCTTTTTACGAATACCTACGCGGGTTGCGACAATGCACAGAACGCTGCCGTAATAACTGCCAATAACGTACAAGCATTCGAAGTGAATGGGCACCTGGAAAGTGGGCCCGCCTCCGACCCTTATACGGATGACGTGGCGCGCGGGCTAGCACGTGTCTTTCAGTTCGAGAGGTCGGGACAGATTGCCAATGTCACGATCGATTTCGTCAACCCTGCCTGCCCTGTACCTAACTGTATCTTTAATCCCGACTCGAATGGGAACGGCATCGGTTTAGTTTCTGACGCGGATGGTGTCGCCCGCGGGATTTACGAAGGCGGTATGGTGATCGACGCGATTGTGGCCTCCGGGACGGGAGCAGCAATCACTAAAACGGGAGGGCCGAATGTTCTCGGCCGCTCCTACAAGGACATCGTAACGGACAAGTTAGACTGGTTTTCCTTTTGCCAGTATCCTCACCTCAACGGAGGAGCTTGGGTATATGGCTGCCAAGACGGTGAAGACAATTCCGCATCGCAGTGGGCTGCCATCGGATACATCGCCGGATCCAGGGGCTTCGGAATCCCTATTCCAGCGATGGTTGCTGCCAGCAATGGCGTCTGGGCGAGCCATAGCCAAAACGCGAACGGATCATGGGGCTATAGAGGCCCTGGGCCTGCTTGGGGATTTTATGCCGACACTCCATCAGGAATGGTCCAAATGTCAATGGATAAGATTGGGCGGGGTGATGCGCGATGGAACCCCAGTGAAGCGTTTTATCGCGACAACTTCTGCAATAACCCAAATCCGACCCCAGGCAATTATCAAAACAATGCAGTAAGCGCACCAAAGGCTTACACCTATGGCATGTTCTCCTTCACGAAATCCATGCTGCTGCACGATCCGGGAGGCGTTCTGACACCGATCCAAAATCTACAGGACTCTGTGAATGTTAGTCCGCCCCCACCCATAGATTGGTACAATGCGGAAGCCTCCCTTGGTGCTCCGTGTGATGGCGTGGCCCGCTCACTCGTGGACAGGCAGGGGATAGACGGTGGATATCCACCAACTCCTGCAGTCCCCACGAACGGCTGGTGGACTGGCCACACTTACTATTTCGGTCAATTTCCGTATGAGACGGCGTGGTCCATCATCATGCTGCGGAAGGCCGTATTCATCGCTTGTGTGAACAACTTGTATGGAAGGGGAACACCATCCGGCTTGGCTGCGACCCGGGTTGACCTTACCTGGACAGGAATTCCCAGTGCGGTCAGCTACAACGTATTGCGCGGTACTGCCTCTGGCGGGCCTTACGTTAATGTGGGGAGTTCTACCGTGACTGGTTTCCGGGACCAAAATTCTGGTTTAGTTAACGGGAGCACCTACTACTACGTTCTCCAGCCCCTCAATGCGGCTGGTGCGGAAATCTGCCAGTCGAACGAGGCAAAGGTTACGATCCCCTTGCCGCATTAGACCGTTTTTGTTGAGTTGACGAAAACCTCCCCACAGACCCTCTGGGTGACCACAAGGGTGGCAACCCAGAGGGTCTTTCTTCGTCGGGATGCGCCGGCCGGGAGAGTTTGAAGGTGGGACAACTGAACTGAAGTTTCTGGCAACCTGGCTTCTTATAAGGGGAGTGCGCTTGCGATGAGTGCCTTGCAGTATCATTAGATCACTGCTAGAGCTTCGTCGAAGCGGGGCTGCCCGGGTATCTATCAATAGGGATTAAATAAGCTGTCCAGCGCCGGGGATTGAATCGCTTGGGGAGGCCAGGATGAAATGCAGCACCTGTTTGAAACTCATCGCAATCTTACTTTTTGTGGGGGTGTTCGGGGCGCCTGCCGCGGAAAAACCGCCGATTTATATTTTTCTGCACGCACGAATCACTGATCATATCAACATCCAATTGAGCGAAGACCGGCTGCGTCGTCTTCTGCCGATGCTCGAGCGTTACGGTAAGGAACATCCGGAATATCACGTTACCGCGACCATTCTGTTTTCCGGAGCCATTAGCAAGGCCCTGGAAGAACGGAATGCCCAGACCGGCATCAAAGATTTTGTGCTGGATTACGTTCATCGTGGCGTGATTGAGCTGGGCTACGATGGCACGGATGAGCCTACTTACAAAAAGCGCCCGGAGCCTGACCTTTCCAACACAAAAACCGCCGACGAGCGCTGGCTGGCACGCGGCACGGCTGCCGAGAGATTTATGACCGAAAATCGTCACCCAGCTACAGGGAGTCCACTGCCCGGCGAGACCGGTGGCCTGAAGAAGATGCAGGAAGTTTTCGGTGAGGCTGTGTGTGTAACCGGTGTACTGGAGGAGTTGGGCAGCGATTCGGAAGTCGTGCAACATCTCAGCCATTACAACACCAAAGCGATCATGTTCGGAATCCCGGAGGCCAACCCCACTCATATCCCCGGCTATCGCGGGTCAGTGATGGGATTCATCAAAGAAATGAGCCCAATCCCCGATTCTTCGCCGGAGCTTTACTGGCAGGACAACGTGTTGCGTTCCTCGGAGATCGGTGACCCCGCTAGCCGTGTGGTGGTGGGCGACGAAGGCGCAAAGGCAATCAAAACCGTGCTCGATAAACTCGATCGCTCCAGAATCCACATCATCCACGTGGAACTGGCGAGCGAGCGCATGTACGTGCATCCGGGTCCGTTGTACCCTCCCCTGAAGTACGCTTACGAGAATTCAGAACGACCCACGTGGCCGGCGACGATGCTGCGTGACGCGGACGATGTCAACGCAGCCTATGCGAAGGAAGATGGGCTGATGAAGTGGCTGATGGAGGACTTTTTCGCCGCAAACCGGGGGAGCCGGTTTGTCTCGAGCACGGACCTCAAACAATCGACACCTCCCAGCACAGGCTTCAGTTTATCGGTAGAGAGCCTGCGCGGGGCATTGGGAGAATTGGTAAAGGCGTGGGGCAATGACACCAACCTTCGCGACTACATTCAAGTGGAAGGTCACTATCTTTCGCAGGCCGACATGTTTCAAGTGATGACCGATGCCCTGGCGGAACTCCATCGCAAAGGGAAACTTCCTCAGTCGGTCCGCGTGGTTCAGGTTTACGGACCTATCGAACTACCGGGCGACCACGGGCCGACCACGGGAGAGGTGACGGTTGCAGCCGTGGCCCGCACATGCGCGGGGATTGCGGATGGCCTTCATGACAACACTTGGAACCCGATCCCGAAGAACGCCATCCCTTACCGCCTGACGATCGATGATCTAAACATAAATGCTGCTCAATTCCTGCGGCTGATGGCCGAAGCTATGGTGGCTCCATTGCCGGAGACCAAATTACACGTCAAAATGACATATGGGTTTTCCACCCCAGCCTACGAGTTCCCCAAGCTGCGCGAAACAGATCTAGGTGGCACGTGGACTTTTAAACCGGCGCCACTGACAATTCCGTCGACGGAGCGGTCTTCGAACTGAATGCTGGAGTAGACGTTAAAGGAACTTTCCTGAGAGGGTCGGGCCCGCTAGACTCACTCCAGGCTCTCTATTAACCGAATTGGAGGAACCGATGGCCGATGGGCCAGAACAGGGCACACGAAATCGGCTTGCGCCGCTGTGGCTGGCGTTCTTCCTGACCATCCTCCTCGGCAGTCTCTCCTTTCTTCCCCGGGTTAGCGCCAACCTTCGGCTTGCAGCATCCTTCTGGGCAGCCACGGGAGTTCTGCTGCTTTTTCTTATCGTCCTCCGGCGTCTCGTCACCCGTTCCGGACGGACGCTGAGTTACGAGTTTGTACCCTCCAAGGTGCACTACGTCCAAGCTGCGATGCAGTCCTGTGTTTATATCTACTGGGGAAGGTACTGGCCCGAGGTGTACCAACACGCGCCGCTTATCGCTGCGCAAATCATTTTTGCCTACGCCTTGGACATGCTCATCTGCTGGTCGAGGCGAGACAAGTGGATTCTCGGGTTCGGCCCATTTCCCATCATTCTGAGCACCAACCTTTTCCTCTGGTATAAGGACGACTGGTTCTTTCTGCAGTTTTTGATGGTGGCCACCGGGATGCTGGGCAAGGAGTTCATCAAGTGGAAGAGGGAGGGGCGGCTCACACACATCTTCAACCCTTCGGCCTTTTCGCTTTTTGTCTTTTCGGTTGTCCTGATTGCGACTAAGAGCACAAACGTCACCTGGGGAGAGGAGATTGCCACGACGCTTGCCCGGCCTCCGCACATTTACCTCGAGGTGTTTTTGGTGGGTCTGGTCGTTCAGGCACTCTTCTCGGTGACCCTGGTGACGCTTTCGGCGGCGGCATCGCTTTTCCTGTTGAACCTCGTTTACACACACACCAGCGGCGTCTACCATTTCGTCGATTCCAACATCCCGATCTCGGTGTTTCTAGGCTTGCACCTACTCGTGACTGACCCAGCGACCTCCCCACGAACGACTGCAGGGAAGATCGTATTTGGCGGGATGTACGGCGCGGGAGCGTTTGGCCTGTACGGAGCCTTGGGTTGGTTCGATGCGCCGCAGTTCTACGACAAACTCCTTTGTGTGCCTTTGCTGAACCTCACCGTCCGGGCGCTTGACCGGGCGAGTCGTGCCCTTGGGGAGAGGTTGCGCTCACTGGTTTCTGTATGGACCTGGAGCCCGCGACAAGCCAATCTGGCATTCATGACCGTCTGGATTGCGCTCTTCTCCAGCTTTATGGCGACCGGCTTTCTGGGAAAGACTCACCCCGGCGCCGACCCGTCGTTTTGGCGCCAAGCGTGTGGGGAAGGGCGGTGGAACGCCTGCAAGACATGGGTTCGCTCGCAGAACATCAGTTGCCGAGATAATTCGGCTTCTGCCTGCTTCACGCTCGGAACGGCTCTAAATGAAGGCCGCATCGTCCCCAGGGATCCGGTAGAGGCGGGTAAGAGCTTCGGCCGAGCCTGCGACCTGGGTCTGTCCAGCGGTTGTGCAAACCTCGTGGAGTTCGCACGCGGCGAAGGGCAGGACGTCTTTCTACGCGCCTGCGACCGCGGCGATGGTGTTAGCTGCTTTATCCTGGGCTCGCTGTTCCTGAACGGGGTGGGCGTTCCGCAGGATGTGGTCCGTGCCGTCACTCTGTTCCGGCAGTCCTGCGCGAGCGGATGGCCACGCGGCTGTGGCCGGCTCGGAGAGAGCTATCTATGGGGAGAAGGAACGACCGTCGATCAGGCTAAGGCGATCGAGAGCTTTGAGAAAGGGTGCCGGGGCCATTACCCGCCGAGTTGCTTTAATGTTGCGATGATGTACCGCCGCGGGATGGGAGGCCCAAAGGATGAAGCGCTCGCCCAGCAGCGCTTCAGACAGGCCTGCCTGCTCGGTCTTGCGCCTGCCTGCCAACAGGGACAGAGGTCTCCCGTTTCGAGCCCCGCCTCGGACCCCTAATTAGGGGCTACGCCCTTGAGGAGAGTTTTAAGGTGTGGGTCTGAAAGATCAGAAAGTCTTAGAAACAAGGGTCTTAACCAGAAGCAAGAGAAATGGACAAATGGGAAGGAGTTTTCATAATTTGTGCAAAAAACTGTGCTTCTGCTCTACCCATATCAGAACTGACCAATAGATTCTACGGATTACAAGGTGGCGGCCTGGTGTCCGAATTGCGGGGTAATATTCAGGCCTCGGGTGATCGTGTCCAAAAAAGTGTGTCTAATGCTGCTTCAGCCTTACGACGCCTAGTTTCTGAAGAGCCCATGACCTAAGAAGCTAAGCAGTAGGTAAGGTAATTCCCTGCTGGGCTTAAATTCACGGTCGACCCGACTACCGCGAAGGGACCTTTTCCATGGCCACTTAGGGTAAACAAGAGCACGAGTGAAACAGTGGATTCGGATAGGTAGGACACATGGTCTCACGGCTGATTTGCCCAAAAAGGACGCGGGTCTCGCCGAGTACGGCTTTTTTGTCCGAGGCACCTAATGGCCGCTTTAACCCTAACTTTCTTCGTACCCTCCTTTTTTTGACCTTATTGGCCTGTACGCCCCTCATGGCCCAGGTAACCACCAGTTCAATTCTAGGACATGTTTATGACCCTACGGGTGCGGTAATCGTGAACGCTTCGATCACCGTCCTCGATGCCCACCATTCCGTCATTCGCAAGACGGTCACCGACTCCACGGGCGCATACATTGTGATAGGACTCGCGCCGGCCCAGTACAGCGTTAGCGCATCCGCACCGAACTTCGCCGAAGTGACGCAGCATGACGTCGCGCTCGAGGTGAACACTCTGCTGAGGGCGGACTTTCATCTTTCTCTGGCGGGAACACAGAAGATCGTCGAAGTGGTGGCCCGGGTGAGGCAGATTCAGACGGAATCATCCGAGGTGGGAATCGTTGTAAATCAGCAAGAGATAGAGAGTCTGCCCCTCAACCGGCGAGATTTTCTACAATTAGCGTTGCTCTCACCGGGAGTGTCTCCACCGGTTCAGGGATCTGAGCTGTCAACCCGAGGATCGTTTTCCATGCACGCGGGGGGCGGTCGAGAGGAGTTCAATAATTTTCTTCTGGATGGAGTTGACAACAATGATCCTTACGTGAACCGCTACGGTGTCGAGCCTCCCGTTGACAGCATTCAGGAGTTCAAGGTTGTCACCAACAGCTACAGCGCGGAATACGGCCGGGGTGCGGCGGGCCAAGTCAACGTCATCTCACGGCAGGGGACCAATTCCTTCCACGGCTCCGTGTATGAATACATGCGCAACAAGGTTCTTGACGCACGTAACTTTTTTGACGGACGCGACAAACCAAACCTCATTCGCAATCAGTCCGGATTCAGCGGTGGCGGGCCCATCATTCACGAAAAAACCTTTTTTTTCGTCGCTACGGATTTCCTGCGGAACCGCGAGGGCCAGAGCCAACTGGCGACAGTGCCCACATTGGACGAACGCGGGGGAAATCTTTCGGCGCTCTGCCAGACTGGTTTTACGAACGGCGTCTGCAATCCCGCCCCACCTGGCTCGAACGTGAGCGCTGTTCAAGTTTCTGACCCGTTTACCGGCGCTCCGTTTCACGGGAACATTATTCCTGCCAATCGCATCTCTGCCATTGCCCAACAAATCCTGAATCTCTACCCTCAGCCGAATCGAAGCAGCGCCGCGGGGAATTTTCTAGGGAATCCGGTCCTTTCTGAGAACGATACGCAGGGTACCTATCGGGTGGATCACCATCTTTCTCAGTCCGGCGCACTTAATTTCAGATATAGCTTTGGTGCGATCAATCTATTTGAACCCTACCTGGGCGGTACCGACACAGTTCCCGGATTCGGAGATGACGTGACGGATCGCATCCAGAACGCAACGATCCAGTACCAGCAGTCCATCGGAAGCCGCGCCATGAATTCACTGCGCTTCGGCTACAACCGTTTTTCACGCGAGATTCTTCCGCAAAACCACAATGTAGACGTCGGCAAGTTGTGGAATGTAACGTGGCTCAACGTGCCGCCCATTTCTTTCGGCTATCCTGGCTTAAACGTGACAGGTTTCTCTTCGCTCGGCGACAATTTCAGTCTGCCCATTGTTCGCACAACGAATACCTTTCAGGTGGGAGACAGCCTGAGTCTGGTTCGCGGGGCGCACTTGCTTAAACTTGGTGGGGAAATCCGTGCGCTTCAGCTTAATGGCATCCTCGATTTGCTCAATCGCGGTTCGCTCTCCTTTTTCGGTGGAATCTCCGGATCGGGGATTAGCGACCTCCTTCTCGGATTCCCCAACTTAGGAATTCAAGTGCAGGCCAACAACCCCCTAGCGATGCGAACCAAGTCATTCAACACATATCTCGAAGACGAATGGAAAGTTTCACGTAGCCTGTCTCTAAACCTGGGCATCCGCTACGAATACAACACGCCCGCAACCGATCCGCACAATGGAATGTCTACCCTGAATTTTCAGACGGGTCAGGTTGTTCAGGTTGGCACAAACGGAGTAAGCCGCTCGGGCGCCAGCCCCGACGGCAATAATTTTGCCCCGCGGGTCGGAATTGCCTGGAACCCGGCAGAGTCCTGGGTAGTTCGCGCGGGTTATGGGATTTACTACGACTCAGGCATGTTTGTGGTGAACTCCGCGCAGTATTTCAACCCGCCAGAATTCAATCTTCGCGTATTTTTCCCTTCAGCGGCGGGCTTGCTGACACTAAATAATCCGTTTCCGTCCAGTACCGCCTTCACCCCGCCGCCATCTTTGAATGTCCTGAGCCCCAATCTTGATACGCCTTATTTACAGCAGTGGAATCTCTCGGTTGAACGGAGCTTGCAATCCTGGGGATCGATCTCGGCAAGTTACGTAGGTTCAAAGGGCACCAAGCTGATTCGCGCCTTCGACCTCAACCAGCCTCTTCCGGCACCCAGTGATTTGCAGGCTCGCAGGTCTTTTCACAACTATGGAAACATTTTCGATATTGAAACCGGAGCGAACTCCACCTTTCACTCGCTGCAGCTGCTCTATGACAAGAAGATGGGTTCACACTTTTCGCTCTGGCTCGCGTACACCTACTCGAAATCCATCGACGACGCATCCGCTTTCCTTGGCATTCAGCCCGACCCGAACTTCCCGCAGAACAGCCACGACTTGAATGCGGAGCACGGTGCCTCTAGCTTCGACATGCGTCATCGCCTGGTGGCGGCCTACGTGGTGCAGTTGCCTCAGGGGAGTCTCTGGACACGCAATACGCAGGTCCGCGGGATCGCTACGATTCAATCAGGGCAGCCGTTTACGCCGGTCATCACGTTTGACAACAGCAACACCGGAAACACGGGCGGCAGTGCGGGGTCGGACAGACCGAACTTGCTCCACAGTCCGCATCTTTCGAACCCCACACCGAACGAATGGTTTGATACCAGCGCGTTTGCCATCGCTCCGCCAGACACCTTCGGAAACGCCGGACGAAACATTCTTCGCGGCCCCGGCTTCACATCGTTCGATCTTTCCTTGTTTAGGAGTTTCCATCTCACGGAACGTTTCAAACTATCGTTGGAAGCGCAGGCGTTCAACCTTTTCAATACAGTGAATTTCGACCTGCCGCAGAACTTCGCCGACAATCCCACAACATTTGGAAGGATTTTTTCGGCAAAAGCTCCCCGGCAGATCCAACTCGCTCTGCGTTTCAGTTTTTGAGCGGAAGGATGCTCTTTTCGGGCAGTGGACGACACATGAAAAGCGCATGGCGAAAACTGTCAACTCTTCTATTCGTGTTTTGCGTTGCATTGCCGCTCCGTGCCACCAATGGCGGGAGCGTATCCGGAACCGTTAGGGATCCTCAAGGAGCTGCGATTTCTAGCGCGCGCATCACTGCGCGGAACACGAAGACGAATATCACCCAATCAGTGGCCACCGACCCTCGGGGGATCTATTCCTTCCAGGAATTGCCGGTGGGCAGTTATGAGTTTCGTGTTGAAGCGATCGGCTTCAAACCGTATCGCCGGACCGGCGTCGTAATCGATGCCGACAGCGCGCTGTTGGTGGATGTCGCGATGGTTATTGGAGATCGAACGGACACGGTGACGGTCATTCAATCGCCGGTTTCCGTCGAATCCGAGAATACTCAGCTTGGAGAAGTCATCTCCGGCCAGAGCGTCGCTGCGGTTCCGTTGAACGGGCGGAGCTTTACGGAGCTGTTGGCGTTGCAACCAGGCGTCGCCCCGATGACGACCATCACGGGGAACTCGATCCAGGCTGCCGGTGCAAGTACCTTTTCACCTGCCGGCTATTTGGATGCCGGGACGATTTCGATCAACGGCCAGCGTGAGTATGCCAACGGATTCACTGTCAATGACACTGATGTCATAGAGCGATTCACGATGGGCGCGGCAGTGATTCCCAACCTGGATTCGATCGCGGAGTTTCGTGTTCTCACAGGGAACCTTGCCGCGGAATACGGGAACTACAGCGGCGGAAGGATCAACGTCGTCACTAAGTCTGGGACCAACCAAATTCATGGCAGCCTCTTCGAGTTCTTCCGCAACACGGACTTGGACGCGAAAAATTTCTTTTCGCAGGCTCGTGGCGTGTTTCAGCAGAACCAGTTTGGCGGGACTGTCGGGGGACCCATACAGCGTAATCGCGTTTTCTTTTATGCCGACTACCAAAGTACCCGGTTGAAGCAGGGAATCGATACCGGAATCATTTCCGTGCCTTCCTTGCAAGATCGCACCGGCAACTTGTCTGACTTGGGAAGCGCTTTTGTTACTACCGCGACCGTGGATGGACAACATGTGGCTGTGCCAAGCACGGTCAACGGACAGGATTGGGCGAATGAGCTTTCCCAGAGACTCGGCTACGCTGTCTCTGTCGGTGAGCCCTACTACACACCAGGGTGCACCAGCTCCGCGCAATGCGTCTTGCCCAATGCCGTCATCCCGCAGAACGCGTGGTCCGCACCGGCGCGGTATCTGCTGCAATACATCCCGCTACCGAGCCTCCCAGGCAATCTCTTTTCAACGTCGTCGCAGAATCTGACGCTGCGCGACGACAAGGCCTCCCTCCGCGTGGATGGAAATACGCCCTGGGGAATGTTGTCGGCTTATTATTTCTTCGACGACTACGCGGTGAACAACCCCTATCCGACGCAGCAGGGCGGCGCAAATGTCCCCGGGTTCAATGCGATGAACGTCGGGCGGGCGCAGCTCCTGACTCTGGGAGGCACCAAGTCGTTTGGGTCGCGGACGGTCAACGAATTTCATTTTTCTTTCCTCCGTGACACGAATATTCTCGGCGATCCCGTCGGCGGGGTGGGACCAAAACTCGTTGATCAAGGCTTTGCGACCTCCCTGGGTACGCCGAGCATCATTGCTAACCGGCCGCACATCCAAGGCATCGAAAACACAATCTTCAACAGCTACACAATCGGCGTCGACATTACCGGCTTGAACCAATCCGACAACACATTTGAGTGGCGCGATAGTCTTTCCCACGTCATTGGCACGCACGTCGTGAAGTTCGGCAGCGAATTTCTCTACAGCCAGGTGAATTCATTGCCCGACGTCCAATCCAATGGAACTTTCACTTTGATTGGCACGGAAACCGGTATTGATTTCGCCGACTTCCTTCTGGGCATTCCCAGCCGTTACACGCAGGGAGACGCCCAGGCTTTCTACATGCGCAACAAGTACGGAGCCCTGTTTGTGCAGGACAGCTGGCGGCTCAAGCCTCGCGTCACGTTCAATTACGGTGTTCGTTGGGACGCCATCATGCCGTGGTATGAAAAGTACAACCAGATCCAAACGCTCGTCCCGGGCCAGCAATCCATTGTTTATCCAGGCGCCCCTACGGGCCTCGTCTTCCCCACGGATCCGGGGATTTCCCGATCTCTCGCCCCGACGCGCTGGAACAACGTGTCACCCCGACTTGGACTGGCCTATATGCCAGCTCCCCGCGTAGGTTTTCTGCGCTGGTTGTTTGGGGAACCGGGGCAGAGCAGTATTCGCGCCGGTGTGGGACGATTCTTTTCCGCCGTCGAAGGCGTCTCGGCCGGTGTGATGGCTGGAGACGCCCCCTACGGACAAACCTACACAAGTCCTGCACCCCCGTTATTCAACAATCCGTTTGTAACAGCCTCCACTGGACAAAACAATGGGCAGCGCTTCCCGCTGCAGTTTCCGCCGCTGAATGCATCCGCCAATAGTCCGAACCCCAACGTAAATTGGGCGAACTTCTTACCGATTACCGGGCTCCCCGGCTACTTCCCTGGAAATGTAAGCCCTTACTCGGAGCAGTACACACTGTCCTTTCAGCGCCAGATTGGCTCCAAGTCGCTGCTGCTTACGGTCGTGTACGTAGGCAGCCAGGCACACCATCTCTTGACGCTGCTGGAAGCAAACCCTGGGAATCCTGAATTGTGTTTGAGCATGAGTGCGCCAAACCAAGTCGCGCCGGGATCGTCAACATGCGGCCCGTTCGGTGAGGGTAACGTGTACACGACAGCTTCCGGAAAGTTCGTGAGTGGCACGCGGGGTCCGTTTGGGTCTAATTTCGGAAGCGTGGACTGGCTGATGACGAACGGCAACTCCAACTACAACGCCCTGGAATTTACGTTTCGTCACACGAGCAAGCGAGCGGAGCTTCTAGCCGGCTACACGTACGGAAAGTCGCTCGACAATTCGTCCAGTATCTCGGATCAACTGATCCCCAGCAATTACAGGCTCACGTATGGGCTTTCCGCGTTCGATATCCTGCACAACTTCGTATCCAGCTATCGGTATGAGATTCCTTTCGATCAACTCTTTGGTACCCATAACCGGTTCACGAGTGGCTGGGTAGTTTCCGGAATTACGCGAGTCAGCTCTGGTTTTCCTGTGACGTTCTACAACAAGAGTGACAACTCCCTGCTGGGAACACAGCCCGATGGCGTGAATGCCTTCGGCGCGGACCTGCCGCAGATGACGGCGGGCCTGCTGAATTTGAACGACAACCCCCGTGACGGTAAACCTTACTTCAATACTTTGCTCTTTCATGTTCAGCCGCTTGGTACGCCAGGAAACGTCCCACGTCGCTTTTTTAGCGGACCGGGCCAAGTCAATTTCGATATGGCGCTGATGAAGAACTTGCCGCTCCATGAATCGTTGTCCATGCAGTTCCGGATCGAGGCGTTCAACGTGTTCAACCATGCCCAATTCTTTGGCCCTAATGCCGTGGATGGCAATCTGCAGAGCTCGACCTTCGGGCACGTTGTGGGTGCGGCGCCGCCCCGGCTCCTGCAGGCGGCGGTAAAGATTTCCTTCTAGCGATTTGGGCTGCGACCGAGTGGCGAGTTTGGACCAGGAAGCATTAGAGGGTCTACGCTGTGCGTTAGGTGCTCGTCCTGGCATGCAACGGCGCGCCATACGGTTTCAGCGCGTTGTACTCCATGCGGTAATTTTCGATCGAGAGTAGTGTCCATAGTTTTTTGCACATTTGCTGAGACCAGATCTGGTGGCGCTCGGCTCCCCGCGGGTGAGCCAAATGCATTTTTGCGGACTCTCACTGGTCGGGTCCGAATTTTTTGATCCACCTCAAGGGGTAGTTTCCGAAAAAATGTGACACTCTAGAACGGAGCCGAGAAGCAGCAGCAATTTGACTACTATCTGTCTCGTACCGCACCTGCCCCCACGGCCGGCACTTCCTCGCGGGAAGCGGGAGCCGCCGCGGAGCTTCGAGATCGTGGCGTATCCAGGTTGAATTGACGCATTTTATAAAGTAGCGCCTTGTAACTTATGCCGAGCATCTTGGCCGCGTCCTTTCGGCACCAGCGCGTCCTCTCCAGCGCGTCTGCAATTGCTTCCATCTCTGCTTCGTCCTTTAACCCGCGGACAAGCGCTTTGAGTCCCTGCTCGCGCGGAATAGGCGGTGTCTCTCGCGGCGATGTGCGTTGTCGAGCTGAGGACATTTCGACGAGCTCGCGCAGGCTCCCTTCATCGTCCTCCAGAATGACGTACCTCTTTACAAAGTTTTCCAGTTCGCGCAAATTTCCCGGCCACGGATATTTGACCGCCGCGTCCAGAAGATACTGCGAAGGATCCGGGGCTGATTTTCCGAATTTCTCGCTGTACTTTTCGAGAAAATGCCGGAATAGCAGGGGAATTTCTATCAGGCGCTCCCTGAGGGGCGGCACCAGGATCGAAAGCACATTCAGCCGGTAGTAAAGATCCTCGCGAAAACGGCCTGTTTTCATCGCTTCTTGCACGTCTATATTTGTGGCCGCCAGCACGCGCACATCGGTATCGATCAAACCGCGTCCGCCCAGCCGGGAGTACTGATGATCTTGCAGCACGTGAAGCAGCTTCGCTTGCAGATGCGTGCTCATCTCCGCGATTTCATCCAGGAAAATCGTCCCTTTGTTGGCGATCTCGAATTTGCCTGGTTTGCTGCGTACTGCGCCGGTGAAGGCTCCTTGTTCGTATCCAAACAGTTCGGATTCCAGCAGTTCACCAGGCAACGCCGCGCAGTTCACCTTCACGAACGGCTGATTCCGCCGCTTCGAGCGCAAATGAATCATGCGCGCTACGACTTCCTTGCCCACGCCGCTCTCACCGCAGATAAAAACCGGCACGTCCACCGGCGCAATCTGCAGAATCTGCTGGCGTATTCTCACCATCTGCGGACTCGCCGCAAGAAAGCTGAGGTCTTCGGTTACCTGATCGCAATAGTCGCGCAGCGCCTGGTTTTCAGTAACCAACTGCTTCTTCTTCCGCGACTTCAGCATCGCCGCGTCAAGTTCCGTCTTCTCAAAGGGTTTCGTGAGGTAATCATGCGCGCCCAGCCGGATGGCTTCGACGACCGTGCCTACTTCGTTGGAACAAGACAGCATGATGACGTTGAGCGTCTGGTCCACTTGCATCAATTCCTTTAGTGTCTCGATCCCGTTCAAGTCCGGCATCAGCACGTCTAGAATTATGAAGTCTGGACGCCCTCCGCGATTTATTTTTTCGATGGCATCTTTTCCCGAGCTGACGGCTTCGACTTCAAATCCGTCTACTTCGAGCAAAGTTTGCAGATATTTTCGTATGCTCGGCTCGTCGTCCACTACCAGAATTCTTTCTTTATTGGCCATCGCCCTCTCCCTGTTCGCTTTTGCAAAACCCGTCAATTAATGCTGATCCATTGGCAGCAGGAAAGTGAACTTGCTTCCCCGCCGCGCCTCGCTCTCGACCCAAATTTTCCCGCGATGCGCCTGCACCAGCCGTTTCGCGATCGCCAGTCCCAGACCCATTCCCGATGTGTTTCGGTCGACTCTCACGAAGTCCTCGAAAATTTCCTGATGATGCTCCGCCGCGAGACCTGCGCCGGAATCTGAGACGCTTACTTCCACGCTGTTTGGGCGCGGCAGACGGAATCGCCGGCGCTCTTCCACCGGCGCCGTTTCCGCCACGCGCCGCTCCCAAAAATGTGGTGCCGCTTTCAGCGTGACAACGCCTCCACTCGGAGTGTGTTTCAGTGCGTTGTCGAGAAGATTTGCCGCGGCCTGCTGCACTTTCTGATAATCGAAACTGAAGCTGGAAATGGAGGGGTCGACGATCGTTTCCAGCTTTACTCCTTTTCGCTGAAACGCCTCGATCCACCGGTTCGCAAGCTCTCCCAGGCAATCTCTCAAATCGTTGTCTCGGAGCTGCAGCACCAGCTTGCCGCTCTCCAACGCGGAATAGTTCAGAAACATCGATACCAACCGCACCAGCCGTTCGGCACTCTCCTTGGACTCTTCCAAGATGTCACGCTGTTTTTCCGTTAATCGGCCCAACGATTCCGTCAACAATAAGTCGTAATACCCTTTGATTACTGCCAGCGGAGTTTTCAGCTCATGCGCCGCCGAAGCGAGAAAAAGAGTCTTCTGGCGGTTAACCTCCTGCAACTTCAAGTAAGCTGCGAGCAGGTTTCGGTAAGTGATCTCACGCTCCTGCAGCAGTTCCTGAACTGTAAGTCGCGTCCCGGGGACCTGCGCCATAGGGGCTAGCGTCTGCGAATCGAACTGCACGATCAGCCAGTCCGGTTCCGGCATCCAGTGAACGCGGGCGCGCGATTTCTCGCCTTCCCGGGGCAGTTCAATTTCGAGCTCTCGCTCGCCCCTCTCAATGGGGCCGAGAATTTCCTTGGGATCCTTTTTCAAAAGGTCCCGGAATAAATTTACTTCTGAATGACCCGCGTAACCCAGCGCTTGGATATATTCTTGGGCTCGAGCATTGACCAGTAGCAACCGCCCCCCGCGTTCCGCTACCACCAACCCGTGGTCAAGCGTGTCCAAGACCCCTGCAACCAGCTCAGGAGCCAGCGAATCTAGCCTTGCTTGACCGGATGCCGAAGTCGTTCCTAGGGTCGCACTCATTCGCGATCCTCATGCTTCCCGGGAATATGGAAAAAGTTTTCCCTTGCAAGAGTGCTCATCCTTGCAAACATGCAACGGACTGTCAATGGTAAACACGTTCCATTTGCACATTTACGGAAATCAAGTGCACATCCGGGCGACTCAGGAGACCTACCTGAAGAGAGGGCATCATAGCCATAGGCGTAACAATCGGAAAACACATAGTTTATAGTCAACCCCGCGGCCTTCGATCTGGCATTCCATCTGCTCAGTTTCGTACTAGTTCCACGGTACTAAGGGACACCGGTGCAGATCCAATCTTCGAAGAAGGCAGGGCGATGCGTGGAATACGCTAAGAATCGCATTTCCCCTCGCATTCGGCTTCAAGTGCCGGTCTTTCTGAGGGGCAGGGACACTTCAGGGGTAGACTTTATTGAGCTCACCAAAACGCTTAATATTAGCGCTACAGGGGCTTGTATCGCTTCTTCCCACCTTCTGAAGCCTGATCAGGTTGTCCAACTGACAATCCCCTCGCCCTCACCAGCTACGCCCGGTCTTGTGCCAAGCGAAACCCCTCCCATTCCCGCGCGTGTCCGGCGTCAGGAGGTTGTTGGGGACTTGCGGCTGTTCGGCTTGGAGTTTCTTCGGTCTCTTGAGTAAAAAGAAAGCCAAGTTCCTCTGCAAGGTCAATCTTGGGTGATTATGTTACACGCGTACGCTCGGCCCTGGGATTCCCGCTCCACTGCAAAATCTTCTATACCCTTTTATTGTAATCGGATAGCATGCAGAGTCAGCCGAACGATTCCCACTGGGATCTCGTAGGGTTTTGCCCGGAATGGGCTTCTACTTGCTCCTAGTACTGTGATTTTTCAATGATTCTTTCCCCAGCCCCCGCGGGGAGAGGCAAAGGATAGGTGTAGAGGCAGCATGCCCAGCCCCCGCACCCCAGTGCCCCCGCGCTTGACGATTGAAGATTCTTACCTCGAACTGCTCGCCGATACGCTCGAGAGCCTCGATTTGCCCGCGCGAGGCCAATTTCTCCAGCGCTATTTTCTCGCGATCACTCACCTCGATCTCCCCGATAGCCAATGTCTGCAACTGTGGGATGAAATGCTGACGCGTCGCCGCATGTTGAGCGATCAGTTGGGCCGCCAGGTATCGTTGAAGACCACCCTCATGGATGTATTGTCTACTGCTGGTTTATTCCGCGTGCCCATTTTGATCGAGTACGAGGATTTGAAAAAACTTCAACTGAATGCCGTTACGGATCCCCTGACTGGTCTGCACAACCGCAGGCTGTTCGGCGAGACATTCGAAAAAGAAATCAACCGCGCCCGCCGTTACGGCCTGCCCCTGGGGCTCGTCATTTTGGATTTGCATCGCTTCAAGGAAGTGAATGACAAGCATGGCCACCCGCGCGGCGATGAAGTATTGCGGGCTGCGGCGGCCACTCTGATAAAGACGCTGCGCACATCGGACTCTGCCTTCCGCATCGGCGGGGATGAGTTTGCTCTGCTATTGCCCCAGACCGATGCGGCGCAAGGCTTGGCCCTCAGCCGACGCATTGAAACCGTGTTTGAGGAAACTGTCCAACCCTTGCAGTTAAGCGTGAGGGTAAGCATGGACCATGGTGTGGCTACATTTCCGCTGGACGGTGAACAGGCTGATCAGTTGATTCGCGTTGCCGACGAGCGCCTCTATCGCTTGAAGCACGCGAATCATGGGCGCTCCGTCTCGCGAGCCACGACTGCTCCTGCGCAGGAAACTCCCGCGCCCGAGACTCCCGAACGGTCCACCTCGACCCCCAGAACGATTTCCATTGAAAGCAAACGGCCGACTGAAAAAACTGACGAGGTGCTTTCCATCGCGGCGTCCGCGGCTGCTGCTGGCATTTCCCTGCAACCTGGTGGTGCACAGGCCCCACCGGTCGCGCATACCTACCCTCGTAAGGCCGAACGGGTCTCGATGGGAGGAACGAACGCTTATGCTCTTCTTGGCGAACAAGGAGGGCGCCGCGCACGCGTTTTGGACCTTGGGTTTGGCGGGGTCGCGCTGGAAATGGAAACCACTGAAAATCTTCCAGAAAGTCTGCTGGCTATCTTGCATGTGCCGATACTTCCGCCCGTTCGAGTCAATCTCAAACCTGTATGGTCGCGGCGCACCGGGGAAGGCCAATTCCGCGTCGGTTGTTGCTTTGTGTCCTGAGACGCGTTCGATCACCGAAATTTTCGTGAGTCTCGTCTACAACGCCTTCAATTTGCCCGCGCAGAGCTTCGTTGCCGTAGCCAGCGCGACGCGAACAACAATGCCTGTTGAACGTGCGCCAGTCCCAGCCCCCATCGCAATTCAGCCTGTTCGACGGATTCTCCGTTCGCTTCCAGCCGTAACCCCAGTGCAATCCCTGCCTTCTCCCCCTTTCTTGGTGGGACTTTGGTCAGGCTCAACATCACTCCAAGGGTGGCCGACGACCCCGCGCTCTGGAGCAGTTCGCTGAGCTTTTCGAGAAACGTGAAGTGCAGCGCGGTGTTCTCCGCCTCCTCGGGAGAGCGAAACGTGATCACGAAATCTCCACAATAAACCTCGCCCGTTTCTCCGGATTGGTGAACGGTCCCCGATCCGGGATACTCCACCGAAAATTGCGATTCCTCGCTGTTCAGCGAAGAGAAAAAGTTTTGCAGCGCACGATTTTCGGGCGCCCCCTTAGCAGTTTCCTGCGACATCCAGGAGTGTTCTGGAATTTTCTCGACAATTTCCACGCGCATGACTCGAAATTACGCGAAGAACTCCAGGGTCACAAGTCCAAATATTGCCGTTCCTGCGAGGCACCTAAATTTTCCGTCATCTTTCCCGCAGCCTGTTAAAATCCCTCTCGGAACCTACGAAATCCAGCCAGAGAGGTCCAATGCCTGAACCGAAACCCAGCCGCCCCTACTGGCCGGACTTTCCTGCGACGTCCGCTGACGCGACCTCCGGCCTCAAGCCTTGGAGCTGGGCCGTCGAGCGCCTCGAGAAATCTCATAACTATTGGATCGCCACTTCGCGTCCCGGTGGCCGCGCCCATCTCATGCTCGTTTGGGGTATATGGTGGCAGGACGCATTTTGGTTCAGCACCGGGCCTCGCACGCGCAAGGCCAAGAATATCGCTGCCGACCCCCACTGCGTGATTGGCACGGAGAAAGCCGACGAAGCTGTCATCCTCGAAGGCGCCGCTCAGGAAATCACCGACCGGGCAGTCTGGAAGCAAATCGTTGAAGTCTACAACGCAAAGTATGGCGGTGATGTGGGGCCTATGCTCGAATCATCCGGAGGCTGCGTCTTTCGCGTCCAGCCGCAGACCGCTTTTGGGCAGGATGAACACGCCGAGAATTTCGCCGAATCCGCCACCCGCTGGAACTTCTGACGCTCCACGCGCCCGCAACCCTGGACCCCAATGTCATCCTCAGAGGCCTCAATTGGAAATATAGCGGGCTTTCCCGTAGAATAGTTGTTCCTCGCGACCTAGCGACGCGGCTATGGCCCCTCTCACTTCGAGAGACGCCGCGCAGACCGGACGCGAAAGAATGGAGTTCCATGAAGCCAGGTATTCATCCCGACTATCATCCCGTTACTGTGCACTGCGCTTGCGGCAACACCTTCCAGACGCGCTCGACTATCAAAGGCGATATGCTGCGCGTGGAAATCTGCTCGAACTGCCATCCCTTCTTCACCGGTAAGCAGAAGCTGGTCGACACCGCTGGCCGCGTTGAGCGCTTCACCAGGAAATACGCTGACGCCGCCGCCAAAGCGGAATCCGCCAAAGCCGAGTCCGCCAAAAAATAAGTCGTCGCGCGCTCGGTTGATTACGCCCGAAACGTAACGGTTCATCACGCCAAAACGCAATGTTGTCATCTTGAGGCTCGGGCGCCTTTTGTCCGAGCCGAAGGACCTCAACTGCCCTCCCTAACGCGTTGGACAATTTCGCGGTTCCCTCTCCGCGCTCCTCTGCGCCCGGAGCCTGCCCCGACTTGGTCGGGGCGTCTCTGCGTTATCTTTATTTCTGCTTTCAACTTTAAACTTTCGACTTTCGACTTCTCTCTCTCTTCCGCCCGTGTACAATGAACTTCCATAGTGGCCACGCAATCCCGCATGTTCGATGCCGCCCCTTCCGGTGAGCTCGTCGAAACCGCGCCGCCGCGCGTCACCCTCCGCAATGCCTTCGCACATCCTTACGATTCCGCCATCGCCGCCGCGCGCACCTGTTACGCGCCCCGGCTAATTGGCCCCGAAGAAATCACCGACAAGCAACGCGTGAACATCGGCGCCGCGACTTTTTACAGCGGGCATCACACTGTCTACCAGCACGCCCATTTTGAATTCGGCCTCGAAAACGTCAGCCGCCAATTCGTTTGGGCCTTTCTCCACGCCCATCCTTTCTACAATTCCGAGCAGCAAAGCCAGCGTTACGTCCGGCTCGACCGCGCTCAAGCCTATATTCCGCCTGTCTCCCTATTTTTCGACGAACAGTGCAAACAAATCTATGAGCACGCTGTCGCCCGCGCGTGGAACCACTATCGCGAGCTTTCCGCGCTTCTCCTTCCCGAGGTGCGCTCCATCCTCAACGACATTTGGCATGTCAGCGCGATGTCCAATCCCAAGCGCCTGCAAAAAATCGAACGAGCCGCGGAGAAGCGCGCCATCGAAATCGCACGATATGTCCTGCCCGTCGCCGCTTTCACCACCATGGTGCATACACTCTCCGGAATTGTCTTGCACCGCCTCTGGCGCATGAGCGCCGCTTCGGATACTCCCAGCGAAGCCCGCGCCATCATCGGCTCGATGGTCGCCCACGTAAAAGAAATCGATACGCAGTTCTTTGATCGCTTCGCGACCGAACCGCTCGAAGAGTTGCCCGAATGGAAAAACGCCTCGGCGGGCACTGGCGCCGGCGAAGCTTTCGCCAAAGAATTCGACGCCAAGCTCGGCGGCAAGACGTCCAAACTCATCGATTACTCGCTGCACGCCCCGGGCATCATCGCGGAAGCGTATCGCGCGGTCGCCAGTTTGACGGAAGCGCAATGCACCAACTCCGAGGCCATCGATCGCCTGCTCAATCCCGCGCGCAACCTCTATCGTCTCGAAACTCTCAACGTCGGCGTCCACGCTCCGATGATGCGCGCGCTCCAGCACGCCCATTACACCTTCGTCAAAAAAATCAGCCATACCGCCGACAGCCAAGACCAGCGCCATCGCATGGTGCCCGGCTCTCGCCCGCTTCTCACCCTCGCCGATACGCGCGAGCCGGACTACATCACCCCCATGCTCCTACGCACTAACGCCCGCGCCACCGAGCTCTACCATCGCGCCATGCACGACGCCTGGGCCGCCAAGAATCAGCTCCTCGATCGCGGCGTTCCCCTCGAACTCGCGCTCTATCTTCTTCCCAACGCCAAATCCATTCGCCTCGTCGAATCCGGCTCGCTCCTCCATCTTCTCCACAAATGGACCATGCGCACCTGCTTCAACGCCCAAGAAGAAATTTATCAATCCTCCATGGACGAGATCGCCCAGCTCCGTGAAGTCCACCCCGAGCTCTCCCGCTACATCGGCCCGCCGTGTCACATACGCGCCGGCATCACTACACCCATCTGCACCGAGGGCTCGCACTTCTGTGGCGTCAAAGTCTGGCTCGACTTCCCCAATGTCACTCGCCGCATCTGAAACCCTGTGGTCATCCAATTCATCAAATCCATTAGGTAGAACCTGACCATGACGCGCTCACCCGGCCGTTGGATCACCGCAATTTTCATGGCGGGCTTGCTTCTCGCTCCTTCCTCGTTTGCCTTTGACCTTTCCCTGTCTGGCGAGGCCGTCCGCGACGCCTACTTCCTCGGCCAACGCAATGACGAGAAAATGGCGCAAGTGCTTGCTCCTTACACCAGGCGTCTCGCTCTCCCCGAAAAAGGTCCGTACATCTCCGAAATCAAGTTGTTCACTCCGTACTCCCAAATCATCGACCTCTCGCGCCAGCAAGCCGGCCACTATAGCGCCCAGCAGGCGCAGCAGGATTATCGCGATCGCGGTGACACCATTCTCGTTTTTGTCCGCATCGAGTTCACCGCGACCTATAGCTATCCTCAAGCCGTAGCCTCAGCCAACAAAGTCGCCAAGGAGCGGGGAATCAGCCCACAACTGCAAGACTTTTGGAGGGATTTTTGCTTGGGTCTGTCCCAGAACAATAAATGGATCGAACCCCTAAACGAACGCGCGGAAGCTGTCTACGATAGGGGCGAAGGTGGTCTAGGAGGAACCGTTATCTGGCTAGAGTTTGACGCCCACGACGTTGTGTCAGATGAGATCACCGTAGAAGTCGAAACCCCTGACGGCCAGCACATCGTCGCCGGGTTCGACCTCTCACAATTGCGCTAGTATTCGCCTCTTCAATAGCGTTATAGGCCGTGCCCCAATTCCCAAGGTCGCCCCAAGCACTACTGTCGTCCGTCGTGCAGCAAAACTCTCCTGGCCCACCACCAATAGCAATCACAGCCTGTCCAAATTGCCGGGCTTCGAGCGTCACTATAGTGGCGGACAATAATGGCCGCCTATAATCCATCACGGAGGATTCACATGCAATATTTGCTGATGCTCTATGCAGAAGAAGCCGGCTGGAACAGGCTGACAAAGGCCGAGCAGGAACAAGGTGTCGCGGCCTATAAAGCCTACACTGAGGCGCTGTCGAAGGCGGGCGTCCTGAAGGGCTCGAATCGCCTCCAGCCGAGTTCGGCTGCCACAACAGTACGAGTCGCGAATGGCAAGCCGCAGGTCCTGGATGGCCCCTATGTCGAGTCGAAAGAACAGATCGGTGGCTACTATCTTATCGACGTCGCCGATCTTGACGCGGCGATTTCGTGGGCGGCGCGTTGCCCGGGCGCAAGCCACGGAGTGGTCGAGGTGCGCCCCTCGTGGTCCATGCCAACGTGAACTGTGCCGCAGGGTGAACGGATGAGCTTCCCCGAAGGCGACGCGCAGGCGCGCGACGACGCACGCAAGACAGCAGACGCGGTCGCGCGTCGCAGTTATGGCAAGCTCGTCGCCTTTCTCGCGGCACGCACACGGGATGTGGCCGCTGCCGAAGACGCGCTCTCGGAGGCATTCGTTACAGCGCTGGCAGATTGGCCCACGAAAGGGTGCCCCGCAAGCCCGGAAGGGTGGCTGCTGACCGTGGCGCGGCGAAAGGTGATCGACATGCACCGAGGACGGCGTCGCCATGAGATTGCAGCCGAGCAGTTGCGCGTCCTTGCAGAAGGGCTGGACGCTGCCGCGGC
>Ga0210400_10000361_pt1 | contig 52087 bp, 55 predicted proteins | sample IncBWH26MmetaG_FD_155456 | JGI IMG/M metagenome (GOLD analysis project Ga0210400, IMG submission 155456) | Forest soil microbial communities from Barre Woods Harvard Forest LTER site, Petersham, Massachusetts, United States - Inc-BW-H-26-M | ecosystem: Environmental > Terrestrial > Soil >...
CACGCCGCCGCCCCCAGCCGGACCGCCGCCAGCCCGGCGGCGCCCGCCAATGCGCTGGGCGGGCCCGGCGCGGCGCTGGCCGACCTCGGCGTCCAGTCCCTGGGCCTGGCCTGCGCCTTCCTGGCCCTGACCGTGGTGGTCCTGGGCCTCTGCCGCGCCGCCGCCGGCGAGCCGGCCGCCAGCCGCCGGTCGCTTCGCCTGCGCGCCCTGGCGGGCGTCGTGGGCGTCCTGGCGCTGGCGGCGGCCCTGGCCTGGCCCGCGCCGCCCGCCGCCTGGCCGCTGGCCAAGGGGCTGGGCGGCCTGTGGGGCGACGCCCTGCTCAGCGGCCTGTCGCGCCTGCTCGCCTTCGCCCACCTGCCGCTCGCCCGGCCGATCGCCGCGGTGGCGTTCGCCGCCGTGGGCCTGGCGGCGCTGGCCTACGCCATCGGCCTGCGGCCGTCGGAGCTGCGCACCCTGGGCGACTGGCTGTCCGCCGCCCTCACGCCGAAGCCCAAGGCGGCGGCCGCGGCGGCCGCGAGGCCGGAACGCGCCGCCAGGGTCTCGGCCCGGGAGCGCCGCGAAGGCGGCATCCCCGACGCCGCCCTCGATCCGGCTCCCCTCGCTCAGGACCCCGGCGACGGCCCCAAGGTGCGGGCGCCCAAGACGGCGGCCAAGGAGAGCCCCCGCGAACAGCGCGAGGCCCAGTCGACCTTCGAGTTCGTCCGGCCCGGCGGCTTCCTGCTGCCCGAGCTTTCCATGCTGGCCAAGCCCAAGCCCCGCGCCGCCCAGTTCGACGAAGGCGCGCTCCGCCAGAACGCCCAGCTCCTGGAAAGCGTCCTGGCCGAGTTCGGCGTCCGCGGCCAGGTGGACCAGATCCGCCCCGGGCCCGTGGTCACGCTCTACGAACTGGTGCCGGCGGCCGGGGTGAAATCCGCCCGCGTCGTCGCGCTCAGCGACGATATCGCGCGCTCCATGAGCGTCGCCGCCTGCCGGGTCTCGGTGGTGCCGGGCCGCAACGCCATCGGCATCGAGCTGCCCAACCAGAAGCGCGAGACAGTCTACCTGCGCGACCTGCTGGCCAGCTCCGAATACGAGCGCGGCGGCCAGACCCTGCCCATGGCGCTCGGCGAGACCATCGGCGGCGAGCCCTACATCGCCGACCTCGCGCGGATGCCCCACCTGCTGATCGCCGGGACCACCGGCTCGGGCAAGTCGGTCGGCGTCAACGCCATGATCCTGTCGATCCTCTACCGCCTGCCGCCGGACCAGTGCCGGATGATCATGATCGACCCGAAGATGCTGGAGCTCAGCGTCTACGACGGCATCCCGCACCTGTTGGCGCCGGTGGTGACCGATCCGAAGAAGGCCATCGTGGCGCTGAAGTGGACCGTCCGCGAGATGGAGGACCGCTACCGCCGCATGTCCAAGATCGGCGTGCGCAATGTCGCCTCCTACAACGAGCGCGCCAAGGAGGCCGCCGCCAAGGGCGAGCACTTCGAGCGCACGGTCCAGACCGGCTTCGACGAGGCCGGACGGGCGATCTACGAGAGCGAAAAGATCACGCCCGAGCCCATGCCCATGCTCGTGGTGATCATCGATGAGGTCGCCGACCTGATGATGGTGGCCGGCAAGGACATCGAAGGCGCCGTCCAGCGCCTGGCGCAGATGGCGCGGGCCGCGGGCATCCACCTGATCATGGCCACCCAGCGCCCCTCGGTGGACGTGATCACCGGCACCATCAAGGCCAACTTCCCGACCCGGATCAGCTTCCAGGTCACCTCCAAGATCGACAGCCGCACCATCCTGGGCGAGCAGGGCGCCGAACAACTGCTGGGCCAGGGCGACCAGCTCTACATGGCCGGCGGCGGGCGCATCACCCGCCTGCACGGACCCTTCGTCAGCGATGGAGAGGTGGAGGCGGTGGCCAAGTTCCTGCGCGAGCAGGGCCAGCCGCAATACCTTGAGGAAGTCACCGCCGCCGCGGACGAGGACGGCGAGGCGGGCGATCTGGGCTTCGGCGGCGGGGACGGCGAGTCCAACGACCTCTACGACCGCGCGGTGGCGGTGGTCACCCGCGACGGCAAGGCGTCGACCAGCTACATCCAGCGCCGCCTGCAGATCGGCTACAACCGCGCCGCCTCGCTGATGGAGCGGATGGAGCAGGAGGGCGTGGTCGGCCCAGCCAACCACGCCGGCAAGCGCGAGATCCTGGTCAGCGCGGCGCCTTAAGTCGATGCGCTGTCAGCGAAGCGTCGATATCGCTCCAGCGTTTCGACAAGTGTCGTCGGGTCGAGTTCCCAGCCGCTGCTTATCGTGGCGTCGAAGCCGGTCCAGCTAGCGCGCATATTGGGACTTGGCGCCCTGCCGACCCTGAAGCTGTAACCGACTAGCGAATCGATCAGCGGCGGACGCGGCGGCACGAGCCCGAACCTGTCAATATCGGCCCAAAGAAGCCGACGAGCAGGCCAGCCGCTGACCTTCCAGGTCAGTCCCGTAGCGTCGAGAGTCAAAGTTGATGGGATCGCGGCCCTCACGGCGAAGATACCTGTGGCGAAAACAGCCAAGCCAATGAGCACCCAGACATAGAGCGACATGCCCCAGGCGCCCATTCGGGCGAACATCCATGCGGACGTCGCGCACATTGCCATGACAACAGAGAGCATCCGCATCTGACCTGCGGCGGTGCTTTTGATCCGCAATGTCGGCAGTGCATTCTGGTCCAAGGCAGGCTCCTCGCGGAGCCAAACCCCCAGGGCCGCCAAGGTCAAGCTTGGGGTCTTAGCCGAGGCGGACGTTGGCCTGCATTCATTCGAATGCTGGATAGCCCTGAAGCCCATGGTTGATTGCGAGCTTGGGCCTCTCGGCAAGTCAAGGACGCGCCAAAGGCGCGCCGCGGAGCGGCTGGCTTCGCCAGTCCTTGAGTTGCCGAGAGGCCCAAGCAAATCATGGCCATCATGGACTTAAGGAGCAGTCTGTCCGCGCCGGCCGAGGATGGCGCTTAAGGCCTCAGCGGCTCCGCCGGCCGCCCGGCTTGTGGCCCTTGGTCATCGGGTCGGGCTTCTTCGGCAGGGCCCGCGGGGGATCGCGGCGGTAGTCCTCCTGGCTCGTGCCCAGGCCCATCCGCCCCGGCTGCTGTTCGCGCAGCGGGCTTTCGCCGGATCTCAGGCGCGCGATGGCGTCGGCGAGAAGGTCTGCGGTCTCGACGTCGCCCACGGCGCGGGCCTCGGCTTCGCGGGCTTCGAGCTTTGCGATGGGGTCCATGGCGCACCAACCTAGCATGGCGCGGCTCCGTTGCGCCGAGCCGGGACACCAATCGGTGTTCCGGGCGCCTTGCGGCCGCCATGCCGCGCGGCCACCTTGGATCCCATGAGAACGCCGACCCCGACCACCCGCCGCCAGCTCATCGCCCTGGTCGCGGCCGCCGCCCTGACGCCCGCCGCCGCCCTGGCCGCGGCCGCCCCGCCCGCGCCGGCCCTGACGGCGGAGGACCAGGCGCTGGTGGACAAGGCGGTGGCCTATCTTCAGGGCCTCACCGAAGCCAAGGGCCGCTTCACCCAGACCGACGCCCGCGGCGCGGTCACCACCGGCGAGCTGTTCCTCAAGCGCCCGGGCAAGGCGCGCTTCGCCTACGATCCGCCGGCGGGCCTGCTGGTGGTCTCCGACGGCGGGCGGGTGATCGTTTCCGACAGCCGGCTGAACACCTTCACCGCCTATCCCCTGGGGGCGACGCCGCTGTCGCTGTTCCTGGCCAAGACCATCCGGCTCGACAAGGGCGTGCAGGTGACCCGCGTCAGCCGCGCGGCCGACGGCTTTTCGATCACCGCCCGCGACGGCAAGCGCGAGACCGCCGGCCAGATCACGCTCACCTTCCGCGACACGCCCATGTCGCTGATCGCCTGGACCGTCACCGACGCCCAGGGCCACACCACGAGCCTGCGCATCAGCGGCCTGCAGGCGGCGTCCGGCCTCGATCCGGCCCTGTTCGTACTCAGGGACCCGCGCCCGAAGCCGGCGACTCAGGGGTGATTGTGACGAATTCATCACGAGCAAGGGCTAACTCTTCGGAGCTTGACTTTTGCTGTCCATGTGGCGTTAATGACACTATCTCGCTAGCGCGGCGTTCGCGCCGGCGGAATCCGTGCCGGAACCTATCCCCTCCCGGCGGCGGCATGAGAGACCACTGAAACGCCCGGGCTTTCTCCAGTGCCCGGGCGTCTCTTTGTCCGCTCCATTCCCATCCCTTACGCCGGAGCCTAAGGAGCGGCATGCGCCTTCGAATCTGCACCTGGAACGTCAACTCCGTACGCCTGCGGGCTGAGCAGGCCGCCCGCTTCGTCGCCGAGCAGGCCCCGGACGTCCTGTGCCTCCAGGAGATCAAGTGCCGCGAGGGCGAGTTCCCGAAGCAGGCCTTCATCGACATGGGCCTGCCGCACCTGAAGATCGCCGGCCAGAAAGGCTGGCACGGCGTCGCCATCGCCTCGCGCCTGCCGCTCGAGGAGGCTCCGCCGCTGGACGTCTGCCGCGAGGGCCACGCCCGCTGCGTCGGCGCGACCGTGGCGGGCGTCGAGATCCACAACTTCTACATCCCGGCCGGCGGCGACGTCCCCGACCGCGCGGAGAACCCGAAGTTCGATCACAAGCTCGACTTCTACGAGAAACTGACCGCCGAACTGTCGAAGCGCGATCCCAAGGCGCCGCTGGCCATCGTCGGCGACCTGAACGTGGCCCCGGGCGAGAACGACGTCTGGAACCACAAGTACATGTCCAAGATCGTCAGCCACACGCCGGTCGAGATCGAGGCCATGGCCGCGCTCCACGCCTCCCTGGGCTTCATCGACCTGAACCGGGAGGCCTATCCGGAGCCGCAGAAGCTGGCCTCGTGGTGGAGCTACCGCGCCCAGGACTTCCGCCAGTCCAACCGCGGCCTGCGCCTGGACCATATCCTGGTGACGCCGGGCCTGCGCGACGCGGCCTTCCGCTCAGGTTCAGCGGCGGCGCGAATCCACGACGACGTGCGGGAGTGGGAACGGCCGAGCGACCACGCTCCGGTCAGCGCGGACCTCGCGCTTTAAGCCTCCTCTCCCCAGCGAAACCCTCTCCCTTCGCGCTACGCGCGAGGGAGAGGAGCTCTCACGGCGCCAGCTTGTACCCACCGGCCTCGGTGAGCAGCAGCTTCGCGTTCGCCGGATCGCTCTCGATCTTCTGGCGCAGGCGGTAGACGTGGGTTTCCAGCGTGTGGGTGGTGACGCCGGCGTTGTAGCCCCAGACCTCGGCCAGCAGCTCCTCGCGCGACACCGGCTTCTCCCCGGCGCGGTAGAGGTATTTCAGGATGTTGGTTTCCTTCTCCGTCAGGCGGATCTTCTTGCCCTGCGGATCGACCAGCATCTTGGCCGAAGGGCGGAACTCGTAGGCGCCCAGGCGGAAGACCGCGCCCTCGGAATGCTCGTAGTCGCGAAGCTGCACCCGGATGCGGGCCAGCAGGACTGCGAACTTGTAGGGCTTGGTGACATAGTCGTTGGCCCCGGCGTCGAGGCCCTGGACGGTGTCGTCGTCCTCGCCGGCGGCGGTCAGCATGATGACCGGGGTCGAAACCCCGCTGGCGCGCATCCGGCGGCAGGCCTCGCGGCCGTCGAAGTCCGGCAGGTCGACGTCGAGCAGGATCAGGTCCGGCCGCTCGGTCTGGGCCAGCCGTACGCCGTCGGCCGCGGTGGCCGCCTCCAGGGTGTCGAAATCCTCGGACTGCAACTGCTCGGCGACGGCGCCGCGCAGGTCCGCGTCGTCATCGACGATGAGGAGGGTCTTGCGTTGGGCCATGACCGGAAGAACATGCACCGTGTCGCCGCCCGCCACCAACCGTATTTAGGAACCGCCGCGTGATCTTCACCGCAACCGCCGATCTGCATGGGCCGGGCGGATGGCTCGACCTGGGCGGACGGCGCGCGCGCTGCGCGCTGGGCAAGGCCGGGGTGACGCCCGCGGCCGACAAGCGCGAGGGCGACCTGGCCTCGCCGGCCGGCGTCTGGCCGATCCGCCAGGTGCTCTACCGGCCCGACCGCGGCGGCCCGCCCCGGACCGCGCTGCCGGCCACGGCGCTCTCGCCGGACGACGGCTGGTGCGACGACCCGGCGGACGCCGCCTACAACCGGGCGGTGAAGCTGCCGTGCGCCGCCAGCCACGAGGCCATGTGGCGCGACGACCATCTCTATGACCTGATCGTGGTGCTGGGCCACAACGACGATCCGCCGGAGCCCGGCATGGGGTCGGCCATCTTCCTGCACCTGGCGCGGGAGGGCTATGCGCCCACCGAGGGCTGCGTGGCGCTGGCCCGGCCGGACCTGGAAGAACTGCTGGCCGCCGCCCGTCCCGGCGACGCCCTGGAGATCCGCGCCGGCTGACCCGCGCCGTTGACAGGCTTGTGGGCCGGATCCAAAAGCCTCGCCCATGGCCCACACGCCCAAAACCGCCCAGCAAAATCAGACCCGCCGTCCGGCGGCGTGGGCGCGCTTGGCCATTTCGAACTAGGTCCTCCAACCCTTCGAAGCCAACCGCCAACCCCGCCCGACCGGCGGGGTTTTTCATGTCGCCGTTCGGGCCTTTCGCCAGCGAGAAGGACCCATGACCACCGTCTTCCGAACCGAGACCGACATCGACCGCGTCGGCCCCGGCCTGATCTACCGCTCGCTCCCCAAGCCGGAATGGACCCACGCCGGCCACTTCGCCGCGGCGCTGTGGCTGTTGCGCCACCGGCCGGACTGGCCGCTCGCCGAGCGAATGCCGCCCCTGATCCGCGCCTACAACGAGGCCACCGGGGTCGAGAACACCGACAGCGGCGGCTACCACGAGACCATCACCCAGGCCTCGCTCGCCGCGGCGCGCGCCGTGCTGGCCACCCATCCGCCGGACGCACCCCTGCACGAGGTGATGGACGCCTTGATGGCAGGACCGCTCGGGCGCTCGGACTGGCCGCTGGCCTACTGGTCGAAGGACCGGCTGTTTTCGGTGGAAGCGCGCCGCAGATGGGTCGAGCCGAACCTGCGGGCCTTCGATCCTGAGGCGATCGCAGCGATCTAGCTGCGCGCCCCGAACACCGCGGAGCCCACCCGCACGCTGGTGGCCCCGAAGGCGATGGCGGTCTCGAAGTCGTCGCTCATGCCCATCGACAGCTTCGCAAGGCCGTTGCGCGCCGCGACCCTGGCCAGCAGGGCGAAGTGCGGCCCGGCCGGCTCGGCGGCCGGCGGGATGCACATCAGGCCCTCCGGCTCCAGGCCGTAGGTCCGGCGGCAGGCGGCGATGAAGGCGTCGGCGTCGGCGGGGATCACGCCGGCCTTCTGCGGCTCCTCGCCGGTGTTCACCTGGACGTAGAGGCGCGGCGCCTTGCCCTGCTTGCCGATCTCCTCGGCCAGCACGCGAGCCAGCTTCTCGCGGTCGAGGGTCTCGATGACGTCGAAGAAGGCCACCGCATCGGCGGCCTTGTTGGTCTGCAAGGGCCCGATCAGGTGCAGCGCGATCTCGCCGCGCCGCTCGGCCCAGCGGGCCTGGGCCTCCTGCACCCGGTTCTCGCCGAACACCTTCTGGCCCGCGGCCAGCACCGGCTCGACCGCCTCCCAGGGCTGCATCTTGGAGACCGCCACCAGGGTCACGCTCTCGGAAGGCCGCCCGGCGGCTTGCGCTGCGCGGGCGATCCGGGCCACGACATCGGCCCAGGCTCTTTCGGAAAGGGCGGCAGGAGGAGGCTGGGCCATTTCGGGTGGGTTCTGGACCTTGGCGAGGACGGCCCAGTTCCTAGGGCGCCGGGCGCGCCGGCGGAAGGGGGCGAGCGCGGTCCTGCCGCCGCTGCTGTTCTTCACCGATCCGGCCAGGACGCCGGACCCGGAAGCGGTCGCCGCCAACCTGCCGCGCGGCGCGGCGGTGGTGTTCCGCGCCTTCGGGGCCCCGAACGCCGAGGCCCAGGGCGCCCGGCTGAAGGCGATCGCCCGGCGCCGCGGCCTGCTGCTGCTGATCGGGGCCGACGCGGACCTGGCCCGGGCGCTGGGCGCGGACGGCGTCCATCTGCCGGAACGCCTGGCGCACCGCGCGCGGCGGGTGAAGGCGGCGCATCCGCGCTGGATCGTCACCGCCGCCGCCCACTCCACTGCCGCCGCGCGACGAGCCCTGGCGGCCGGGGCCGACGCCGTGGTGGTCTCGACGGTGTTCGCGAGCCGCTCGGCCTCGGCGGGAAGGCCGATGGGCGCGCTGCGGCTGGCGATCCTGGTGCGGCGGGCGGGCGGCGCGGTCTACGGCCTGGGCGGCATAGACATGAAAAAGGCCCGCCTCCTGAAGGGAACGGGCCTGACGGGTATCGCCGCGGTGGACGGCCTTAGAACTTGAACTTGGTCTCGAGCTGGACGCGCGGCTGGCTGGTGTCCGGCGTGTTCGGTTTCGGCCCCGGGATCACCTGCTGGTCGCCGAAGGCGAAGGCGCCGCCGACCCGCAGCGCCGGAGTGATCTTGTAATAGGCGCCGGCCTGGATGTCGTTGAGCGTCGTCTGGCGGGTGTCGGGCTGCTGCAGGTTCAGGGTGACGCCCCACCGGCCCTTGGCCGCATCCAGCTTCAGGGCCTGGGTCCCGGCCATGATCGGCGAGGAATCGGCGTGGACGGTGAAGTCGAGCGGCTTGGTCGCGGCGCTTTGAGCCGACGCCGTGGCCGTCGCCGGAGCCGCCTGCGCAGCGCCGCTTGCCGCCCCGGTCAGGGCGGTCATGGCGACCAGCATTGCGAACCGACGGACGGACATGCCCAACATATAGCCCCTCGACGCGGCGTACGCACCCCCGGTCGCCCAAGGTCCGCCACAGTCGAAGCCGATTAGAGAGCCGGACCGGCTAAGGTCAACTTAATCCGCGCGTACAATCACGGGATGCGGCGAAGAACCTCTCCGCCTGTGGCGGCAGGGTCACGCGATTCCTGTTTGGCGAGTGACACGGCATTGTTATAGAGGGCGCGGCGCGGGGCGGCGCCGGGGCGTTGGCTTGGCGCCGCGGGAATCATTGGAGACGGATACATATGCCGTTTGTGCGCGGTACCTGGATGCGTGGCGTTGCGGTGAGCGCCTTGGCTGTCGCCTCGATGGGCGTGGCCGGCTGTTCCCACATCATGCATCCGCTCGGCGGCGGAGAGGGGCCCAAGGCCGTCTCCAACCCCGATTCAGCCGCCCAGATCGGCGTCAACGGCTATCTGTGGCGCGCGACCTTGGACACCCTGTCGTTCATGCCGCTGGCCTCGGCCGATCCCTATGGCGGCGTGGTCATCACCGACTGGTACGTGAACCCGGAAAAGCCGGATGAGCGGTTCAAGTGCACCGTCTACATCCTGGACGCCCGGCTGCGCGCCGATGGGCTGAACGTGGCGGTGTTCAAGCAGAACCGCGACGCCTCCGGCCAGTGGATCGACGCCCCCTCGGCCAGCCAGACCGAGACGGACATCGAGAACGCCATCCTGACCAAGGCGCGCCAGCTTCGACTTTCGAACATCAGGGGCTGAGACGCCCTTCGATCGTTCGCTCGTCGGCGCGCCGCTCCTGAAGAGGCGTTGACCGGACCTCCAACTCCAGTCCAAAGCCTCCTCGATGGCCCGCTACAACCCGAAAGAAACCGAGCCCAAGTGGCGCAAGGCCTGGGCGGACGCCGACGCCTTCCGCGCGGTGATCGATCCTTCGCGGCCCAAGTACTACGTGCTGGAGATGTTCCCCTATCCGTCGGGGCGCCTGCACATGGGCCATGTGCGCAACTATGCGCTCGGCGACGTGATCGCCCGTTTCAAGCGCGCCCGCGGCTTTTCCGTGCTGCACCCCATGGGCTGGGACGCCTTCGGCCTGCCCGCCGAGAACGCCGCCATGGAGCGCGGCGTCGATCCCAAAGGCTGGACCTACGACAACATCGCCCGGATGCGCGCCGAGCTGAAGGAGCTGGGCCTTTCGATCGACTGGTCCCGCGAATTCGCCACCTGCGATCTGGCCTACTACGGGCAGGAGCAGGCGCTGTTCCTGGACCTGTTCGCTCGCGGCCTGGTCTATCGCCGCGAGGGGATGGTCAACTGGGACCCGGTGGACCAGACCGTGCTGGCCAACGAGCAGGTGGTCGACGGCCGCGGCTGGCGCTCCGGCGCGGTGGTCGAGAAGCGCAAGCTGAACCAGTGGTTCCTGCGGATCACCGACTACGCCGACCAGTTGACCGACGACCTGGCGACCCTGGATCGCTGGCCCGAGAAGGTGCGGGTCATGCAGGAGAACTGGATCGGCCGCTCCAAGGGCCTGACCTTCTCCTTCGACTTCGCCGGAAAAGCGCCTGACGGTTTCGAAAAGGGCCTGGAGGTCTACACCACCCGGCCCGACACCCTGTTCGGGGCGAGCTTCGTGGCCATCGCCGCCGACCACCCGCTGGCCGAGCAGGTCGCGGCCGCCAACGACGCAGCCAAGGCCTTCATCGCCGAGTGCAAGAAGGGCGGGGCCAGCCAGGCCGAGATCGACACCGCCGAGAAGCTGGGCTTCGACACCGGCATCCGCGTGAAGCACCCGTTCGACCCGTCCTGGGAGCTGCCGGTCTGGATCGCCAATTTCGTGCTGATGGACTACGGCGCGGGCGCGCTGTTCGGCTGCCCGGCCCACGACCAGCGCGACCTGGACTTCGCCCACAAGTACGGCCTGCCGGTGAAGCCGGTGGTGCTGCCGCCCGGCGAGGACCCCGCGAGCTTCACGATCGGCGACGAGCCCTACCTGGGGCCGGGCGTCATCTACCACTCCGGCTTCCTGGACGGCCTGGACATCGAGGCCGCCAAGGCCGCGGCGATCGCCCGCATCGAGGCGATGGGCAAGGGCCAGGGCGCGACGGTCTTCCGCCTGCGCGACTGGGGCGTGGCGCGCCAGCGCGGCTGGGGCTGCCCGATCCCCGTGGTGCATTGCGACAAGGACGGCGTCGTGCCGCTGCCGAAGTCGGCCCTGCCGGTGGCCCTGCCCGACGACCTGGAGTTCGGAAAACCCGGCAACGCGCTGAGCCGCCACCCGACCTGGAAGCATACGACCTGTCCCAAATGCGGCGGCCCCGCGACCCGCGAGACCGACACGCTCGACACCTTCGTGGATTCCTCCTGGTACTTCGCCCGCTTCGCCAACCCGCACGCGGCCGAGCCGATCGATAAGGCCGCGGCGGACTACTGGCTGCCGGTCGACCAGTACATCGGCGGCATCGAGCATGCGGTGCTGCACCTGCTCTATGCGCGCTTCGTGACCAAGGCCCTGGCCGACGACGGCCAGTTGTCGGTGCGCGAGCCGTTCGCGGGCCTGTTCACCCAGGGGATGGTCACCCACGAGACCTATCGGCGGCAGAGCGGCGAATGGCTGGAGCCGAAAGACGTCGAGGTCCTGGTCGAGGGCAAGGCGCGGCGCGCGCGCCTGATCGAGAACGGGGCCGAGGTGGTGATCGGCGACGTCGAGAAGATGTCGAAGTCCAAGAAGAACACCGTGGCGCCCGAGGAGATCTTCGACGTCTACGGGGTGGACGCCGCGCGCCTGTTCGTCCTCTCCGACAGCCCGCCTGAGCGTGACGCCCAGTGGTCGAACGCCGGCGTGCAGGGCGCCTGGCGGTTCGTGAACCGGGTCTGGGACGAATTCGACAGCCAGCCGGCGGCCGGGGTCGACGGCGCGGCCGACGATGAGGCCGCCACGGCGCTGCGCCGGGCGACCCACAAGCTGATCCGCCAGGTCACCGAGGCCATCGACACCTTCCGCTTCAACTCCGGCATCGCGCGGCTCTACGAGTTCCTGAACCTTTTGAAGGCCAATCCGGCCGCCGGCGCGACCGCCGCCGTGCTGGCCGCTCGCCGCGAGGCGCTGTCGGCCTTCGCCCGGCTGATCGCGCCCTTCACGCCGCACCTCGCCGAAGAGTGCTGGGCGCGGGTCGGCGGACAGGGCATGGTCGCCATGGCGCCGTGGCCCAGCTTCGACGCCGCGCTCACCGAGGACGCGGTGCGGGTGCTGCCGGTGCAGGTCAACGGCAAGCGCCGCGGCGAAATCTCGGCCCCGGCGGGCGCCTCGGCGGCGGACGTGGAGAAGATCGTGCTTGACGACCCCGAGATCGCGCGGCGCCTTGAGGGCCTGACCATCCGCAAGGTGATCGTGGTGCCCGACCGCATCGTCAACATCGTGGCCGCTTGAGATGAGCCGCACGGCGCAGCTCCTGCTGACCGTGGCCGCCGTCGGCGCGAGCCTGGCGCTGGGCGGCTGCGGATTCACTCCGCTCTACGCCGCCCCGGGCGTTGTCCCCAAGCTCGCCGCGATCAACGTCATCCAGCCCAGCGGCCGCGCTGGCTTCCTGATCCGCGAGCACCTGGACGACGCCTTCGCCAAGAACCGCTCGGCGCCGGCGGCCTATTCCATGCGCCTGTCGCTGTCCGAGGCGCGCTATCCGCGCGGCGTGCGCACCGACAACGTCGCCACCCGCTACGAATATGTCCTGACCGCCGACTACACCCTGGCCAACCTGCCGGGCGGCGACGTGGCCAAGAAGGGCCGCGTGCGGGTCGAGGTCACCTACGACTCCGCCGACCAGCCCTATGCCTCCATCGCCGCCGAGCAGGACGCCGAAGACCGGGCGACCACCGAGGCCGCCCGGCGCATCCAGCTTGAGCTCGCCTCGTGGCTGGCCACCGGAGAGCCCTCGCCCAAGAAGCCGCAGAAGGTGATCCCGCCGCCGGCCGACTCCCTGACGCCGACCGACTCCTTGACGCCGACCGGACCGCCGGCCGGAGGCTGAACGCCTTGATCCTCGGCAAGCGCCCGGACATCGAACGCTTCCTGTCGCGGCCCGAGGCCGGTGTCCGCGCCGCCCTGATCTACGGCCGCGACATGGGCGTGGTGCGCGAGCGGGGCCAGGAGCTGGCGGCCAGGATCGCCAAGGACCCCAACGACCCCTTCGACGTGGCCCAGTTGACCGACGGCGACCTCGACGGCGACGCGGGGCGCCTCGAGGCTGAGCTGGCGGCCCAGTCTCTGATGGGCGGCCGCCGGCTTGTGCGCCTGCGGTTCTCCACGGAGAAGGCCAGCCTCGACAAGCTGGTCGCCGAGGCCCTGACCCGCCATGCGGCCGGCGAGCTCAATCCCGACGCCTTCCTGCTGATCGAGGCCGGGGCGCTCGGCCGCGACTCCGCCCTGCGCAAGGTCGCCGAGAAGGCCGCCGGCGCGGCGACCATCCCCTGCTACGAGGACGAGCCGGGCGACGTGGCGCGCCAGGTGCGCGAGGCGCTGGCGAAGGACAACCTGTCGCTCACCAGCGAGGCCTTGGCGCTGTTCGTGGCGCGCATGCCCAAGGAGCGCGGGGTCGCCCGCCAGGAGATGGAGCGTCTGGCGCTCTTCCTTGGCCCGGGCAGCGGCGTCACCGCCACGCCGACCGACCTGGAGCCCTTCCTGGGCGTCGAGCCGGAGGCCTCGCTGTCGGACGCCGCGGCCGACGCCTTCGGCGGCCGGCCGGGCGAGGCGCAGGCCGGCCTGCGGCGCGCCGCGCAGGAAGGCGAGGGCGGCCCGGCCGCGGTGCGCGCGCTCGGCATGCATCTGGGCCGCCTGCGCCGCGCGCTCACCCTGGCCAGGAGCGGCGCCGGCCTGCAGGAGGCGGCCAAGGCGGCCGGCGTCTTCTGGAAGCAGGAGCGGGAGTTCCTGCGCCAGGCGCGGTCCTGGAGCCTGGAGGAACTCGACCGCATCCAGCCCCAGATCCTCGACGCCGACCGCCTGTGCAAAACCGCGGGCTCCCCGGACCAGTTGATCGCCGAGCGTCTCGCCCTGACGGTCGCCAGCCGGGCGCGGCGCCTGGGCCTCTAGCGCGCCCCTTGCCACCGGCCCGGGACGCCGGGATACTTAGGTCCATAAGCAGCAATGACTGCAGGTGGCTCGGGAGGCGGAAATGTTAGCAAAGGGTTTGAAGGCGTTGGCCTTTTCTGCGGTCGCGGGGCTCCTCGCCCTGCCGTCACTGGCCTACGCCCAGCCGCCGGCCCCGCCTAAGACCGCCTACAAGGCGCCGCGCGACGCCTATGGCCATCCGGACCTGCAGGGCGTCTGGACCAACGTCGCGGTCACCCGCCTGGAGCGCAACCCGAAGTATGGCCCTGGCCTGGTGCTGACCGAGGCCGAAACCCGGAAGATCGAGGCCAAGACCCAGGCGCAGATCGATCTCGGCAACAAGCCCACCGACCCGAACGCCAAGGTCACCGACCTGCCGGCCGACTGTTCAGGCGGCCGCGGCACCGACTGCAACTACAACGCCGCCTGGACCGACCCGGGCAGCGTCGTCATGCGGGTGAACGGCCAGCCCCGGAACGGCTTCATCACCTCCACGCCGGACGGCCGGGTGCCGATGCGCAAGGACGTGCATATCAACCTCTACGGCCCCACCCTGAAGGCCGGCGCGAGCCCGAGCGACAACCCCGAGACCCGCGCCTTGGGCGAACGCTGCCTGCTGTCGTTCGGCAATTCGTCGGGGCCGGTGATGCTGCCCGGCCTCTACAACAACACCTATCAGTTCGTGCAGACCAAGGATCGGGTGGTCATCGACGTGGAGATGGTCCACGACGCGCGCATCGTGCGCCTGGACGCCGCGCAGCATCTGCCGGCCTCCGTGCGGCCCTGGATGGGCGATTCGATCGGCCACTGGGAGGGCGACACCCTGGTGGTCGAGACCACCAATTTCCATCCCGAGCAGGCCTTCCGCGGCGCGTCCGAGCACCTGAAGGTCACCGAGCGCTTCACGCGGACCGGCAAGGACCGGATGCACTACGCCTTCTGGGTGGAGGATCCGACGGTCTTCGCCCAGCCCTGGGGCGGCGAATACGAGTTCTCGCGCATAACCGGCCAAGTCTACGAATACGCCTGCCACGAGGGGAACTACGGGCTGGTGGGCATCCTGCAGGGCGCGCGGGAGGAAGAGCGTACGGGCCACAAGACCGCACCGACCAATGTCGACCAGAAGGCCAAGGCGACGGACGCCGAGGACGGCGAGGGCCTGTAGTCGAGCTTAATCCCGGACCCGCGAATAGACGAGGCAGTCGGCCGGCTCGCCTGGGCCCGTGTAGTGCGCCTTTCGAAGAGTGCCTTCGGCGGCATAGCCACAATGCTCAACCGTGCGGGCGTCGGCGAAGTTTTCCACGGCGATGATCAGTTGCAGCCGGTGGCATTCCGGATGCTGCGCGAAGAGCAAGTCGGAGAACAGGCGCAGGGCTTCCGAGCCATAGCCTTTGCCACGGTCGTCTTCGTTGTGAAGGCTGTAGCCGATCTCGAAGCCGTGCACCCGGGGACCCGGCGGGTAGTACTGCATGGTCCCCACGAGACGGTCTTCGACCTCGAAGGCGGCGACCCCGGTCTTTGGAGTCCAGAAGCCGGTCTGGTCGTGGACGGCGCGGGCCCAGGCGAGATCGGTCATGGGCTCGGTGGCCGAGAGGCTAAAAGCGTGCGCAGTGGCGGCCTTGAGGTCAGGGATGCGGATCGTGCGCAGGCGCACGAGCTTGCCTTGAGCCAAAATCATTGGGGCGCGATCATGAGCGGGTCAGCCTTCGGCAGAGCTCGTCGAGCTGTTCGAGGGTGGCGTATTTGATGCGCAGCTCGCCCGCGCCGCCGCGGTCGAGGATGTTGACGCTCATGCCCAGCACGTCCTCCAGGTCGACCTCGAGGGCTGCGGTGTCGGTATCCTTGGACCGGCGCGGCCCCGAGGCCTTGGCGGGTCCGCTGCCGCCCTTGCGCTTGGCTAGGGCCTCGGCGTCTCGGACAGAAAGCCCTTTCTCGACAATGGCTTGCGCCAGCGCCTCCGGTTGATCGGCGCTGAGGATGGCCCGCGCGTGACCGGCGGTGAGGCGGCCATAGAGAACATGGTCCTGCACGTTCGCCGGCAGTTGCAGCAGGCGAAGGGTGTTGGCCACGTGGCTGCGCGACTTGCCGACCGCGGCGGCGGCCTTGTCCTGGGTGTAGGCCATCCGCTTCATCAGCGAGGCGTAGGCCTGGGCCTCCTCCATGGCGTTGAGGTCCTCGCGCTGCACGTTCTCGACGACGGCGATCTCGAAGGCCTTGTCGTCGTCGAGCATCCGCACGAGGGCGGGGATCGCCTTGAGGCCCGCCTGCTGGGCCGCGCGCCAGCGGCGTTCCCCGGCGACGATCTCGAATTCGCCGGCGGTCTTGGGCGAGGGGCGCACCAGGATGGGCTGCAGGACGCCCTTGTCGCGGATCGAGGTCTCCAGCTCGGCGATCTCGGCCTCCGGGAAGTGGCGGCGCGGCTGGTCGGGGTTGCGATGGACCAGCTCGATGGGGATCTCGCGCGCGCCTTCGCCGGCGGCCACGGGCCCGTCGCCGTCGCTCGCGTCGTCCAGCAGGGCGGATAAGCCCCGGCCCAATCCTCTGCGGCCCTCGGCCATCGAAATCCCCTTACGCCGCGACTTTGCGGCGGGCGCGTTCGCGCAGAACCACCTCGCGGGCGAGCCGAAGGTAGGCCTGACTCCCCGCGCATTTCAGATCATAGACCAGCGCCGGCTTTCCGAACGACGGCGCCTCGGAGACCCGCACGTTCCGCGGGATCACTGTCTGGTAGACCGTCTCGCCGAAGTGGTCGCGCACGTCGTTGGCCACCTGGGCCGACAGACCGTTGCGGCGGTCGAACATGGTCAGCACGATCCCCTGGATCTCCAGCTTGGGATTGAGGCTGGTGTGGACCAGTTCGATGGTGCGCATGAGCTGGGTGAGGCCTTCCAGGGCGAAGAACTCGCACTGCAGGGGCACCAGCACCGCGTCGGCCGCCGCCATGGCGTTGACCGTCAGAAGGTTCAGCGAGGGCGGGCAGTCGATCAGCACATAGCTGTAGGTCGCGGCCTCGCGCACCCGGTCGAGCGCGTCGCGCAGCTTGTAGGAACGGCGCGCCTGCTGGGCCAGCTCCATCTCGACGCCCGAAAGGTCCGGATCGGAGGGCACCACGTCCAGGCCCGGCACGGAGGACTTCACCACCGCCTCGCTGAGCGGCTTTTCGCCCATCAGCACGTCGTAGAGGGTGTTCTTGCGTTGCGCCCGGCCGATGCCGAGGCCGGTCGAGGCGTTGCCCTGGGGGTCGCTGTCGATCAGCAGCACCCGCTCGCCCACGGCGGCCAGGGCGGTGCCGAGATTGATGGCGGTGGTGGTCTTGCCCACGCCGCCCTTCTGGTTGGCGACCACCAGGACCCGCATGGGCGGTTCAGGTCTTGCGGGCACGGCCGAGCCTCCTCACACGCACGATGCGGCCTCTGGGGTCGCTTTTGGATGGCACGACGTCGGCCTCATATTCCCAATGCCTGGCCGCCTCCTTCATCTCGGCCACCACGTCCTGTCCCTTGAGGAACAGGCCGGTAGCGCCGGATTGAAGGTAGGGCCGGGCATACCCGAGCAGGCGGTGAAGCGGCGCACAAGCCCGCGCGGTGACGATCTCCACAGTTAGATCGAGGTTTTCCGCACGCGTGTTGTGGACCGTGGCCGGAAGCGTCAGCTCTTCCACCACTTCGGAGAGGAATCTGCAGCGCTTGGTCATGCTCTCCACGAGGTCCACGTGGAAGCCGATCACGCCCTTGCCGAGTATGGCCAGCACCAGGCCGGGCAGACCGGCGCCGGCGCCCAGGTCCGCCCAGGCCCGCGCGTCGGGCGCCAGCCGCAGCAACTGGGCCGAGTCCCAGGCGTGGCGCGACCAGAAGTCGGGCAGGGAGGCTGGGCCCACCAGGTTCATCACCGCGTTGCGTTCCGCCAGGCGGACGCGGAACCGCTCCAGGTCGGCCATCTGGGCGGGCGTCGCGCCGCTGACGGCCGCGAAGCCGTTCGCGTCCATCGGGGCCGCCGGCGCCAGGGGCTCAGGCGGCGCGGCGACGGACATGGGCCAGCAGGGCGGTCAGGGCGCCAGGGGTCACGCCCTCGATCCTGGCCGCCTGGCCAAGGGTCAATGGCTTGACTTGATTGAGTTTTTCGCGGGCTTCGTTGGAGAGGCCGCCGACCCCGCCATAGTCCAGGTCGGCCGGCAGCGTCAGGTCCTCGTCGCGGCGGAAGGCGGCGACGTCGGCGGCCTGGCGATCCAGGTAGCCGGTGTAGGAAGCGTCGATCTCCACCTGCTCGCGAACGGCCGGCGCCCATGCGGCGATCTGCGGCCAGATCCGGGCCAGGTCGTCGAAGCCGATGGTCGGATAGGCCAGGAGCTCGGTGAGGTTCCGCCGTTGCCCGTCGGCCTTCACCGGCAGGCCGGCTTTCTCGGCCGCTGACGGGGTCAGCGTCAGGTTCGCCGCCAGGGCGCGGGCCTCGGCCAGGGCCGCGGCCTTCCGGCCGAACGCCAGGGCGCGGGCAGGGCCCACGACGCCCAGGGCCTCGCCCTTGGCGGTCAGCCGCTGGTCGGCGTTGTCGGCGCGCAGGATCAGGCGGAACTCGGCGCGGCTGGTGAACATCCGATAGGGTTCGGTGACCCCGCGGGTCACCAGGTCGTCGATCAGAACGCCGATATAGGCCTCGTCGCGGGCGAAGGCGGCCGCGTCCAGCCCGGACGCCGCGCGCGCGGCGTTCAGCCCGGCCACCAGTCCCTGGGCGCCCGCCTCCTCATAGCCGGTGGTGCCGTTGATCTGGCCGGCCAGGTAGAGCCCCGGCAGGCGCTTGGCCTCCAGGGTGGGATAGAGCTCGCGGGGGTCCACGTAGTCGTATTCGATGGCGTAGCCGTAGCGGCGCACCCGCACGGCCTCGAGCCCCGCCATGGTGCGCAGGAACAGGTCCTGGGTCTCTTCCGACACCGAGGTTGAGACGCCGTTCGGATAGACCGTGTCGTCGTCCAGGCCTTCCGGCTCCAGGAACACCTGGTGGCTGGTCTTGTCGGCGAAGCGGACCACCTTGTCCTCGATGGAGGGGCAGTAGCGCGGGCCGACGCCGGTCGCCTTGCCGCCATAGACGGCGCTCTCGCCCAGCCGCGCGGCGATGATCCTGTGGGTCTCGGCGTTGGTGTAGGTGATCCCGCAGGCGATCTGCGGCGTGGTGATCGCCTCCGTCAGGAACGAGAAGGGCGTGGGCTCGTCGTCCGCCGCCTGCATCTCCAGCCGGCCCCAGGCGATGGTCGAGCCGTCCAGTCGCGCCGGAGTCCCGGTCTTCAGCCGTCCCATCCGCAGGCCCGAGGCGTAGAGGCGATCGGAGAGGCCGATGGCCGGCGCGTCGCCCACGCGCCCTGCGGGGATGCGTTCGTCGCCCCGGTGGATCACGCCCTTCAGGAAGGTGCCGGTGGTCAGCACCACGCGCCCGGCGCGATAGGCCGCCCCGCTCGCCCCCAGGACGCCCACGACGACGCCGTCCTGGACGATCAGGTCCTCCACCGCCTCCGCGACGAGGGTGAGGTTGGGCGTTTGCGCCAGTTCCGCCTGCATGGCCTCGCGGTAGAGCCGCCGATCGATCTGCGAGCGCGGCCCGCGCACCGCCGCACCCTTCGAGCGGTTCAGCAGGCGGAACTGGATGCCCGCCCGATCGCCCAACCGGCCCATCAGCCCGTCCAGGGCGTCGATCTCCCGCACCAGATGGCCCTTGCCCAGGCCGCCGATGGCCGGGTTGCAGCTCATCTCGCCGATGGTCTCGAGCTTGTGGGTGAGCAGAAGCGTACGCGCGCCGAACCGCGCCGAGGCGGCCGCCGCCTCGCAGCCGGCGTGGCCGCCGCCGATGATGATCACATCCCAGGTCGTCATGGAGCGCTGCATATAGTCGAAGGGAAGCGTTGTTTCACGTGAAACAACGCTTCCCTTCCTTAATGGGGAGGGTGGCGAGCGAAGCGAGACGGGTGGGGCGGTTACGACTGGGCGCTGACTGGGCGCTGACTCGGCGTTCCGGCCCGCGCTTCCCCCACCCTGGCCGCTATCGCGGCCGTTCCCTCGCCATGAAGGCAAGGGAAGCTATTTCCCAATGCAGAACGTCGCGAAGATCCGCCCGAGCACGTCCTCGGGGTCGATGCGGCCGGTGATCCGGTCCAGGGCGCGGGCGGCCAGCCGCACGTCCTCGGCCGCCAACTCCAGGGATTCCTCCTGCGCCAGGGCATGGCGCAGGCGCTCGGCGGCCTCGGTGAGCAGGTCCCGGTGGCGCAGGCGCGTGGCGGCGGGGATTTCCGACCCGCCCAGCGCCTCGACCACCGTCTCGGTCAGCGAGCGCTCCAGCCAGGCCACGTCATTGGGGCTCCGGGCCGTGAACGGCTCGCCGGGCAGCCCCTCCAGGCCCTCGCCCAGGTCCCGCTTGGTCAGGAGCACGATGTCGCCGCGACGCAGGGACGCCGGGACCGCCGGTTCCGGGTCGCCGTAGCCGTCCACCAGCCAGACCCTCAGGCCCGCCGTGTCCGCCCAGGCCTCGGCCCGGCGCACGCCCTCGGCCTCGATTTCGTCGGTCGTGACGCGCAGGCCAGCGGTGTCGGCCACCACCACCTTGTAGCCGCCCAGCACCATCGGCACCTCGATGATGTCCCGCGTTGTGCCCGGTGTCGCCGAGACGATGGCCGCCTCGCGCTTGGCGAGCGCGTTCAGCAAGGTCGACTTGCCGGCGTTGGGCGCGCCGAGGAGGGCGATCCGGAAACCCTCGCGCACCTGTTCGCCCCGCGCCACGTCCGCCGCGGCGGCCTCCAGCTCGTCGGCCAGGATCTCCAGGATCGGCCGCGCCCGCCGGGCGACGTCGACCGGCACCTCCTCGTCGGGAAAGTCCACGGCGGCCTCGAGCATGGCCGAGGCGCGGATGAGCCCGTCGCGCCAGCGCGCCTGCACGTCCGATAGCCGCCCGCCGAGCTGGGCCAGGGCCTGGCGGCGCTGGGCCTCCGTCTCGGCGTCCACCAGATCGGCCACGCCTTCGGCCTGGGCGAGGTCCAGCTTCCCGTGCTCGAAGGCCCGGCGGGTGAACTCCCCCGGCTCGGCCAACCGCAGGCCCTGGGCGGCGAGGGCGTCCGCCAGCGCGCCGACCACCGCCGGGCCGCCATGGACGTGCAATTCGGCGCTGTCCTCGCCGGTGTAGCTGCCGGGCGCCGGGAACCAGAGGACCAGGGCCTCGTCGATCGCCACGCCCTGCGCGTCTGCCAGCGTCCTCAGCGAAGCCCGGCGCGCCGCCGGCAACCGCCCGGCCAGGGCCTGCACCGCGGCCCGCGTGCCGGGTCCCGAGACACGGACCACCGCCACCGCCGCCCGTCCGGCCGCCGTGGCCGGGGCGAAGATGGTGTCGTTCATTTCCCTAAGGACGTTTCTGGGCGGCCGCGTTCATGCCCACTTCCATCAGCTTGCGGAACTGCTCCTGGGCGCCGGCGCCGAAGCTCATCCAGTTCTTCACCAGCTCGTCCGGCGAGATCATCGCCATGTTGGCGTCGATCCGGCCCTTCATCTCATTGACCAGGTGCTCGTTGATCGCGCTGACGTCCGGCAGCCCCATGAACCGGCGCGCCTCCTCCGGCGTGCAATCCACTTCGATGGTCATCTTCATGCCGCAAGCTCCCGCTTCGGATTCCATATGGCCGTCTGGCGGCCTCGCGCGCTAGTAGCGCAGACATCGAGCCTTGCGGAAACCGGAGACCAGCCATGGGCGAGCGCACCACTATCACCACCAAGGACGGCGCCTTCGGCGCCTATGTGGCCCGGCCCGCCAAGCCCAGCGCGCCCGCCATCGTGGTCATCCAGGAGATCTTCGGGGTGAACCAGGTGATGCGCGACGTCACCGACGGCCTGGCCGCCCAGGGTTACCTGGCGATCTGCCCGGACCTGTTCTGGCGGATCGAGCCCGGCATCGACATCACCGACAAGACGGACGCCGAGTGGAAACGGGCCTTCGAGCTGTTCAACGCCTTCGACGTGGACGCGGGCGTCGGCGACATCGCCGCCACCATAGCCCACATCCGCGGGGACGCAGGCTGCAACGGCAAGGTGGGGGCCGTGGGCTATTGCCTGGGCGGTCAGCTCGCCTTCCTCACCGCGACCCGCACCGACGCGGACGCCTCGGTCGCCTACTACGGCGTGGGCCTGGAGAACCGCGTGGCGGAGGCCGAGAAGCTGACCCACTCCTTGCTGATCCATATCGCCGAGGAGGACGAGTTTGTGCCCAAGCCGGCCCAGGCGGTGATCCTGGCGGCGCTGAAGGACCATCCGCAGATCGAGATCCACACCTATCCGGGCTGCAACCACGCCTTCGCCCGCGAGGGCGGGGCGCACTTCGACGCCGCCGCCGCCAAGCTGGCCAACGGCCGGACCCTGCAGTTCTTCCAGAAGGTGCTGGGCTGATGCGGGCGATCCGCTTCGAACAGACCGGCGGGCCGGAGGTGCTGCGTCTCGTGGAGATCGAGGCCCCGACGCCGGGGCCGCGCCAGGTGCTGATCCGCCACGAGGCCATCGGGATCAATTTCATCGAGACCTACCAGCGCTCCGGCCTCTATCCGATGAAACTGCCCTCCGGCCTCGGCAGCGAGGCGGCCGGCGTGGTCGAGGCGGTGGGCGCGGAGGTCACGCGCTTCAAGGTCGGCGACCGGGTGGCGACTGCCGGCTCCGGCCTGCCCGGGGCCTATGCCGACTATTCGGTGGCGCTCGCCGAGCGCACCGTGGCCCTGCCCGACAGCGTCGACTTCCGCACGGCCGCGGCGGCCCTGCTCAAGGGTATGACCACCGAGTTCCTCCTGCGCCGCCTGCATCGGGTCGAGGCGGGCGAGACCATCCTGGTCCACGCGGCCGCCGGCGGCGTCGGCCAGATCATGACCCAGTGGGCCAAGGCCCTCGGCGCCGTGGTGATCGCCACCGTCGGCTCCCAGGAAAAGGCGGCCCGCGCCCGCGAGCTGGGCGCCGACCACGTGATCCTCTACCGCGAGCAGGACGTGGCCGCCGAGGTCCGCCGGATCACCGACGGCAGGGGGGTGCCGGTGGCCTATGACGCGGTGGGCAAGGACACCTTCGAGGGAACCCTGAAGAGCCTCGCGCGGCGCGGCCTGTTCGTCAGCTTCGGCAACGCCTCGGGCCCGCCGCCGCCCGTCGAGGCCCGCCTGCTGATGGTCAACGGCTCGCTGTTCTTCACCCGCCCGACCATGGGCGACTACCAGGCCACCACCGAGGAGCTCGACGCCAGCGCCGCGGCCCTGTGGGAGATGATCGGCTCCGGCAAGGTGAAGATCGAGATCGGCCAGACCTTCCCCCTCGCCGAGGCCCGCAAAGCCCACGAGGCCCTGGAGAGCCGGGCCACGATCGGGGCGAGCCTGCTGATCCCGTGACGGCTCATCCCTCCCCGTTGCGGGGAGGGTGGCGAACGCCAGTGAGACGGGTGGGGAAGCGTGGTCCGGAGCGCGGAGCCAGCGCTTGAACGCGACTGCCCCACCCTGGCCGCTACGCGGCCTGGGGAGGGATGAGCGCCCGATGTTTCACGTGAAACACAAGTAGAACTTGTAGGCCCGGGTAGGGCCGCAGCCCTACGTGTTCATCGACTGGAAGAATTCCTCGTTGGTCTTCGAGGAGCGCAGCTTGTCGAGCAGGAACTCGATGGCGTCCTGGGCGCCCATGGGGCCCAGAATCCGGCGCAGGATGTAGGTCTTGGTCAGGTGCTCCTTGGGCGTGATCAGCTCCTCCTTGCGGGTGCCGGACTTGATCACGTCGATGGCCGGATAGACCCGCTTGTCGGCCACCTTGCGGTCGAGCACGATTTCCGAGTTACCGGTGCCTTTGAACTCTTCGAAGATCACCTCGTCCATCCGGCTGCCGGTGTCGATCAGGGCGGTGGCGATGATGGTCAGCGAGCCGCCTTCCTCGATGTTCCGCGCCGCGCCGAAGAAGCGCTTCGGGCGCTGCAGGGCGTTGGCGTCGACACCGCCGGTCAGCACCTTGCCGGAGGACGGCACCACGGTGTTGTAGGCGCGGCCCAGGCGGGTGACGCTGTCCAGCAGGATCACCACGTCGCGCTTGTGCTCGACCAGGCGCTTGGCCTTTTCGATAACCATTTCAGCAACTTGCACGTGGCGCGTGGCCGGCTCGTCGAAGGTCGAGGAAATTACCTCGCCCTTCACGGTGCGCTGCATGTCGGTGACCTCTTCCGGCCGCTCGTCGATCAAGAGGACGATCAGGTAGCATTCGGGGTGGTTGGTCTCGATGGACTTGGCGATGTTCTGCAGCATCACCGTCTTGCCCACGCGGGGAGGCGCGGTGATCAAACAACGCTGGCCCTTGCCGAGCGGCGCCACGATGTCGATCACCCGGCCGGAGCGGTCCTTCAGGGTGGGATCGTCGATTTCCATCCGCAGGCGTTCGTCGGGATAGAGCGGCGTCAGGTTGTCGAACAGCACCTTGTGGCGGACGTTCTCGGGGTTCTCGAAATTGGTCAGGTCGACCTTCACCAGGGCGAAGTAGCGCTCGCCCTCGCGCGGCGCGCGGATCGCACCGTCGACCGAGTCGCCGGTGCGCAGGCCGAACTTCCGGATCTGCGAGGGGCTGACGTAGATGTCGTCCGGGCCGGGCAGGTAGTTGGCTTCGGGCGAACGCAGGAAGCCGAAACCGTCCTGAACCACTTCCAGGGTGCCGGAGCCGGAGATCTCGACGCCTTCCTCGGCCATCACCTTGAGGATGGCGAACATGATGTCCTGCTTGCGCATGGAGTTCACGTTCTCGATCTCGAAGAGCTCGGCGAAGGCCAGCAGGTCGGCGGGCGCCTTGTCCTTCAGCTCCTGCAGGCTCATGCGGGTGAGCCCCAGCTTCGCGATCGCCTGGGCCGCCTCGGACGGCTCGTCGGATTCCGCGGCCTCGGCCTCGGCCTCGTCGGCGGCGGCGGCTTCGGCGACCGCCTGGTCGGCGGTCTCCATGTCGGTCACCGGGGTCTCTTCGACCGGAGGGGTGTCGTTCTCGTCTTGCATGGCAATTCACTCGTGTTCGCCCGCAAGGCCGGACGGACTCCGGGCGCGGGCTTTTCAGATGATGTGGGCGCCAGGGACCGGCGCCGGATGTCGTTTCGTCGTCTTGGGAGCCGGACCGCGTCCGCGGGACATTCCACGCGAAGGGCCGGAGAAAAGGCGGGACGTATCCTTGTCGGGAACACGCGGAGCGATCCGAACCACGAAGATCGCGCCGGGTCAAGGATTCCGGCTTGGTGGCCCGGTGCGGCCTAGTGGTTGCCGAACTTGGTGGTGACGGCCAGGATCATGACGATCGCGGCCAGGAACGGCAGCTCGTTGGTCATCCGCCAGAACTTCGCGGTCCTGTCCCGGCGTCCGGCCACGAAGCCCTTGTGGGCGCTGGCGACGAAAACGTGCCAGCCGGTCATGAAGACGATCCCGGCGATCTTGGTCAGCATCCAGGGCTCGGCCAGGAAGCCGGCGCCCCTTATCTGGCTATCGACATAGATCAGCGAAAGACCCAGCACCCATACCAACCCCATGGCGGGGCCCAGGATAATCTTCAGCAGCTTGCCTTCCCACCGCGTGAAATGGGCGTCGAACTCGCTGCCCGGCGGGGCGGTCTCGGTGTGATAGGCATAGAGTCGGGGCAGCATCATCAGGCCGGCCATCCAGGCGATCACCGCGATGATATGCAGGCCGATCAGCAGATTGTAGGCGCCCGTCATCCCGCATTCCCCGTCCGGAGGGCGCATTTCGCATGGCCGGCAGGACAGCGCCATGGCCCGTGCGGCGATGCCCCCGACGGCCGCTCGGCCGCTTTGAGGACCGCGCCGGCCAGTTCGTCGATGAAGCGCGCCTGCACCCCCGGCGTCGGCGCTCGCAAGTAAGGCGTACACCCGACGAGCTTGGCGAGGTGCGCATATTCGTGGTCCAGCTCCACCAGGGTCTCCACATGCTCGGAGACGAAGGCGATGGGCGCGATCAGCACGCCCTTGCCCTCGGCGCCCGCGCGGCGGACCTCGTCGTCCGTGGAGGGGGCAAGCCACTTCAGCCGCCCAACCCGGCTCTGGTAGCAGACCCGCCAGTCCGCGAACTCCGGAAGCCGGGCGGCGACCATCGCCGCCGTGGCCTCGACCTGCGTCTGGTAGGGGTCGCCCGCGTCCACCACCTGCTGCGGCAGGCCGTGGGCGGAGAACAGCAGCCGTATCCCGCTGGGCCGCCCCGCGTCGATCCAGGTCTTGCGGATCGCCTCCGCCTGGGTCTCGATCAGCCCGAGCGCCGTAGGATAGCAGCAGACGGTGCGCGTGCGCCCGGTCCCCGAATAGGCGCGCGCCCAGTCCTGCGCCGAACTCGCCGTGGTGGTGGTCGAATACTGCGGATAGAGCGGCAGCAGCACGATCTCGTCCGGGGCGAAGGCCGCCACCGCCCGCGCCGTCTCCTTCGCGAAGGGTTTCCAGTAGCGCATGGCGATGAAGCAGCGCGCCTCGACATCAGGCGCCTGCGCCGCCAGGGCGGCCTCGAGCGCGGTCGCCTGGGCCTGGGTCTCCGGCAGCAGGGGCGAGGCGCCGCCCATGATCGCATAGTTGCCCTGCGCCGTTTTCTCCCGCGTCGTGGCGATCAGGGCCGCCAGCGGATAGCGCGCCACGGCCGGCAAGGTGATGATGGCCGGATCACGGAACAGATTGAAAAGAAACGGCTTTACCGACCTCAGCCCATCCGGCCCGCCGAGGTTGAACAGGACGACGGCGAGCTTGGTCACGTGGTTCGCCCCAGCACTTCACCCGTGAAACGGGGGAGGGGGACCACGAAGTGGTGGAGGGGGCGCTGCCGGCGCACAGGGGCGGAACTCAAGGCGCCGGCTCGCTGGGTCATTCGGCCGCCATGGCCTTGACCGGCTTGCCCGTCACCCGCTCGACGACGCGGGCGATGTGCGCGATGGGCGTGTCCGGCATCACGCCGTGGCCGAGGTTGAAGATGTAGGGCCCGCCGCTCCATTGGGCGAGCAGGGTCTCGACCCGGGCGTCCAGGGCCGGGCCGCCGGCGCGCAGCAGCAGGTTGTCCAGCGCGCCCTGGATGGTCTTGCCGCCCGCCTGCAGGCGTCGGCCGAGTTCGGCGCTGGCCTGGGTGTCGAGCGCCACGCCCTGCACCGGCACGGCGCGGGCATAGTTCTCCACCAGGGCGCCGGCGCCGCGCGGGAAGCCGATGAACGGGGCGGTGACCCCGGCGGCGCGCACCTGCTCGACGATGGCCTGATGCGGGCGGATGACGATGCGTTCGAAGACATCCTCGGCCAGCCCCTCCGCCCAGCTCTCGAAGATCTTCAGCGCCTGGGCGCCGGACCTGGCCTGCATGACCAGGTAACGTGCGGTGGCGTCGACCAGCACGGCCAGAAGGGCGTCGAGCGTTTCCGGGTTCTGGTAGGCGAAGGCCCGCGCCGCCTCGCGGTTCGAGCTGCGCCCCTCGATCATGTAGGTCGCCACCGTCCAGGGACCCCCCGCGAAGCCGATCAGCGCCCGCTCCGGCTCCAGCTCGGCGCGGACCCGGGCCAGGGTCTCGCCGATCGCCGACAGGCGCGCCGTGGAGGCCTCCACCTCGTCGGCCATGCGCCCGATGGACGGCAGCTCGCCCAGCCGCGGGCCCTCGCCGGCCTCGAACCAGACCTTTTGGCCCAGGGCGCCGGGGATCAGCAGGATGTCGGCGAAGACGATGGCGGCATCCAGCGGGAAGCGGCGCATCGGCTGCAGCGTCGCCTCGGCGGCCATCTCCGGGTTATGGCAGAAGGCGATGAAGTCCGAGGCCCGGGTGCGCAGCTCCCGGTATTCCGGCAGCGAGCGGCCTGCCTGGCGCATGAGCCAGATCGGTGGCCGCTCGAGGGTTTCGCCGGCCAGCGCTCGCAGGAGCCGCGGAGTGGTCTCGCTCATGGAGGCCTTAAATCGCCTCTGGGCCGCAGGCTCAAGCCCAACCCCGTTCGGCTTCGCCCGGTTTGCCCTTCTTCTTCCTATCAAGGGTTTGAAAAAAGTTTGGGGTAGGGGCGGTAGGGGCTGTCGAGGGCGTGGACAACCGCGACCGATCCATGGCCGCGCGCGGCTTGTCCCCAGCTTCTCCCGCCGCGGCGATACGGGCGGGACAATCCTGTGAATTGCGGGGAGCGACCGCCAACCCCAGCGGGCGCTTAAGGAATCGTTAACCTCCTTGGGGGCCTCGCAATGTGGGCGACCGGAAAATCCAGGCCCTGTCGATCCCGCAGGTTTGCGGCGTCCACCGGGGCGCGGGCGTGTGGGTTAAGACGCGGTTAACGGCCGATTCCATCCCGGTGATTTGCGCCGACGGCGGACAACGGCCGGGCGCACGCCGTCTATCCCCAAGCCGGCCCGTGTTCGCTAAGACTGCTCCACAGGAATCGTCCCCAGGCATTTTCGCGTCAGGCCGCCCGTGACCACGACCGCCCCGAAGCTCGCCACCTATTTCCACGTCCATCTGGTGTCGGATTCCACCGGCGAGACGCTGAACGCCATGGCCCGCGCCGTCTGCGCCCGTTTCGACAACGTCCTGCCGATCGAGCACATCTACGCCCTGGTCCGTTCGCAGCGCCAGCTCGACCGGGCGCTGGGCGACATCGAGGAGGCCCCCGGCGTCGTCATCCACACCATCGTCGACGACGGCCTGCGCCAGGCGCTGGAGGAAGGCTGCCGCAAGCTCGACATGCCCTGCATCCCGGCGCTCGACCCGCTGGTCTCGGCCATGTCGCGCTACCTGGGCTACACGACCACCAGCCGGGTCGGCGCGCACCTGCGGCTGGACAACGACTATTTCAACCGCATGGACGCCCTGAACTACGCCATCGGCCACGATGACGGCCAGGGCGGCCAGGACCTGGAGCAGGCCGACGTGATCCTGGTGGGCGTCTCGCGCACCTCCAAGACGCCGACCTGCATCTACCTGGCGCACCGCGGAGTGCGCGCCGGCAACGTGCCCCTGGTGCCGGGCCGCCCGCCGCCTGAGAAGCTCTTCGGGCTGAAGTCGACCCTGGTAGTGGGCCTGTCGATCTCTCCGGACCGGCTGATCCAGATCCGCCGCAACCGCCTGCTGAGCCTCAAGGAGAACCGCGAGTCGACCTACATCGACGTGGATGCAGTGCGCGAGGAGATCGTCCAGGCCCGGCGGCTCTACGAACGCCAGGGCTGGCCGGTGATCGACGTGACCCGCCGTTCGGTCGAGGAGACCGCCGCAGCGGTGCTCAACCTGCTGCACGGCGGCCACGGCCAGGTCGAGGTGCTGGGATGAGTAGGGGCGTGGTCCTGGCCTCCAAGAGTTCGGCCCGGCGCGCGGTGCTCGAGGGCGCGGGCGTGCCGTTCGAGGCGGTCGGCTCCGGCGTGGACGAGGACGTCGCCAAGGGTGAGCTGCTGGCCCGCCGCGCCACGCCCCGCCAGGTCGCCGAGGCCCTGGCGGAGGAAAAGGCGCTCGCCGTCTCCGTCGGACGGCCCGAGCTGGTGGTGGGCGCCGACCAGACCCTGGAGTTCCAGGGCCGGCTCTACGACAAGACCGAGACCCTGGACGCCGCCCGCGAGCGGCTGAAGGTGCTGCGCGGCAAGCCGCACATGCTGCACTCGGCGGTGGTGGTCGCCGAGCGCGGCGCCGTCGTCTGGCGCGAGACCCAGAGCGCGACCCTGCGGATGCGCGATTTCTCGGACGGCTTCCTTGAGGACTACCTCGCCGCCGAGGGCGAGGCGGCGCTGGGCTCGGTGGGCTGCTACCGGCTCGAGGGTCAGGGCGTGCAGCTCTTCTCCAGGATCGAGGGCGACTATTTCACCATCCTCGGCCTGCCGCTGATGGGCCTGCTCGATCTGCTTCGCGCGCGGGGGATCCTGAAGCCATGAGGCGGCCGATCAGCGGCGCGACGCGGGTGGCGGGCGTGGCCGGCCGGCCGATCGCCCACTCGCTGAGCCCGATCCTGCACAACGCCTGGCTGGCGGCCGCGGGGATCGACGGGGTCTATGTGGCGCTGCAGATCGCCCAGGACGGGTTCGCCGCCTTCGTCGAAGGCCTGCGGTCCACCTCCATGGCCGGGGTGAACGTCACCCTGCCGTTCAAGGAGGCCGCCCTGGCCGCGGCGACCGAGGTCCATCCCCGCGCCCGGCGCGCCCAGGCGGCGAACCTGCTGACCTTCGGCCCCGACGGCGCCGTGCGGGCCGACAACACCGACGGCCTCGGGCTGCTGGCCGCCTTCGCCGAACAGGCGCCGGGGTTCGATCCCAAGGCGGGGCCGGTGGCGATCGTGGGCGCGGGCGGCGGCGCGCGCGGCGCGGCCGCGGCCTTCCTCGACGCCGGCTGCCCGGAGGTCCGCGTGGTCAACCGGACCCTGGACCGGGCGCAGGCCCTCTGCGCGGACCTGGGCGGCCGCGCGTTCGACCTGCGCGAGGCCGAAACCGCCTTCCAGGACGCAGCGGCGGTGATCAACGCCACCTCGGCGGGGCTCGCGGGCGGCGAGGCGCTCGACCTGCCGCTGGCCGCGACGCCGGGCGCCTGCGTGGTCATGGACATGGTCTACAAGCCCCTGGTGACGCCGTTCCTGGCCCAGGCCCGGGCGCTGGGACGGCCGACCGTCGACGGCCTGGCCATGCTGATCGGCCAGGCCCGGCCCTCCTTCGAGGCCTTCTTCGGCCAGGCGCCGCCGGCCGGGGTCGATGTGCGGGCCCTGGCGTTGAAGGCGCTCAACCCATGATCCTCATCGGGCTCACCGGCTCCATCGGCATGGGCAAGTCGACGACCGCGGCCATGTTCCGCGAGGCCGGCGTGCCGGTCTATGACGCCGACGCGGCGGTGCACGACCTCTACGACGCGGGCGGCGCGGCCGTCGGGCCGGTCGGCGAGGCCTTCCCCGGCGTGGTCAAGGACGGCAAGGTCGACCGCGAGGCCCTGCGGCAGGCGGTGCTCGGCAAGCCCGAGGAACTCAAACGCCTCAACGCCATCGTCCATCCGCTGGTCGGCCGCGCCCGGATCGGCTTCTTCGCCAAGGCGGAGGCCGACGGGGCCGACATGGTGGTGCTCGACATCCCGCTGCTGTTCGAGACCGGCGGCCACGCCAACGTCGACGCCGTCGTGGTGGCGAGCGCGCCGGCCGACCTGCAGCGCGAGCGCGTGCTGGCCCGGCCCGGCATGACGCCCGAACGCCTCGACGCGATCCTGGACCAGCAGATGGCCGACGCGGAGAAGCGCGCCCGCGCCCACTTCGTGGTCGACACCTCCCGCGGCCTGGGGCCGGCCCGCGCCCAGGTGGCCGAAATCATCGCCGCGGTGCGCGATCCGCGGTTCAAGCCATCCCCAGGAGAAGGAGGCCGCGACCGCGCGCCCGGTTGAGCCGCTGCGCGAAGCGGGGCAAGAAAGGTCATGGCGCGCGAGATCGTCCTCGACACCGAGACCACCGGCTTTGAGCCGACCCAGGGCCATCGGCTGGTGGAAATCGCCTGCCTGGAGATCGACGACTTCGTGCCCACGGGCCGAAGCTTCCACACCTACATCGACCCCTGCCGCGACATGCCGCCGGACGCCGAGCGCGTGCACGGGCTGTCCAGCGCCTTCCTGCGCGGCAAGCCCCGGTTCGAGCACCCGGAGGTGGTCGACGCCTTCCTGGATTTCGTCGGCGACGCCCCGCTGATCGCCCACAACGCAGGCTTCGACCGCAACTTCCTCAATCATGAGCTCGGGGTGGTGAACCGCCATCCGCTGCACGAGACGCGCTGGATCGACACCCTGGCGCTGGCCCGCGTGCGCTTCCCCGGGATGCACAACTCCCTGGACGCGCTCTGCAAGCGCTTCAAGATCTCGTTATCGGAGCGCGAGAAGCACGGCGCGCTGGTGGACGCCAAGCTGCTGGCCGCGGTCTATCTGGAGCTGAAAGGCGGCCGCGAACGGCGCCTGGAGCTGACCACCGCGGCCATGGCCGTCGCCGTCCACGCGGCCAAACGCAGCGCCTACGGCGCCCGGCCCAATCCGCTCGCGCCGCGTTCCACCGAGGCCGAACGCACCGCCCACGCCAGCTTCATCCGCGAGGTGGTGAAGAGCGAGACCCTCTGGGAGAGGTTCGGGCTCTGACCGTCATCCTTCCCCGTTCCGGGGAGGGACAGGCCGCGCAGCGGCCAGGGTGGGGAAGTCGCGTTCAAGCTCGGACTTCGGAGCCCTAGCCCATAGACCCCCACCCGTCCGAGGCTTCGCCTCGTCCACCCTCCCCTAAAGAGGAGGGATGAGACTAGGAGGGATGGGATTCAGGCGTGGCCGATCTGCTGGTCGGCCTGGGCCTTGCGGGCGGTGTAGACGCCGGCGAAGTCGATCGGGTCGAGCATGAAGGGCGGATAGCCGCCGTCGGCGGTGACGTCGGCGATGATCTTGCGCGCGAACGGGAACAGGTAGCGCGGGCACTCGATCAGCAGCACCGGCTCCATGTCCTCGGCGCTGACGCCGGCGATCTGGAACACGCCGCCGTAGAGCAGTTCGACCACGAACACCGGGCCGTCCTCGCGGCTGGCCTTGGCCGACAGCTTCAGGTCCACCTCGAAGAAGCCGTCCTCGCGGCCGCGGGCGTTCATCTCGACGCCGAGGTCGATCTGCGGCTGGGCCGCGCCGCCGCGCAGGGCCTCCGGCGCGCGCGGGTTCTCGAACGACAGGTCGCGGATGAACTGGGCGAGGATGCGGATGCCGGGCTGATCGGCGGTCTCGGCGGTCTCGGGCGCGCCGGCGTCGGTGTCGGTCATAGTTCGGCTTAAATCCGTGTGGAGACTACGAAGGGTTCGCGTCTTGTCGGGGCGCCGGGCTAACATGACCCCCCTGGCGATGCAACGCTGCCCCTGACGCAGGCGTTGGTTCGGTCTATATGTGGGACTGGCGCCGTGCGGCGCTGAAGGACCCCGAAGGGCTCATCGGTTGCAAGTGCTAGAATTGATCATCTTCGCAGGCCTCGCGGCCATCGTCCTCTACCAGCTCTATGCGGTGCTCGGACGGCGCGTGGGCCGGCAGCCGGAGGATGCGCCGGCTGTGCCCGCGACGGCGAGTCCCCTGGAACGCGCGGCCGACGCGCCGGCCCAGGCCGACGACGGCGTCTCGCTCACGGGCCTCGCGGCCGTGAAGGCCAAGGATCCCGGTTTCGACATCGGCCGCTTCCTCGGCGGGGCGAAGAGCGCCTACGAGATGATCGTCAAGGCTTTCGCCGCCGGCGACCGGGCGCAGCTCCGCAGCCTGCTGGCGCCGCCGGTGATGGCCGGCTTCGACACCGCCATCGCCGCCCGCGAGTCCGAAAACCGCACCGAAACCGTCGAATTCCTGCACGCGCCCCGCGCGGACCTGGAGAAGGCCGAGGTGGTCGGCGCCGACTTGGCGCGCGTGACCGTGCGCTTCCTGGCCGAGTTCCGGAGCCGCACCAAGGGGCCGGAAGGCGAGGGCGTCGAGGACCGGCGCACCGCCGAGCTCTGGACCTTCGAGCGGCACCTGAAGAGCCGCGACCCCAACTGGCTCCTGATCCACGTCGACGCCGCGGAGGCTTGAAGCGCCGGTGCGCGGGGGTGTCCTCGGCGCGGCCCTGACCGCGCTCATCCTGGCGGCCTGCGCCTCGGCGCCCACTCCGAAACCCGCGTCCGCGCCCGTGCGCCATAGGCCGCCGCCCGCCGAACTCCGCCCCCCCCATGCGCCGCGCCCGGCCCCGGAGGCCGAGGCTCCGGACGAGCGGGTCGTGCCCCTGACCGCCCTGCGCGGCTGGGAGGCCGAGGATCACGCCGCCGCCCTGGCGGCCTTCCGCGCGAGCTGCGGCGCCGCCCGCGATCCGGCCATGGCCCAGATCTGTCGCGAGGCCCGGGCCACCGGCCTCCTGGACGACGACCAGTCCGAGCGCTTCTTCGAAGCCCATTTCCGCGCCGAGCGGATCGCCGGCGAAGGCGTGCTCACCGCCTATTTCTCTCCGGAGTATCCCGCCCGCGGCAAGCGCAGCGCCGAGTTCAGCGCGCCCCTGCGCGCCAAGCCGGCGGACCTGAAGATGGTCGACGCCGGGACCTTTGATCCCAGCCAGTCCGGCCGCCAGACCGCCGCGCGCGACGCCGGCGACGGGACGCTCGCGCCCTATCCCGACCGCACGGCGATCGAGGCGAACCCGTCGGACAAGGCGCTGGCCTGGATGCGGCCCGAGGATCTGTTCTTCCTGCAGATCCAGGGCTCGGGCGTGCTCACCCTTGAGGACGGCAAGCGGATGAAGGCGATCTACGCGGCCAACAACGGCTGGCCGTTCCTCGGCATCGCCAACCCCATGCGCGACCGCGGCCTGCTGGCGCGGGACAACACCTCGGCCGAGACCATCCGCGCCTGGCTCGCGGACCATCGCGGGCCGGACGCCCAGGCGATCATGCAGCTCAATCCGCGCTACGCCTTCTTCAGCCTGGCGCCCGACGATGGCCGCCAGCCGGTGGGGACCGCCAACCTGCCCCTGCCGCCGGGCCGCGCGCTGGCCGTCGACCCGGCCTACCACCAGATGGGCGACTACCTTTGGATCGACGCCAGCGCCCCGATGCTGAACGGCGCCTTCCCCGCCTATCGCCGCCTCGCCATGGCGCTGGACACCGGCGGGGCGATCAAGGGCGACGTTCGCGCCGACCTGTACCTGGGCCAAGGCGCCGCCGCTGGCGTGGAAGCCGGGCGCGTGCGCCATACCCTGCGCCTCTACCGGCTGGTCCCGAAGGACCCCCGCCCGTGAAGCGCCCGCTGCGGCCCGAGGAGCGGCAGGTCTGGGGCCTGGTGGCGGCGACGGTGCACCCTCTGCCGGGCAAGGCGACGCCCCCGCTTCCCTCCCCTTCTGGGGAGGGACCGGCCGCCCCGGCGGCCAGGATGGGGAAGTCGGGCTCAAATTCCGCGCCCGAGCCCGGCCCACAATTCGCCACCCGTCTCGCTGGCGCTCGCCACCCTCCCCATGAAGGGGAGGGAAAGAAGCCCATCGAGCCGAACCGCCGCCACCGCATCGTCAAGGCCCGCGACCCGATCGGCGCGCGGCTCGACCTGCACGGCCTAGACCAGGACCGCGCGCGGGGCGTGCTGGAGCGCTTCCTGACGCGCGCGTGGGACGAGGGCTACCGCGCCGTCCTGGTGATCACCGGCAAGGGCGTGCAGGGCGACGGGATCCTCAAGCGCCGGACGCCCGAGTGGCTGGCCGCCCCGCACCTGGCCCACATCGTCGCCGGCATCTCCGACGCCGCCCGCCACCACGGCGGCGAAGGCGCGCTCTATGTGGCGCTGAAGCGGAAGCCGCGGAGCTAGGTCTTTCGCGACGCCTTCTCCGCCAGCCCCGACGTCCCCTCGCGCGCCTCAAGCCGCTCGGCGACCTCGTCCAGCGACACCCCGGCGGCGGCCAGCACGACCAGCCAGTGATAGATCAGGTCGGCGCTTTCGGCGGCCAGCGCGGCCTTGTCGCCCTGCGCGGCGGCGATGACCGTCTCCACCGCCTCCTCCCCCAGCTTCTTGGCGGCCAGCGACGGGTCGGCCAGCAGTTTGGCGGTGTAGGAGGCGGCCGGGTCGCCACCCTTGCGGCTCTCGACGGTGGCGGCCAGGCGGGCGAGGACCTCGGCGAAGCGGCTCATCGGGCGGGCTCCGTCAGGCGGACCGGCAGGTGGGCCTCGTCCATGGCGCGCTTCACGTCGCCGACCGAGACCTCGCCGAAATGGAAGATCGAGGCGGCCAGCACCGCGTCGGCGCCACCCTTGGTCACCGCGTCCACCATGTGCTGGGCGTTGCCCGCGCCGCCCGAGGCGATCACCGGCACGGAAACCGCGCCGCTCACCGCGCGCAGCAGCTCCAGGTCATAGCCGGTCTTGGCGCCGTCGCGGTCCATGGAGGTGAGCAGGATCTCGCCCGCCCCGTGCGCCACCGCCTCGACAGCATAGTCGACCACGTTCAGGCCGGTGTCGGTGCGCCCGCCATAGGTGAACACCCGCCACCGATCCCCGGCCTTCTTGGCGTCGATGGCGACGACGACCGCCTGGCTGCCGCACGCGTCAGCGCAGGCGGCGATCAGGTCGCGGTTCTCCACCGCGGCGGTGTTGACCGAGATCTTGTCGGCTCCGGCCAGCAACAGGCGGCGCGCGTCCTCCACCTTGCGGATGCCGCCGCCCACCGAGAGCGGCATGAAGCAGACGTCGGCGGTGCGGGCGACCACGTCCAGGATGGTCCCGCGGTTCTCGTGGCTGGCAGTGATGTCCAGGAACATCAGCTCATCGGCCCCGGCCGCGTCATAGGCCCGGGCCTGCTCCACCGGATCGCCGGCGTCGCGCAGGCTCACGAACTGCACGCCCTTCACCACCCGGCCGTCCTTGACGTCCAGGCAAGGGATGACCCGGACCCTAAGCATCTTGAGCGCGCGGCGTCATGCGGCGGCCTTCAGGGCCGCGTCGGGAAGGATCGCGCCGTTGTAGAGCGCCCGGCCAAGCACGGCGCCGGCCACGGGCGTGCCCCTGTGGGCCTTCAGGCGGACGATGTCATCGACGGTGGCCAGGCCCCCGGCCGCGATCACCGGGATCGCCACGGCGTCGGCGATGGCCCCGAAGGCCTCGACGTTGAAGCCCATGACCGTGCCGTCGCGGTCGATGTCGGTGACGATCAGGGCCGAGACGCCCACGTCCTCGAACCGGCGCGCGACGGTGATGGCGTCGAGGTCGCTGTCCTCCGTCCAGCCCTGGACGGCGACCTTGCCCTTGCGCACGTCGACGCTGACGGCGATCTGCTCGGGCCAGGCCTTGGCGGCCTCAAGCACGATAGCCGGTTCGCGCACCGCGACGGTGCCCAGGATCACCCGGCTGACCCCGGCCTCGATCCAGCCCTCGATGTCGGCCATGGTGCGGATGCCGCCGCCGAGCTGTACCGGCACGGAGACGGCGTTGAGGATCTCCTCCACCGCGGCCTGGTTCACAGCCTTGCCGGAGACCGCGCCGTTCAGGTCGACCACGTGGATCCAGTGGAAACCGCCGTCGGCCCAGGCGCGGGCCTGGGCGGCGGGCGAGGTGTTGAACACCGTGGCGGTGGCCAGGTCCCCGTGCACCACGCGTACGCAACTGCCGTCCTTCAGGTCGATGGCGGGATAGAGGATCACGGTCGCCACTCCAGGAAGCGCGCAAGGAGATCGAGGCCCACGGCCTGCGATTTCTCCGGGTGGAACTGGACGCCGGCGACATTGCCGCGGGCGACGGCGGCGGGGAACCGTTCGCCGTGCTCCACATAGGCCGCGACGTCGGCGGAGTCCTTCGGGAAAAAGGCGAAGGAGTGGGTGAAATAGACGGTCTGCCCCTCTTTCAGGCCACCGAACACCGGCTGGTCGGTGACGTGCGAAAGCCCGTTCCAGCCCATGTGCGGGATCTTGATGGCCGGATCCCCGCCATCCTCAAGCCTGCGCACGTCCCCGGCGATCCAGTTCAGGCCCGGCGTCACGCCGAACTCCAGGCCGCGGGAAGCCAGGAGCTGCATGCCCACGCAGATGCCCAGGAACGGCGCGCCCTTGCCGTGAACGGCCTCGGTCATGGCTTCGATCACGCCGGGCCGCGCTTCCAGCGCGCCCATGCAGGCGGCGAAGGCGCCGACGCCGGGCAGCACAACGCGGTCGGCGACGGCGATGACGTCGGGGTCGTCGGTGACGATGATCTCATGCCGGCCCTCCGCCGCGCGGACGAGAGCCTTCTCGGCCGAGCGGAGGTTGCCCGACCCATAATTGATCAGGGCGACGCTCATGGGGGAGTTTCCTAGAGCACGCCCTTGGTGGAGGGGGCGTGGCCGTGGGTCTTGGGGTCGAGCTCGACGGCGGTCCGAAGCGCGCGGGCCAGGGCCTTGAAGCCGCTCTCGGCGATGTGGTGGGAGTTCACCCCATAGAGGGTCTCCAGGTGCACGCAGGCGCCGCAGTTCATGGCGAAGGCGTGGTGGAATTCCTTGAACAGCTCGGTGTCCATGTCGCCGACCTTCGGCGTCTTGAAGTCGACCTTCCAGATCAGATAGGGCCGGTTCGACAGGTCGATGGCCGCCCGGGTCAGGGTCTCGTCCATGGGGATGTAGGCGTGGCCGAACCGGCGCACGCCCTTGAAGCCGTCCAGCGCCTTGTTGAACGCCTGGCCCAGCACGATGCCGGTGTCTTCCACCGTGTGGTGCATGTCGATGTGCAGGTCGCCCTTGGTCTCGATCTCGATGTCGAAACCGCCGTGGCGGATGAAGCTCTCCAGCATGTGGTCGAAGAAGCCGATGCCGGTGGAGACCTTGGACGCGCCGGTCCCGTCCAGATCGACGGCGATCCGGATCTGGGTCTCCTTGGTGTTGCGGACAACTTCGGCCCCGCGTGTCATTTCTGGGCGGCTCATCTAGAGTCCCTTTTCCGCCGCCAGCGCCTGCAGCGAGACCTGCGGCCGCGGACCGTAGTGCGAGATCACTTCCGCCGCCGCCAGCGAGCCCAGCCGGCCGCAGTCCGGCAGCGACCGGCCGCGGGCGAGGCCGAACATGAACCCGGCTGCGTATTGGTCGCCGGCACCGGTCGTGTCCACGACTTTCTCCACCGGGAAGGCGGGGACCGAATAGGTCTCGGCGTGGCTGGCGATCACCGAGCCCGCCTCGCTGCGGGTGACGGCGGCCAGCTTGGCGCGGGCGGTGATCTCGCGCATGGCCTCGTCGAAGCTCGACGTCTGGAAGAGCGAGGTGATCTCCACCTCGTTGGCGAACACCAGGTCGACCTGGCTCTCGATGAAGGCCAGGAGGCCCGCGCGGTGGCGGTCGACCACGAAGCCGTCGGAGAGGGTGAGCGCCAGCATCCGGCCCGAGCCGCGCGCCAGGGCCGCGGCCTTGGCGAAGGCCTTCCGCGCGGCCTCCGCGTCGAACAGGTAGCCTTCGAGGTAGACGATCTTCGCGCCCTCGATGACCGAGGGGACCACGTCGGTGTCGGTGAACTCCACCGAGGCGCCCAGGTAGGTGCACATGGTGCGCTGGCCGTCCGGCGTGACGTTGATCATCGAGACCGCGGTGGCCGGCCCGTCCCGCAGCGGGATCGGGTCGAAGTGGGCGCCGATGGCGCGCATCTCGCCCGTGAACGTCGCGCCGAGCTGGTCCTCGGCTACCTTGCCCAAATAGGCCGCCTTGCCGCCGAAACTCGCGACCCCGGCGATGGTGTTGCCGGCCGATCCGCCGGAGGTCTCGACGCCCTTGGCCATCTTGCCGTAGAGCGCCAGGGACCGCTCGGCGTCGACCAGCATCATCGCGCCCTTGTCGAGCCCGTTGGCCGCCAGGAAGGCGTCGTCGGCCGGGGCGATCACGTCGACGATGGCGTTGCCGATGGCGGCGACGTCGTAGAGGTCTGGCATTCTTGAGCTTTCAGGCGGAGGCGCGCGACGGCGGGACTTACAGAAGATCGGCCTTCGCGGCAACGCGCCTTGGGGTCTTGGGGCGCGCGAGCGGCGGACGGCAAGGCGTGTCGCAGGACCTCGCCGCCCTCCAAAGCTGGGCGAAACCGGTGGTTGGAACGGCTCGGCGCGGCTTCAGCGCCATCCAGCATTCCGAAGAATGCCGGATTTCACATCCTCCGCGTCATCTCGGAGGTGCGACGCCACCCCTCCGGCCCCGCCAGCGCCTATGGGTCCCGGTCTTCGTGCTCCGCGAAACCGGGTGACAGCGAAGGGGCAAAGGCCGGCGCCGCGCCCTATCGCCCGACGAACAGATGCCTCGACGGGCAAAGGTCCGCCACCACGCACTCCTCGCACTTCGGCCGGCGCGCCATGCAGATGTAGCGGCCGTGCAGGATCAGCCAGTGGTGGGCGCGGGTCTTCAAGGGATCGGGGACGATGGCCATCAGCTCGGCCTCCACCTGGTCCGGCGTCTTGCCGGTGGCCAGGCCCAGGCGGTGGGAGACGCGGAAGACGTGAGTGTCGACGGCGATGGCCGGCTCGATGCGCAGCTCGTTCAGCACCACCGAGGCGGTCTTGCGGCCGACGCCCGGCAGCGCCTGCAGCGCCTCGCGGGTCAGCGGGACCTGGCCGCCGTACTGCTCCACGAGGATGCGGCTCATGGCGATGACGTTCTTGGCCTTGGAGTTGTAGAGGCCGATCGAGGAGATGAAGGGCTTCAGCCCGGCTTCGCCCAGCGCCAGCATCTTTTCCGGCGTGTCGGCGACCTTGAAGAGCCTGGCCGTCGCCTTGTTCACCGAGACGTCCGTCGCCTGGGCCGACAGCGCCACGGCGGTTACCAGGGTGAAGGGACTGTCGTAGTCCAGCTCGGTGCGGGGATCGCTTTCCTGCGCCTCGAACCGGCGGAAGATCTCGGCGATCCGGGCCTGTTCGGCGGGGCTCAGGCGCCTGGCGCGCGGGGCTTTCTTCCGGGGCGTCGCGATCCTGGCCATGCGGCGCGCAAGATGGCTTGCGCCGCCCCCTTCCGCCAAGGCGGTTTCCGGGCCTATGTTCCGGTCCCAGATGATGGGCCAGACCTACATGGACGCGGTGATCACGCCGCACCGCTCGCTCTCGGAGCGCGGCTTCATCATTCTGATCGCCGTGGTGACGCTCGCCAACTGCTGCTCGGCGGCGGTGTTCGTGCACATGGGGGCGGTTTTCGTGCCGTTCTTCCTGGGCGTCGACGTGATGGCCGTGCTGGTGGCCTTCACGGTGAGCTATCGCCAGGCGCGGCGCGTCGAGCGGGTGACGATCACCGCCCGCGACGTGGTGGTGACCCACGAGGCGCCCAACTGGAGCCGGGTGGTCTGGGAAAGCCCCACGGCCTTCACCCGCGTGACGGTGGATCGCGAGGAGGACCGCACCTTCGGCCTGCGCCTGGCGCTGTCCGGCCGCGAGGTCGCCGTCGCCCAGGCGCTGAGCCCCCGCGAGCGCGGCGAGTTCGCCAAGGCCCTGGAACAGGCGATCTGGGAAGCCCGCCGCGAGCGCGGGTGAAGTCCTTCCTTGGTGGGGAGGGACAGACGGCGAAGCCGTCAGGGTAGGGAGGTCGCCTTCAAGCGCTGACTCCGCATTCCGGCCCGCGCTTCCCCACCCGTCTCGCTGGCCCTCGCCACCCTCCCCGAAAAGGGGAGGGGAGATTACTTCTCCATGGCGACGATCTGGTCGAAGACCAGGGCCCACTTGCCGGTGCGGCGCTGCCAGACGCGGACGTAGTGGCCGCGGCCGCCGTCCCACTTGGCGTCGCCGTAGGTCCAGGCGAGGTCGCCGGCCTTCGACGCCCCGCCGCCGATCGGGCCGAAGGCGATGGTTGTCGCGCGGGTGGCCAACTCCTTGTCGGCGGCGGCCGGGGTCGTGGCGGGCGGAAGCTTCGAGCCCTGCACGCGGGCGTCGGGGGCCAGCACGGCCTTGTAGGCGGCGACCGTGTCGGCTTTGGCGCGTGCGGCCAGGGCGATCTCGGCGGAGCGCACCTGCTGCATGGCCACGTCCGGCGCCACCGCCCTGGCGTCGCCCGGCGGCAGCAGGACCGGGGCGGAGGCCGGGCCGGGCGCGCTCGTCCCGTCGGCCTCCACGCCGCCGTCGTAGATCCATTTCCACGACCCGTCCGGCCGCCGGGTCCAGACGGTGACATAGAAGATGCCCGGCTTGCCGCCGTTGACGGTGGCGGGCCCGGTGGTGAAGCCGAGGTCGCCCGACCGCGCGACGCCCGCGAAATTCGGCCACCAGTTCAGCAGCGTCCCGCCGTCCTTCGGCGGTTTCGGCGCCGGCCGCGCGCCATAGACCGCCCGGGCCAGCAGGGGGTCGGGGCTGAAGACGATCGCCTCGTCGGTCATGAATTCGAGGAAGCTGGGCGCCACCCCGATCTCGGCCGCGCGGGCGGCGAAGGCGTGCTCGGCGGCGATCACCGGCGCCGGATCGCCGGCTTGCGGGGCGGCCTGGGCGGCAGCCGCGGCCACGAGGCAAAGGGCGGCCAAGGCCACGGTTTTCTTCGGCAAGGTCCCGTCTCCCGACTTCGGCTCGTGCCTATGACCTAGCGCATCGCCGTTGTCGCCAGCCAGCGCGACAAACGTCGCGGCGGTTGCGACAAGCGTCGCGAAGGCCAAGATAGCGGCCATGGTGTTCACCGACCTCGAGATCGAGCGCTACGCGCGCCACCTGGTGCTGCGCGAGGTGGGCGGCCCGGGCCAACAGAGGCTGAAGGCCGCCAGCGTGCTGATCGTCGGCGCCGGCGGCCTGGGCTCGCCGGCCGCGCTCTACTTGGCCGCGGCCGGGGTCGGGACCCTGATCCTGGTGGACCCCGACGATGTCGACCGCTCCAACCTGCAGCGCCAGATCCTCTATTCCGAGGCCGACATCGGCCTGCCGAAAGTGGAGGCCGCCGCCGACCGGCTGGCGGCGCTCAACCCGCACATCTTCGTGGCCGGCGGCCCGGACGCCTTCGGGCCCGACAACGCCGACCGGCTGGTGGAGGGCGTCGACCTGGTGCTGGACGGCACCGACAACTTCGCGGTCCGCTATGAGGTCAACGCCGCCTGCGTGCGCCACGGCAAGCCGCTGGTCTCCGGCGCCATCGGTCGCTGGACCGGCCAGGTGGGCGTGTTCAGGGGCCGGCCCTGCTACCGCTGCCTGGTGCCGGAGATCCCGCCGGACGCCGAGACCTGCGTGGCGGTCGGCGTGGTGGGCGCGCTCGCGGGCGTGGTCGGCTCGATGATGGCCCTCGAGGCCATCAAGCTGATCACCGGCGCCGGCGAGCCGCTGGACGGGCGGCTGATGATCTACGACGCGCTCTCGGCGGAGACCCGCACGGTGAAGGTGGGGGCCGATCCGGATTGCCCGGTGTGCGGCGGCCAGACCTCCTCTCCCCCGGCGCAGCCGAGAGGGAGAGGGTAGGGAGAGGGCGGCGCGAGACGTGCTGATCCGCCTGCCGCGCCGCCATGATCCGCGGCGCTGCCGTTGATCCTCGCCCCACCATCGGCCGGATCGAAAGATCGGAGCCGCCCTCTCCCTACCCTCTGCCTCTCGCTTCGCGGGGGAAAGGCGGGGACCCTCACATCATCGACGGGATCACCCGGTCGGGCGGCTTGTGGCCGTCCATCCAGGTGCGGATGTTGATGATCACCTTTTCGCCCATGTCGATGCGGCCCTCGATGGTGGCCGAGCCCAGGTGGGGCAGGAGGACGGCGTTGGGCAGGCCCAGCAGCTTGGGATTGATCTTCGGCTCGTGCTCGAAGACGTCGAGGCCGGCGCCGGCGATGGCGCCTTCCTTGAGGAGCTCGGCGAGCGCCGTCTCGTCGATGATCTCGCCGCGGGCGGTATTGATCAGGATGGCGTGCGGCTGCAGCAGGCGCAGGCGCCGCGCCGACAGCAGATGATAGGTGGCCGGAGTGTGCGGCGAGTGGACCGAGACGATGTCCATCCGCGCCATCATCTGGTCGAGGCTCTCCCAATAGGTGGCCTCCAGCTCCTCGGCGATGCGCGGGCTGACCGGTTTTCGGTTGTGGTAGTGGATCTGCAGGCCGAAGGCGCGGGCCCGGCGCGCCACGGCCTGGCCGATGCGGCCCATGCCGATGATCCCCAGCCGCTTGCCGGTGATGCGGTGGCCCATCATCCAGGTGGGCGTCCAGCCGTGGAAGTCGCCGGCCTGGGTGACGTTGGCGCCTTCGACGATGCGCCGGGCCACGGCCATGATCAGGGCCATGGTCAGGTCGGCGGTGTCCTCGGTCAGCACGCCCGGAGTGTTGGTGACCGCGATCCCCTTGGCGTTGGCCGCGGCGACGTCGATATGGTCCACGCCGACGCCGAAGTTGGCGATCAGCTTCAGCTTCGGCCCGGCTTTTTCCAGCAGGGCGGCGTCGATCTTGTCGGTGATGGTCGGGGCCAGGACATCGGCCCGGCCCAGGGCGTCGCCAAGCTGCGCGCGGCTGAACGGCTCGTCGGTGACGTTGAGCTCGGCGTCGAACAGTTCGCGCATCCGCGTCTCCACCGGGCCGGGGAGTTTTCGGGTGACGATGACTTTCGGCTTGCGGGCGGCCATGGGTGTCTTGAAATTGGGGGTGACGTGAAGAGGGGGCGTTTACGTGCGCCGCTTCACCGGCGCGTCCTGTTGTCGGAATCTGTAGCAAAGGCTCCATGGGCGGCCAAGGCGACGCGCAGAAAAGGATTCGGGCCGGGGGGCCGCTGCTGAAAGGCGCGGCCCTCGGTTCGCTGGCGGCTGCCGCGATCCTGACGGGCGCCGCCGCCCCCGAGCGGCAGACCCCGTCCGGCATGCCGGTGCCGCGCTATGTCTCCCTGAAGTTCGACAAGGTGAACGCCCGCGCCGGGCCCGGCGACGACCACAAGCTGCTGTTCGTCTACCGCGTTCGGGGCCTGCCGCTGCAGGTAGTGGCCGAGACCAGCGAGTGGCGGCGCGTCTGCGACCCCGAGGGGACGCTGGCCTGGGTGCACAAGCGCGTCACCGACGGGCGGCGGATGACGATGAACACGACGCCCAGCCCCGTGCCCCTGCTGAAGCGGCCGAAGGACGGGTTCAAGGCGGCCGCCTTTTTGAACCCCCGGGCGCTGGCGACGTTGGACCGCTGCGACAAGGGCTGGTGCAAGGTGAAGGCGGACCATGCCGGCGGCTGGGTGCGCGAAGGCGTGCTTTGGGGAACCACCGACACACCCCAATGTCATTGAGGAGCCAGTGTCATTCACGGGCGGGTCACTGGCCGCCGATGCGGGCGCGGCATTGAGCGCCGGGAGCGGCTCTGGTAGGGCCAACCCCCTCGAAAGGTACGGACGGTAGGATGACGAACGCCAAGGCCAAGGATCACTACGGCTTCGAAGAGCTGATGACATGCGCCCGCGGCGAGATGTTCGGGCCGGGCAACGCCCAACTGCCGTCGCCGCCGATGCTGCTGTTCGACCGGATCACCAAGATCAACGACGACGGCGGCGCCCATGGCAAGGGCTACATCGAAGCCGAGTTCGACATCAATCCGGGCCTCTGGTTCTTCGACTGCCACTTCATCGGCGACCCGGTCATGCCCGGTAGCCTGGGCCTGGACGCGCTCTGGCAACTGGTCGGCTTCTACCTGGGCTGGATCGGCGGCAAGGGCCGCGGACGCGCGCTCGGCTGCGGCGAAGCCAGGTTTGCGGGCGAAGTCACCACGTCGATCAAAAAAGTCACCTACAAAATCGACATGAAGCGTGTCATCAACCGACGTCTTGTGATGGGAATCGGCGATGGGGTTCTGGAAGCCGACGGAACTCCCATCTATACCGCGGCCGATCTCCGCGTCGGCCTCTTCCAGCGGACCTGACGGGTCGGGAGATCAGGAATGCGGCGCGTCGTCGTCACCGGGATGGGTGTTGTCTCCTCGATCGGCAACAACGCCAACGAGGTGCTGGCCTCGTTGCGCGAGGCGAAGTCCGGCGTCACCGCCGCGGCGGAATACGCCGAGCTGGGCTTCCGCTGCCACGTCCACGCCAAGCCGCAGATCGACTGGGAATCCATGGTCGACCGCCGCGCGGCGCGCTTCCTGGCCCAGGGCACGGCCTTCGGCCACATCGCCATGGAGCAGGCCATCGCCGACTCCGGCCTGGAAGAGGCGGAGGTCTCCAACGAGCGGACCGGCCTGATCGTCGGCTCAGGCGGCCCTTCGACCCGGGCCATCGTCGAGGCCGCCGACATCACCCGCACCAAGGGCCCCAAGCGCGTCGGCCCCTTCGCGGTGCCCAAGGCGATGAGCTCGGGCCCCTCGGCGACGCTCGCCACCTGGTTCAAGATCAGGGGCCTGAACTTCTCGATTTCCTCGGCCTGCGCCACCTCCGCCCACTGCATCGGGGTCGGCTACGAGCAGATCCTGATGGGCAAGCAGGACGTGGTCTTCGCCGGCGGCGTGGAAGAGCTCGACTGGACCTTGAGCGTCATGTTCGACGCCATGGGCGCCATGAGCTCGAACTTCAACGACCGGCCGGCCGTGGCCAGCCGCGCCTATGACCGGGACCGCGACGGCTTCGTCATCGCCGGCGGCGGGGCCGTCGTGGTGCTGGAGGAGTACGAGCGCGCCAAGGCCCGCGGCGCGAAGATCTACGGCGAGATCGTCGGCTACGCCGCCAACTCCGACGGCTTCGACATGGTCGCCCCCTCCGGCGAAGGCGCGGTGCGCTGCATGAAGATCGCCATGTCGACGATCGGCGGGCGGACCATCGACTACCTGAACCCGCACGGCACATCGACGCCGGTGGGGGATTCCAAGGAAATGGCCGCCGTGCGCGAGGTGTTCGGCGCTAGGCCGCCGCTGATCTCGTCCACCAAGTCGCTGACCGGCCACAGCCTCGGCGCCGCCGGGGCGCAGGAGGCGATCTACTGCCTCTTGATGATGAACAACGGCTTTGCCGCCGAGAGCGCCAATATCGACAACCTCGATCCCGAGTTCGCCGACCTGCCGATCCTGCGCGAGCGCGCCGATCGGCCGCTCGAGACGGTAATGAGCAACTCGTTCGGCTTCGGCGGCACCAACGGCTGCCTGGTGATGGCGAAGGTCTGAAATCCTCCTCTCCCCCGGCGAGGCCGAGAGGGAGAGGTCAGGGAGAGGGCGACGCCGCGCCTCCGCTCCGCCGGCGGCTCAGCCATGACTCACAAGCGTTGACGCCCCTATCCGTGGATCACCGTCGGCGAGGCGCGGACGTCCAGCCGCCCTCTCCCGACCTCTCCCTCTCTCGCTGCGCTCGGGGGAGAGGAGAGGCTAGTCCTTGCCCTCGCCGTAGAGATCGAGCTGCTGCTTCTCGAGCTCGCTGGCGTAGCGGCGGGTGACATAGGCCTCGGCCAGGAGGCCCAGGACCTGGCCCTGCGGCCCGATCACCGCCAGCTCGTCGGTCTCGGTGGTCTCGAAGGCGCGCATCACCGCCTCGATGTTCATCTCCGGCGACAGCACATCCTTGCAGCTGACCGCCAGGGACTCGACGGGCGCCTCAAGGTCCAGGCCGTCGGCGTAGGCGCTGGCGGTGATCGCCACGCCGGCATAGCCCCCCAGCTCGTCGACCAGCAGCACCCGCTGGTTGGAGCCGAGCGGGAAGCGTCGGCGGAACTCGGCGAGGCTGGCGGCGGCGGGCGCGGTCGGCGGATCCTTGCGCATCATCCTGCCGGCGGTGAGCGTGCGCATCCAGCCCACGTCGCGGGCCGAGCGGATGGTCTCGCCGCGAAGGTGCAGCCGCCAGGTGGAGAAGGAATAGCCGAATCGCTCGCGCACCACCGTCGAGGCGATCAGGGCCGCGGCCAGGGCGGCGGCGGCGACCCCGAAGTCCCGCGTCGTCTCCAGCACCAGGAAGCTCATGGTGAGCGGCCCGCCGACCACGCTGACCGCAAGCGCGCCCATGCCGACCAGGGCGGCGTTTTCCGGGCTCAGCCGCTCGATGGAGGCGAGGTCCGCGACGCCGGCGTAGAGCTGGCCCACCAGGGCGCCCAGAAACAGCGAGGCGAAGAACAGGCCGCCGCGGAAGCCGAAGCCCAGCGAGATCACCGAGGCCAGGGTCTTCAGCACCAGCACGATGGCCAGGATCGCCAGCGGCACGCCCACCGCCAGGTCCAGGTGCAGCGCCCCGTGCCCCGCCGACAGGGTCTGCGGCGAGATCACCGCCAGCACGCCCAGCAGCACGCCGCCGATCGCCGGCCGCAGCGCCATGGGGATCGGCGAGCCGCGCACCCAGCGCTCGGCCACCGCCACCAGGCGCATGATCCCGACCCCGATCAGGGCGCAGATCAGCCCGAGGCCCGAATAGAGCAGGTAGCCGAGGGCGTCGGGGGTCTGCTGGGCGGCGATCTCGATGGAGTAGGGCGGGGCGCCGATGGCCTTGGCGACCATGACGCTGGTCAGGCACGCCGCCGCCACCGGGGCGATGGCCGAGGGCGTGTAGGAGCCGATGACGATCTCGAAGGCGTAGAAGGCGCCGGTGAGCGGGGCCCCGAAGGCCGCGCCGATGGCCGCGCCCGCGCCGGCGCCCAGCAGGATACGCATGTCGTGGCGGCGCAGCTTCATGCGCCGCCCGGCCCAGGAGGCGGCCGCCCCGCCGGCCTGGGCGTAGGCCGCCTCCAGCCCCACCGAAGCGCCGACCCCGTTGGAGAGCACGGTCTGGGCGCAGACGATGGCGCTGTCGACCAGGCTCAGCACGCCGCCGAACAGGGCGTTGGCCTCCACCACGTCCACCAGGGGCGAGCGCCGCCGCTGCGCCAGCCAACTGAACAGCCCCAGCGCCAGGCCGCCGGCCGGCAGCCACAGCGCGGTCAGCGGCGAGATGGCGGCCACCGCGCTCAGCCGCTCGTCGAACTTGATGCCGTAGAGCAGCGACTGCAGGCCGTGGGCGAGGCTGCTCTGGATCACCGCCAGCAGGCCCGCGGCCCCGCCCACCAGGACCGCAAGCGCGATCAGCCAAAGCTCGCTGGTCCGCATCCGTCGCCGGAGCGCGGTCAGCAGGCGCATCGGCGCGCGCCGCGGGGAGGTGACGAAGGGAACGTCGATCATCCGGGGGACTTTGGGCTCTCTCCGGCGCTCTGTTGTCCCGTCATACGCCCAGCCGGGCGCCGAATTGAAGGCCCGCGGACGCTTGCCCTTCGCCCCGGCGCCGTCCACAAACCCGCCTCAACGACCGAAACGCGAAGGGAGACGCGGCGTGGCCGAGGACTATCAGATGCCCAAGGGCGATCTCATGCGCGGCAAGCGCGGCGTGGTCACCGGCGTCGCCAACCACCAGTCGATCGCCTGGGGCATCGCCAGCCAGCTTGCCGCCCAGGGCGCGGAGATGGCCTTCCTGCACCTGCCGGGCATGGAGCGCCGCGTCGAGCCGCTCGCCGAGAGCCTCGGGGTCAAGGTGCTGGCGCCGGTCAACGTCACCGACGACGCGGCCATGGATGCGGCCTTCGGCGTGGTGGAGAAGGCGTTCGGGACCATCGACTTCTTCGTCCACGCCATCGCCTTCGCGCCCAAGGACCAGATCAGCGGCTCCTTCGTGGAGAACGCCAGCCGGGCGGGCTTCCTGCAGGCCATGGAGATCTCGGTCTTCAGCTTCGCCGACTGCTGCCGGCGGGCCGCGGCCCTGATGCCGAACGGCGGCTCGATCCTGACGCTCACCTACATGGGCTCGGAGCGGGCGATCCCGAACTACAACACCATGGGCGTCGCCAAGGCGGCGCTGGAGGCGGCGGCGCGCTATGCGGCGCGCGACCTGGGTCCCCAGGGCATCCGGGTGAACGCGCTGTCGCCCGGGGCCATGCGAACCCTGTCGCTGGCCGGCATCCAGGGCGGCCGCGCCATGCTGGCCAAGGGCCGCTCGCTCTCGGCCATGAAGGAGGACACCTCCATGGAGGGCGTGGCGGGCGCTGCGCTCTGGCTGCTGTCGGACCTCGGCAAATCGACCACCGGCGAGCTGGTGCATGTGGACGCCGGCTTCCATATCATGGGCTTCACCGAGGACGAGGCGGAGGCCTGACCGATGGGCGGCGTCGACGTCCCGCAAGACATCGATGTGATCATCGCCGGCGCCGGCATCGCGGGCGCCACCCTGGCGCTGGCGCTCAACCAGGCGGGGTTGAAGCCCGTACTGATCGATCCTGTGGTGTTCGACGCCCAGGTGGCCCCGGCGTTCGATGGCCGCGCCTCGGCCATCGCCTACGCCGCCTTCCGGCAGTGGCGGGCGCTTGGCGTCGGCGAGGCGCTCGCGCCGCATGCCCAGCGTATCGAGCAGATCCTGGTCACCGACGGCTCGACGCCGGGCGCGGCCTCCGGCTCGGCCAGCCCCTTCTTCCTGCGCTTCGATTCAGCCGAGATCGCCGACAGCTCCGACGGCGAACCCCTGGGCTACCTGCTGGAGAACCGCCACATCCGCGCCGCCCTGGCCCAGGCGATCCTGGAGGCGGGCATTACGGTCCTGGCGCCGGCCAAGGTCGCCGGGGCCGCCTTCGGGCCGCGCGAGGCCATGGTCACCCTGGCCGACGGCCGGATCCTGCGCGCGCCGGTCGCCGTGGGCGCCGAGGGCCGCGGCTCGGTGATCCGCACCGAGGCCGGGATCGGGGCCATCGGCTGGGATTATCCGCAGACGGGCGTGGTGGCGACCGTGCGCCTGGAAAAGCCGCACGAGGGCGTGGCGCACGAATACTTCCTGCCCGGCGGTCCCTTCGCCATCCTGCCGCTGACAGAGAACCGCGCGAGCCTGGTCTGGACCGAGAGCCGGGCCCGCGGCGCGGCGCTCAAGACGGCGCGGCCGGAAATCTTCCAGGCCCACCTCGACCGCCGTTTCGGCGACTACCTGGGCGAGGTCCGCGTCGAGGGCCCGGTGTTCACCTATCCCTTGAGCCTGCAACTGGCCGAACGCTTCACCGCGCCCCGCGCGGCCCTGCTGGGCGACGCCGCCCATGGCGTCCATCCCATCGCCGGCCAGGGCCTGAATCTCGGCCTGAAGGGCGCCGCGGCCCTGGCGCAGGTGCTGGTCGAGGCCGTGCGCCTGGGCGAGGACATCGGTTCGGAGGTGGTGCTGGAGCGCTACGCCGCCTGGCGCCGGTTCGACACCGTGAGCTTAAGCGCCGGCATGGACGCCTTCGTGCGGCTGTTCTCCAACGACAACCCGTTGTTGAGACTGGCGCGTGGGGCGGGGATGGCGGCTGTGAACCGGATCGGGCCGGCGAGGCGGTTCTTCATGACCGAGGCCGGCGGCGCGGTGGGGGATCTGCCGCGGGTGTTGAGGGGCGAGGCGCTTTAGCTATCCAGCAACCTTGCGCCGGACCCGTTCGGCGACATCCTCCACCAGTTCAGGCGGCGCGCCGCCCCGCGGCGAGGGCAAAGCCCTCGTCCTTGACCAGACCCGAAGCCCAAGCAGAAAATCTCGCCATGAGGTTTAAGGGGAATTCCCACTCCACGGAGTGGGCCGCGGAACTCCGCTCCTCCCACGTCCCGCAGAGGACGGGGGAGGTGGATCGGCGCGGATACGCGACGAGACGGAGGGGGCGCGAGGGCGGCTCGCTCCAGAACGCGTCAGAGCCGGTCGCCACCCGCCCCCTCCGTCAGCTTCGCTGACACCTCCCCCGAACTCTTCGGTTCAGGGGAGGAGCGAAGCGCCTCGGTTGCGGCTAAGCTCCCGGAGATGCGCCTTCGCCTGACCCTCCTCGCCCTCTGCGCCGCCCTCGCCGGTCCCGCCCGCGCGGCCGACGACCCAACGCCCCGCACCGCCGTCGTCTCGGCCTTCGCGCCAGAGATCGCAGCCCTCGACGCGGCGATGACCGGCAAGCATCGGGTGAGCATCAGCGGCACGACCTTCACCACCGGCGTCCTGGAGGGCAAACCGGTGGTGCTGTTCCTCTCCGGCGTCAGCATGGTCAACGCCGCCATGAACACCCAGCGGGCGCTCGACCGGTTCCACGTCAGCCGCATCGTGTTCTCCGGCATCGCCGGGGGCGTGGACCCCAGCCTCGACGTGGGCGACGTCGTCGTGCCCGACCAATGGGGCGAGTACCTCGAAAGCGTCATGGCGCGGGAGGACAGCCCCGGCCATTTCGCCTCGACCTACCGCGACCCGATCGTGGGCGCGAATTTCGGGATGATCTTCCCCAAGGTGATCGAGGTGACCGGTCCGGGCGGCAAGCTGGAGCAGCGGACCTGGTTCCCGGCCGATCCGGCCCTGGTGGCCTTGGCCCGCCGGATCGCGCCCGCTGCCGTGCTCAAGCGCTGCTCGGCGGCGGGCCAGTGCCTGAAGGCCCCGCCCAAGGTCGTTGTCGGCGGCAATGGCGTCTCGGGCCAGAGCTTCGTGGACAACGCCGCCTTCCGCGCCTGGGCCTTCGCGACGTTCCAGGCCCGGGTGCTCGACATGGAGACCGCCGCGGTTGGCCAGGTCGCCTACGCCAACGGCGTGCCCTTCGTGGGCTTCCGCAGCCTGTCGGACCTGGCCGGCGGCGACCCCGGCCGCAATCAGGCCGGCGTCTTCTTCCAGCTCGCCTCGGACAACTCGGCGGCGGTGGTGCGGGCGTTCGTGGCGGCGCTGCCCTAACCCTTGGCCAAGTAGACGAAGCGCAGGACGAACAGGGCCGCCAGCACGAACAGCAGCCAGTCGCTGCGCCTCGCCTGGCCACGCACCAGCTTGAGCGCCGCGAAGCTGGTGATGCCGAAGGCCAGGCCGTTGGCGATGGAATAGCTCAGCGGGATCGTCACCATGGTGAGGAAGGCCGGGATGGCGACGCCGGGATCGGCCCAGTCCACCTCGGTGAGCGCGCCCACCATCATCGCGCCCACCAGGATCAGGGCCGGGGCGGTGGCCGCGCTGGGGATCGCCTGCACCAGGGGCGCGAAGAGAAGGGTGATCAGGAAC
>Ga0210400_10000362_pt1 | contig 51955 bp, 51 predicted proteins | sample IncBWH26MmetaG_FD_155456 | JGI IMG/M metagenome (GOLD analysis project Ga0210400, IMG submission 155456) | Forest soil microbial communities from Barre Woods Harvard Forest LTER site, Petersham, Massachusetts, United States - Inc-BW-H-26-M | ecosystem: Environmental > Terrestrial > Soil >...
CACGCCCATGTGGTGGAAGCGCCCGATGACATCCAGCGTGTTGTTGGCGTGGACGGTGGTGAAGACGAGGTGTCCCGTGAGCGCGGACTGGATGGCGATCTGCGCCGTCTCGGAGTCGCGGATCTCGCCCACGAGGATCTTGTCCGGATCGTGGCGGAGGATGGAGCGCAGGCCCAGGGCGAAGGTGAGGCCCTTCTTCTCGTTCACGGGGATCTGGGTGACGCCCTCGAGCTGGTACTCGACCGGGTCCTCGATGGTGATGATCTTGTCCTCGGGCGTCCGGATCTCGCTGAGCACGGCGTAGAGCGTCGTCGTCTTGCCGGATCCCGTGGGGCCCGTCACGAGGAACATGCCGTAGGGCTCCTTGGCGAAGCGCCGCAGCTTCGTGAGCTCGTGCTGGCTGAAGCCCAGGATGTCGAGCGAGAGCTTGCTGAACTCCTCGCTGAGGTTCTCCTTGTCCAGGATGCGGATGACCGCGTCCTCGCCGTGGATGGTGGGCATGATGGAGACGCGGAAATCGATGGCCCGGCCCCGCACCTTCAGCTTGAAGCGGCCGTCCTGGGGCTTGCGCTTCTCGGCGATGTCCAGCTCGGACATGACCTTCACGCGGCTGATGATGGGAGACGCGAAGCGCCGGTCGATGGGCTCAGCGGCCGCGTAAAGGCTGCCGTCGATGCGGTACTTGATCTGGAAGCCCGCGCCTGTGGTCTCCATGTGGATGTCGGAGGCCCGCCGCTGCAGCGCGTTGAAGATGGAGGTGTCCACCAGGCGGATGATGGGCGCCTCGTCCTTGTCCGTGAGCCGTTCAAGATCCAGGATCTCGTCGTCGATGTCCTCCTCGCGCAGCACCTGGACCTTGAGCGCCTCGCCCGCCTCGTCCATGACCTTCTGGCCGCTTTCGGACTTCTTGAGGACTTCCTGGATCTGGGCCTGGGGCGCCCCGGCGAACTGGAGGGGCCGCTTGAGGCTGCGCCGCAGCAGGTCCTGGAGGTGCACATCCAGGGGATCGGCCAGGGCCAGGACCAGGCGGCCCGCCTCCTCCCGCACGGGCACGAAGTGGTGCTTCAGCATCAGGTCCAGGGGGATGGACTGGAAGAGGGCGAAGTCCACGGGTTCCGTGGTCAGGTCCAGGGCCGGGTAGAGGTCCCGGACCGGGTGCAGGACCAGGGTGCGGTCCTCGGGGAGGACCTCACGGGAGGGATCGGAGGGGCCGGTGTTCTGCGGAGACATGGGAACAATCCTAAAGCGGGCCGGGGCGCGGCGCTTGGAGAAAGGCGAGGGCGGGCGCCCCCCAGCCTTAATGCGGCGTTGACCATGAATGGAGCTGGGCCGCACAATGGAGCGTTCGGGAGAAGTCATGCGCGGCTATGTGCCTATTTTGCTGCTGCTTCTGATCGCGATGGTGCTGCCCATCGCGGTCTGGACGCTGTCCCGCCTGCTGCGCCCCCAGTTCCCCAGCGCCGCCAAGTCCAGCCCCTACGAGTGCGGCATCACGCCCACCAGCGAGGCGCGGGAGAAATTCTCCGTGCGCTACTACCTGGTGGCGGTGCTCTTCCTGGTCTTCGATGTCGAGACGGTCTACCTGACCCCCTGGGCGCTCCAGTCCAAGGAACTGGGCCTCTTCGGCCTCGTGGAGATCGGCCTCTTCCTCTTCCTTCTGCTCTTCGGCTACGGATACATCTGGTCGAAGGGCGCGCTCACCTGGGAGTGACGCCATGTCCGCCTTGAACCAGCCCACCGCGCTTGAGCATGTCCTCATCACCACCAAGGTGGAGAAGGTCATCAACTGGGCCCGCGCCTCGTCGGTGTGGCCCATGACCTTCGGCCTGGCCTGCTGCGCCATCGAGATGATGGCCGCGGGCGCCAGCAAGTTCGACATGGACCGCTTCGGCGCCGGCATCTTCCGCGCCACGCCCCGCCAGTCGGATCTCATGATCGTGGCCGGCACCGTCACCTACAAGATGGCGCCCGTCATCAAGCAGCTCTACGACCAGATGCCCGAGCCCAAGTGGGTCATCGCCATGGGCTCCTGCGCCACCGCCGGCGGCCCTTTCGACAGCTACCACACCATCCAGGGCGTGGATAAGGTCGTGCCCGTGGATGTCTACATCCCCGGCTGCCCGCCCCGCCCCGAGAGCCTGCTCTACGGCTTCCTGAAGCTGCAGGACAAGATCATGACCTCCAGCATGGCCGACCGCTACGCGGAGATCTTCGAGGCGGTGGGCTGACATGGCGATCACCAAGGTCTGGATCGAGGACGGCTGCATCGTCTGCAACGCCTGCGAGGCGGAGTGCGCGGATGTCTTCCATGTGACGGCGGAGACCTGCGTCATCCGCGCCGACGCGCGCCAGGACGGCGCCGAGGACGAGAACCGCGCCTCGAAGAACCCGCTCAAAGTCGAGGTGGGAACAAGCCTGGAAGCCTCCATCAAGGCCGCCGCCGCCGGCTGCCCGGTGAGCGTCATCAAGTTCGAGGCCGTGGCTTCCGCGGCGCCCTCGAAGTCCGACGATGTGGATGTCGCCGTGGACAAGGCCCTGGGCGCGGGCCATGAGACCGTGGACGCCGGTGCCGCCACGGGCCCGGCTCCCGAGGATGGCGCCCTCCCCGCCAAGACCGGCTATGTGTGGGATCTCAAGGCCGCGCCGGACCGCGCCATCGTGATGCCCAAGACCGTGCCGCTGCCTTCCTACAAGACCTTCATGGCCGAGCAGGAAGCCGCTAAGGTGGCCGACGAGGCCAAGTGGCAGAAGCAGCTCGCCGATTTCGAGACCGCCAAGGCCAAGGCCGCCGAAGAAGCCAAGCCCGAGCCCAAGGCGCCCGTCCGCGCCGTGCCCGCGAAGAACGAGACCGACATGGTCTTCCCGTCGCCGACCGAGGCTCAGGCCCCCGAGCTGAGGCGGCTCATGGAAGTCCTCGGCGACAAAGTGGAGGAGGCCTTCGAGCAGGCGGGCGAGATGACCTGCCAGGTGAAGAAGGAAGCCATCCTCGAAGCCCTGCGCCTCTGCAAGAGCGACCCGGCGCTGAAGTTCGAGATGCTGGCGGATGAGACAGGCACGCACTACCCGGCCGCCGCGGACTTCGCGTTCTCCGTGGTCTACCACCTGGCCAGCGTCTCGCGCTCGCGCCGCCTCCGCCTGCGCATCCTCGTGCCGGAGGGCTTCGAGCCCGAGAGCGCCGAGCAGGTCTACCCCACGGCGAACTGGCTGGAGCGAGAGATCTTCGACATGCTCGGCATCCGCTTCGCGAACCACACGAACATGGTCCGCATCCTCTGCCCGGACGGCTGGGAGGGCCACGCCCTGCGCAAGGACTACCCGACGCTGGGCCTGGGGCAGCGGGAGATCTCGTTCCGCGAGGACCGCAGCGGGATGCTCATGAAGCTCGCCATGGAAGCCGCCGGCAACCTCGGCATCAACCTCACCGTCCCCAAGCCTGAGTAGGAGCGCGCGGTGTTCAAGAACGAGGAAATGGAAATCAACCTGGGACCGCAGCACCCGTCCACCCACGGCGTGTTGCGGGTGAAGCTGCGGCTGGACGGCGAGACCGTCAAGCACTGCTATCCCGTCATCGGCTATCTCCACCGCGGCGTGGAGAAGATCTGCGAGGACAAGACCTTCTTCCAGGGCCAGGTGTGGACCGACCGCATGGACTATGTGGCCGCCGTCAGCAACAACCTGGGCTGGGCCGAGGCGGTGGAGAAGCTGTTGGGCATCTCGGTGCCGCGCCGCGCGAAGTATGTGCGCACCCTGCTCACCGAGCTGAACCGCATCAGCTCGCACCTGCTCTGGCTGGGCACCCACGCCATGGACATCGGCGCCATGACGGTGTTCCTCTACGCCTTCCGCGAGCGCGAGGAAATCCTCGACATCTTCGAAGCCTTCTGCGGCGCGCGCCTCACCACCACGGCCTTCCGCATCGGCGGCCTGCGGGACGACATCCCGCCGGGCTTCGAGGCGAAGGTCCGCGCCTTCCTGGACCGCTTCCTCCCATGCATCGACGAATACGAGGAGCTCCTCACCGAGAACCGCATCTGGAAGAAGCGCACCATCGGCGTGGCCCCTATCTCCGCCGAGGACTGCATCGCCATGGGCGTGACGGGGCCCGTGCTCCGCGCCGCGGGCGTCCCCTACGACATCCGCAAAGCCGCCCCCTACGCGGCCTACGACGAGATGCAGTTCGACATCCCCACGCGGATGGAGGCCGACACCTTCGCCCGGTACCAGGTGCGCTTGGAGGAGATGAAGCAGAGCCACCGCATCGCGGTCCAATGCATGGACGGCCTGCCCGAGGGCACGGTCATGGCCAAGCTGCCCAAGATCCTCAAGTCCGAAGTGAACGAGGTCTACCACGCCATCGAGGCCCCCAAGGGCGAGCTGGGCTACTACCTCGTCGGCGAGAAGGGCGGAGTGAACCCCTACCGCTTCCATGTGCGCGGCCCCTCCTTCGTGAACCTCCAGGCCCTGCCGATGATGACCGAGGGCAAGCTCCTGGCCGACGTGATCGCGGCCATCGGCACGCTGGACGTGGTGCTCGGCGAGGTGGATCGATGATCCGCCGAGCCGTTGAGCATTCACCCGAAGTGGACAGGTAAGGACGACGCATGATGACGCTCACCCAAACCATCGTCATGGCGCTGATCCAGATCATCGCCATCCTCGCCTTCATCTTCATGCTGGTGCCCATGCTCACCTTCGCCGAGCGCAAGGTGATCGGCTATGTGCAGGTGCGCCTGGGCGCCACGCGCATCGCCGGCGGCCGCACGGGCCTCACGGGCGCCGTGAACAAGTTCATGTGGTGGATGGGCCACTTTCCCGTGATCAGCTTCTTCCGCGGCCTGCCCACCTTCATGGCGGACGGCATCAAGCTCGTCACGAAGGAGGACATCATGCCGGCCAAGGCCGACAAGTTCGTCTTCTGGCTGGCGCCCATCATCTGCATGGTCCCGGCCTTCGCCGTCTTCGCGGCCGTGGCTTTCTACCCCGGAGTACTGGGCACGCTGCCCGCTTGGGTGCCCATCGTGGGCGGCCTGCCGGTGAACGGTTTTATGACGGACATCAATGTGGGCCTGCTCTACATCCTGGGCCTCGCCAGCGTGGGCGTGTATGGCATCGTGCTGGGCGCCTGGGCTTCCAATTCCAAGTACCCGCTCCTGGGCGGCCTCCGCTCCGCGGCCCAGGTCGTCAGCTACGAGGTGCCGCTGACGCTCTCGCTGCTGGCCCCGGTGATCCTCACGGGCAGCCTGAACTTCCGCCAGATGAGCGTGGATCTCGCCACGAAGATGCCCCCGCTCGCGATTCTCCCGCTCTTCATCGGTTTCTTCGCCTACATCACCTGTGGTTTCGCCGAGACGAACCGCGTGCCCTTCGACCTCGCTGAGGCCGAGAGCGAGTTGGTGAGCGGTTTCCACACCGAGTACACGGGCATGAAGTTCGGCTGGTTCTTCCTCTCCGAGTACACGAACATGATCGTCGTCTCGGCCCTGGCCACGGCCTTCTTCCTGGGCGGCCACTACCTGCTGCCCTTCGGCCTGCAGAGCTTCGTCCCCGCTTCCTGGGGATGGATCGCCCAGCCGCACCTGATCTTCTTCATCGGCAAGATCGGCTTCCTCCTCTTCGTCTTCCTGTGGGTGCGCGCCACGCTGCCTCGTTACCGCTATGACCAGCTCATGAGTGTGGGCTGGAAATACTTCATCCCGCTCACGCTGGTGAACCTTTTCATCGCCGGCGCCGTGCGCTTCATGGCCTGACGGGAGCGAACATGAGCCTGCTCACGACCCTGATCCCCTTCGACATCTTCAAGGGCATGAAGCTCACCGGCCGCTATTTCGGCCGCAACTTCTTCAGCGCGAACCGCAAGAAGGTGAAGGCGAACCTCAAGCACATCACGGTGGAATACCCCGAGGTGCCCATCCACCTGGCGCCCCGCTTCCGCGGCCGGCTCCAGATGCTCCGCGACGAGCAGGGCGAGATCAAGTGCATCTGCTGCCTGGCCTGCGAGCGCATCTGCCCCACCCAGGTCATCACCATCGAGAAGGACCGGAAGGACGGCCGCAAGCTCCCCTTCCCGAAGCGCTACACCTTCGAGATGGAGCGCTGCATCTTCTGCGAGTTCTGCGTGGAGGCCTGCGGCTACGACTCCATCATCCTGAACCACCAGTTCGAGTTGGCGGCTTACAACCGCGAGGATTTCGCCCACGGCACCGAGGGCGAGTTCCAGAACATGTTCAAGACCACGCCTGTCGGGACTTTCTCCGTCGCGGGCGAAGACGACGCCAACGCGCCCCACTACTGAGAAGCGGAAGGACGCCATGGAATCCATCCTCGCCAGCCTCGGCCAGCACCTCTTCGTGATCTTCGGGCTCATGGCCTGCGCCGCGGCCGCGGTGATGATCTTCTCGAAGAGCGCCATCCACAGCGTGCTCGCCTTCCTCACAGCCATGCTCTGCGTGGCGGCCTGCTACCTCTGCCAGCAGGCGGAGTTCCTGGGCGTGGCCCAGCTGCTCGTCTACGCCGGCGGCATCGTCGTGCTCTTCCTCTTCGTGGTCATGCTCGTGGAGCTGAGCAAGTTCAGGGAGAAGGGCCTTTTCCAGGCCCAGGCCAAGGTGGCCCTGCCGCTCGTGGTGGCCTTCGTGGGCGTGTTCAGCTGGTTCTTCCGCCAGGCCCTCTTCGGCGCTCCCTCCAAGGAGGCGCTGACCCTCCCTCCCGAGATCTCTGGCGGCCTGGATGTGGCCGCCAACAACGCCCAGGCCGTGAGCCGGGGCCTCTTCTCGGGGTGGCTGCTGCCCTTCGAGATCCTGTCCGTGATCCTGCTGGTGGCCCTCGTCGGCGCCATCGTGCTGGCCAAGTCGGAGCGTGCGTGATGGCTTCCCCCAACGCGGTCCTCCTCATCTCCTTCCTGCTGTTCTCCATCGGCATCGCCGGGGTGCTCATCCGCCGCAACGCGCTGGTGATCCTCATGTGCATTGAGCTCATGCTCAACGCCGCCAACCTGAACTTCGTCTCCATGGCCCGCCACAGCGGCACCGTGGGCGGCCACGCCATCGCCCTCCTGGTGATGGGCTACGCCGCCGCGGAAGTCGCCGTGGGCCTCGCCCTGGTGGTCGCGATCTACCGCAGGCGCGACACGATCCAGGTGGACGACATGAACCTGCTGAAGGGCTGAGACGACGATGGAATCCGCGATGCACGCCGTTTCGACGCCCACGAGCCTGCTGGGCCTCGTGGTCTTCCTGCCCCTCTTCGGCTTCATCATCAACGGCCTCACGGGCCGGAAGCTGAAGAACAACAAGGTCGTGGACCTCTTCGCCCTCGGCACCGTGGGCGCGTCCTTCCTCATCTCTTGCGTCCTCTTCGTGAAGCTGATCGGCATGGAGGAGGGCGTCCGCAGCCTGCACCAGTCGCTCTGGACCTGGATGACGCCCGGCGCGGCGGTCGTGAATGGCGGCGTCACGCACGCCACCATCGAATGGGCCTACAAGTTCGACCCCCTCAGCGGCGCAATGGCCCTGTTGGTGACGGGCGCGGGATTTCTCATCCACCTCTTCAGCGCCGGCTACATGGGCGAGGAGCGGAACGACGGCCGCTACTACCGCTTCATGGCCTACATGAACCTCTTCGTGTTCAGCATGCTCAACCTGGTGCTGGGCGCGAACATCCTCATGATGTTCCTGGGCTGGGAGGGCGTGGGGCTCTGCTCCTACCTGCTCATCGGCTTCTATTTCGACAAGGATTTCGCCGCCGCCGCCGCCAAGAAGGCCTTCGTGTTCAACCGCGTGGGCGACATGGGCTTCATGGTGGGCTTCTTCCTGCTCTTCATGGTCGCGGGCAGCCTGGACTACGACACGCTGATGGGCTCCTTCCACGGCATCTCGGCGCTGCCCGTCATCACACTCTTCGGCCACACGGCCGCGCCCGCCTTCTGGTTCAACATCATCGGCGTCTGCCTCTTCCTGGGCGCCTGCGGCAAGTCCGCGCAGATTCCCCTCTATGTGTGGCTGCCGGACGCCATGGCCGGCCCGACCCCCGTCAGCGCCCTGATCCACGCGGCGACGATGGTGACCTCCGGCCTCTACATGATCACGCGCTTCAACTTCATCTTCGTCCAGGCTCCTCTGGCGATGGAGACGGTGCTGGTGATCGGCTCGCTCACGGCCATCTTCGCCGCGAGCATGGGCTTGGCCCAGTACGACATCAAGAAGGTGCTGGCCTACTCCACAGTGTCCCAGCTCGGGTACATGTTCATGGGCATGGGCGCGGGCGCCTTCACGGCCGGCATGTTCCATGTGTTCACCCACGCCTTCTTCAAGGCCACGCTCTTCCTCGGTTCTGGCGCCGTCATCGTGGCCTGCCACCACGAGCAGGACATGCGGAACATGGGCGGCTTGCGCAAGCTCATGCCCATCACCTTCGCGTCCATGCTCGCGGCCACGCTGGCCATCGCAGGCATCCCGCCCTTCAGCGGCTTCTTCAGCAAGGACGAGATCCTCTGGCGCGTCTTCGAGCAGTGGTACCAGGGCGGCACTCACGCGGGATCGAGCCTCTACCTGATCTGCTGGATCCTGGGCATGCTGGGCGCTTTCATGACCGCCTTCTACATGATGCGGCTCATGGTGATGACCTTCTTTGGCGAGTACCGCGGGGCGGGGAACGACCCCCACCATCTCGCGGTGGCCTCCGACCCTCACGGGCACGATGACCATCATGAGGACCACGGCCACGAAGACCACCACAACGGCCCCAAAGAAGTGGCCTGGACCATGTGGCTCCCGGTCGCGATCCTGGGCGTCCTCGCCGTCGTGGGCGGCTTCCTGAATCTGCCCCTGAGTCTGGGCGGCGGCGAGCATTTCTCGAAGTGGCTGGAGCCGCTCCTCTACCGTGAGCCCGCGGCTGCGGTACATGCCAGCAATGTCGAGTATGGACTCATGATCTTCTCGGGCCTCGTATGGGCACCCTTCGCCATGTTCCTGGCTTGGCGCTTCTACGGCGCGGACGCGGTCTGGAGCACGCCCAAGGCCTTCGTGACCCGCTTCCCCCGCGTCTTCGCGTGGGTCCACAACAAGTACTTCGTGGATGAGGGCTATCAGGCCGGGATCATCGATCCCGTCGTGAAGGGCTCCGTGGGCCTCTGGAAGTTCGACGCGGGCGTCATCGACGGTCTCGTGAACCTCACGGCCTGGCTGTTGCGCCAGGGCTCCGGCGGCTTCAAGCGCCTCCAGAGCGGCCGCGTGCAGAACTACGCCTTCCTGATGTTCCTCGGCTTCCTGGCCATCGCCCTCTGGAAGTACCTGGCCTAGGCCAGCGCTGGAATCGGAGTCACCTTGATGAGCGCCTTCGCCAATTCCTCGACGCTGCTGCTGGCGACCTTCCTCCCCCTCATCGGGGCGCTGGTCCTGCTGCTCGTCCCCCAAGAGAACACAAAGGCCTTCAAGCAGGGCGCGCTCCTCGCGATGACGCTCAGCTTCATCGTGAGCCTGGCGTTCTGGTTCGGCTACGACCGCTCCAGCGACGCCGTGCAGTGGACCCTCTCCAAGGACTGGATGCCTTCCCTGGGCATCAAGTTCAGCGTGGGCATGGACGGCATCAGCCTCCTGCTCTGGTTGCTGACGACCTTCCTCGGCCCCATCGCCACCCTCTGCTCCTTCGAGGCCATCGAGGAGCGCGAGAAGGAGTACTACATCTGGCTGCTGGTGCTCCAGACCTCCATGCTCGGCGTCTTCATCGCCCAGGACATGTTCCTGTTCTACATCTTCTGGGAAGTGATGCTGGTGCCCATGTACTTCCTCATCGGCATCTGGGGCGGCCCGCAGAAGCTCTACGCGGCCATCAAGCTCTTCCTCTACACGCTGGCCGGCTCGCTGCTGATGCTGGTGGCGATCCTCGCCATCTACTTCCTGCAGCACAAGAGCACCGGCCACTACGACTTCAGCATCGCGGGCTTCCAGGCCATGGCGCCCGTCATCGCGGCCCAGGGCAAGACCTTCGGCCTCCTGCTGGCCTCAGCCTTCTTCCTGGCCTTCGCCATCAAGGTGCCGATGTTCCCCTTCCACACCTGGCTGCCGGACGCGCATGTGCAGGCGCCCACGGCCGGCTCGGTGATCCTGGCGGGCGTGCTCCTGAAGATGGGCACCTACGGCTTCGTGCGGTTCCTCCTGCCCATCTTCCCGGACGCGACGAAGACGCTCATGCCCTGGATGCTGGCGCTGGCCATCATCGGCATCATCTATGGCGCGCTGGTGGCCATGGTGCAGGCGGACATGAAGAAGCTCGTGGCCTACTCGTCGGTCAGCCACCTCGGCATGTGCATGCTGGGGCTCTTCGCGCTCAACCCTTACGGCATCAAAGGCGCGCTCTTCCAGATGATCAACCACGGCATCTCGACGCCGGGGCTGTTCCTCGCGGTGGCCGTGGTCTATGACCGCCGCCACACGCGCATGATCGCGGACTACGGCGGCCTCATGAAGACCATGCCCGTCTACGCCACGGTCTTCATCATCATGACGCTCAGCTCCATCGGCCTGCCCGGCCTGAACGGGTTCATCGGCGAGCTGTTCAGTCTCTGGGGTGCCTTCCAGGCCTTCCCCTGGCTCGGCGCGGTGGCCACGGTCGCCATCGTGCTGGGCGCCACCTACATGCTCTGGATGGTCCAGCGCGTGCTCTTCGGGGAGATCTCCGAGGCCAACACGAAGATGCCGGACATGAGCCGCCGCGAGCTGGCGACTTTCATCCCGCTCATCGCCGCCGCCGTGTGGATCGGCCTCTACCCGCAGCCGTTCTTCCGCGTGATGGAAGCCCCCGTGGCCAAGCTCATGGTCCAGGTGAACCCCGCCTACGGCCAAGGCCCCGCGCTGGAGCAGGCCCGCACCACTCCTGAAGCCGCGCCAGAAACCGCTCCCGAAGGAGGCCGCCGATGACCACCTTCTCCCAAGGCCTCTGGGATTCCCTGATGCAGGGCTCGCCCCTCATATACCCGCAGATCCTCCTCATCATCATCGCCACGCTCATGCTCTGGCCCGGCGACCTCTTCTTCGCCAAGGGCGAGAAGCACAAGTGGGCGCCGGTCGCCTTCCTGACGCTCGCCCTCAGCGGCGCCCTCATCTACCTGGGCAAGCCGGGCGAGGGCTTCAGCGGCATGTACCGCGTGGACGGCCTGGCCCGCGGCTTCCAGGTCATCGTCATCCTGTCCGCCCTCGCGGCGGTCGCGCTCTCCCAGCGGACCTTGAACGCCCTGCGAGAGCAGACGGTGGAGTACTACGCGCTCATCCTCTTCGCCACGGCGGGCATGCTCTTCCTCTGCGGCGCCACGGACATCGTCAGCGTCTACTTCGCGCTGGAGCTGATGGCGCTCTGCTTCTACATCCTGGTGGGCTACTTCCGCACGCAGAACCGCGGCGTGGAAGCGGGCCTGAAGTACTACCTGCTGGGCGCCTTCAGCAGCGCCATCTTCATCTACGGCGTGAGCCTCCTCTTCATGGCCACCGGCGGACTCGTGACGAACCTGGCCGAGCTTGGCCAGAAGCTGCCCCTGGTCATCCAGTCCAACAGCCTGCTGGTCTTCGGCGGCGTCCTATTCATCCTCGTGGGCATGTGTTTCAAGGTCGCCGCGGCGCCCTTCCACCAGTGGAGCCCCGATGTGTACGACGGCGCCCCCACCCCCATCACGGCCTTCATGGCCACGGCCCCCAAGGCCGCGGCGCTGGCGGCCTTCCTCCGCATCTTCGGGACGGCCTTCCACGGCCTCATGGACCAGTGGAGCCTGCCTCTGCAGTTCGTGGCCGCCGCCAGCATGATCCTGGGCAATGTGGCCGCCATCCGGCAGCAGAGCATGAAGCGCATGCTGGCCTACTCCAGCATTGCCCATGTGGGCTACATGCTCATGGGCGTCCTGGCCGCGGACACGGTGCTGGGCACCCAGGCCGTGTGGCTCTATGCCCTCGTCTACCTGTTCATGAACACCGGCGCCTTCGCCATCGTCATCCACATCCAGAAGGGGGGGCAGGGCGAGCGCATCGACGACTTCCGCGGTCTCGGCCACAAGCGCCCCGGCCTCGCCTTCGCCATGCTCGTCTTCATGTTCAGCATGGCGGGCATCCCTCCCCTGGCGGGCTTCTTTACCAAGTTCTACCTCTTCAACATCGCCGTGCAGAACGGCCTCACCGGGCTGGTGGTCATCGCGGTGCTGACCTCGGCCGTGAGCGCCTTCTACTACCTCTGGGTCATCCGACAGATGTACTTCCACGAGGGCGGCGCGGAGGTCGAGGCTCCGGGCACAGCCACCACGATGATCGTCACCATGGCCTGCGCCGTCACGCTGCTGGCCACCTTCTTCGGGCTCGACTTGCTGAAGTGGGCCGGCAGCATCGGCTGGCTCTGATCCATCCGATCTAAACTGGAAGGCGCGGGCTCCGGTCCGCGCCTTCGCCTTGAAGGGCCTCCATGTTCCTGAACCGCATGAAGAAGGGCGCCGCGAAGGATGCCGACCCCCGCGAGCGCAGCCTGTGGGCGGACCTGATGTCGATCGGGATGGTGTTTCCCATCGCCATTTTCCTCGGGCTGCTCGGGGGGCGCTGGATCGGGGGCAAACTGGGCCACCAGGATTTCGGCCAGTGGCTGGGTCTGGGCCTGGGCATCGGGGCGGCCTTCTGGGAGCTCTACAAGACCACGGTGAAGCTCGGCAGATTCGATGCTGAGGAGCTCCGGTCCGCCAAGGAGGACGAGGACGCGAAGCGCAAGGCTCCGCTCGGCGGTGGGAGCGAAGGCGATGATGATCGGCCCTGAGGCCCAGCTCCGCCGGATCCGGTGGCTCATGCTCCCGGTCGGGGGGGCCGGCATCACGGCCTGGGCGGTTTTCCGCTCCCTGCCTGCCGCCTGCGCTTTCGGGCTTGGAGCTCTGGCCAGCTGGGCGCTGTGGTTGCTCCATGTGCTGCTGGTGAAGCGGATGCTCACGCCGGGCAACCCTGGCCGGGCCGGGTATGTCCTGCTCAGCACCGGAAAGCTGGCGTTGATCGGACTCGCACTCGCTGGAATAATGGAGCGTTATCCCGAGGAGGGGATCCCGTTCGCCACGGGCCTCCTGCTCTCCGTCGGTGCGATCCTGCTGGAGGCCGTGATCCTCGCCTTTCACAAGGCCGAGCCCGCGCCACCCGGTCCGCCCGAAGACTCCGCTGAAGATTCCGACCGCCCCTAGAGGACCAGCCCATGGAACATCATGTCTCGCTCCTGGCCCACTGGCTGACGGTCGTGCTGGGGCTGCAACAGCATCCCTGGCCCGGATTCGCCGAGGGCCTGCCGCTCTCCTGGCTGGAGCGCTACGACCACCTCTTCTGCGCGACGCTGGCGGCCCTGGCGACCCTCGCCGTCTGCTTCGCCGTGAAACGGAAGCTGGCCCGCATCCCCTCCCCTATGCAGGCGGGGCTCGAGTCCGTGCTGAAGGGCCTCCAGGGCCTGCTGGACGACAGCATCGCCCACCACAGCGAGAAGTACCTGCCCCTGGTCGGCACGCTCACGCTCTTCGTCTTCTTCTGCAACCTGTTCGGCATGGTGCCGGGTCTCAACTCCCCCACCTCGAACTGGAATGTGACGCTGGGCTGCGCGCTGCTCGTCTTCCTCTACTACAACTTCGAAGGCCTCAAGAAGGTGGGCCCTCTCAAGTACCTGGCCCATTTCGCCGGTCCGGTGTGGTGGCTGGCCTGGCTGATCTTCCCGTTGGAAGTCATCGGGCTCTTCGCCCGCATCCTCAGCCACAGCGTCCGGCTCTTCGCCAACATGAGCGGCGAGCATGTGGTTTCCGGCCTCATGTTCACGGCGCTGCCGCTGATCCTGCCGGTGCCCGGCATGGTGCTCGGCCTTTTCTCCGTGCTCATCCAGACCTTCGTGTTCGTCCTGCTGACAGTGATCTACATCTCGCTCGCCGTCGCCGAGGAACACTGAGATTCCCGCTCTTCCTTTACCAACCTTGCGCCGCTGGCGCTTCCTCCCTGAGGTTCCCATGAAGAAGTTCCTGAAAACCGCGGCCCTCTTCACCGCTTCCATCGCCGCTTTCGCCCAGGAGCCTGCCGCCGCTGCCGCCGCCAAGGGTTTCGACGGCCACTACCTCGCCCACATCGCCCTCGGCCTCGCGGCCCTTGGCGGCGGAATCGGCATGGGTAAGGCCATCGCTTCTGCCAGCGAAGGCATCGCCCGCAATCCCCAGGCCTCTGGCAACATCCGCACCACGATGATCCTGGGTCTCGCCTTCATCGAGTCCCTCGTCCTCTATGTGCTGGTGCTGGCTTTCGCCAAGGCCTAAGCGCCAACGGTATTGACGAGCCGACGGGGCCCCTCAGGGGCCCCGTTTTTTTCATGCCGGGCTATGATGGGGGTCCTCATGGTCACAGCGCCTGCGTTCCCCCTCCCGCCCGAAGTCACCCAGGTCGTCCTGGGTGGCGGCTCCAGCATCGATCTGGTGGGCCTCCGTTGCGGGTCCATGGGGGAGGCGAAGGACTTCGCGCTGGCCTACGGCTACGATCTCGCGGTTCCCGTCCAGGCCCAGCAGGTGCGGCGGGTCCAGAGCGAGGCCGTGGCTTTCCTCGAGACCGTGATCCTGGAACCCGGGGACCCGCGCCCGCCCCAGGAGGTGCGCGAATGCGGCGATCCGCTCCAGCTCCTCGTCTGGGCCTCGGCGCGGCCCCGCGACGCGCGCGCGGCCTGGTCCTGCGCGGTGCTGCGGGTGATGCACACGCTCTTCTACCTGGACCATGATGTGAACCTGCGCTTCCTGCCGGAGATCCAGCGCCAGGTCTTCGCGCCTTACGACCGCCATCTCGTGCTGGAGGGCGGCGCCTGGAAGCTGCGGGGGGCCTACGAGGTGCCCCTGGCCGGCGTGGAGAAGAAGGAGCAGAAGGACCGCGTCTCCATGCTCCTCAAACTGCTCCACAAGCCGGAGAACGTGGCCGAGACCATCTACGACCACATCGGCATCCGCTTCGTGGCCCGGGACCGTCTGGGCGTGCTCCAGGTGATCCGCTTCCTCCTGGACCACCACGCGCTCATGCCCACGCACATCAAGCCCTCCCGCTCCCGCAACCGGATGATCGACATGGATGCGTTGCAGACCTGGATGGCCGGGCTCCTGCCGGCCTTCGAGCTGTCCTCCCTGGACGCGGTCGAGCGGGCGGCCCTCAACACCCGGCTGGCCCTGCGGGACGAGGGTTCCTGGGAAAACCCTTTCACGGCCGAGGACTACGCTGCCGTCCAGTTCACGGCCCGGACCCTCATCCGGCTCCCCAGCCCCGCCACTGGGGCTCTGGAAACCGTCCAGGCCCGGCTCAAGGCCCTGGGCCATCCAGAACTCATGTCCGGATTGGGACTTGCCGACTTGCTCCAACAGCAGGAACAATTGACCTTCTTCTTCGCCCATGAGGTGCAGGTGATGGAGGAATCCGGCTTCCGGAACTCCCAGTCAGGCCCCGCCAGCCACGCCGAATACAAGCTTCGGCAGCGTGAAGCTGCTCGACGCCGGGTTCTTCAAGGTATCCTCTAGCCAAAACGCTCGTCCGGGAGACCCCCATGCTCAACATCCAGACCCGCCAGGAAGGCAGCGCCTCGGTGGTGACGATCCAGGGCAAGGTCAACTTCGAAGTGACAGCCCAGCTCCGGGATGTCATCCGCGAGACCGTCGCCACCCAGCAGCCCAAGCTTCTCGTCATCAACCTGGATGGCGTGAGTTTCATCGACTCGTCCGGTCTCGGTCTCCTGGTCGCCGCGCGCAACAGCGTGGACAAGAGCGGCGGCAAGCTGCACCTCTCCTGCCTCCCCCCGGCGGTGAAGAAGACCTTCGACCAGACGAACCTCACCAACTATTTCTCCATCTTCGCCACGGAACAGGACGCCCTCCGGGGCGCTTGAGCGGCGGCCGCTGAAGGCCGGGGGACCGCATGGCCAAAGGCGTCGTGCTCGTGGTGGATGACGAGGCCCCCATCCGGGACATCCTCGGCTTCTACCTGAAACGCGCGGGCTACCATGTGCTCATGGCGGACAACGGCCGCCATGCGCTGGAGGAGATGGCGAAGCTGCACCCCGACCTCATCGTCTCGGACCTGAAGATGCCGGAGATGGGCGGCGACGAGCTCTGCAAGCGGGTGAAGGCCGACCCGGCGCTCCGCGACGCCTACTTCATCATCGTCAGCGCGCTGGACGGCACGGCCTCCAAGATCGGCGGCCTGAACCTGGGCGCCGACGACATGATCAGCAAGCCCTTCCATGCCCAGGAGGTGCTCGCGAAGATCGACAGCGCCTTCCGCCTCATCGCCATGCAGAAGGAGATCCGGTTCAAGAACCGCGAGCTGACGGCCTTCCAGGAACGCATGGAAGGCGAGCTGTCCCTGGCCGCGGCGCTCCAGATGGGCCTGCTGCCCCAGCTCCCTGGCAGCGCGCCGGGCGTGCGCTGGAGCCACCGCTACCTGCCCGCGGAAGGCATCGGCGGCGACATCTACGCCCTCACGCCCACGCCGGACGGCGGCACGGCCATCATGATCGCGGATGTGAGCGGGCACGGCGTGACGGCGGCTCTCATCAGCGCCATGGTGAAGACGAGCTTCGAAAGCCAGGTGCGCGGCGGTGGCGCCCCCCTGGCCTGGGTGGAAGGCATGAACCGCGATCTCACGCGCACCATCCTGGCCGAGCAGTTCGCGACAGCCTGGGTGGCCCATCTGGAGCCCGGCACCGGCCGCTTGCGCTATGTGGTGGCGGGCCACACGAGCCCCTTCCGCATCCATTCGGGCGCGGAGGGCGGCCTGCGACGCCCGGAGTTCCTCCAGGGCAAGGGCTTCATGCTGGGCCTGGACGAGAGCCTGCCCTTCACGGAGCAGGAGACGGAACTGCCCAGCGGCGACCGGCTCGTGCTGTACACGGACGGGCTCGTGGAGGCGGAGCGCGAGGACCACGGCATGCTGGGCGAGGAGGGCCTCCTCCGCATCTGCGCCGAGCTCCCGGCCAACGCCGACCAGGCCGCGGGGCACATCGTCTCCCGCGTGAAGGCTTTCAACGGCGCCTCGCCCTTCCGCGACGATGTGACGCTCGTGGTGCTGGACCGCGTCAGCTAGTAGCGGTTCTCTTCAGCAGCCTCGGCCCCAGCTCCGCCACCAGCGTGGCCGCGACGATGAGCCCCGCGCCGGCGATCTGCCAGGGGCCCAGGCGCTCGCGGATGCCCGGGATGAAGCCTGACACCGCCAGCAACGCCGCGAAGACGGGTTCCAGGCTGAAGAGGATGGCGGCTTCGGTCGCCGTCACCTTCGCCTGCATGGTGCTCTGCACCCACAACGCCAGCGTCGTGGCCATGAGGCCGAGGTAGGCCAGCGAGATCCAGATGCCCGGCGAGCGCAGCGAGGGCTCCGCGCCGCGGAAGCCCCCCGCGCTGAAGGCCGCCATCGCCGTCATCACCACGGCCGTGAACGCCACCTGCACGTAGGCCAGCACCCAGCCGCTGGAGCGGCGGCTGAAGCGGCTGGTCATCACGATGTGGACGCCCACGAGGATGGCGTTCAGCAGCGTCTCCGTGTCGCCGCGGTTCCAGCCTGCCAAGCCCACGCCCGGCTGGTAGACGAGGAAGCTGAGCCCCGCGAGCGCGATGAGGGCCCCCACAGCGTGCGAGCCCTTGAGCCGGTCCCCCGCGAAGGCCGCGGCCATGGGCGTGAAGATGACATAGAGGCCCGTGATGAAGCCGGACTTGGTGGTGGTCGTGAAGCGGAGACCGTCCGTCTGCAGCCAGAACAGCGTGGAGAGCAGCAACCCCAGCCAGAGCCCGTCCTTCACCTCGCGGGCCTGGGGTTTGATGCGCAGCGCGAGGAGGAACACCGCCAAGCCGAGGGTGCCGATGAGGAAGCGGTAGGCCAGCAGCGCCTCCACGCCCATGCCGGCGTTGAGCGCGAACTTCACGGCCCCGAAGGTGCCGCCCCAGATGAACGCCGTCCCGCCCAGGGACGCGACGGCGACGGCGTGGGACGCTTTGCGCATCCCCGGAGTGTAGCTGCCGGTCGTCTACTTCAGGACGGCGTAGACGGGGATCTCGATGGTGGGGCGCTGAGGATCGTCCGTGAGGATCGTGGCCTTCTCGCTGTAGCGGCCGGGACGCGCCTTGGCGGAGAACACGATGGCGAGCTTCTGTTTCGCGGCCGCGGGCCCGCCCACGCCTTCCACCGCCAGGATGGGGTTCGTGGAGCTCGCGTTCGTCACGCGGAAGGCCTTGCCCTGGGCCTGGCTGAGCGTGAGCTCCATGCGCAGCTCCTGCCCGGCCTTGGCCTCGCTCCAGGCGATGGCGGAGGGCTCCGCGGTGATGGAGGGCTTCACCTGCCATTGCACATTCACGCGGAACACGGGCAGCTGAGGATTCGCCGTGCGCACCGTCACGACCTCGATTCCCATGTCCTGGCCCTTGGGGATCTCCGCGCCCGCCAGCCTCAGGTCCAGCACGGCGTCCTTGCCGTCCGCGCGGGTGGCGAGATGCAGGTAGGGCGCGCCGGGAACCTCGGCGCCGGTGAGCTTCACGGGGTTCCCGTCATGGGAGATGAAGCGGATGCTGTCGCTGGCCGCGCCCGCGCGATCCACATTGTCGAAGAAGACATTGTCCTTGCTGGGCTGGATGGGCTGGACCACCTCGGCGTCGAAAGTGAGCGTCGTCTCGGGAGCGGCCGGGTCGTTGGAGACGACCACGATGGATTTGCGCACGATGCCGCGCTGTCCCTTGGGGTCGAAGGTGGCTTCGATGTCCGTGCTCTCCCCGGGTTTCACGGACCACTGGCCCGTCACCGTGGAAGTGCAGCCGCAGGCGGGCCGCACATTGGTGATGCTGAGGATGGCGTTGCCCGCGTTCGTCACCTTGTAGAGGTGGCTCACCTTCTTGTCGGGGCTGATGCGGCCGAAGTCGAAGTGCGTGGCGTCGAAGGCGATCTTCGGCGCTTGCGCGAGCGCGAGGACGGGGAGCAGGAAGGGCAGGGCGCGACGAATCATGGATGCGTTCCTCTATCGTTTCGTGAGCCTATTGTCGCAGGAGTTCCAGGAAGGCGGACCAGACCTCTTCCGGTGCGAGCCCATCCAAGCAGGGATGCCCCTCCACGGCGCAGATGGGCTTGAAGCACGGCGCGCAGGGGACGCCTTCGCGGCGGAGGATGCGGACCTTGGGCCCCCAGGGCGCGGAGCCGCCGGGGTCGGTGGCGCCGTAGAGCGCCAGCACCGGCGTTCCGCAGGCGGCGGCGAGGTGGCTGAGCCCCGAATCGTTGCCGATGGCGCCGGAAGCGCCCCGCAGCCAGGCCGCGGCCTCCTTCAAGGAGGTTTTGCCCGCGAGATCCATGGCTTCCTCCCCCGCGACTTCGGCGCAGAGCTTGGCCTCATCCGGCGATCCCAGCATCACCACCGCGAACCCTTCTCCCCGCGCGCGGAGCACGAGTTGGCGGAAATGCGCGGATGGCCAGCTCTTTGAAGTCCAGGTGCTGCCGGGCATGAGGCAGAGGTAGCGCTCCCGCGGCGCGTTGATGGCGATGCCCGGATCGTAGTCCGCGAAGGGCATGGGCCCCGCGTCCGGGAAGGCCTTTTTCAACACGGCGCCGTAGCGGAGAAGGAAGGGGCCTTCCGCCTTCCAGAACGGGCCGCTCACGGTGTTGAAGAGCCCCGCGAGGCTCTCGTCCACGCCGATGCGCTCCGGGACCCGGGCCAGGAAAGAGGCCAGCGCGGGGCGCAGGCTCTTGGGGAAGTGGACGCTGCGCGCGGCGTGGTGACCGCGGAGTGTGCGCGCCATGGCGAGGACGCCAGGCTTGCCTTCGTCGAAGAGGACGCCATCACAAAGATCCGTGTTCTCCACCAGCGACACGGCGGCTCTGGGCCCCCACACCACTAGCGGCCCCGTGCCCGCGACGCGCAGCAGCCGCAACACGGGCATCTGCATGGCCGCGTCGCCCACGAAGCGGGGGAATCGCACCCAGGTTGCGCCTTGGGGCAGGGCGCTCATCGCAGCGCCTCCAGAGCGTGAAGGGCTTCCGCGGGATCGAGGCGGTCCATGCCGCCGCCCGCGTCCGCCCCGGCGCCGGGATATTGGAGGGCCGCCACCTTCGCGCCCAGGGGCTTCCAGCGGTCGGGGCCATGGGCGGCGCGGCGGCCCATGAGGCAGACCGTGGGCACGCCGAGCGCCGCGGCGAGATGGGCTGGGCCCGTGCTGGGGGAGATGACCGCATCGCAGACGGCAAGGCGGGCCATGAGACGGCGCAGATCACCGGGAGGAATTTCGGAAGCTTCCGGCGGCGCGAGCGTGACGGGATGCCAGCCTGCTTGCTCGAAGATCGCGCGGGCTTTGGCCCACCACACTTCCGAAGGCGCCGCCCCCGCGCCGCTGCCGTGAAGGGCAAGGCCCAGCCGGGGCCTTGCCCTGGAGGCGAGATCAGCTTCGCCCGCCGCGCGTTCCTCCGCGGAGAGGACCAACCGTGGCGCTTCCGGTTCGCCACCCGCCCATCCAAAGGGCGCGAGGAAATCCAGCGCGTGTTGCGCCTCGTGGCGGCCCGTGCCCGTGCGGCCTTTCCAGAGACGATGCGTAGACGAAAGGATCTGGCCGATGCCGCGCGCGCGGCCCACGCGGAGCTTCACGCCTGCGGCTTTAGCGGCAGGCAGGATCTCCTTGTCGCGGTGGCCCAGGTTCAGCACCGCGTCGGGCTGGAGTCTCTTGAAGAGCCGCGCCAAGTCCTGGCCCGGCTCGCGCAGATGCACGCCCGTGATGCCAGGGATCCGCTCCAGGATGGGCGCGGTCGCGGGCCGCACGAGCCAGTGGATCTCCGCGGCAGGCTCCCGCTCCAGGATCCGCGCCATGACCGGCAGGGAGACGAGGAGGTCGCCCAAGGCATCGGTCCGGCTCAGGAGGAAGCGCATCCGGCCATGGTCCGGCCCGCGCCCCGCCGCGTCAAATCCGCGATCCGCTCCAGGCCCGCTCCGCGATCCGGCAGGGCATACTGGTGCCTGCCGACTCCACGATGCCCACCGCCACCCACCACATCCTGCTGCTCGAGGACGAACAGGGCCTCCGCGAAGTGCTGGGTCTCACGCTGGCGCAGGAGGGCTTCCGCTGCACGGCGGCGGCGGGGTTGAAGGAGGCTCAAGCCGCCCTGGCGGCGGGCGGCTACGATGGCGTCCTCAGCGATCTGCGCCTGAAGGACGGCTCGGGCATCGAACTGCTCACCTGGATGAAGGAGCGCGGTCTCGCCCTGCCCGTGGTGATCATGACGGCCTACGCCACCACGGAGACGACGGTGCAGGCGCTGAATCTGGGCGCCGTGGACTTCATCACCAAGCCGTTCCGGAACGAGGATCTCATCGGCACGCTCAAGGGCCTGTTGGCGGAGACGGCGGAGCCCGTGCCTGGCGACGCGCTGGATGTGGTGGGCGAGCTCGTGGGTGTGGGCCAGACCATGCGCAAGATACAGGCGCTGGTGGGCAAGGTGGCCCGCGCCGACAGCACAGTGCTGCTCACGGGCGAGAGCGGCACTGGCAAGGAGGTGGTGGCGCGACTCATCCACCGCTACTCGGACCGCGGGAACGGGCCCTTCGTGGCTGTGAACTGCGGCGCGCTGCCGGAGAACCTGCTGGAGAGCGAGCTGTTCGGCTTCGAGAAGGGCGCCTTCACGGGCGCCACGGCCACCAAGCGCGGGCTGTTTGAAGAAGCTGAGGGCGGCATTCTCTTCCTCGACGAGATCGGCGAGATGCCCTTGCCGCTGCAAGTGAAATTGCTCCGGGCCCTCCAAGAGCGGAAGGTGCGGCGTCTGGGTTCGGCGGAGGAGCGGCCGGTGGACGCCCGCGTCATCACCGCCACCAACAAGTTCCTGCGGGAGCGGGCGGAGCAGGGCGCCTTCCGCGAGGACCTCTTCTACCGCCTCAACATCCTCCACATCGACCTGCCGCCGCTGCGGGAGCGGTCCGAGGATCTGGGAGTCCTGGCGGAGCACTTCATCCGCCGCGCCTGCGAGCGTCTGGGCAAGGCGCCCATGCCCCTGCACCCTGGCGCGCTGGAGACGCTCCGCGCCTACCGCTGGCCGGGCAATGTGCGCGAGCTGGAGAACCTCATGGAGCGCTGCGTGGCGCTCAATCCCGGCGGGCCTGTGACCCGCGACCTCTTTCCGGACGAGGTGTTGTCCGGCGGACCCCAACCCGCGCTGCTCACGCTCACCCTGCCTCCGGATGGCGTGGATCTGGAGGCTTGGATGCAGGCCCTCAAGGGCCACTTCCTCCGCCGGGCGCTGGAGGAGGCCGGTGGCGTGAAGACCAAGGCCTGCCGCCGCCTGGGCATGAGTTTCCGCGCTTACCGCTACTGGCTCCAGGAACTGGGCGGCGTGGAGGCCCAGCCCGCCGCCTTCCCACGGCCCGAGGCCTATCCGCCCTCGCCCGACACGGATGGAACAGAGGGCCCGGGAGACGCCTAGCTCCTTGTGGATCGTTGATTTCCCAGCGGTTTCTGGCACACTGGAGCGCTTGGGCAGCCTGTCGCTGGCGGCTGCCGTTCCACCTTGGAAGGTTCTGCTATGCACCGCCAAAAGGGCTTCAGCCTGCTCGAACTGCTCGTCGCCATGATGATCCTGGCGGTGCTGGGCACGCTCGGCTTCCAGCAGATCCGCAAGCACACAGCCCAGGCCCGCTACCTCAAGGCCAAGGACGACATGCAGGTGGTGGCGGACGGCCTCGCCCAGTACTACCTCAAGCACGGCCGCTACCCCGACTTCTCCAACTTCGCGGCCATGGTGGATGGCAGTTCGCCGCTGGTGAAGGAAAGCCTCATCAAGACCAACATGTCCGTGAGCGACCCCTTCAGCCAGCCCTACCAGGGCCAATCCAACCCCCACACTTACACGCTGACCTGCCAGGGCGATCCGAACGACGCTGAGGACCATGGTCCCTTCTCCATGACCCCTGACCAGGGCCTCAGCCTGGGCAGCGGCCAGGCCGCGCCTGCATCTGGCGCGGCCGCCGGGGACAAGGCTCCCGCTGCGACGCCCGCGCCCAAGGGCAAGTAAGGGCATACCGTGATCGACCGCCACAAGCTGCCCACCGAGGGCATCCGCCTCAAAGGCGCCCTGAGCGATCTGGCGCTGGAGGGCGAGGACCGCTTGCTGGACGCGGCCTTTGAAGTCTTCCTCCTGCCTTCGGGGAAGGATCTCTTCATCGATGTGCAGGGCAAGGGCACTTGGCAGGGAGCCTGCTCCCGCTGTCTCGCGCCCCTGGACCGGCCCATGGCCGTGACCGCCCAATACCTCGGCAGCCCCGATCCCGACCTGGCCCGCCGCGGCGAGCACACGCTGGGCAGCCAGGATCTCGATGTCGTCTTCCTTCCGGAGGATGAACTGGACGAGGCCGACCTCGCCCGGGAGCAGTTCGAACTCCAGGCCCCCCGGCATCCGCTCTGCCAGGAGGACTGCAAGGGGCTCTGCCCTTTCTGCGGCAAGAACTGGAACAAGGGGCCCTGCGCTTGCCCCGCCGAGGCCGCGAAGCCCGAAAGCGCCCTGGCCCGCGCCCTCAAGAGCGTCCGGCTGGACCTCGAATCCTGAACGCTTGTAAACTTTCCAACCGGAGCCTGCCATGCCGAATCCCAAGCGCCGCCATTCCAAGGCCCGTCGTGACCGCCGTCGCGCCCACGATGCCCTCGATGTCATGAGCTCGACGAACTGCGCCAACTGCGGCGTGGCCAAGCTCCCGCACCGCGTATGCCCCGCTTGCGGCCACTACCGCGGCAAGCAGGCCGTCCGGGTCGCCGCGAACTAAGGCGTCGCCTTGGGCACCTGCCGCATTGCGTTGGACGCGATGGGGGGCGACCACGCCCCCCAGGCGACCCTCGATGGCGCGCGCCAGGCCCTGGAAAGCTGGCCGGACCTGAAGCTCCTGCTGGTGGGCGACGAGGCCCGCCTGCGCGGAGCGCTGTCCGCACACGGGCTTTCCGGCGCTCTGGAGAGCCGCTTCGAGCTGGTCCATGCCGGCTCCGTCGTGGATTTCCACGACGAGCCCATGGCCATCCTGAAGGAGAAGAAGGACAGCTCCATCCGCGTGGCGGCCCAAGCGGTGCGCGAAGGCCGCGCGGACGGCATGGTGAGCATGGGCCACACGGGCGCCGCCATGGTGGCGAGCACCCTCGTCATCGGCAAGCTGGAGGGCGTGGAGCGCCCCGGCCTCGCCAGCCTCATGCCCAATCTCTCGAGCCGCCCCACGGTGTTCATCGAGGTGGGCGCCAACATCGATTCACGCGCCGACCACATCGCCTGCTTCGCCCTCATGGGCGCGGTGTTCGCCGAGCAGGTGCTGGGCGTGCCCTCTCCCAAAGTGGGCCTGATGAGCGTGGGTGAAGAGGATTCCAAGGGCACGGCCGTCACGCTGGAAGCGGCCGAGCGCCTGCGCGGCATGGACCTCAACTTCATCGGCAACGCCGAGGGCCGCGATGTGTGGAACGGCCGCTTCGATGTCATCGCTTGCGACGGCTTCGTCGGCAACATCGTCCTCAAGAGCGCCGAAGGCATGGCGAAGATGGTGGGCGCGGGGTTGAAGGGCGCGTTGATGTCCAGCCTGCGCGCCAAGCTCGGCGGCTGGCTCGTGAAGCCCGCTTTGCAGGGCTTCTTCAAGCAGCTGGACTATCGCGAATACGGCGGCCTGCCGCTGCTGGGCATCAAAGGCGTTTCCGTCATCGGGCACGGCAGCAGCGATGGCCGCGCCGTGAAGAACGGCATCGGCGCCGCCATCCGCGCCGTGGACGGCCGCCTCCACGAGCGCATTCAGGCCCGCATCGCCCAGCTGGCGCCGAAAGCCTGATCCAGAGGAGCCGCCCATGAGCAAAACCGCGTGGCTTTTTCCCGGGCAGGGCTCCCAGTCCGTGGGCATGGGTGTGGCGCTGGCGGCGGCCGAGCCTGCCGCGCAGGCGGTGATGCAGGATGCCGATCACGCGCTGGGCTTCGCGCTCTCCGGGTTGATGGCGGAGGGGCCCGAGGACCAGCTCAAGCTCACGGAGCGCACGCAGCCCGCGATCCTCACGCACTCCACCATGGTGGTGCGTGCCTACGCCCACAAGCTGCCCAAGCCAGACTTCGCGGCGGGCCATTCGCTCGGTGAATACTCCGCCCTCGTGGCCATCGGCGCCCTCTCCTTCACGGACGCGGTGCGGACGGTGCGCGAGCGGGGCCGGGCCATGCAAGAGGCCGTGCCCGTGGGCGTGGGCGCCATGGCGGCCATCCTCGGCATGAGCGCGGCCGATGTGGAGGCGAGTTGCGCGGAAGCCCAGGCGGCAACGGGCAAGATCGTCGTCCCCGCCAATTTCAACGGTCCCGGCCAGATCGTCATCGCGGGCCATGCCGAGGCCGTGGACGCCGCCATGGAAGCTGCGAAGGCGAAGGGCGGGCGCAAGATGATGAAGCTGCCCGTGAGCGCGCCCTTCCATTCGCCGCTCATGACGCCCGCCCAAGCCTGCATGCTGCCCGTGCTGGGCGCCCTGGTCTTCAAGGCGCCGCTCTGCCCCCTCGTGAACAATGTGGACGCCGTGGCCGTCCGCGATCCCGAAGCCCTGCGCGAGGGTCTCGTGCGCCAGATCCCTGGCGCCGTGTGCTGGGAGGCGACCATGGATCTGCTGCTGAACGAAGGCGTCACGCGCTTCCTCGAACTGGGCCCCGGCAAAGTCCTCGGCGGCCTCGCCAAGCGCCAGGCCAAGGAGCGCGGCATCGAAGTGGAGACGGTCTCCATCGCGGGGCCCGAGGATCTGGCGCAGTTGGGGTGACCGCCCTCGTCTATCTCCACGGCTTCAGCTCCGCGCCGGGCGGGTCGAAGGGCTCCTTCTGCCGCCGTTGGGCGGAGGCGCGGGGGATTCCCTTCCTCGCGCCCGACCTGAACCTGCCCAGCTTCGAATCGCTCACTGTGACGGCGCAGGTGGAGGCCGTGGAGGCGCTGCTTCGCACGCTGCCGGAGCCACCCGTGCTCGCGGGTTCCTCGTTGGGCGGCTTCATCGCCACGGCGGTGGCCCATGGCGGCGCGAAGCTGGGCTCCTTGTTGTTGCTGGCGCCCGCCATCGGCTTCGCCGCGCGGCGCATGGCCTCACCGGTCTGGGCGGACTACCGCGCACGCGGTGAGGCGCAAGTCTACCATTACGGCCAGCAGCGCCTGGTGCGGCTGGGCCCCGCGCTGCGGGGGGATCTCCCGGAATGGATGGACGACGGCACCTGGCGCGTCCAGGTTCCCGCGACCATCCTCCACGGCCGCCACGATGAGGCGGTGCCTCTTTCCGAGAGCGAAGGCTTCGTGGCACGGAACCCTGGGGCCACCCTGCACATCCTGGAAGATGACCACGGGCTCTTGGCCTCCGCCTCCCTCGCCCTGCTCGCCCGCGTTCTTGAAGAGGCCTTCCCATGATCCCGCTCCAGACTCCGCCCGCTGTTCAAGCACCCGCACCCGCTGATCGCGAGCTCAGCTTTCCCGGCTTCAATGGCGTCACGCTCAAGGGCAGCCTCCACGCGGCGCGGGGCTCCACCTACTTCGCCGTGATGGTGGCGGGTTCGGGCCCCACGGACCGCGACTGGTCGAATCCGTTGATCCCCTTTCCCAGTCATGGTGGGCGGGATTTCTCGGCGTGGCTGGCTTCGCAGGGCATCGCGTCGCTGCGCTACGACAAGCGCTTCATCGGGACGAAGGATCCCAAGCTGGACATCTCGCTGGACGCGCAGGTGGGCGATATCAGGGCGGCGATTGCCGCGGCCCGCGCGCTGCCGGAGGCGAAGGGCCGCAAGCTCCTGCTCGTGGGCCACAGCGAGGGCGCGCTGCTGAGCTTGCTGGCCTCCTCCGACGCGGATGCGCTGCTGCTCATCGGTTTGCCGCCGGAGCCCATGGGGACGCTCATCGAGGCGCAGGTGGGTCGCCAGCTCGAAGCGGCGCCAGAGGCCGTGAGGAAGGCCAACACGGACTACCTCCATGCGGTGCTGGAGGCCATCCGCCACACCACCGCCGCGCCTGTCCCGGGCGAGCAGGTCTATCCCGCGCTGGCCCGTCTCGGCCAATCGTTCATGGCGCCGGAATCGTTGAGCTTCGTGCGCGGCACGCTGGATCTCGATCCCTGGCGGCTGGCCGCGCGGTGCCCCGTGCCCGTGGCGGTGGTCTACGGCGAGGAGGACATGCAGAGCTTCCCGCCCTTGAAGGCGCCGGATGATTTCCATGGCGCCTTCGTCCGCATCCTGCAGGCGAACCACTTGCTCAAGCGCGAGACGCGATCCACATCAGACCTCACCCCGCCCCTCGCCATGGGCGCCTACGGCGATGACACGCCCCTTGCGGACCTGGGCAGGCTCGCAGCCTGGCTGAATCAGTTGAAATGATTGGAACCATCGCTGTTTATCGGCGGTTCCGACGAGAAGAGGCCGGGCCAGAGCCCGGCCTCTTCCTTCACACACCGCGCTCAGCGGTCTGAATTAGTGCGCGGGAGGAACCTGGTTACCCGTTCCAGGATCCGGATTGATGGTCAGGGTAGATGTGCCCGTGATCGTCATGGGGGCCAAGATGCTGGTGTTGGTCATGGTGATCACTTCAATCTCGACACTCTGCGCGAGGTCCAGTCTGCGGAGGGCCAGACCCGGACCGAGATTCAGGGTGATGACGGTGCCTGCCGGAAGAACCCACTGGTGGGAGATGCCTTGGCCCAGAGGGTCTGGCGTCACGGTGAGGACCGTGCTCGAATTCAGCGTGAGCTGGTTCTGGACGAGCACGACGCTCGCCGTGCCACCGGACGGAGTCAGCACCAGTTCCGTCCCAGGCTGAAGGTTCCAGGTCGGGGTGCTCGCGGCCAGGGGCAGGACGAAGAGGACGGGCAGGAGCGCGCGACGCGCCCAGGCGGAGGAGTTGGAGAAGTTCATGAGATCACCTTTTGAAATGGGGCACGGCCCCGATTCAAGGTGAACCCTCATCTCAACCCCGGCTACTCCTGGTCATCCGCTTAAGGCCGGGTCCGGGCCCCGGGAATCGCGCGCGGAGCCCCTCCAACTCACGCCTGATCTCAGGCGCGTCGTGGTTGGGGTCCTGGATAGCGTGGCTCAAAAGGCTTTGCGCCCCGGACCGGTCCCCCTTCAAATAAGCGCCCCAAGCTTGAGAGCGGAGCAGGTAAGGATTGCCCGGAATCAGACTGGCGGCCCTGGACAGGACCGCGACAGCCGCGGGGGCGTGCCGGAGTCGGAGCAGGCATTCCGCCTCCGCAGCCAGGCTTTGCCCCAGGCGCGTGGCGTCCCGGAAGCCTTCCAGTTGCAGGGAGGCCTCCTGGTATTCCGGAAGGGCCTTGCCGGTCTCGCCTGAGAGCCGGTCGCATTCGGCGAGGTAGAAGGCAGCTTGGGCCGCTCCGTACGCATCCGGGATGGCGAGCGCCGCCTTCTGGGACCGCTCATACCAGGAGCGCGCTTCTTCCGGTTGCCCCTCCATTTGAGCGCAGATGCCCATGTTCCGGTATCCGCTCACCACGCCCCGGGCCTCTCCGTTCTTCTCGCGGATGGCGAGGGACTGTTCGAGCGCAGAGCGGGCCTCGCGAGTCCTGAAACCGGAAAGCAGGGTGATGCCGAGGTTGTTCAGCCCCAAGGCCTCGCCGGATTCATCTCCGGCATGGAGTGCCGCGTCCACGCCGCCCTGGTAGTGCCTGGCCGCCTCGTCGAGCCGCCCCGCCTCCAGGGCCAGATTGCCGAGATTGGCTTCGATCTGGGCCTGCATGATGAAGTCCTTCGTCTCGACGGCGGCGGCCAGGGCCTCATCGTAACGGCGCGTCGCGGATTCCCGAGAGCCGGTCGAGAGCGCCACCAGGCCAAGGCCGTTCAAGCAGAACGCCACGCCCTGGAGATCACCCCGCGAACGGGCCTGGGCCAATCCCTGTTCGTAATAGTCCTGAGCCGAAGTGAAATCGCGTTTCAGGATGGCCTGCTTCCCCAGGAAGCGCAGGAGGGTTGATTCCAGATAGCTATTGGATTCCTTGCGAGCCGCCAGGAGCGCCCAGCGGAGCGCGGCGTCCGCCTCCGACCGGGAGAGCCCCACCAAGTCCGTGGCGTAGGTCGTCACGGCCTCGGTCCATTCCGGTTCCGCGTAGGCGGCCTTGGCGAGCAGGGGTTCCGCCTCCGCATAGCGCCCATGGCGGTAGGCCTCGACACCCTTGGCGTAGGCGGCGAAAGCCTCGGGCGGGATGTCGCTCTCCTTCGGCCTGCTGCCGCGCCCCAGCGGGTCCACGGCGTTTCTCAGCCGTCTTGCGGATTCGCGCGCGAGCTGGGAGGCCGCCAGCACAAGGGGGGAAGCCTGGGGCGCGCGGACCGTGCCTTCGGAGAGGACGCGGCCCGTGGCGTCGCGCAAGAGGAAGTGGACCTCGTCCATGCCTTCGCCGCGACGGACTTCGCCGCTGAGCACCAGGTCCGCGCCCATGGCCCGCGCGAGGCGCAGCTGATCCGCGGGGGCGGCCTGCGCGACATCAAGTTTCAGCGATCTGGCCGTCTGCGCGAGCGCATCGGCATCCAGGATCCGCAGTTTCGGCGTTTCCCGCAGCCCGCCCGACACCAGGTCCGCGAGGCCGAGCTCCGTCTGCGCGGTGAGGGCGGGTTCCCCCGTCTCGTTCCGGAACCCCATCACGGCCACGCGCGCGGCGCGGCCCTTCACGACGCCCGCGAGGACGCCGCGGCCGAAGATCCAGTAGCCGCCGAGCAGGAACACCAGCACCGTGGCCACGCTCACAGCCGACCACCAGACAGGGCCGTGAGGGCTGAGCAGGGCCGCCGCCTCCTGCGCGACCTCTTCCGCGCTTGGGCGGTCCTTGGGTTTGCGCGCCAGCATGCCGTCCACCAGGGCTCGATAAGCTTTCGGCGCCTGGCTCCGCAGCAAGGGCATGCGGCGGTCCTCCACCACCGCTTCCAGCGACGCGCGGCCCTGGCCCTTGAACGGCTTCTCACCCGCCACCATCTCGTAGGCGAGGATGCCGAGTCCGAAGATGTCGCTGGGCGGACCCACAGCGCGGGCCATGGCCTGTTCGGGGCTGGTGTAGCCGAGGGTGCCCATGAAGGTGCCGACGATGGTGATGGCCCGGCCGGATCCAGATGTCCCATGGCCGCCCGGGTCGGTCAGGTCGTCCCATGGCGGCGCGGGCACGGCGCCAATGTCCGCCTTCGTGTCTTCGTGCGGGGCTTCATCCGGCCGGCCGGAGAAGCGGACGAGGCCGAAGTCCAGCACTTTGGCGCGCCCGTCCGGCGTCACCATGATGTTGGTCGGCTTGAGATCGCGGTGGACGAGCCCCTTGGCGTGGGCGGCTGCGAGCGCCTCCGCCACCTGTCGCACCAGCCGGGCCGCCTCCCGCCAGGGCAGGGCGCCACGGCCCAGGAGATCCGCCAGGGTCTCGCCCTCCACCCATTCAAGCGCGATGAAGGTGCCGAATTCCGTGTCCGAGAGTTCGTACACCTGGCAGATGCCCGAATGGTTCAACTGGGCGAGGGCCATGGCCTCCCTGCGGAAGCGCTCCCGGGTCTCCTCGTCAGGCAGACCGCTGCGGATGCGCTTGAGTGCCACGATCCGCTCCAGCGAGCTGTCCATGGCGCGGTAGACATCGCCCATGCCGCCCATCCCGGCCAGGCCGAGGATCTGGTAGCGGCCCAGCACCGTGCCGGGAACGATGGGGAGTTGGCTGCTCATGCTGCGACCCAGGCTACCAAGCCTCATCGGTGAGGAGTCCCGGAATCACGACGGCCTCATCCGGCCAAAGAAAAAGACGCGGCCAAATAGCCGCGCCTTCGTCGGAGCCGGATCTTCACGGTTCGGTAGGGGGGTACTTGTTGCCGGCGCCAGGATCAGGGTCCATTGCCAGATCCACATTGTTCGCCTGGGCGGCCGTCCCGGTGTACGCGAGGCTCACGGTTCCGTCGGTGTTCTTGGACAGCGCCCATCCGTCTCCCGCCGTGATGATGTAAGTCGTGCCTTGGTCGAGATTCTTCCACTGGCGTTTGGCCACGGTTTGACTCCAAAAGGTTGGTTGAGGGTTTCCCGATTATGGTCGCGAGAAGCGGGACTGCAAGGCCTCAAGTTCGGCGCGGATTTCGGGAGCGTCGTGCTTGATATCTCGGATGGCTTGCTCCACGAGCTCGCGTGCGGAGGCGCCGTCTCCCCGCAGGAAAGCGGCCCATGCTCGGGCGCGCAGAAGGAAGGGATTGCCAGGCACGAGCGCGGCGGCCTTCACCAGGACGGTCTCGCCTTCCTGGCTCCGATGCAGGCGCAGCAGGCATTCGGCTTCGCCCGCCATCTCGAGGCCTTGCTTGCGCGAGTCGTGGGCCGAGACGGAATGCTCCATGGCCGTTTGATAACCCTTCAAAGCCCGTTTGAGGTCTCCATCCATGCGGTCGCATTCGGCAAGGTAGAACTCCGCTTGGCCTTGGCCGAACACGGAGGGGATCGCCGCGGCTCTATCAAGCGATCGCTGGAACCAGAGGCGGGCCTCCTGGGGTTTGCCTTCAGCCAAGGCATTCCCTCCTAAATTGCGCAAGCCGCTCACCACGCCGTTGGCATCACCGTTCTTCTCCCGGAGGGCGAGCGACCGCTCCAATGCGGCCCGGGCTTCCACCGTCTTGAACTCGGTAAGCAGAGCGATGCCCAGGTTGTTGAGGCCCAGCGCTTCCCCGGCCTCGTCACCGGACTGGTGCGCCGTCTCCACGACTGAGCGGTACTTGTCCGCCGCTCCGCCAAGGTCGCCCCCTTTCAAGGCGAGGTTTCCCAGATTGGTGAGGACCTGGGCCCGCATCATCAGGTCCCCGTTCTCGCCAGTGGCATCCAAGGCTTCCTGATAACGCCGGGTGGCGGTCTCGATCTGGCCCTCCGACTCGGCGACCCACCCGAGCCCGTTCAGGCAGAGCGCGCGGCTGCTCGCATCCTTCTGCCGTTCGGCAGCCGCCAGCGCCTGCTCGAAGCAGCTCTTCGCCACGGCAGTGTCCCGCTGCTTGATGGCGCGGACCCCGAGGAACTGGAGCACATTCGATTCATCGTGAAGGCTCGATCCCATCCTCGCCGTCACGAGCGCCCACCGCAGGGCGGTATCCGCGGAAGGCTGCGCGAGCTGCGTGAGGGTGTAGCCGTAGGCTGCCACAGCATCGGGCCATTCCGGTGTGGCATAGGCAGCCTGGGCCAGCAGGGGCTCGGCCTCTTTGTAGTGTCCACGCCGGTAGGCTTCCACGCCCTTGGCGTAGGCCGCGAAGGCTTCGGGGCTGATGGTGTAGGGGTCGGGGCGCGTTTCATGGCCGAACGGATCCACTGCTTTCTTGAGCTCACGGGCAGCGGCCTGGGCCAGGGGCAGGGCGGCGAGCATGGTTCCGGACAGGGTCTTGGCTTCGACCTCGCCTTGGGCGCGGGCGCGGCCGAGGGCGTCGCGAAGGGCGTAGCGCAGACGGTCGAGGCCATCACGACGGTCCACTTCACCCGAGAGCACGAGATCGGCCCCCACGGCCTCCGCCAGGCGGAGCTGGTCTCCGGGCGAGGCTGTGGCGAGGTCGAGTTTGAGCGCGCGGGCCGCCTGGGCCACCGCATCGGCGCTGAGCATCTGGAGTTTCTGCTCGGTGCGCAGACGGGAAGCGATGAGATCGGAGAGGCCCAGCTCCGTCTGCGAGGTGAGCAGGGGCACGCCGGTGCGGTTCCTGAATCCCAGCACGGCCACGCGGGCAGGGCGGCCCTTCACGAGGCCCGCCAGCGCGCCGCGGCCGAAGAGCCAGTAGCCGCCGAGGATGAGCAAGGCCACGCCGGCGGCACTGAGGCCCGACCAGGCCAGCACACCCATGGGGCTGAGCATGTCCGCGAAGGCCGCGGAGACTTCGCTGGCCGAAGGACGCTCCTTGGGATTTGGCGCCAGCATGCGGTCCACGAGAGCGCGGTAGGCCTTGGGGGCGGCCTTCCGCGGGAAGGGTTCGCGCTGGTTGTCGATGACGGCATCCAGCGCCGCGTTGCCCTCGCCCGCGAAGGGCCGCTCGTCCGCCACCAGTTCCTGGGCCAGGATGCCCAGCGAGAAGATGTCGCTGGGCGGGCCCACGGGCCGCGCCAGGGCCTGCTCGGGGCTCGTGTAGCCGAGCGTGCCCATGAAGCTGCCGATGCGCGTGAGGGCGCGGCCGGAGCCTGAGCCGGAGGCGGCGATCATGCCCGGGGCGGTTTCGGCGTCCTCCGGCAGGCTGGCGGGCGCGATGATGGTGGCGGGTGATGCGATTTCTTCCTTACCCGCGAAACGCACGAGGCCGAAGTCCAGCACCTTCACGCTGCCATCGGGCCGCACCATGATGTTGCCGGGCTTGAGATCGCGGTGGACGAGCCCTTTGGCGTGGGCGGTGGCGAGGGCATCCGCCACCTGCCGGAGCAGGCCCGCGGCCTGGCGCCAGGGCAGGGGGCCGGGATGGAGCAGGTCCATGAGCGTGTCACCCTCCACCCACTCCATGGCGATGAAAGTGCCAAGGTCCGTCTCCGCGATCTCGAAGACCTGGCAGATGCCGGGGTGGTTCAATTGCGCCAGGGCCAGCGCCTCTCGCCGGAAGCGCTCCCGCGCAGCATCATCGGCCTTGCCGCTGCGGATGCGCTTGAGCGCCACGGTCCGCTCCAGCGAGGCGTCGAAGGCCTTATAGATGTCGCCCATGCCGCCTTCCCCGGCGAGGCTGGTTATCCGGTAGCGGCCCAGGATCGTGCCCGGGGTGAGTGGGATGCGGGAGCTCATGGGTGGCCTCAGGCTACCGCTACACTGGACCTTCAAACAGGAGGATCCATGTTCCGTCTTGATGGCAAGGTCGCGCTCGTTACCGGCGCCAGCCAGGGCATCGGCGAGGCCATCGCGAAGACGCTCGCCGCGCAGGGCGCGGTCGTCGTCTGCGCGGCGCGCACGGAGTCGAAGCTGAACGCTGTGGCGGATGCCATCCGCTCCACTGGAGGCAAGGCCGATGTGGTGGTGATGGACCTCTCCAGCACCGAGTCCGTGAAGGCCGCCGTGGCCGCCACGGTGGAGCGCCATGGCGCCATCCACATCCTCGTGAACAACGCGGGCATCACCCGGGACAAGCTCCTCATCCAGATGAAGGAGGAGGACTGGGACGCGGTGCTGGACACGAACCTCAAGGGCGCCTACACGGCCATCCAGGCCGCGACGAAGCCCATGATGAAGCAGCGCTTCGGCCGCATCATCAACATCGCCAGCGTCGTGGGCCAGATGGGCAACGCGGGCCAGGCGAACTATGTGGCGGCCAAGGCGGGACTCATCGGCCTCTCCAAGTCCGTGGCCCGGGAGCTGGCGAGCCGCAATGTGACGGCCAACGCGGTGACGCCGGGCTACATCGAGACGGACATGACGATGAACCTCCCGGCCGATGTGAAGGCGGAGTTCACCAAGCAGATCCCGCTGGGCCGCATGGGCTCGCCGGGCGATATCGCGGCGGCCGTGGCCTTCCTTGCCAGCGATGAGGCCGGCTATGTGACGGGGCAGGTGCTCAGCGTCAACGGCGGGATGCTGATGCCATAGACAGGCTTGAGGCTGGAGGCCGGAAGGTGCTGAACCGGATCATGGAACGCCTGCGCGCTTGGGGCCCTTGGGTCCTCTGGCCCTGGGCGTTGCTGCTGCTGGGGCTGCTCAGCTACCGCGCGTTCCCCTCGCTGCCACTGCGGCTCTGCATCTGGCTCGGGCTCGTGGTCCTGCTGTGGCGGGGCCTGCTCTGGTCCTGGCGCAAGCTGGTCTTCAAGGTCTCGCGGAGGGTGTGGACCATCATTGTCTTGCTCTCCGTGCTGCCTGTGGTGGCGCTCCATGTGTTCTTCCTCTCGCTGGGCTACTTCACGCTGGGCGGCCAGGTGAGCCGTTCCGTGCAGGGCAGCCTCGCGGGCCTGAGGACGGCGCTCACCAAGGCCTCCGCGGTGCCCGATGACACGGCAGCCCTCCAGCAGCTGAGCCTGCTGGGCGATGCCTGGGTGTCCCGCGTGGACGCGCTGCCCAGCGGCGTGAAGCCGGACTTCGTGGACATCGTCCAGGATATCAATCCCTCCACGGGCAAGCCTGCGGTGATGCTGCGCGCGGTGAAGCCGGAGGGCGCCCGCTACCGCCTGCTCACGCTGGGATTGGATGGGCTCACGGGCCAGAGCGGCAACCTCTGGGGCGGACGCACGCAGTTCAGGCTCGACTGGGACAGGGAAGATTCGGGGGTGGAGAAAGGCATGGTCCGCGTCCAGAAGGGCGGCCAGGAGGTTAAGGTTCCGATGGGCGGAGTCCAGGCCCTCGCTTGGTCCACGGGCGCGCCGCTGGAGGGCTCGGGGTTCTTTCGCCCCTTTCCCCTTCCGGGCGTGTCGCTCCAGGCCACGGACTGGGCCACGGGCAAGGGCATGATCTTCACCCTCACACCGGAGACGAGCATCCCCACCCTCTTCGCGGGCTACGGCATCGGCGATGGCGAGAAGGGCAATGTGGGCGTCCAGGCCATCTACGCCATGGCTGCCATCGCGCTCCTGCTGCTGGTGATGGCCATCGCACAGATCGCGGCCATGATCCTGGGTCTGCGCCTGGCGTGGTCATTGGGCGGGTCGGTGGATGATCTCCACCGCAGTGTCGGCCGGCTGGCGCAGGGCGATTTCTCCGCCCGCGTGCGGCCCCGCAGCCGCGACCAAGTGGGTGTGCTGGCGCGGAACTTCAACGACATGGCCGTGCAGCTGGAGGCCTCCCAGTTCGAACGGGAGAAGCGGCTCTCGCTGGAGGAGGAGCTGCGCATCGCCCGGGAAGTGCAGATGCGGCTGCTGCCGGACCTCGCCACGCTCGACCTGCCTGCCCGCGTGGAGGCGACGCTGCTGCCCGCGCAGGAAGTGGCGGGCGATTACTACGATCTCTTCCGGCTGGAGGACGGCCGCCTCGCCTTCTTGGTGGTGGATGTGAGCGGCAAGGGCACTTCCGCGGCCTTCTACGCGGCGGAAGTGAAAGGCATGATCTCCGCGCTGGACAAGGCCCGGCACGGCGCCACCGAAGTCGCGGCCCGCATCAACGACCTCTGGACGAAGGGACACCGCCGCCAGGTCTTCCTCACCATGGTCTACGGCACCTTCGATCCCGCCACGGGCCGCTTCGAGCTGGCGCGCTGTGGCCACCCGGAACCGCTCCTGCGCCACGGCGATGGCCGCGTGGAACTGCTGCGCTCCAACGGCCTCGGCATCGGCCTCAGCGCCGCGCGGTTCCGCGAAAAACTCGAAGCGCGGACAGGCACCCTCGAAAAAGGCGACGCCCTCATCATCTGCACGGACGGGCTCACGGAGGCCATGGACGCGGACGGAAGGCTCTACGGCCTGGAGCGCCTGCAGGCGTTGCTGCAAGGCACGCAGGATGACGACCTGCGCGGCGCCATCCTCGCGGATGTGACGGCCTTCGCGGAGTCGTCCGGATTGCAGGACGATCTGACGCTGCTGATCATCCGGAGCTAATCGGCCAGTTCGGCTTTCCGCTTCCCGTCGGCCCAGCGCAGATCCAGGATCGCGCCCTTCGGCAGTGCGGCGGCCGAGACGACGGGTTTGCCGCTTCCATCCAGCGCCAGAACGAAGCCGCGCTCAAGAGGTGCTTTGGGATCGCGTCCATTGAGGCGTTCGGATTCCAGCGCCAGGCGCGAGGCCTGGGCGGCTAGCCGCTTTTCGATGGCGGGAAGGAGATGCCGCCCGGCGGCGATGAGGCGGGGGCGGTCCGCCTCGCCAATGCGGATCGCGCTTTGATGCATGCGATGGCGGAGAGCCGAGAACCGGGCCGCGGACACTTCGATGCGCCGCCTCGGGTGCGCGCCCGCCATGCGCGTGCCGAGTTGCGCGAGGCGCGCATGCAGCTCCTTCAGACGATCGGGAACGGCGCGCATGCCGGTGCTGTCCTTCAGAAGGTGCAGCGTGGTGGCGAGCCCGTCCAGCCGCCACTGGGCCCGGAAGGCCAGGCGGTCCGTGCGGCCTTTCAGAGCTTGGAGCAACGTGGCGCGATCCGGCGTGGCCAGCTCCGCGGCCTGGCTGGGCGTGGCCGCGCGCAGATCGGAGGCGAGATCCACCAGCGTGGTGTCGATCTCATGCCCTACGCCCGTGACGACCGGCACGCGGCTGGCGGCCACGGCCCGCACGAGGACGGGATCGTTGAACCCCCAGAGATCTTCCAGGCTGCCGCCACCCCGCACGACGAGGATGAGGTCGCAGCCCAGCGTCGGCTCCTGGAGCGCCTGCAGGGCGTGGAGGTTCTCCGGCACGCAACGCTCGCCCTGGGCCGCGGCGGGCGCGATAAGGATGTCCAGCCCCGGCGCCCGGCGGTGCGTCACCCGCAGCACATCCTGCAGCGCGGCCCCGCCCAGCGCCGCCACGACGCCGATGCGTTTCGGGAACTTGGGCAACGCGCGTTTAGGCCGGTCGAAGATGCCTTCGGCCCGGAGCCCCGCCTCCAGTTCTCGCAACCGCTGCTGGAGATCGCCCACACCCGCCAGCTCGCAGTGCGTCACGGAGAGCGTGAGGGTTCCGCCGGCTACATAGAGGTTGAGGCTGCCCTTCACGATGACGCGCTGCCCGTCCTTGGGCGAGTGCTTGAGCAGCCGCTGCTGGCTGGCCCACACCGCGCAGTTCAGCGACGCGCCCTCCTCCTTCAGTGTGAAGTACCAGTGCTTGCCCGAGCCACGGAAGTTGCTGACCTCTCCCACCAGGCACACGCCCGCGAAGGGCGCCTCGATGCGCGCCTTCACTTGCTCCAGGAACCGTTTGACCGAGATGGGCGCGTCCATGCCTCAGGATCTCATTGAACGCGGTGTCCGGCGCCGCGGAGCGCGACGGCCGCCGCTTCGAGCTGGTTCGCTTTCACCAGCAGGTAGTCGGTGTCGAAAGTGCTGAGGGCGAAGATGGGGATGCCCGCTTTGGCCAGGGGCACGGCCAGGGCGGCCAGGATGCCCGTGAGGGCGAAGTCCAGAGGGCCCTGGACCTGGAGGGCGCGCCAAGGCCCCTCGCATCTCACCTCGGGCGGGACCTGCCCGAAGGCGCAGATCAGGCTCAGCTCATCCGGCGTCCGGCTGACGCACCACAAGTCACCGCCCGCCACCCAAGCGGGGGTCTCCGCATCGGGATCCATACGGCAGACCGCGAGGTCTCCGGCTACGCGCGCGAGATCGAGTCGGGACTGCATCCCAACAGGCTACTGGCTTCCAGCCGCCGACGCGGCCTACTCGTACCTCAGCGCCTCGATGGGGTCCTGGGACGCGGCCTTCATGGCGGGCCGGGGGACCCGCTCCATGAGCGCGAAGCGATCGTGGAAGGGCGTGCCATTCGGCACGCCCGTTCGCGGGCAGCCAGTGCGCGTGCGCGGGGCGGAGCCAAGCGCCCAGCGCCCTGGCCAGTCGCCGTTGGATGCGCCTCACTCGTACCTCAGCGCCTCGATGGGGTCCTGGGACGCGGCCTTCATGGCGGGCCAGATGCCGAACACCAGGCCCACGGCGGTGCTCACGCCGAAGCCCAGGAAGATGCTCCAGAGCGGCGCGGCCGCGGGAGAGTTCAGCACGATGCGGGCGAAGAAGGCCAAGCCCAGGCCGGCCATGATGCCGATGGCGCCGCCCACGCCGGTGAGCGTGACGGCCTCCACGAGGAACTGGAAGCTGATGTCCTTGCGCGTGGCGCCAAGGGCCTTCCGCACGCCGATCTCGCGGGTGCGCTCGGTCACGCTCACCAGCATGATGTTCATCACGCCCACGCCGCCCACGAGGAGCGCGATGGCGGCCACGAGGATCATCGCGGCCGCGATGCCGCCCGTCACCTGTTGGAAGGATTTCAGCTGGGCCTCGCTCGTGAAGATCGCGAAGTCGTTGGGCTGGTCCGCCTTCAGCCCGCGCCGGGAGCGCATGATGGCGGTCTCCATGTCCATCATCTCGTACATGCCCTTCGGATCCTTGGGCACGGTGGCGATATGGATGGTGTCGCCACCGCCGTTCTTCACTTGAGGAAACATGCCGTCGAAGGTGCTGACGGGGATGAGGATGATGTTGTCCTGGTCGCCGCCGAAAGCCGAACCCTTGGATTCCAGCAGGCCCACCACGCGGAAAGGGATGCCCTGGATGTAGAGCGTCTTCTCGATGGGGTCGCGCTTGCCGAAGAGCGTCGCGGCCGTGCTGGGCCCGATGACGCAGACATGGGAGGCGTGCAGGATGTCCGCATCCACGAGGAAGCGGCCGTCGTGGATGAAGGAGTTATTGGCCGGCGCGTAGTCGGGGTTCGTGCCGCAGAAGGTGGGCCCGTTGGCCACCTGGCCCTCGCTGTTCTTGATGATGAGGCTCGCGCCGGCGGGGCCGAAGAGGTAGCGCTCCTGGCTCACGGCCGCGGCCAGCGGGCAGAGCTCCTTCAGCGCCTTCGCGTCCTCGATGGTGAGGTCCCGGCGGCGCTTCTGGTCCTCGGGCAGCGGCCCGCCGCCGCCGAAGCGCGCCTCGTACTTCTGGAACTGCACGAGCGTCGTCCCGAAGGAGGAGAAGGAGTCCGTCACGCTGCGGTTGAAGCCCACGACGAAGCTCACCATGCCGATGACCGTGGCCACGCCCGCCATGATGCCCAGCAGGGTGAGGAAGCTGCGCAGTTTCTGCGCCGCCATCGCCCGGAAGGCGAAGCGGATGTTCTCCTTGCCGATGGCGCGGAGGCCGGGGGATTTGAATCTAATGGAAGCCATCTATTCCGCCCTCAGCGCGTCGATGACGAGGAGCCGTGAGGCGCGCCAGGCCGGGAGGAAGCCCGCGGCCACGCCCACGCCCACGGCGAGGAAGATGCCCATGCCGATGATGAAGGCCGTCACCTGCGCGGGCACCCCGAAGGCCGTCTTCACGAGGAGGACGCCCAGGCTTCCGATGCCGATGCCGATGAGGCCGCCCAGCAGCGAGAGCAGCGCCGCCTCCAGCAGGAATTGCCGGAGGATGTCCCATTTCCGCGCGCCCAGGGCCATGCGCACGCCGATCTCCTGGGTCCGCTCCACCACGCTCACCAGCATGATGTTCATGATCACGATGCCGCCCACGCCCAGAGAGACAGAGGAGATGAGGATGAGTAGGATGAAGGCCGCCGTGCTGATGCTCGCCCAGAGCTGTTTAAGCGTGTCCTGGGTGAAGATCCCGAAGGGGTCCGGCGCGTTGTAGGGCGTGTGCCGCATGGCCCGGATGATGGCCCGGACCTCATCCTGGGAGGCGTCCAGACCCGCCACGCCGCCAGCCGCCTTCACCATGAGCTGCAGCGACTCGGTCGATGGCATGTAGTTGTTCCGGTAGACCTGGAAGGGGATGTAGATCTCGTTGTCCTGCCCCAGCCCGATGCCGCGGCCCTGCATGGGCATCACGCCGATGACGCGGAAGGGCAGGCCCTGGATGGTGAAGGTGCGGCCGATGGGATCCACCATGGGGAAGAGCTCGTCCTTCGTGTTCGAGCCGATGATGGCCACGGGCTGGGCGGACTGGTCCTCCTGAGGCGTGAAGAAGCGGCCGGCCTCGAACTGCAGGCGGAACATGTCGGAGAAATTGGCGCCCACGCCGTTGATGTTCACGCTGGGCAGCTGGCGCGCGCCGTTCACGACCTTCATGCTCCGGCCGCCGCTCACGCAGATGGCCTCGGTGTGGCGCAGGTCCGAGCCCATGAGCCGCTCGTAGTCGGTCCAGCGGATGGGCGGGCGCTTGATGGCCTGGAGGAACTCCTCGCGGGAACGGATGAGTCCGAACTTGTCCATGAAGTAGACATCCGGGCTCATGACGCTGAGCTGGTCCTTCACATAGTTGTCGAGGCCGGAGATCACGCCCACGACACCCACGATGGTGGACACGCCGATGATGACGCCCAGGAGGGTGAGGGTGCTGCGGAGCTTGTTAGCCCGCAGCGCGCGGAGCGCCACGCGGAGGAGTTCTCGGTAGTCCATGGGCGGGCCCCGGCCTCTTCAGCTCTTGGGGCCGTTGCCGTCAGGACCCTTAGGGGCGTCCTTCTGGATGTGGACTTCGGCGCCGTCCTTCAGCTCGCGCAGGGCGCGGTAGGGCCCCTGGACGATCTGCTCGCCGCCCTTGAGGCCTTCGGCCACTTCCACATCTAAGTCGCCCATGAGGCCCGTCTTCACCTTCATGAACTTCACCTTGCCGCCGTCGATGGCATAGACGCCTTCCTCTTCGCGGGGCTGGCCGGGGGCAAGCGTCTGTCCGGGCTTCAGGGGGATGTCGCGCATGACCAGGGCCTGGATGGGTACGGCCAGGGCGTCGTCCTTCTCGCCGGTGTAGATGTCCGCCTGGGCGCTGAGGCCGGGCTTGATGGTGAGGGGCGGATTCTTGATCCACACCTTCACCTTGAACTTGATGGCCTCGTTCGTGGCCGTCTGCACGATGGGGCTGCCGCCGACCTCCGTCACCTGCGCGTCGAAGGGCTGGCCGGGATAGGCGTCGATGTGGACCACGGCCTGCTGGCCCACCTTCACATTGGGGATGGAAGCCTCATCCACCTGCATCTCGGCCTCCACCTTGCTCATGTCGCTGACGGTGACGAGCACGGTGCCGGGGCTGTTCTGGATGCCGGGCACGGCGGTCTCGCCCACTTGGATGCGCCGCGCGGTGACGACACCATCCATGGGCGCCGTGAGGATCGCGTAGTCCAGGTTCACCTTGGAGGAGCGGACCTGGGCGCGGGCCTGATCGGCGCGCTGGCGGGCGCCGGCCTCACCGCTCCGGGCGGTGAGAAGGGCCGTCTGCGACTGGTCGTAGTCGGCCTTGGAGAGGATGCCCGCCTTGAAGTTGGCCTGGGCCCGCTCGAAGTCCACCTTGGCTTGGGCCAGCCGGGCCTGGGCGGTGGCGTAGTCAGCCTGGGAAGCCTGGGCGCCCGCGGAGGCGCCGGCGACATCGGCCCGGGCGCGGGTGGGATCGATCTCGAGGAGGAACTGGCCCTTCTTGACCCGGTCCCCCTCCTTCACGGCCAGCTTGGTGACCTGGCCCATCACATTGGCGGAGATGTCCGCTTTGGTGACGGCCTGGATGGTGCCATTGGCGCTGACTTTGGAGATGAGGCGCTCGCGCTTGACCTGTGCGGCCTGCACGCCCGCGCCTTTCTCGCTGTTCCGAGTGGCGGCGATACTCACCACGATGAGGAGGCCGACGCCCCCGGCGATGAACCAGAGCTTCTTGCGCTTCATGTCAAAGGCCCCCGATAGGACAGATACGGTCAGGAAAGGTTCCGCGCGAAGAGGATGCGGGTTTAGGCACGGCTGACATTTACTAAATGGAATATATTTTCATTGACGACAACTAAGCCGTGCCTCACGCTCAGAGGTATCGCGGTCTTTGAGGGATTCCCATGCGCCCATTCCCCAGCCTCCTCCTCGCCCTGGTCGCGCTTCCGGGCATCGCTGCCGCTCCCGCCACAGCAGGCGCCGGCACCGTCCAGGGCATTGTGGATGACGGCACCGGACAGGGCGTGGAGGGCGCCGTCGTCCGCATCCAGAACAAGGTGAGCGGCTACCTGGCCACGGTCCGCACGGACGCCAGCGGCAAGTTCGTCTTCTACAATGTGCCCTTCAACAACTACCACCTGGAGGCCGGGGCGCCCGGTTTCACGGAGGCCCACCGCAACATCGAGGTGCGCTCCAACATCGCGGTGGCGGAGAAGCTGAGCCTGGTCAGCGCGGCCAGCGCCACGGTGGTGATCCAGGACACCAGCCAGCTGGTGGAAGCCACACCCACCGCCCATGTGGACATCACCCAGAGCGTGATCCAGTCCATCCCCACGGCCACACAGAGCAAGGGGCTGGACAACATCATCCTCCAGACCCCCGGTTTCGCGCAGGATGCGGATGGCCGCTTCCATTTCCGCGGCAGTCACGGCCAGGTCACCTATGTCATTGACGGCGTGCCTGTCACGGACCAGATCGGCGGCGTTTCCGGGCCGGCTCCCGACCAGGTGGACAGCATGGAAGTCGTCACGGGGGGTATCTCCGCCGAGTACGGCGGCAAGCCCGCGGCGGTCGTGAACCTCACCACCAAGACAGGCCTGGGTCAGCCCGGTCTCAGCGGCGATGTGACTGTCACCGCCTCGCGCTTCGCCACCTTCGAGGGCGGCGTGGACCTGCGGGGCGGCACAGGCGATTTCGGCTACTTCGTGAGCGGCCTCGCCAGCAGTTCGGACCGGTTCCAGGACGCCGTCACCTTCGACAACTTCCACAACCACGGCAAGACCGGGCACCTCTTCACCCGCTTCGATTGGCTCCTCGGGAGCGCCGACACCCTGCGCCTCTCCATTGGCGGCGGGCGTACGGACCGCGAGGTGGTGAACCTGCCCACCCAGCAGGCCGGCGGCATGGACGAGCGCTTCCATGAGTCCAGCGCGAACACGAGCCTGGCCTGGGCCCATGTCTTCGACGATGCGCGCACGCTGGAAACGACCCTCTTCTACCGCCACGGCAGCAGCAGGCTGGACCCCACCGCGGAGCTCCAGCCCGGCTTCGCGGCGGGCGGCCCCGACTTCCCCGTGTGGGTGAAGCAGGACCGCACGCTCGACAACCAGGGCCTCCAGTCCATCTACACCCAGCAGGTGGGCAAAGGCACGGTGAAGGCGGGCCTCAGCTACATCCGCTATCCCATCCATGAGCGCTTCGATTTCGCCATCACGGATCCGAACCAGGTGACGGACCCTGCCGATCCGCTCTACCCCTACACGCCCGCGGGAGGCGGCAACCTCTTCCACTTCGACAGCAGCCTCACGCCCACGCTGGCCTCGGCCTTCGTCCAGTCGGACTGGAAGCTCTCGGCCTGGCACCTATCCGCGGGCTTGCGCTATGACCGCTACACCCAGCGGGGGTTCACGCAGGGCCAGCTCCAGCCGCGCATCGGCCTCGCCTACACTGTGCCCGCGCTCGGCACGGTGCTGCGCGCCTCCTACGACCGCCTGATGATCACGCCGGAGAACGAGAACCTGGCGCTGTCCATCAGCCAGCAGGCCTGGAACCTCGGTGCGCAGGCGGGAACGCCGGTGCCGCCGCTGGCCTCGGAGATCCAGAACAGCTTCTCCTACGGGGCCGAGCAGCAGCTGGGCCAGGCGGGGCGCCTGAGCGTGGACTACTGGGAGAAGAAGTCCGTGAACGCGGCGGACAACCAGCAGTTCTTCAACACGGGCATCGTCTTCCCCATCGCCGCGGCCCGCGGCCTCTTCCGGGGCTGGGATGTGCGCTTCGACCTGGTGCCCGTCCACGGCTTCTCCACCTACCTGTCCCTGGGCCACACCCGCGCCATCTTCGAGACACCCGCCGTGGGCGGCCTCCTGCTGGACGCGCCCCAGGTGCCCGGCACCCGCTACCTCATCGACCACGATGAGAAACTCTCGGGCCAGCTGGGCTTCCGCTTCGAGCAGGAGAGCTGGTTCGCGCAAGCCCAGGTCCGCTACGACTCCGGCCTCGTGGCCGGCGATCCCACGGGCATCTCGCCGAACGATCCCGACTACGGGTCCGGCCTCGCCTACATCGAGCCCGCCTCCGACGGCATGGGCAACACCATCCACCGGGTGAAGCCTCGCACCGTCTGGGACTTCAACAGCGGCAAGACCTTCAAGGTCTCCGACAAACGTTCGCTGGAAGTGGGCGCCGACCTGCTCAACGCCTTCGACAGGAAGGCCATCTACAACTTCCTGAGCACCTACGGCGGCACCCATGTCATCGCACCGCGCACCCTGGCGGTGCATGTGAAGTTCAAGTTCTAAAGCTGAACTACTTCCACGGAGGCCGCTGAGGGGCGGAGAAAAACTCTGTGTCCTCCGTTCCTCCGCGCACTCCGTGTAAGTGATGCTTTTCCTTACGCGAACCGCGGCGGCGAGAGCGGGCCGCTTCCGCCGTCGAGGATCAGCTCCGCCGCCAGCCGTCCCACAGCGAGGCCGGTGGTCATGCCGTGGCCGCCAAGGCCCGCGACCCAGAAGAGGCGGGGGTTCCGTGGGTCCCAGCCGATGACGAAGCGGCGGTCGGGGCTGAAGGTGCGGAGGCCCGCCCAGGCGCGGACGATGGCGTAACTGGAAACCTCGGGCGCCAGTTCATCCACAACCGCCTGCATGGAGGCGATGGCGTCGTTGTCCACTTCGGGCTGCTGGCCAGGCGGAGGAAGGGAAACCTCGCCCTCATCGCAGGGACAGAGCAGTGTGCCCCCACTTTCCGCGCGGGCGTAGAAGGGCCGGTCCACCCACCAAGCCCAGGGCTGCACGGAGCAGGGATGGTCGCTCCAGGCCAGGTGCCGCCGCTGGGGAGTCAGCTTCAGATCCAGGCCGCCCGCCATGCGGCCCACTTCGGAGGCCCAGGCGCCCGCGGCGTTCACGAGCGTGGTAGCGCGGAAGATGCGGTTTTCGGTTTCGACTGTGAAGCCGTTTCTATCCGCGTGGATGGCCGTCACGGCCGCGCCGTAGTGCAGTGCGGCGCCCGCCTCCCGCGCGCGCCGCGCGCAGGCGCCCAGGAGGCCGTGGATGTCGATGACGCCATCGCCGGGAATGCGCAGGTGCGAGGAAGCTTTCAGGCTTGGCTCGCCGCTGCCTTCGCCCCGGTGGACTTCGACGGAAAGCTCGTCTGCTTCCGCTTCCAGCGCGTCCAGGCGGGCGGGGTCCATGGCGAGGAGCAGGCCGCCTGTGGGTGTCAGCAAGCCCAGTTCTGCCAGACGCCCGCGGCCTTCCACGGCCAGCCGCGAATGCTCGATCCGGCCCGTGAGCGCGCGCGCCATGCCCGCGTTGTGGCCGGAGGCGTAGAAGCCCGGCACTACCTCGCGGTCCAGCAGGGCGATGGATTTCCTGCTTCTGGCCAGGGCGCTGGCAGTCGCGAGCCCGGCGATGCCACCGCCAATGATGAGGATGTCAACTGTGTCCAAGATCACGCCTCGCCACCCAGGATGACACGGGGGTTGACGGAAGGAGTTGGCAGGTCGATAGTAGCTATCCACCCCACCTGGGGAGGGACATTGGAGGACGCCATGCTGAACCTGAAGATCACGGGCATGACCTGCGGCCAGTGCGTGCGCGCCGTGACTGGAGCGCTGAAGGGCGTGCCGGGCGTGAAGGCGGCGGAAGTGGATCTGAAGAGTGGCACGGCCAAGGTCGAGGGCGCGCCGGACCCCGCAGCCCTCATCGCCGCCGTGGCGGCGGAAGGCTACAAGGCCGAGATGCGGCCGTGAAGGGGCATGGCCTCCATCTCGATCCGGCCGTCCGCGCCGATGCCAAGCGGCGCCTGGCCTCCGTTCGTGGCCATGTGGAGGGCGTCCTCCGCATGCTCGATGACGAGGGCGTCTACTGCGTGGATGTGCTCAAGCAGCTGAAGGCCGTCGAAGGTGCGCTGGACCGCGTGGGCGCGCTCGTGCTGAAGAGCCACCTCACCCACCATGTGGCCACCGCCGCTGCTCGCGGTGATGAGGCTCGGATGGTGGATGAACTCATGGAACTGCTCAAGTACCGGTGATGTGATGGAAACCCGCACCTTTCCCGTCGAAGGCATGACCTGCGCGTCCTGCGTGCGCCGCGTGGAGGGCGCGCTGAAGAAGGTGCCGGGCGTTTCCGAGGCCGCGGTGAACCTGGCCCTCAACGAGGCGACCATCACCTACGAAGACGCGACGCCGGATAGGATGGCCGAAGCGCTGAAAGGCCAGGGCTACACGCTGCGGCTCGAAGTCGCAGGGCCGGGCGATGAGGCCGCGCAGATCGGCTGGCGCGCGCTCGTCGCGTGGGTGCTCGCAGCGCCGCTGCTGGCGGGAATGATCCCCGGCGGGCCGCACCTGGATTGGCGCGTTCAGGCCCTTCTGTCGGGTCTCGCCGCCTTCGGCGCGGGATCGGGCTTTTTCGTCCGCGCGGCGCGGCAGGCCGTCCAACTCGAATCCAGCATGGACACGCTGGTGGCCCTGGGCGCGGGCGCGTCGTGGATCTTCGCTGCCGCTGAAGCGCTCCGCGGCGTCCATCACCTCACCTTCGAGACAGCCGCCGCCCTCGTGGCCTTCCTGCTCCTGGGCAAGTGGCTGGAGGCGCGGATGAAGACCCGCGCGACGTCGAGCCTTGCATCGCTGCTGAAGCTGGCGCCCGCCACGGCGCTGCGGATCGAGGATGGCGCCGAAGTGGAAGTGGCCGCTTCGGACCTGCATCCCGGCGACCGCGTGCGCGTGAAACCCGGCATGGCCGTCCCCGCCGATGGCGTTGTGATCTCAGGACAGGCCGAAGCCGAAGAGGCCTTGCTCACGGGCGAGCCGCTGCCGGTTCCGAAGGCCGCGGGCGATGCGGTCATCGCCGGTGCCATCGTGCATGGCGGCGCACTGGAGATCGAGGTCCGCGCCGCGGGCCGCGCCAGCTGGCTCGCGCGGCTCGCCGATCAGGTCGCCGAAGCCCAGCGGTCCCGCGCGCCCATGCAGGATCTGGCGGATCGCGTGAGCGCGGTCTTCGTGCCGGTGATCCTCGGCGTGGCGGCGCTCACGCTCGCGGCCTGGTGGGTCCATACGGGCCAACTCGCCGAAGCCTGGCGTCCGGCCGTCACCACGCTCGTCATCGCCTGCCCCTGCGCGCTGGGCCTCGCCACGCCCGTGGCTCTCAGCACGGCTCTGGGCACGGCGGCACGCATGGGCCTGCTCGTGCGGGACGCGGGCGCTTTCCAACGGCTCGCGGAGTTGACGGACTTGGTCTTCGACAAGACCGGCACGCTCACCGAAGGGCGGCCCTCGCTCGTGGAGACGCATCTGACGAAAGACGCGGATGCGCTCCGCCTCGCCGCCGCGCTGGAACAGGGCTCCGAGCATCCGCTGGCGAGGGGTTTGCTGCGGGCGGCGGAAGGGGTGGCGCTTCCTGCTGTCTCTGATTTCCGCGCTCACCCCGGCGGCGGCGTGAGCGGCACTGTGGAGGGCAGGGCGCTGCGGCTCGGCAGCGCGGCTTTTCTAGATCTCGACTTCGGCGCGCTGCCCGCGGAAGGCACCGCGGTGGGATTGGCAGAAGGTGACACCTTGCTCGCGGTCTTCCGCCTGGCCGATGTCATCCGCCCCGAGACACCCGCGCTGATGGCGGACCTGAAGGCGCGCGGTCTGCGGCTCCACCTCTTCAGCGGCGACCGTCCCGAATCGGTGAAGGCCGTGGCCGCGCAGCTGGGTCTCGACGAAGCCAAAGGCGGCATGAGTCCCGAAGGCAAGCGGACCGCCATCCAGGCGTTGCAGGCCGGGGGCCGTCGCGTGGGTTTCATCGGCGATGGCGTCAACGACGCGCCCGCGCTGGCCCAGGCGGATGCGGGTCTTTCCCTGCCGGGGCTGGAGGCCGCCCAGGCCAGCGCGCCGCTGAACCTCATGCGCGGCGGTTTCGATCCGCTCCGCAAGGGCATGGACCTCGCCGCCAGGACACGCGCGGTCATCGCCCAGAACATGGTCTGGGCCTTCGGCTACAACCTCGTGCTGGTGCCTCTTGCCGCCTTCGGCCAGCTGGAGCGTTTCGGCGGGCCCATGCTGGCCGGGGCTGCTATGGGTCTCAGTTCCGTGACGGTCGTCCTGAACGCTTGAGGTTGAGGGCGGTCATGACGCATGGGATTCCCTTCTATCGCATAGGCCATCCAGGCCTATGCTCCCGCTCACTTTTGCTCCGCAAAAATTCACGGAGGCGGCCCATGCTGGCCGGGGCTGCCATGGGTCTCAGCTCCGTGACGGTGGTGTTGAACGCCCTGCAGCTGCGGAAGGTAGACTGAATCCATGCGGCGCCTGCTCCACACCTTGCTCGCCTGCGCCTTCCTGGCGCTGAGCAGTGGCGTGTTCCCCGTGCCAGCGCAGCTGGCGCGGGCCTGCTGCGGCATGGATATGGGCGAGGGCTGCTCCTGCCCGCCGCCGACGATGCCGGAGGCGCCTTGCCAATGGCTGATGCCGCGGCCGGTGCTGGCGCAAGCGGCGGAGATCCAGACGGATGGGGCTTCGGTCTCCTTCCCTTGGCCAGCCCATGCCGCTGCGCATGGCTTCGAGCCCGGCGCGCCCAAGGCGGAATCTCCGGGTGGCGCGCCGGATCCGCAACGACGCCAGGCGCTCCTGAGGTGTTGGAGGACATGAGACGGGCCATCCGCCCTGATGTCCTTCTTCCACCACCATGGAGTATTCGATGAAGATGCGATCTGTTCTGGCCACCGGCCTGCTGGCCCTTTCTCCCCTGCGCGCGCAGGACGCGCCCGTGATGGACCTGCCCATGGCGCGGGAGCCATCGGGCACGGCCTGGCAGCCCGATGCTGTCGGCCATCACGGCATCCACCAGATGGCGGGCGACTGGATGCTCATGGGCCATGGCGCCCTCTTCGCCGTGCAAGACTGGCAGGCCCGGCCCGCCGACGATGCCGCCTTCGGCATCGGCTGGGTCATGGGCATGGCGCGCCGCGACTGGGAGCGGGACCGCCTGGAGTTCCGCGTGATGCTAAGCCCCGAGCCGTTCACCGTCCCGAAGGGCGGCTACCCGCTGCTGCTGCAGAACGGCGAGACCTATCGCGGGCAGCCGCTCCACGATGCGCAGCATCCCCACGACCTCTTCATGGAAGTCTCGGCCAGCTGGACCCGCGCCCTCGCGGACCAGCTCGCGGCCCAACTCTATGTGGCGCCTGCGGGCGAGCCTGCGCTGGGACCCGTGGCCTTCCCGCACCGGGGCAGCGCGGCCCTCGATCCCATGGCGGCGTTGGGCCATCACTGGGTGGACTCCACCCACATCAGCTTCGGCGTGGTGACGGGCGCGCTCTTCACGGAGCGCTGGAAGCTGGAACTCTCGCGTTTCAACGGCCGCGAGCCGGATGAGGTCCGCACCAACTTCGACCTGGGCTCGCTCGACTCCACTTCCGGCCGTATCACATTCAATCCATCCGGGCACTGGAGTTTCCAGACTTCCTACGGCCGTCTCGCCAGCCCTGAGGCGCTGGAGCCTGGCGTGTCCGAGACGCGCGCCACGGCCTCCGCCAGCTACGCGGGGGAAGTGCGCGGCGGCCAGCTGCTCTGGACCGCCGGCTTAGGCCGGAATCACCATCCAGATGAAGCCGTCTCCCACGCGGTCTTTGTGGAGGCCACTTGGGACTTCGGCGCGAACGCCGTCTTCGGCCGACTGGAATGGACGCAGAAGAGCGACCACGATCTCGCGCTGGATCAGCCCGCGCTGCATGACCGTGTGTTCGCGATGAAGGCCTTGAGCCTCGGCTACCACCGCGCACTCACGGATCTCGGCCCCTTCAGCCTCGGCGTGGGCACGCGTCTCACCGTGAACGAAGTGCCCGCGGATCTCACGGTGCGCTACGGCACGCGGCACCCGCTGGGCGCCGTGGTGTACTTGAGGCTGGGAAGCTAGGAGGAGACCGATTATGAAGCCTGACGCTTCAGCGCCCCGGAGCCGGTGGATCGCCTATGCCAAGATGCTGGCGATCTTCACCATTGGCTACAACCTCGTGGAGGGCCTGGTCTCCATGGGGTTCGGGTGGTCCGACGATTCCGTGGCCCTCTTCGGCTTCGGCGCGGACAGCTTCATCGAGGTCTTCTCCGCCCTGCTCGTGCTGTGGCGCTTGCGGGCCGATGACTGCGGCGACGATCTGATCGCGCGCGAACGGAAGGTGACCAAAGGCATCGGCTGGCTTCTGCTGCTGCTGGCCGCCGGAACCCTCGGCGGCTCGCTCCTGCAACTCAAGGCGAAGGGGCACCCCAGCACGACCCTGCCTGGTCTCATCGTGTCCCTGGCGAGCCTGGGCTTCATGGTCTTCCTCTGGCGCGCCAAGCTCGCCGCGGCGAAGGCCCTGGACAGCCGCGCGCTGGAAGGAGACGCCGCCTGCTCGCTGGCCTGCATCCAGCTCTCGGCGATCCTGCTGATGGGAAGCCTGGTTTTCCTCGTAGCGCCCCGCCTCTGGTGGGTGGATAGCGCAGCCGCGCTCCTGCTGGCCCTGCTCATCGCGAAGGAAGGATGGGAGATGCGCCGCGCCGCGAACCGCGAGGATTTCGATGGCGGCTGCGGGTGCCATTGAAGGGTGTAGGGTAGGGACGAAGCCCAGGAGGTTCCATGGACGCTTCCGCCCAATCCCCCGGCGTCCGCTTCCCGCCGCCGTTCTATGCCATCCTCGCGGTGCTGATCGGCTGGCTGCTCCAGCGCCAATGGCCTCTGCCCGCGCCCGAAGCCGGGTTTCGCTGGATCCCCGGCGCCTTGCTGACGAGCGCGGCGGTGCTCCTCATGCTCGCAGGCGCGTTGACGCTGCGCCGCCACCGCACCACCATCCGCCCTGACCGGGCCGCCACTTCGCTGGTGGGGGATGGCCCCTACGCCTTCACCCGGAACCCGCTCTACCTGGCGATGGTCCTCGTCACGCCTGGACTGGGCTTTCTGATGGCCGCGCCCTGGGTCTTCATCCTCTGGCCCGTTGTGGCGCTGATCCTGGACCGCAGGGTGATCGCGCGCGAGGAGCGGCATCTGGAGGCCGTGTTCGGCGAGACCTACGGGGAATACAAGGCGCGAGTGAGGCGCTGGATCTGAAACACAGCGGGCGCCTTTCGGCGCCCGCTCTTAGTGTGCAGTGGGTATGGCGTTACTTCGCAGCAGCCCATTCTTTCAGGCCAGCGGCCGTGGGTTTCATCGCCTTCTCGCCCTTCTGCCAGTTGGCGGGGCAGACTTCGCCGTGCTCTTCGCTGAAGTCCACGGCGTCGAGGAGGCGCAGGACCTCATCCACGCTGCGGCCCAGATCGTTGTGGTTGACGGTGATGTGCTTCAGCACGCCGTCCTTGTTGATGATGAAGAGGCCGCGCAGGGCGATGCCGGCGGGCAGCAGCACGCCGTAATCGGCGGCGATGGTCTTGTTGAGGTCGGCCACCAGAGGGAAGGTGATTCCCTTGATGCCGCCTTCCTTGCGGTCCATCTGGGCCCAGGCGTGGTGGCTGAACTTGGAGTCCACGCTGACGCCGATCACTTCGGTGTTCCGCTGCTTGAACTGCTCGATGGCGTCGGAGAAGGCGAGGATCTCGGTGGGGCAGACGAAGGTGAAGTC
>Ga0210400_10000363_pt1 | contig 51823 bp, 50 predicted proteins | sample IncBWH26MmetaG_FD_155456 | JGI IMG/M metagenome (GOLD analysis project Ga0210400, IMG submission 155456) | Forest soil microbial communities from Barre Woods Harvard Forest LTER site, Petersham, Massachusetts, United States - Inc-BW-H-26-M | ecosystem: Environmental > Terrestrial > Soil >...
GCTTTGCCAGGTTCATTACGATGCTGGCCCGTGTGACGTCGCCGGATTCTTTCTTACCGTTCTTATTCAGCATGCACGCATCCTGACATCAAGATGGAAGTCATTCAGTTCCATTTCGCACAGGTGCACAAAATTCAGCAGACTTCTACTGGTCTCCTAGACAGTCGCCAACGTTGCGCTTCGGAGGGAAGGCAGATTCTCTACAAAGCTGCGTGTCAGTTCCGTTGTGTACATTGACGTAGAGATTGTCTGCTTCTCGCAATATTTTTCTTAGCGTCTTTTGCCGGGCATCCAGGGTGATTTCGAAACCGCAGCAATGGACTTCAATATAGAAGGGCAGCCGCAATTCGCGGCACGCAGTTCCATATTTGCATCGGGCCTCGCGTCCGCCCGACCCTTCCAAAATGAAAGGTCAAGTTGAGGCCTGAGAGATGGACTGAACGCGAACCGCCCGGGAAATCTTGTTGAGCAAGTCGAAAATCCGGCACGGCGCCGCCCAAAGTGCCAAACTGGACGTTCTGAATGCGGAGCGTAGTCTGAAATGCATCCAGCTGAACCTTTCCACTCCAGAATTGGACGAGCGGTAGACTCGACCGTGTGAAAATCAGAGTCTTGACCTTTTTTACCGGTGAAAGGCGTTCCAGGCCGTCCTCGCGCTCGTACGGTCCCGGGACGAGGAAACTTGAATGAGCGACGGAATTTTTGAAATCCTTCGACAGGAGCAAGGATGGGGCCAACGAAGGGGTCGATTCCGCTCTGAACGCCGCGATGACTGGCGCAACCGGTTTTTGCGCTAGGACGATCTGTGGTGTGGGTATTTGCCCTGCGGACGGAACTTGGCTACCCACAAGAATACCAAGCAGCACTATGAACCATTTGTGTGTCACAAGATCTCTCTGCCGTCTGATTCTTGCCTTCCACCACTGAAGAGAAGAAACGGATCCGCTCTGCCTCCAGATTTCTTTGCTATCGCAGCAGATTAAGGATCAGGGCTTACTTGAGTTTCAGAACAAAAAACAGGGCTTCAACGTGCCCAAGCTGAAAAAGAGAGGCGGCCTTTTGTTCGGTGGAGACCGCCTCTCGGGTCGTTGTACGAGGCACTAACACGCAAAGTCTATATCTCCGAGCAAATCCGGAACTGTTCTATTTTAGACATCTTGGGTTAGAATGCCTCCATGTCCCGGAAGCTAGTGTGGGTTGAGACCACGAGTTTTCAAGGCTTCGTTTGTTCCGAATGCGACTGGAAATTCCGTCCTTCTGGTACGCTCACGGGCCGTTCGATTGATGAAATGAAGACAGCGTTCGAAGAACAGCGCGACAAAGAGTTCGCGGTACATCCCTGCGTCAAACCAAAAAGCCCAATCGGACGATAAATAGGAAGGGCGGCCAACGATAGACCTTGCATGCTCCCGCGCATCTAACTAGGATAGCGGCCCCGATTGGAGAGTTATGGCTAAGGAACTGAAAAAGAAGCGAGACGAAGCAAAGCAGGCTTGGGAAAGCGCCACGGTTGTGATGAGGACGGTAAACAAGGCTGCCGACTCTACAGGTTCAAGGAAAGCACACGACGAAGCCGAAAAACTCCGTGTCGCATATTTGAAGGCAGAAAGAGTATCAGACACTGACGATTCCGAAGACACACTTGCTATGTCTGCGCACGGGTGATTCGAACACCTAAAAGCTTCGGCCAACCCCAATCGCTCGTCTTTCCCGTTCCGGGTATTTCTCTCGCGCCTTCTCAGCGTCTCGTTTCGTCTTGAACTTTTTCGAAGACACGGCGACTAGAGATTTGCCGTTGTGTGTGAAGAGTATCCACTGATGCGTTGATTTCATTTCAAAATTCTACAATCAGAGAGCCTGAATTTGGAGAGGAAAGGCGATTGGCGGAAATTTAAAATAGGCAATACCGACGGTCGAAGCTAGACTTCCAATTTCGGTCCCGAAAGAGGAATCAGCATGAAACGGAAAAGTTTCGCAATCATGGGTCTCGCGTTTGCCTTTAGCAGTCTCGCAGCAGCAGCCGAGTGCGACCGAACCTGTCTTTTGGAATACGCGGAGCAGTTCAACTCAAACATGCTGGCTCACACTACGGACAAAATTCCGCTAGCTCCCAATGTTCAAATCCGAGAAAACACTAAGACGATCACGTTGGCCGACAGTAAGTGGTCCGGCGTCAAAAAGATTCTTTCGACAGGCATTTACGCTGATGCCATCAAAGGCAACATGATCGAGCATGTGACAGCGGAGACAGCGGACGGAAAAGTGGTTTACATCGGTACGCGGCTCAAGCTGGTCGACCGAAAGATTAAAGAAGTCGAAATCAATTTCGATGACGGTCCAAGAGTCAACGTCAAGAACCTAGTGCCGTATGACCCGATCTTCAACACCATCGTGCCAACGGACGAGCGTTCGACACGAGAGGAATTGATGCGGATTATCACTTCCTATTTTCAAGGACTGACCGACCACAAGCCGATTGAAGCGGACTATGACCCGCGTTGCGACCGTTATCACAGCGGAAATCGTGTTACGCACAATCCCAAGAATGGCATTGAACAGAGTGGCGATGATGGCTGCTACGAGAGCAATCTGGGGCCAAAGCCGTGGGGACCAGCAACCGAAGTGCGGATCGGATTGATAGACCCGGAGCGCGGGATTGTCATCGGCTACGCCATTCTTTATTACGGGAACAGCGACCGCAGGATGCAGATCAATGAAGTGTTCAAAATTCTGAATGGCCGTCTTCGTATGGTGGATAACATTGGCTTGATGGAAGAAGGAATAACTACATCGGGATTCAAAGACTAGATACCACCAAAAACTGTCTCACTCCGGCGCAGCGTAAGGCTCGCCAATCACTGGACCCGGAACCAATGCTACAACATGGTTATTGCAGTTGGGACATCTGACGACGTTGTGTCCGGGCGGGGAGATCAATCCAACCTTCACAAATATGCTTCCGCGACACTCAGGGCACTTCGCCGCCATCAAAGTCTCGGTCAAATGGTTCATGAGGCGGTCCTCTCGTCGAGCGACTACTTGAGTTTCAGAACAGAAAACAGAGCTTCAATGTGCCCAAGCTGAAAAAGAGAGGCGGCCTTTTGTTCGGTGGAGACCGCCTCCCGGGTCGTTGTACGAGGCACTAACACGCAAAGTCTATATCTCCGAGCAAATCCGGAACTGTTCAATTTTAGACATCTTGGGCTAGAATGCCTCCGTGCCCCGGAAGCTAGTGTGGGTCGAGACCACGAGTTTTCAAGGCTTCGGTTGCTCCGAATGCGATTGGAAATTCCGTCCTTCTGGTACGCTCACGGGCCGTTCGATTGACGAAATGAAGACGGCATTCGAAGAACAGCGCGACAAAGAGTTCGCGGTACATCCCTGCGCCAAACCAAAAGCGCAGCCTAATTCATGATCTTTGTTTTCATTTGCTGGGTATATTCCGCAACATAATCGTCAATGCTCTTGATTTCCAAAGCTAAGCCAGTATTCGCAGGATTATTCAAAAAACGTTCGAAAAGACGCTTCCTCTTGGTTTTCAATTTTTCGCGTTGGTGGTTCTCACCGTCTTCTAGCGCGTGGGTTGATTCCTTTTGCATAATATTCGGCCTCCTAATCTCATCTTGAAGAGGTTAGGGCGAGAGGCGCTGGAAGGATGTATCGTTTTGGACAGCGCACTTTTCCCATAAAGCGTAGCGTGAGCCGAGGAGCTTTTCATGGCTCAATGGATACAGGCACGCAGACACCTTTCCGCTGTGCACTATCAGATCGCACTTTTGATATTTGGATTCTTCGCGGTAACAGGTTTTTTGACTTACTGCTACTACGCATACATTGTGCCGCAATAAGAGGGCGCATACGAAGCGCGGATTTGCCGGACAAGTGCCGCCATCCGAATTTTGCAAGATTACTTAGGATTTTTGTCCGTCATCCACGTCGGCGACTCGAAAACTTGCTCCACTTTTCCCGCAGGGTCCACAGACCACAAGCCAGATCGTGACACGACATAAACAACTCGGTGTTGTCCCGACCGTTGCCCACAAACCCAGCGATGCGAGGCGCTGGATGTCTCGGATTCTAGCTATCCAAGAACTCGCATTGGTGCTTACCCAAAAACAGATGTTTTTGTGAACGCCTCAATCCACTTCTTTTCACACAGGAATTGAGGCTCAGCATTCTATGGGGCGGCGGGGATCGAACCCTTGCTTTCGGAAATGAAACGCAACGCCGCGGAAGAGCAGATCGTCAGAAGCGCATCCCGGCCGACGCTATAGTCTAAGAAAGCTAGATTTAAGTTTTGGATTACGGGCAATTCAGGCATTTTGGGGATCTAGCTGTCACTCGCGCCGCCGAGAACTGCTCACAAAAACCGGATGCGTATCCCTAATGCCGCCTTTTGCCGCCTCGTTTTTTTTGTAACAACCGTCAAGTCAACTAGATATGGCGGAAGCGTGTGGGAGTCGAACCCACCATTCGACCCGCGAAGGGCCGAAACGCCGGCTTTGAAGGCCGGGAAGGTCACCGGACCAATTTCGCCTCCAAAGAGAGTATAGCGGGAACGGTACATTCAGAAAAACGGACGCCCAGTGTGCCCAGTGCTCACGCTACCGACTGACAAGAATCAGGCGCGGACGGTTTCAATCGCAGCGTTAGCATGCTTGGTGCGAAGGAGAGCCGCGACGAGTTCGTACAGCTTGGGAGCTGTGCAGACTTCGTAGTAGACGTGCGTGGAAGGTCCACCGATCTTTCCGTCAGACGAAAGTTCGCGGGCCAGCCCCTTGCGAAGAACGAGCAACTCGACGGATTCGCCCATGGGAACTTCACCGTAGTACAGCGTCACGGTCTCTTTGCCCCATGGCAAATCGAGCTTGGTTTCGATACATTCCAGCGAAATCTCGTCGTACAACTTCAGAAAACCCTCTTCGTTCAATTCGATTCCATTGCGGTTATACCGGACGAGAAATTCATCCAACTCTTCCGCGGATGCGCCGGCCATCGTCTGTAGAAACTGAAACAGGCCAAAATGCGATTTTTGATTTTCGAGCATACGGCGCGCGAGTTTGGCACAACCAGAAAGGCGATCGGAAAGGTTCAATGCTTTGGAAATCATTACGCGTGATTCGCCGTCGGTCCAATAGGTCGGAGCGTCGCCCTGATGCGCAACGCCCACACCGAGTTCCAGCGCGGGCAGATTCGTTTTCGATGTGCTGTCATTGTAAGAATTGCAGACGTTCAGAATCTGGCGAGCAAGAACGCACGCTTTGGCAACGGAACGCACATAGGTTCGGCTGGATTCGGTTTCGAAAATAGCGAGAATAATCGCGTCGCCTTCGATGAAAACCTTTTTCGCGCCATATCGCTCGAGCAATTTCTTGACCGGTTCGTGCAAATTCAAACTGAAGTGTGAAGCCGGACTCAAGCCGCGCGCGAGCAAATCCTGCGTCATTTTGGTCGAGCCGCGCACGTCTGCTTTGATAATCACGTGGCTAACGACTGGATCATCCTTGGTCTTTGCTTCTTCCGGCAGGACGCATTCGTACAATCTATTGTTCAGGCGTGAAAGTTCGCGTCCTTGTTCTGTTTCGATCAGCGATACCCGGTCAATGCACGCTGCGAGGTGCTCTGCATCGCGCAATTCGCGGCGCAACCGGAAAAAATCCACTGCAAAACGCAGAACAAAACCGTGCATCTCTTCGCGTGAATAGCGGCGAATTTTCTTGGAAAGCTCCTCGAGTGGCTTCTCCGAAAGCCGCTTCGCCGGAACCTGCCTCAAAACCTGTTCAACGCGCTTCAATTCGTCCTTGGAGACAAGCGCCTTGCGCAATTGCTGCAAGTGCACCGGCGGATGGTAAGTCGAGGCGATCGCGCGAATTTCATAACCGGCAATGACGTGGAAAAGCACGTCCTGCTGCTCCAATCGCTCCAGCAACTGCGAAAGAAGCTTTGCCCGCTGGGAACGTGTTCCTTCGGGCTCGCTGTTCGGGTCAAACAGTCGCTTGGCATTCTCGGGATCGTTCAGATAATCGCCAAGCTTGCCTTTGTAATCTTTATGGAAATAATCGAGCTTTTGCCGCGCCGCCTCAACGACAGGGCCGAATTCTTCCAACTTCAGCTGCTGGTGCTTCAACCGCAATTCGATATCGTTGAGAGACGCTTTTATGTCGGCCGGATCGGCTGGCGCGCGGAACCTGTTCAGAAAACTGTCACTGCGATCCAGCCGCTTCCGGAGAAGTTCTTTTTGTTCTTCCAGATTGGCGATTTCGTCGCGCATCGTCTGCGCTTCACTCATTACATCGGCGTGTGCCTTCTCCGCTTCCTGAAATGCAGGATCCTGGGGCACAACGACCCCGGCGTGATTCAAAAACTCCTGGAAGAGCGCGTCCATCGCTTCGAAGCGATCCGGGTCGCGCGCATAATTTCCGAGCAGCACGTAGTGTTCGAGAAAATAGGTATCATCTTTTCCGCCATCCAGAAAAATCAGGCGGTTTTTCATTAGGTCATAAAGCGGCGCAAAATCTTCGCCGAATAGCGCCTTGCGCGCCTTAGCAACAACGTTTTCTTCCACGTCAATCCAGCTCTGCGCGACTTGCTGGCCTACCGCACGAATCACGCTACGCCTAGCGGACTGCAATTCTGAAAGGCGCGCTTTGATGACGTGTGCCTGCTGGCTACGTTCAAAATGCTCGCCGCGCTGGCGAATCCATTCCTTCCCTTCCTGAATCAGGTTGGCAAATTGATTCGGAAGTTCCGCCGTAAAAAACTTCAGGATCGCAACGCGGAAAAGCAGATCGAGCTCAATATTCTTGTGATATTTGGCATTCGTAAGGGCGCTGTGGAGTACGTCCGCCAAGAGTTTGCGAAATGCAGTGCCATCCAGCGCCTTTGCCGTACGCAACTCAATCCCCGGCAGGTAAGCCTTGCTCGCATTTTGGCGGATCAAATCGAAGAGATAGTCGCGCGACAACTGCAGGAACCGCGGGCTGAGAAAAACGTCGTGATGAATATTGTCCACACCGATGGCGAGCGAGCTCATCGGCAGCGTGAGGTTGTAGCTGCCAAGCTCGATGCGAGGTGTTTCCGTAGTGCTTGAAAATAGAGTATCAGTGGGCATTCACGCGCCCTTGGGGCCTTGTTCAACGTAGCAGCCAGAACGGGGCGCGGCAACAGAACCGCGGTTTGGGGGTATCTAGAGAGTTAGCCCAGATAAGAGGCTGTTAATTCAGGCAGTTACAGTGATTCGACGAGCGTCGCCGCCCGCGTGTTCGAGTCGAATGCAGATTTGCGGCCAGGGCGAAGGAAGCGGGAATCGTTCCGACCATTCGAGGATCACGATTGCAGGGTCGGTAAAAATGTCCTCCATACCCAGCGTTTCGAAATCGTGAAATTTTTCGATGCGGTAGAGATCGCCATGGAACACTTTTTGCGCGGCGTTCTCCGCGCCATAAACATGCAGCAAGGTAAAAGTGGGGCTCGTGACCTCTTCTTCCGGTGCCGCGCCCAGTCCGCTGACAATTCCCTTCGTCAGCGTGGTCTTTCCACTTCCCAAATCACCGGAAAGCAAAATCATCAGCGGCGCTTTTAGCCGCGCAGCAAATTCCCTGCCCCAGGCAATCGTCTCTTCGGCAGAGTGCGTGACAATCTCTTCAGCCACCGAACTGAATCTCCCGCAGAAGGCATTCCAGCGCTACAGGAACTGTCGCGGCAACTTCCGTCGCGAGAATGCCTGACGGTTGCTTTTCACGCGAAAGGATGTCTGCAGCGCAACCGTGTAAATAAACGCCCAGTGCCAATACTCGATGCCAATCTGAAGTGCCGAATTGGGCCGTGCACGCGGCAAGAACGCCGGTTAACACGTCACCCGATCCGCCTTTGGCAAGCGCTGGGCCTCCTGTTGTGTTGACCCAAACACGTCCGTCCGGCGCAGCAAGTATCGAATGAAAACCTTTCAGAATGACGTGCGCGTTCGCACGTTTCGCTGCTTCGGTTGCAGTTTTCACACGATCCGCTTGGACAGCCACATTCGAAATGCCCAAAAGGCGAGCCATCTCTCCCGGATGCGGCGTGATGGCAAGGAATTCAGATTTTCGTTCGCGGAGCGCGTCGAGATTGCCGACGAACGCATTTAATCCGTCAGCATCGAGAATCACGGGAACAGTTGAATTCTGCACGAGCTGACGAATCACTTTCTGTGTTTGGGGATGCGCCCCCAAGCCTGGGCCGATGGCGAGAACCGTTTTGCCATCAACGGCTTTCGCGATGCGGCCGGAACTTAGATTCGATTCGGAGATCGTTCCTTCGCTCGTTGAATCGAGCGCTTCCGTCATGTATTCCGGATGTGCCGCCGCGATCACAGATTGCACAACGTCCGGCGAGGCGACCGTCGTCAATCCTGCGCCAGTGCAAAGCGCGGAGTATCCAGCCATTATCGCTGCGCCGGATTTGCCTAGCGAGCCACCCACAATCAGCGCGTGTCCGAATGTCCCTTTGTGCGAATCCGCCGCACGCACCAAAGGCAAAGAAACAAATTCATCAGGTCCAGCGCAACGTAGTGAACCTTTTCCGGTCTCCTCAATTAAGGCCGCTGGCGAACCGATGTTCACAACTTCGAGAACTCCGCACGCGGTTGCGTCCGGCGAAATCAATTGCCCGACTTTCGGAGCGGTGAACGTCACCGTCCAATGCGCGGACAGCACTGGTCCAGCAAGAGGCTCCGAGTCCGCCGGCAATCCAGAAGGGGTATCTACGGCGAGAATAAATGCAGGCCGTGGCGCGGTTGCGTTTTGAGAGAACCGGTTCAAATCCGAAATTGCCCGAGCCATGATTCCGGTGGCAGGTCCACGTAAGCCAGTTCCTAGCATTGCATCCACGATTACGTTCGACGCACTAACATCCGGCCAGATTCGCTCCCAATCTGCATCGCCGAGGACCACATCCACTTTCTCGCCTGCATCGAACCAGCGCTTCAGGTTTGTAGCAGCGTCTCCGCGAATTTCTTCCGGAGGAGAAAAAAGAATTACCTTAACTGGATATTTTTCTGCGCGCAGATGTCGCGCAACGACAAATCCATCTCCGCCGTTATTGCCCTTGCCGCAAAGGACGCATATGCGAACGCCCTCGCGTCCATCAATAATTCTCCACACGGCGTTGGCGGCTTTGCGGCCGGCATTTTCCATCAATTGGAGGCCGGAAATACCGTGCCGCTCGATAGTGAGCCGGTCAACTTCTCTCATTTCAGCTGCTGTGAATGCTTTCATGGGAGTTGGGAAACTTGGGTGAACTACAGCATCCAGCCGCCGCTGACGTTAAGAACCTGCCCGGTGACGTACTCCGCTTCTTCGGACGCAAAAAAAGAAACAGCGGCGGCAACATCTTCCACTGTAGGCGGGCGGCCGATGGGGAAACGCGCGTCTTTCATGCGGCGCGCTTCATCGAGACTCAGTTCCTTTTCGTCAATGCTCGAAGGATTTACGACATTCACGGTGATCCCGTTTTTTGCTTCTTCCAGCGCAAGCGAGCGCGAAAGCGCGACAACCGCAGCTTTCGCTGAAGCATAAGCAGAAATTTTCGCCTGGCCGAAAGCGCGCTCTGCGCCGACAGCCCCCAAGTTAATGATGCGTCCCCAGCGGCCCTTGCGCATGTGCGGTAGCGCGGCGCGGCTCATGTAAACAACGCTCATCAAGTTCGAAGAGAAAATGTTTTGCCAATCGTCGAGCGAGCCCTCGGCAAGCGTACCCCAGCGGAAATCACCGACGTTGTTGACCAAAACATCGAGTCGACCAAAGCGATCTGTCACGGTTTTCAGGAATTGCTCGGCGCCAGTGAGGCTTGTGATATCCGCCTCAATTGCAACACAGTCTGCTCCCGCAAGCTGCAACTGCCTCAGCGCATTCTGCGCAGCCGATTTGTTCGAACGATAACCAATCGCAACACGCGCGCCATCGTGCGCAAGCTTCAACGCAATGCCGCGGCCAATGCCCCGCGTTCCCCCCGTGATCAACGCAACTCGATTACGCAACGCCATTCCGTTCCTCTAAACAACACTTTGTGAAACGAACAGTATAGCCCAGCCCTCACGCGTCAACTATTCCATCCGCGCAACGATTACAGTCATATCGTCAGCCTGTTCCGGTGTGCCGGCCCATTCGTCGGCAGCCTGCATCAAGCCAAGCGCAACGGCTTTTGGCGTTCCGTTGTGAAGGCGAATTGCAGCGTCACGCAAACGATGAATCCCGAACTCTTCGCCATAAACATTTTCCGGTTCGATCAAACCATCGCTATAACCCACGAGCATGGCGTTCTTTGGAACAAGATGTTTCCCTTCGACATATTCGTAATCTTCCACAACCCCGAGGACCATTCCGCCCTCTTCGAGCGCAACCGCCGCGCCATCGCAAATGCAGAAGGAAGGCAAATGGCCGGCATTTGTATAACGTAGAATCCGCGTGGAGCTGTCGTAAATCGCGATAAAAAAAGTGGCAAAGCGATCGTCACCCGTGTTTCGCACGAGGTGATTGTTCAACCGCGAGACAAGTTCCGCTGTGCTGAGGTTTGTGCTTCCGGAAGCAAGCAACTGGCTGCGCAACGCGGCCTGCAGGCTAGCCATGAGCAGCGCGGCGGAAATTCCCTTGCCTGAAATATCCGCAACAGCGATCGCCAATGTGGTGGGATTTAGCTGAATGAAGTCGTAGTAATCGCCACTGACCATGCGTGCGGCTTTACACACGGCTTCCAGATTCACTCCGGGAATAACCGGCAATTTTTGCGGAAAAAGCTGATTCTGCACCTCGCGCGCAATAGAGATTTCATTTTCAAGCCGCTGCCGTTGCTTCTGCTCTTCAATCAGATTGCTGATAGAACCGGTCATCAAATTAAACGATTCACCCAGCACGCCAAGCTGGTCGCGGCTTTCGATCTTCACGCGATGCGAAAAATCTCCGGACTGCACGAAATTCGTGGCCTGATAGAGTCCATCCACGGCAGAGGTAATACGCCGCGTAAGAACAACACCCGTGATGAGTGCGGCGACTTCCAGCACAAGAAAAATAGCTGCAACAAAGCCAAATCCGTAAACATAAACCCGGCCAAGATCGCCCACCGAAGAAAACATTCGCTCATTCAATTGCGAAGGGCGCGCTTTGAAAAAAGCAATTACCGGACGCACGCGCTCAACACTGCCATCGCGATTTTCAAAAATTGCTTCAAATCGCGTAACTCCATTGACATCTGAATCCCAAAAACCGCGTGGAGGCGGCAGCGTGCGGTGCCTGCCAGGCACTATCTCGGTGCTCTTAAATTCCCTTCCTCCGAGAGTGTAGGTCACAGCCGGCTTCGGTCCCTCGCCAACGGGATCGAGCAAATCAAATTCAACAGGCCCAAGATCGGGAGCGAGCGAAGAAACGAAAGCAGTCGTAACAGGCACACGCAAGGAAACGTACCGCTCGCCATGTGGGGTTTTGACGGCACGCATTCCTACAACAAATAGCTTTTTCTCCGTTTGCAACAACCCGGCAAAACGGCGCCGCGATCCCTCGCTTACTTTCGCGAGTAACGGTAAGTGCTCGCTGAACTCAATCGCGAGGCCCGGCAAATCCGAGTCGAAAACAGCGTGTTCCTGCGCAGAAATGATTTTCTCCGCGGCTTCTTCGGAAACGCCCGGCGAGACGCTTTCGAGAGCAACTGCAATCTGCTCCGTTCCGGCAGAGACCATTTCCACACGGCGCTGCAAATCCTGATAGAGCACGTAACCGCCAAGTTGCGTGTACAGCAACATCGCGGAAAGAAACGCCAGAACGGCAATCAGTACGACCGGCACAAGAGCGATAAAGAGATAAGCAACAATCAAACGGTTGCGCAGGCTCCACAGCAGCCGCGCACGCCACCAGCCGACAAAACGCACGCCGAGATAACCGAAACATAAAAGAGCGACAAATTTGATGAAACTGAAGACCCCGCCTGAACGCCCAAGCAGATACAAAACCATGCCAACAATTGCGATTGCAGCAGCAAAGAGATCGGGCCGCGAAAGCCGTCGCCAGAATTCCTTGAGTTGGTCCTGGAGTGGAGTCATGAACGAGATTGAAACACTACTTTACCCGAAGTGCGGAATTGTGACGAGGCGTGTAATTTGGTTGAAAAACGGAATGCCGGGATTTTCGCCCGGCATTCTGGCAAGCGTTCGTCGGTTTTTGCTTTTCTGATCCCGGATTTGCTACTTCGGCACTGAGTTGCGGACTTTGCTGTACTTCACGCCGTAAGTGAAATAGATGACCATTCCGATGACAAGCCAGACGACCAAACGCACCCAAGTGACACCGTTCAGACTCGCCATAAGCCCTAGTGAAACAACAATGCCCAGGATGGGAACTAACGGAACCATCGGCGTCTTGAACGGGCGCGGTAGATCCGGACGGCGTTTGCGCAGAATCATGACCGCCGCGCAAACGATGACAAAGGCCAGAAGGGTGCCAATGCTCACCATTTGGCCTAGACTGCCGATGGGAACAAGCGAGCCAAAGAGAGCGGCGCCAAATCCTGTGATGGCAGTGGACTTCCACGGAGTGCGGAAACGCGGGTGAATGTCGCCCGCCCACTTCCATAACAAGCCATCATGCGCCATCGAATAGAAAACGCGCGATTGCCCCAGCAACATCACGAGCATGACCGTACTTAAGCCCGCCAGAGCTCCTGCGTTGACGACGTAGCTGCCCCACCTCACACCGGTTTCGCGAATCGCCAGAGACACCGGAGCGCCAATGTTAAGCCGCGAGTAGTGCACCGTCGCAGTCAAAAGGCCGGACACTATGATGTACAAAAACGTGCAAACCACGAGGGAGCCCAGAATACCGATGGGCATGTCTTTCTGGGGATTCTTTGCTTCCTGAGCGGCCGTGGAAACGGCGTCGAAGCCGATGTACGCGAAGAAAACTACGCTGGCCCCTCGGGCCACTCCCGACCAACCAAAGGATCCGAAGGATCCTGTGTTGGTCGGCAAGAACACTTTCCAATTGTCGTGCGCGATCGCGGGATGCTTCAGAACGAAGGGCAGGGCCACGGCGATGAAGGTCAGAACTGCGGCAAGTTTTACAAAGACGATGCCTGTGTTGAAATTCGCCGACTCTTTGATGCCGATGATCAAGATGGTCGTGACAGCCATGATTGCGAGAAACGCAATCAAATTGAATCTGGCGGTCGCATGCGGAACCAGCGCTAATTGAGCCGCCGATATACCAAAAGAACCAGCTGGCCCCCATCTGCCGTCTACAAGCGCCCAATCCGCGCCGGGCACATCGCAAATTTGCGGAGGCAGGCTTATTCCGTAGTCTTGCAGAAATGCAACCAGCGTGCTGCTCCAGCCGCTAGCGACGGTTGCGGCTCCAAACGCATACTCAAGAATCAAATCCCATCCGATAATCCATGCAACAATCTCGCCAAGAGTTGAGTAGCCATAGGTATAGGCGGAACCGGCAATCGGAATCATGGAGGCGAATTCCGCATAGCACAGGCCGGCAAACACGCAAGCAGTTCCGGCAAGCACGTAGGACAGAATAATGGCAGGGCCTGCATAGAGAGCGGCAGCGGAACCAGTTAACACGAAGATGCCTGCTCCGATTACAGCGCCGATTCCCAGTGTGACCAGGTTGATTGGACCAAGCGCACGTTTCAGGCTGTGCTCGCCGGTGTCTCCCGCTTCCTTCATCAAAACGTCAAGCGGCTTCGTTGCAAATAAGGGGTTGCCCATGCAACTCCTCCTTCACAGAGTGGTCTTCTGTCTATCCGAAATCCGTCAAATTGGTTGCGCCCATTGTAGAGGCGACAGCCCCTGTGCCCTACAAGAAAATTCTTACGCCGCGGAGTTTTTCCTCGACCACAGCCAGTACACCGGAACGCCGATCAACACAATGACCAGTCCCGGCCAAGCCGTCTGCGTTTGGTACAGCAACAGCACAAGCATAATTGCCGAAGCCGCGACCATATAGAGTATGGGGACAACGGGGTATCCAAAGGCTCGGTACGGCCGGTCGGCCTGCGGGCGATTCTTCCGCAACACAAAGATGCCAGCAATGGTCAGCACGTAGAAAATCAATACTGCGAAAACGACGTAATTCAGCAAATTGCTGTAAAGATTGCCGTAGCTTCCATCCGGCTTTCGTGTACGAAGCAAAAGAAGAATGGTAATCCAGATTCCCTGATAGACGAGCGCAGTGCCGGGAACGCCGCGCGAATTTAGCTTGCCCGTCGCACGGAAGAAAAGACCGTCCTTCGCCATAGCATAAACTACACGCGAACCTGCAAGAATCAACCCATTATTGCAGCCGAACGTCGAGATGATGATGGCCACCGCCATAATCACTGCGCCGACAGGTCCAAGAATTGCATTCAATGCAACAGTTGCCACGCGATCGTCCGGAGCATTTTGAATTTGCGAAAGTGGCAACGCGAAAAGATATGCAAGATTCGCCAAACAATAGAGCACAGTCACGATGATTGTCCCGAAAGCCATGGAGAGCGCTACATCACGCTTCGGATTCTTGACTTCCGCCGCGGTGAATCCAATGTTGTTCCATGCGTCGGAGGAAAAGAGCGAGCCTACTTGGGCAACTCCGAAGGCTACGAACAGCCCAAAGAATCCGCTTGCCGCGGTCACGGTTGGGATGAAACTTTTCAGGAAATTCGCGCCCGGCTCAATCGGTTGGGCGTTTCGAACGGTCCAGAAGTGGGAGAAATTATCGGCGATGGCTGCGTGATTTCGTCCAACGAAAACACCCAGCAAAATCAATCCTATGAGAGAGAGTGTCTTGGCTGACGTAAAGACATTTTGAATCCACTTCCCCAGCCGAACACCGAGCGTGCTCAAGAAGGTGATGAACACAATCATCAAAATCGCGACCAACTGTTGGACGCTAAGACTGATCGCATATTTCGATCCGAGATTAATCGGATGAATGATCCATGAAGTTGGAGAGATAGCAGGAAAAAAAATCCCAAGATACTTGGCAAATCCAATCGCCACGGCCGCAATTGTTCCTGTCTGAATCACCAAGAACAGCGTCCAGCCATACAGAAATCCCCAAAGCGGCGAATAAGCTTCGCGCAAATAAACGTACTGCCCGCCCGCCCGCGGAAATAGAGCCGCTAATTCTCCGAACGAAAGTGCGGCGGCAATGGTGAGAAACCCCGTGATAATCCAAGCAAAAATAACGCCCGCGGCCGAACCTGTTTGCCGTGCAATATCGGCCGCAACAATAAAAACGCCGGAGCCGATCATCGAACCGACGACAATCATCGTGCCGTCAAACAATCCAATCGCGCGAACGAATCCCGGCTCTTCCCTGCCTGCCAATTGCGCGGATTGCGTCGTCAGCTCAGCCATAAACCTCTCTTCTCAATCCTTCCGACCTTTAATTTCTTGCAGAACGGACTATCGGTTCCAACAAATCCAAAAATTGGCGCGCTCGCTTGACCGGGTCCTTCGCGCGCAACACATCGCTGATTACTGCCGCTGAATCCGCCCCTGCCTCGATCACCTCTTTTGCCCGCTCGAAGGTAATCCCACCAATCGCCACGATAGGTTTTCGAGTCAGTTTGCGCGCTTCCTGAATCATAGCCGTGCCAACGACCGGGCCGGGATTTGCTTTCGAATCTGTTGCGAAAACGGGACCTAGCGCGATGTAGTCGGCATCCGTTGCAGCCGCGGCCCGAAACTGCTCCAAGTTGTGCGTGGAAAGCCCCAGTAACTTGCCTTGGCCCATCACCGCGCGCGATTCCGCGACTGGCAGATCGTTCAGCCCCACGTGCACGCCGCTCGCTCCAGCAAGAAACGCCACGTCCGGCCGGTCGTTCACAAAAAACATTGCGCCGCGTTCCGCAAGCTCCGCCGCCAACACAGACGATGCCTGAAACAATTCACGCGTAGAACCGCGCTTGTTCCGATATTGGAATAGGCGCACGCCGGCATCATTCAGTTTTTTTGCGACTTCTATTTCCGGCGAGGTGAGCAATGCTGCGTCTAATATCACGTAAAGAGGCGGCAGCACAAGGCTCATAGGCGGCTATTTTCCGTTTGTTCCGAGAAATCTTTCGATGAAGTGAGTGTCTATCCTGCCCGCGGCAAAATCGGGGTGGTTCAAAATCCGGCGGTGCAGCGGAATCGAAGTTTTGATTCCCTCAATCACAAACATTTCGAGCGCGCGCTTCATGCGCCCAATCGCTTCCGCGCGATCGCGGCCTTTGACAATCAATTTTGCAATCATAGAATCATAATAAGGCGGAATCACCGCATCGGCATACGCGGCCGAATCCACGCGCACTCCAGTACCACCCGGCGCTTGGAACGTCGTAATTCTCCCCGCCGAAGGAACAAACGTCACCGGATCTTCCGCATTGATGCGGCACTCAATGGCATGCCCGGAAAAATGAATTTCGCCCGTGGCATCATCCATTTTTTCGCCCGCCGCAATACGAATCTGCGCTTTAATCAGGTCCACGCCGGTGATGAGCTCCGTCACAGGATGCTCGACCTGAATGCGGGTATTCATTTCAATAAAGAAAAGTTCCCCGCTTTGATCCATCAAGAACTCAACCGTACCAGCGTTCGTGTACCCGATTTTTTCCAGCGCCTTCACAACTTTAGCGCCCAATTCCTTACGGCGTTTCGGATCAATCCCCGGTGAAGGCGACTCCTCAATCAATTTCTGGTGCCGCCGCTGAATACTACATTCACGTTCGCCGAGATGAATCACACGGCCGTGTTGGTCGCCCAGGACCTGAAACTCGATGTGCCGTGGATGTTCCAAAAATCTCTCCGCATAAACGTCCGGCGTCCCAAATGCCTGCTGGGCCTCACTCCGGGCCGTTTCATACGCCGAAAGCAGCTCTTCCTGCTTCCGCACCACTCGCATACCGCGACCGCCGCCGCCCGCTACGGCTTTCAAAATCAGCGGGTAGCCAACCTTGTCAGCCTCTTTCGCAAGCTGTTCTTCGCCGTCAATTGCTCCATCGCTGCCTGGAATCGTAGGCAGGCCTGCGGTTTTCACTTCACGCCGCGCGCGGTCTTTTTCGCCCATCATTTCGATAATTTCGGGCCGCGGTCCGATAAAGGTTATCTCGCTAGCCTCGCAAACTTTCGCGAAGTTCGCATTTTCAGAAAGGAATCCGTATCCGGGATGGATTGCGTCGACGTTTGTAATTTCTGCAGCACTGATCACGGAAGGAATGTTCAAATAACTTTCGCTGCTTCGGGCCGGTCCAATGCAAACCGCTTCATCGGCAAATCGCACGTGGAGCGAATTGCGGTCGGCTTCGGAATAGACGGCAACCGTGCCTATACCCAATTCCTTGCACGCACAAATCACGCGCAGGGCGATTTCCCCGCGATTGGCTACCAGAATCTTGTTAAACATAGAATTTGGGCTTGCCTACTTTTTGCGGCTCGGCCGGATGCCGAACAGAGGCTGCCCGTATTCCACGGGCTGCCCGTTATCCACGAAGACGCGCAGCACTTCGCCACTAACGTCCGATTCAATCTCGTTCATTAGCTTCATTGCTTCCACGATGCAAAGCGTGGCGCCTGCCTCGACGTGCCCGCCAATCTTTACGAATGGCTCCGCTCCTGGGCTCGAAGAGCCGTAGAACGTTCCCACGATGGGCGATTTCACAAGGTGAAGGTCTTCTGAGGCGCGGGATTCTGGAGCCGGAGCTGCCGGCAGAATGGTCGCGTGAGGACTTGCAGGAGCGGCTCCAGCAACAATAATCTCCGGTTCCGCCATCATACGCTGCGGCGCAGCATAGACCATATTTCCTGATGGCTTTTTAATGCGAATTCGCAAGTCGCCGCGGGAATACTCAAATTCCTCGAGATTATGCTCCGACATTGTCCGGAGAATCTGCTCGATTTGCTCCAACTCGGGAGTGGCGGCCTGCTTGGGTGCTGCTGACTTCGAAGGTTTTTTGCGTTTCATGCCTGTTTTAGGTTTCAAAGTTCCATGAAATCCCGCGGAGCGCGGGTCAAGATTTCACTTCGATCCTCATGAACTGCAACGTCGTCTTCGATTCGAATTCCTCCAACCCCTGGCACATAAACTCCGGGTTCGATTGTAATTACCGTTCCAGGCTCCAACCGGGCTTTCTGATCGCGTGCTACCCGGGGGTCTTCATGAACTTCCAGACCCAGCCCATGTCCCGTGCTGTGCACGAAATACCGGTCTAACTTGTAACCCGCCAGCGTCGACCGCGCTGCAGCGTCTACATCCCCACAGCTCACACCCTGTCGAACCGCCGCGATGGCCGTCGACTGCGCTTCCAGGACAGCCTTATACCACTCCTTGATCCGCTTAGGAGCAGTTCCTACGTAAACTGTCCGCGTAATATCGCTGCAATAGTGGCCGAGTATAGCACCCAGGTCTAACACGACCAACTCATTTTTCCTCAACTGCTTGGCGGTAGGACGCGCATGAGGAAGTGCTGCCCGCTCGCCGAAAGCAACGATCGATTCAAACGCCGGACCAGAAGCTCCGCGCCTCCGCATCTGGAATTCAATCTCAGCTGCGATTTCCAATTCTCGCACGCCGGGTTTCAACATTCCAATCGCGTGCTCCACCACTTCGCTAGCCAGGACGGCCGCCTTGCGCATCTGCGCCAGTTCCTGCGCGTCTTTCCGCATGCGAAGCCCCAGTACAAGCCCGCTTACCGGTTTCAGCTTGCTTCGCGTCCCAGATGCCTTCCGCAATGCAAGATGCTGGGCCACCGTGACTTGCGATGAATCGAACCCAACTCGCTTAAATCCCGACCGCTTGAGAAATTCCCCCGCCCCAGAGTAAAGCCCCGCTTTGTGCTGAAGAATCTGCACACCCCTGGTCTCACCATTGGCTTGCGTAGTGAACCGCCCGTCGGTGATCAACGTGCTTCGTCTTCGGCCGATTACAAGCGCTCCGGACTCCCCTGTAAATCCTGTCAGGTAATACCAGTCTGCCGATTGAGTCACGAGAAGCGCATCAAGTCCTCGCGAAGCAAGCTCCCGCCTCAGGGCAATTTGTCGTTTCGCAAAATTGTTTGTCATAAAAGAATCGAGGAGGCTTGCGCCTCCTCGAGATTGTAGGAAATTTTGAAGCTTTTGTCCGGTTACGGCAATTATCCAGGAATAATTCTTGGTGTCAGGAAGAACAGCAGTTCCTGAGATTGAATATTGATGTCCGTGCGTTTGAACAAGCGGCCAATCACCGGCAAGCTGCCGACTATAGGCACCTGAGTGATGTCCACACGCTGCTGGGAAATGATAATGCCGCCGATAACCACGGTCCCGCCATCTTCCACGAGCACCTTGGTTTCTGCGGACTGCGTGTCCAAAGCAGGCGTGCCCTGTACGCGCGGAATACCTTGATCGATCTGGGTATTTTCCACGAGTACATCCATGAACACCGTTCCGTCCGCCGTGATTTGCGGAGTAACTTCCAGCTTCAGCACTGCGTCTATGAACGTAATCGAAATCGTGTTGTTGATTGTGGTCTGAATAGGCACCTTCGTACCTTGTTTGACCACAGCCTTTTCGTTGTTCTGTGTCACAACGCGCGGCTTGGAGAGCAATTTACCAACGCCCCGTGCTTCCGCAGCCGTGATGAAGAGGTCTATGGCGAAGTTCGGTGATCGATGGCCGAAGAAGACGCCGCTCGTCGGAACACCTGCGCCCAAATTTACAGCAAGCGGAAGACTATTGGAGCTACCGCCAGAACCCGAACTGCCTACGACTGGAGGCTGAGGCAATCCAGGGCCGGTACTAACATTGCTAGATCCCACGCTAGAGTCGCCGGAGAAGGCACTGCGTCCGTGTGTTGTGGTGCCAGCAAAGCCGAGCTGCGTTCCAATATCCTGGGAGAACGAACGCGACGCCGAAACCACGCGCGCTTCAATTTCCACTTGTTGAGATTTGCGATCCAACTGGTGGAGCAGGTTGTCAATCACAGGAATGACCGACGGAATGTCGCGAATGATGAGCTGATTCGAACGCTCATCGGCAAGGATTTCTCCGCGCGACGTTAGGAATCGCTTAAGAGTATTCGTCAAGGAGCTGGCTTTGCTGTAGCTCAGCACGCGCGTAAAGGTGACTGGAGGAATAGCGTCCGACTGTGCCTTTTCAAGATCGCGGACGGATTCCGCTTCATGTTTCAATGTCTCGTGTGTCGCGATGCGCAGTACGTTGCCGTTCAACTGTTTATCGAGACCGTTGTTCAGCAAAACGATATCTAGTGCCTGATCCCAGGGTACTTCGTCCAAAACGATCGTCAGCGTGCCTTTCACCGCCGGATCCAGCACGACGTTCAGTCCGCTAATTTCGTGAATCAGGCGGAAGAAATCGCGCAGGTCGACATCTTTCAAGTTCACGGAAATCGGCTCGCCCGTGTACTTTGCAGGGGCTGCCGTCATCTGCTGGCCTGTGGACGCTGCCATTGTGGATGCCGCTGAATTGGCTTGCTGCGCTGCTTGCTGCGCGGCATTGCCATCAGGACGGGCCGGTTCCCGCTTTTCGTTGTACGACGCCAAAACGACTGAGGGCTGGGTCAGTTCGCTAGGCAGCGCGAAACCAGGAGCGGAAATCTTCAAATTCTTGGAATTGTTGGAGACCGCGCGGGGAGCAACGGCGTTATAACGAAAACTTGTCGGTACGCGACCGCCTTCCGAAACAGCTTTGCCGGCCGAGAGGCTTGCGGGCACTGCTGGTTGCGCGTCAAAGAAAACTACGAGAGCGTTGCCGTCGCGTGAAATCTGGTAAGGAGTCGTTTCCGAGAGATCAATCACGACGCGGACGATGTCCGGGCGGTATTGGCCGAGGCGCACACCTCGCACTGGAGCAGCGACGCCGGGAATCATCGTCTTTTGCACCGCGAGCCGCGTGCCGGCGAAATCGAGCACCAGGCGATCGGGATTCTGCATGCGCAACGTGCGTGCGTCGAGGCGTCCTTCGCCTTCGACTCGCACACTCGAGCGCTCAGCTCCCTGCGTGATCGCAACGCTTGAGATCACCGAAGCGGTCGCCGTGGCACCGGCGGGCTCCTGCGTCTGGGCGAGCGTCGGCAGTGAAGTAAATGCCACGCCTGCGAGGATCAGGCAGCCATTCCGTAGGGCCGGCCAGTTCATAATCATTGCTGTTCTCCTGCAATGGAGTAAATTCTTTTATTTACTTGGCGTTCGACTGGCTTGCCGAACGCGTCCTTACCTTCTTCATGGAACGTCACGCCATCCATGGAAATCTTGTCCACCGCTCCGTCGTACAAACGGTCTCCTTCGCGCAGGAAGTACGTGCGCGCCTGAGGATTGGTCACGACGGCAATCATTCCGCTGTTCGCTTTCACGATGCCGTCCACGCGGAGCGTTGAAACTTGTAAACCCGCTTTGCCGGGGGGCAAATTCTTCGCTGCATTCGCCGCCGCCTGCTGACGGCTAATGAGGGACTCGAATGGATCGCGGCGCGCTACTTTTGCCGCGTCAGTGCCTTCGCTTGGCTTTTCCGCCCCCGCAGCTCGAGTCGGTGTAACCGGCTTCTTGGCCGCACCTTTTGCAGCCGGCTTCGAAGCGGGCTTTGCGGCGGGACTGGCCGCTTGCTGCTTCGCTCCGCCCACCGCGTTCTGCACAAGTTGCTTCGTGGCGGTGGGATTGGTCTGCGCGGACAATCCAGGTGCGATTGCCGCGAGGAGGAACCCAATGATGATTGTCATTGCTGAACGCATAGTTCGCTCATTCCCGCTCAGGGTTTCCCAGCCGGCTTCGCCGGCGTTGCTGGCGCCGAATCCGCTGGCTTGGTGAAGTAAGTCGTTGCCGTAAATACGCCCACAACCGTCGACCCAGGCTTCATTACATACTTCGTCGCTTTGCTGGTGTCTGGATCGTTGAACTGCAAGTCGCCGACGTTGATGATTCGCGAGAGACGGCTCAATCTTCCGAAGAAGTCCAGGATATTGAAGTACGGGCCGTCGGCCTGCACTTCAAAAGGCATTTCGAAGTAGTTGTTTTCCTTCGAAGCAACCGTCAACGCTTTCAAGCGGCGAAGATCCACGTTCGAAGCGCTTGCTGCTCCCTGCAATAGGCGGATAAATTCGTCGGTCTCTTTATCTTCGGGAACGATCGTCTTCAGCGTGTCCAGTTGTTTGTTGAGAGCATCCATCTGCTGCTTCAATTCTCCGTAGCGCTGTTTGTAAACCGAAAGCTGCTGAACTTCCTGATTCAACTGAGCCCGTTCCTTGACCGCCTTGTCCACCTGGTCGCGCTCTTGTGCAACAGGAGAAAATGGCAGGTAAATTCCGACAAGAACCAAGATGACCGCGATGGCGGCCGCCACCAGGCCTTGCATAATTACCGACATGTCGCGAAATGGATTAGCCATGGCGCCGACCCCTTAACCTTTCTTCGCCGGTGCAGCGGCAGATTGCGCGGGTGCGCTCGCTGGCTTGGCCTGCCCCGCCGGTGTCGCCGATGGGGGAGAGATTTCTGCATTTAGCTTGAACGTAAAGGTCTGGACGCCGCCTGTGGCCCTTTCGTCCTGCTTTGATTCTTCGATTTCAACTTTCTGGAAGTACCCGGAGCGCTTCATCGCCGTAATGAAGTTCGCTACAGAGTTGATCGATGCACTTGAGCCCTGCACGTTCAGCACGTTGCCCTTGCGCGACAAATCGGTTAGCCAAAGGTTTTCCGTTCGCGCCACAGTATTGGCAACCATGTCCAGCAATTCCTGGCCGCCAGTGCGATCCCGCTGAAGTTTCTCAATCGTGTCTACGCGTGTTTGCAGTGTTTTCTTCTGACGGTCGAACTCTTCCACTTGCGCCTTAATGCCTGTCAGCTCGGTTTTCTGTGCTTTCAGTGCCTTGATGCGGTCGTTTTCCGCGCTGAGCTGCCTCTGCCAGGAAAGGTAGATGTAGCCGAGAACGAGCCCGCCGAGCACCAGACCTGCTCCAACGAAAACAATCGGGAGCGCAGCTCCAGTGTCTACAGGGCGGCGGGACGCTTTTGGCCGTATTTGTCCTAAAAGGTTTATGCGGATCATGGCTAGTCGAAGCTCCTCAATGCCAGGCCCACTGCAATCGCCAGTCGCGGTGCCATATCGCGAATCTGGTTCTCACTGTGCTTGCCCGGGTTGATCAGCACCTTACGAAACGGATTCAACTCTTCCACCGGCATTGCAAACTCCTCGCGCAGCAAGTCCACCAGACCCGGAACGCGAGCCGTACCGCCTGCCACCACGATGCGCTGAATGTTTTCACCGCTCGCGGTCGCACGGAAGAAGTCGAAAGTTTTCTGAATTTCGAGCGTCAATATATCTGAAACGCTCCGCAAAATCTGCTGTCTTTGTTCATCAGTGACGCTGGGCAAGGTTTCGCCCTTCTTCAGGCGCTCGGCGTCCTCAAAGCTCAGGTCCAATTCCTTCTGCAGCGCGTCTGTATACTGATTGCCGCCCACGCTGACGTCGCGCGTAAACAGCGGAATGCCTCCGCGGACGATATTGATATTCATTACGCTCGCGCCGATATTCAGCAACGCAACCGTCTGGCCCGCATCCGGCTCGTAGTTCACTTCAAAGCAGTTCTGCAAACCGAACGCATCAATATCAACCACCACCGGCGTTTTCCCCGCCTGCGCCAACACGTTCGTGTGATTCAGAATCTTGTCTTTCTTCACAGCCACAAGGAGAACGTCCATCTGCGCGTCCATGGACTCGAGCAACTGATAGCTCAAGTTCACGTCCGCAATGTCGAAAGGAATGTGCTGGCTGGCTTCCGAAGGAATCCTGTCGTAGAGCTCTTCTTCGGACATCAGCGGCAGCGGCACGCGCTTCACAATCACAGAGTGTCCGGAAACCGATGTCGCAACGTTCTTCGTCTTAACGTGTTCGTTGTCGAAGATTCGGCTGATCGCGTTGGCAACCTGCGGCGCGTCCATGATGGCGCCGTCAACTACCGTATCCTGGGCCAGCGTTTCCATGCCGAAGCTGACCAGTTCGTAGCCAGCCTTCGTCGATTTCAATTCGACAGCTTTAATCGAGCTCGAACCGATATCGAGCCCCACAAGCTGCCTGCTTTTTTTGCCGCCAAGTAACCCCATATCGCAGCCCCTTTAGAACCAAACCCTTCCCTACAGCTGGCTAACGCCGGCGCGACTGCACCTGACTCATTTTGCGTTCCATCCAGCGGTCGAGGATCGTCTTCCGAAGTTTCCAACGATTTCCAAGTTTGAACGCGGGTATTTCGCCTTCGGTGATGTAACGGTACAGGGTATCCGGGGAAATCCCCAGATACTGCGACGCCTGTCGTACGTTCATCACTTCGCGCGATTCACTCACGAGGAACGTCCACCCTGGCGCCCGAACAGCGCCAAAACTCTTGCAACCACTTCGCACTCCAACTTGCGCTGCGGATTCCTCGGAGTGCTTCCCGTGCAGAGTTTATGACATCCGCCTGCACACGAGGTCAAGCGGTTCTCGCCGGGAGTTGTCCTATTTGCATCGGTAGTTTCCGGCATTCTTAGGGTTTTGCCCGGACACCATTCTGCTAATAGATACACTCCGCTCTAAAATCCACAACTAATTGTGCTTTTCACGGGAAAACACCCTGCCCCAAAGGACAGTTATCCTTTGCGCTCAATCACTCCGCGTTTTAGCCGCAAATTCCGCGTTTTCAATTGTTATGAACGCACTCCTTGTGCGGCGTATAATTCCGCCGCCATCATTGCGGCGTACAGGGGACTTCAATGCCATTTCACAAAACGTTTGTACTATTCGCCGCTGTTACTTCCGTTTTAGGACTCGCTTCCTCAGCACTCGCTCCAACCATCGACCCGCCCGGCTTTCTTTTTATCGCCAATCAATATGAACACACGGCTCTCCTCGTTGATCTGCACACAAAGTCGCCCATCGCGCGCGTCGAAGTCGGCGTCAACGGCCACGAAGTCGTCGTCTCTCCCGATATGCATTTCGGCTACGTTCCCATTTACGGTAATTCCGGAGTCGGCAAGCCGGGCACCGACGGCGATCGCATCGACATCATTGATCTGAAAGAACGCAAACTCGCAGGGAGCATTTCACTGGGAAGGGCGGTTCGGCCACACTGCGCAAGATTCGGCCCCGATGGATTCCTTTACGTCAGCGCTGAACTCGCGCAAGCCATCTACATCGTTGACGTCAAAGCCAAAAAAGTCGTCGGCCAGATTCCCACTGGCGCCATCGAATCGCACATGTTCGTTCTCTCCCCGGATGGTAAGCGCGCATACACTTCAAACGTCCATGCAGGCAGTGTAAGCGTCCTCGATCTCGAAAAACGCGCGCTCATCACCGTCATTCCCGTTTCGAAAATCGTCCAGCGCATCTCCATCACTGCCGATGGCAAGCGCGTCTTCACACACGATCAAGACTCGCCCCGCATCGCTGTCATCGACACCGCCACCAATAAAATCACCGGTTGGATTCCCGTCGGTGCCACTGTTTATTCCTCCGCGCCGCTTCCCGACGGGCACACCATGGTCGCGTCCTCGCCCTCGGGCAAATTCTTTTCAATTGATCTGGATAATTTGAAACAGACCGGCGAAGCAGATGCCTGCGCGGCAGTCGGCGAAATCGCCCTCTCTCACGACGGGAATCGCGCCTTTCTCACCTGCCCCGCCACGGGCCAGCTCCTCGTCTACAACGCGCACAACGGCAAGCCCGATCCCGAAATCGAAATGACCAAAGGCATTGACGGCATCCAGTGGTTCCCCGCCGTCAAATAATTGGAGTGCGGGACCCCGCCAAACTGTCATTTCGAACGGAGTGGCCCGGCTTTCTTGCGTGCTTTTGTGCACGCCGGGCCGCGGAGAGAGAAATCTCTCTTCGATTGCCCTCGACGCAAAACGCATTTGGGAAGGAATGCTTGTCATCCTGAGGCCATCCACGAAGATGGCCGAAGGACCTCAACTTCAATCCAGCCACCTAAATCACACTACAGCCCCATCTTTTTCCACATCCCCGCCACTCGCTCCTTCGTCTCTTCGTCCATCAAAATCTCATCCGGCCACGGACGTGTAAACCCTTCGCTCGCCCATTTCCGTGTCGCATCAATCCCCATCTTCGAACCAAAATCCTGCAATCGCGACGCGTGGTCCAGCGTATCCATCGGCCCCAAAGAAAACTGCACGTCGCGCTCCGGGTCCAGCGCGCAAAGCGCCTTCCACACTACTTCACTGTAGTTGTGAACGTCCACGTCGTGATCCACCACCACAATCACTTTCGTGAACATCGCCTGCCCCAGCGACCAAATCCCGTTCATAATCTTCCGCGCATGCCCCGGATACGACTTTCGAATCGCTACAATCATCAAATTGTGAAAAATTCCCTCCGCCGGCATCGCCACGTCCACAATTTCCGGATACTGCATCTTCATCACCGGCAAAAACACGCGCTCAACTGCGTAGCCCATATAAAAGTCTTCCTGCGGCGGCGGCCCAACCACAGTTGTCAAATAAATCGGCTCTTTTTTGTGCGTCACGCACTCGACATGAAAAACCGGGAACTCCCCCTCCAGCGAATAAAACCCAGTGTGATCTCCGAACGGCCCCTCCGTCCGCATCTCACTCAAGTTCACGTAGCCTTCGAGCACAATCTCCGCATTCGCCGGCACTTCCAGCTCATTCGTTTCGCAACTCACCATCTCCACCGGCTCTTTCCGCAAAAATCCCGCAAACATCATTTCATCCAGATCCGGCGGAATCGGCAGCATTCCAGCCAGCGCCGTCGCCGGGTCCGCCCCAATCGCCACACTCACCGGAATTCTTCCTTCCGGATTTTTCTCCCGCGCGCGACGAAAATGTTCCGCGCCATGCTTCTGCGTTTGCCAATGCATCCCCGTCGTCCGTTCGTCGTACACCTGCATGCGGTACATTCCGACGTTCCGCTTCCCGGTCTCCGGATTTTTCGTGAACACCAACGGAAACGTGATAAACCGCCCGCCATCCTGCGGCCAGCATTTCAATATCGGAAAATCGAAAAGATTTATGTCGCTTCCTTTCTGAATCACTTCCTTGCAATCGCCATCCTTCACGCTCTTCGGGAAAAACGATCCCAACTCCGCTAATTTCGGCAACATCTTAATTTTGTCGAATAATCCTTGAGGTGATTTCGTATCCATAAATCCGCGAATCCGCGCCGCTACTTCATCCAATTCATCCACTTCAAACGCCATCGCCATCCGCTTCACGCTGCCAAACGTATTCACCAGCAGCGGCATCCGCGAACCTTTCGGCTTTTCAAAAAGGAGCGCCGGCCCTACACCCTTCTCCGCCCGCTTCGCATCCCGCGCCACGCGCTGCGTCACTTCCGTAATTTCCAGCACCGGATCCACTTCCGCCTTGATCCGCTTCAACTCTCCTGCCTTCTCTAGTGCCTTAACAAACTCCCGCAAATCCCGATACGCCACAATCTCCTCCGACTATCCCGTGCGTGACTCTAGCACAATCTCCAACTCTTCCTCCCACGTCAACGCACCACAAAACCAAGCTCGCATTCAGAGGTAAACGAGTGGAAACACCTGTCCTTCGGTTCCATAGACTCATTCGCCTTCCTCTCGCTACCTTCTCTCTAAGGAGCCCTCCATGAATAAAAGTTCTTGGTTTTGGCCTGATGTAAGCGCCCAGGACGGAGCGAAAAATGCCTGCCGCGGCGCCATGTGGTGCGCCATTCTTGTTGCTGGCTTGACTACAGTGGTTGCCCTTCTTGCGCTTTCCGGCGTCAAGAGTTTGCCCATTGATGGCTCAGCGCTGATCGATGCAGCCATCTTTGGAGGTATCGCGTTCGGTCTTTCGCGCTGTTCGCGTTTTGCCGGTGTGGCCGGCTTCGCTCTCTTTCTCTTTGAACGAATCTACTTGATTGCGAAAGTAGGCTTTTTCATGGGTGGGGGCATTTTGGGTATCGTGCTTCTCCTCGGCTTCTTCAATGGCATGAGGGGAGCTTTCGCCTACAAAAAGCTGCAAATGCCGCGCGCCGTTCCCCTTACTTCGCCACCTTTCTCCTGAGCCAAGTTACTTCGCTTCCCGCAGTGGGTCGGTTTGAATTTTTGAATCGTGACAACTGAAGTCAAAATTCTAGCTGACCCACTACCCATCAAGCACTCGCTTGCAGCCTTTCCAGTCGAGCGCTAAAATCCTCGCGCTTTTCGGAGGGCCGCATGAAAATTCTCCTGTCCGCACTTTTGGGTTTGATCGCTACGCCGTCACTCTTCGCGCAAGGTGCACCGCCGCAGGGTTCCGCCAACGCTCCCTACGTCATGGAGTACTACTACAAAGTGCAGTGGGGCCATCAAAAGGAATTTCTGGATCTCTTCCTGAAAAATCATTTTCCTGTCTTGCAGAAGCGCGCCGAATCCGGTGACATCGTCGGTCTAAAAATCGAAACGCCATCCAATCACATGACCGAAGACGCCCGCTGGGACTACCGCGTCACGATTACATTCAAAAATTCAACGATTGCGACTACTGCCAATCCCGACGAAGCGGACCTCATCAAAAAAATGTATCCCGACCAGGCCGCGTACACTCGTGAGGAGCAACGCCGCTTCGGAATTCTCCTCGCCCACTGGGACATCCCCATCGCCAACATCACTCCCCCGAAAAAATAGCAGCAAGCACAAACTACGGCGCGACAGGATCGCTCGGCGCCGTATTCATGTCCGGCGCTTCAATTGTCAACGCCGGATTCCAATCGTAGTGCGTCACAAATCCGCCCGTTGCCGTCATCGTTCTTGGAAGATGATCTTTTTCGTTGATGCAGACCACATATTCCTGCCTGAAATACCGCAACTGCCTCGTCTCTTCACGCGTCACCGTCCACTCGCGGCAGTTGTCATCGTTCTCAAATTTTTCCTCGCCCTTCGTAATCCGCGCCAGTTTGACGTCTTCCTGAATCCATGTTCGCAACTCCTCAGAACCGTCCGCCTCGCCTTTCCCTGCTGGCTTCGGATTCGTCAAGCACGGCCGCGCCGTCAAAATATTCATGAAAAAGTAACTGTTCGTCGGCATTCCTTTCTTCCACGGCGTTGCGCCCTTGCGCCAATAAACGTCATCGCCGATTCGAATGTACTCCGACGCCGCGCCTCTCCCCTCTTCCACGATGTGCTCTTTGTCCGGACAGATCGCCGCATGCGTCCGCGTCACTTTGTCGCCCGCCGCGTTCCCCATCACCGTCGTAATCCGCCAGCTCTGCGCCCCATTCATCGCCGTCACTTCCGCCTCTAGCACCTGCTTCCCCGATTTCGGCAGCGAGTAATACACACAGACCACCACCAGAATGATTCCCGCCAATATCCCAACCAGCGCTTTAGGACTCATTGCTTCCCCATTCAACCGAGAACTCGCCCTATGGCATTTCCGGCATTTTCATCGCCGAACTATTCATATCCGGAGCTTCGATCGCAATCGATGGGTCCCACTCAAAATACATTCCAAATCGTTCATTCGCCCCCCTCCAATAAACAGGAAGGCTGCTCGTCTCGTTCAGGCAGACCTTGTAGCTTCCAAGCGAGTTCCGAGAAGTAATTCGCGTCACGCTCCATTCGCGGCAACTCGCGCCATTGAACTCCTGCATCTCTCCTTTGGAGATACTTCCGTCTTTTCCATCGCTTTCAATCCATTGCTTCATCTCTTCCGCACCGCCCGGAGGATTGCTGCTCGGCTCATTCGGATTGGTTAGGCACGGCCGTGGCGTCGGGAATGGCGTAAACAGGTCCGGTCCCGGTGTGCCTTTCACCCATTTCATATTTCCTTTGCGATAGTAAATATCGTCGCCAATCCGCACGTACTCCGCAAAGTTGTCCATGCCCTGCTCGACGATGTGTTCTTTGTCCGGGCAAAACGCAACATGTGTTCGCGTCAGCAACGCCCTGCCGTTTGAACTGAGCACTGTGCGAATCCGCCAGCTGCTGACGTTGTTAACCGCAATCGCTTCTCCCTCAAAAGCCTTCTTACCCGCATTCGGAATCGCGTAATACGCCACAATCAAAAGCAGAATAATTCCCGCAACAATTCCCAAAACTCCCTTTGTGCTCATGATTCACTCCTTTTTCACATCTCCGTCATTCAGCTCTTGTAGTGGCCGGTCTTTCGCGCCGTTTGCGTCCCGGCCGGTTCGCCGTGGAGACCCGTTCTTTTTTGCAGATGACGTCACCCGGCCCTTCCTATTTCCAACTCTTAATAATCTCGTCGGAAGGCGGAGCCTCAATCTTGATCGGCAAATTCCAGTCCGAGTACGTAATCACCTCGCTGCGATCCGGCGTAAAAACTTCCCTCGGCAAATGATCGCTGTCCACGCACACGCCAAAAATGTCTCGCCACCCGGCGGGTGCCGGAGCGCTTGCAATCCAATCGCGGCAAGCAAATCCATTTGCTTCGCGCTTATCGCCTTTGCGTATTTTTCCTATTTTTGCGATGACGTCCATCTGGCCTAGCAATGCGTCTGTTCCGCGCGGCCCCCAGGAACACAGCGAAGTGTCCCGCCGCAATTCGTGAGACAGCATCCAGCTATTGTCCTTGCGCGTATAACTCGTTCCCTCAATCCAGATGGATTCGCTGCTCGCTTCGTGTTTCTCGCCGCCTTGCTCGATTGTGGATTTGTTGACCGTATGCACGCTCGAAGGGCAATACACTTCCGTCAGCGTGTCTATGTTTTTGGTCGGCTCATCAACAACGGTATGCATCCGCCAGCTTCGCGCATTCTGCATGGCGGCATTCATCTTCTTGAATTCGGAAATTCCGGCGTCGGGCAAGACCCAGTAAATCAGAAGAATCACAAATCCAAAGATGACCACCCGCGCCGCCAACCCGTTCGCGAGACTCCGTTCCATGCCCCAGTATTGCCCCCAAGGCATCCGTTTCCGTCTAAAAACCTTCAAACCGCCGCCAAATAACTATTGCTTGATTCGCAAGTCCTGTGTCACCGAGAGGCGCTGTGTCCGATGGCTGGGCCGAAACAGGCGTCCAAATACTCGCACGCAAACAAACTGAGTTCGTTCCACAAGGCGTCGCACTGTTTTTCAGGAGCAACGGATCGAAGTCGATCGCTCATCTCGACTCAATCGGAACTGTTTCAAAGGCAAGCGCCGCACCAACGAATCAATAAAACCCTTCTTGGGCAGCCTATCCTTTGTGTTTTTGTTTTTTGCAAAGGGTGGGTCGCTCTTGGTCGCCAATGGGTCAGTTTGGAGTTTTTTAATCGCGACACAATAAGTCAAAAATTCAAACTGACACTGCTCGTTCGTCTAGTCTCCCGCGGACGATTGCAGAAGCGCGCACTTGCTTCGATATTCTCTGGGAGCTAGGCCCATTTCTCGCCTAAAAACACGGCTGAAAGAGCTTTCTGATCCGTATCCGATGGCTGACGCTACCTCAGAGAACGACATATTGTTCGAGCGAATCATCGCGCCTGCTTTGTACATCCGCCAGCGGGTAACGTATTCGAGAGGCGTTTGGCCCAAAACGGTCCTGAATCTCAGGGCAAAGGCAGACCTCGACATTCGTGCTTCGCGCGCGAGTAACGCAACAGACCAGCTCCTCTCAATATCCGAATGCATTGCTTGTATGGCTTTGCTGAGCTGCCGGTCTGACATGGCAGCCAGCCACCCCTTGGGCGGAGCTGCGGAGTTGCTTGTGTAAGCTCGAATGGCATAGACAAATAGTGATTCATAAAGACAGCTGATCAAACGCGATGAAGCTATACCGGGCTGAGCCGTTTCAGCCGCCAAAAGATCCAGCACGGATTGGAAGGCGTGACTTCGATTTTGCTCAAGCCGCAGGTGCAGATAACGAGGAAGAATCGTCGAAATGAGCGGGGCGTCGAATGCACTCATGCGAAACGACCCGCTCACCAAAGTTGTGGGCGCGCCGCCTCCTCCATAATGAATCACGCAATCTACTTCCAATTTTCTTAATTCGCGGTAATCGGCGACGCGGGAACGCGGATGATCCACTATCGTAAAAGCCTCATCGCTGAGAATGAAAATGAAAACATCTCCGGCGGAGAGCGGGATAGCTTGCCGCTGGTTCTTGAATTTCAGAAGCGCCGATCCGCGAACCATTAACCCGAAGCGTATCCGCGGAACCGTGTCTCCCGCGTAGTGAAAACCCCAGGGGGCCGTCGTCTCCAGACGTGTATAAACCGCGTCCTGAATTCTCATGGATCCAAAGACTTCAGACAGCACGTCCATGCGATGTTCGAACGCTGGACGATCGGTCACGTTTTTTGGACGCATGGCACCCGCGAGTCCCAATTTTATCGCATCTATCTCTTGGGCCACCAAACATTTCAATTGGAGAAAAAATGATCGTAAGAACGTGTCGCTCTAAACGTTTCATTCGTATGGCCGTATTCGCGCTCTTCCTTGCTGCTGCGTATTCGCCAATCGTTGCTTCACAGGAAACGAAAAAGGCAACGGATCCCAATCGCAACTCCTCTGATGTGGCATTTCCATGCTCTTCGGCGGCGGCCACGAAAGAAATCCTGGAAACACAGTGCCGGCAAGCCGCCAATCTTCCCGATACGCCACAAGCCCAAGACCAAAGCGCTCCATCAAACCCCTCATCCATTTCGCAAGATCAAAACAGTGCCCTGCTCTTCCTGCCTGTGCAGAGTTCTCGTCGCCTTTCCTTCGGCGACAAATTTACAATCTACACCCATCAGACATTTGGGCCGTCTGCAGTTATCTTCCCGGCATTCGCTGCCGGCATGGCCATGACGAACCCCAAAAAAACTTACCCCCGCGAATGGAAGGACGGCGCCGGAGCATTCGGCAGGCAATATGGAGACTCCATCGCCATGGTCACTTCCCAGCGAACAGCGCGCTTTTTGGCGGGTGCCGCCTTGCATGAAGATCCCCGGTATATGCGGTCCACCAGTAAAAATCCTCTTGTGCGAACCACCCACGCGCTTGCGTTTACTTTCATTGATAAGACCGATTCCGGCAGAAACACGATTGCCTTCTCCAATTTTGCGGGCGCGGCTGCCGGCGGTTTTGTGGGCAATGCTTACCTGCCCCATGGATACAACGATCTCACGCACGCAGAACAACGAATAGCCTTCCAGTTCACAAGCATTGCCATTCAAAACATTGCCGCTGAATTTCAACCGCAGTGGGGACCGATTGTGCGAAAGCTGCGCATCCAGAAAATTATTCCCGAGTGGTGGGTTCCACAGCACAAAAACTAAGCCCTGCCGAATGCCACCTGGAAACACCTGGCACAAGGAAACTGAGGCTGTTCCAGCCCTTCGTACGTGTCAACGCCTGAGGATCGACGTGCGCAAGGACATCGCCATCTCGAATCAACCGCAAGAAGACCCGGCAATATTCATCGCTCGGTTTTCTCGCTGTCATGCGCTGCTCCACTTCATAGCATGTCGCGTGCTCGGCGATACGGAAGGAGCGCGAGATTCCGTACAAAATTGTTGGCTCACGGCATCTCGCAATCCGCCGAAGTTCGAACACGAAGGCGCTTTTCGCAGTTGGCTGCTTAGAATTGCAATCGACGAAGCCTTGGCCATTCGCCAAAAAAAGAAGGAATCGAGCAGCGACAAGAACCTGGCGTGTGGGCTACCCATTCGAAACTAAAACTTCCTGGATGGCCTATCCTTTGCGCCTTTGTATTTTGGCGGGTGACAAACTGATTCGGTTGTTTTGGGAATTTGGATGCCGCACCCTTCGAGGTTCGGGTTTCAGGGTTTGTACTTGCAAACCCTGAGCAGAAAAAGGGTGCGGGTTTTGACTTTTCCTTTCCGTTCGAACTCTTTTCCATAACTCATTCGAATTACCTATTTAATATCTATTGACTTGATAACGGAATTCTGCTACCATCCTATGTGTTTTATTTGGCGCCTTACGCTACCTTTCCACTTCCCAGTCATAGCTTCGATCTTCCGCAAAATTCTCATAACCCCTCCATAATGAACACTTACAAAAAATCCACCTGCAATTCCTTTAGAATGAACACTTGCAAAACAAAAGACTTAAACCCCTTTATTTTCAACACTTACAAAAATGGTGGGGGGAGGGGGGTGTTATGGTTAACCTGAGGAGCGCAGCGGCGAAGGATCTCAGCATCTATAAACTCGCAGTTGAGGAATCCGTGTCCGAATTGACCCCAACGTTCCAGCGTTCTACGCTTGAGCAAGCACCATGAGTCGCGTCTATCTCGATTACAACGCCACCACGCCCGTCGAACCCGAAGTCCTCGACGCGATGCTGCCCTATTTCTCTGCCGAGTTTGGCAACGCCGCCTCGATCCACACCGTCGGCCAGCGCGCCCGAGCCGCCGTCGAAACCGCTCGCGATCAGGTCGCTGCCCTTCTCGGAACGCGCTCGCAGGAAATCGTCTTCACCAGCGGTGGCACCGAATCGGATAATCACGCGATCTTCGGAATCGTTCGCTCCGCGCCCGGAGCAACAAAGCACATCGTCACCACCAACATCGAGCACGAAGCCGTGCTCAACACCTGTCAGGCGCTCGAAAAAGACGGTATCGCCGTCACCTATCTTCCGGTAAATTCCGATGGCATCATCACGGTCGATCAGGTCGAAGAAGCGCTTCGCCCGCACACCGCGCTCATTACCGTGATGCACGCCAACAACGAACTTGGGACCGTGCAGCCTCTCGCAGAAATCGGCAAACTCGCCGCGCAGCGTGACATCTACTTTCATACTGACGCCGTGCAATCCGCCGGAAAGCTTCCGCTCGACGTAAAAAGTCTCGGCGTCGATCTCCTCTCCATCTCCGGCCATAAAATTTACGCACCCAAGGGAGTCGGTGCGCTCTACATTCGTGGCGGCTCGCGCTTACAACAACTGCTCTACGGCGGCCATCACCAGCGCGGCTTCCGCCCAGGCACGGAAAATGTTCCCGGCATCGTCGGCCTCGGCAAAGCCGCTGAACTCGCACGCCTTTCACTCGGGTCAGACGCCGAGTGTGTCAGCAAACTGCGCGCCAAACTGGAACAAACTCTCGCCGCGCGTATTCCGGATTCGCACATCAACTCCGCAAACGCGCCGCGCACGCCCAACACCGCCAATCTCACTTTTCCGGGAATCGAAGGCGAAGCCCTCGTCATTGCACTGGATCTTAAAGGAATCGCCGTCTCCACCGGAGCAGCCTGCTCTTCCGGAGCCGTCGAACCATCCCACGTGCTCACCGCCATCGGCCTCTCTGCCGAAGACGCACGCGCCAGCATTCGCTTCAGCCTCGGTCGTCACACTACTGCCGCTGAAATTGACTACGCGCTCGGCGCAGTTCCTGCAGCCGTCACACAGCTCCGCGAACTCTCGCCCACCTATCGCAAGGAGTCTGCCCGCGCATGAACTTCTCCTTCGACCAAGCCACCAAAACCCGTCATTTCGACCGGAATGAACCGACGATTTTGCTTTTCCGATTCCTTCTGAGGAATCGGTCGGTTCATGGAGCGGAGAACTTCCTCTCTTCGCACGGTTTGTGTGCGAAGAAACCCCTCTTCGATCTCAGCGAAACTCGGACCAATTCGCTAAAATAGAAGAGAAACGAAATGCAGACCGAAACACAATTCGAGACTCTTCCCGTCAGCGCGGAAACGCAGCCTGGACTCGTCGCTATCGCCATGTCCGGTGGAGTCGATTCCTCCGCTGTCGCTGCAGTTCTCCAACAGCAAGCGCGCCCCGTCGTCGGACTCACCATGCAGCTCTGGAATCAGCGCCGGCTGCCCGAGCTTCAAGGGGACGGTCCTGCACAGCATCGTTGCTGCTCGCTCGATGACGTCTACGACGCAAAGCGCGTCGCGCAGCACCTGAATTTCCCCCACTACGTCGTAAATTTCGAGCGTCAATTTGAAGATCGCGTCGTACGCCCGTTCGTGAACGACTATCTTCGCGGCCGCACACCAGTTGCCTGCACAAACTGCAACAATGACGTGAAGTTCGAGCCGCTTCTCCGCATGGCCCGTCAAATCGGAGCGGAGCGTCTTGCCACCGGCCACTACGCAAGAATTCGCCGCGACGAAATCACCGGCCGCTGGCAACTCTTGCGTGCGCTGGATGAAACAAAAGACCAATCCTATTTTCTCTGGGGTCTGACACAAGATCAGCTCTCCATGAGCGAATTTCCACTCGGTGAACTCACCAAGGAAGAAGTCCGCGATCTCGCGCGCCGCGCAAATCTCCCGGTCGCGGATAAGCCGGAAAGCATGGAACTTTGCTTCGTTCCCACCGGCAACTACGTTCAATTTATCCAGGCTTACACGCGCGAAAGCAACATTCCATTAAATGAGAAAGAAGGCGAAATTGTCACCGAAGACGGAGCCGTAATCGGCCGACACAGCGGCATCCATAATTTCACGATTGGCCAGCGCAAAGGTCTCGGCTTTGCCGCTGGCAAGCCGCTCTACGTTCTCTCCATCGACCCAGAAAAAAATCGTGTCGTCGTCGGTGATGATGAATCGCTGCGCACAACTTCTTTTGAAGTCACCGGCACAAACTGGATTTCCATCGCGGCGCCACTGGCGCCGAGCAAGGCAACTGTAAAAATTCGCCACAAACATGAACCTGCGCCGGCAACCATACAAGCCACCGGCGAAACTTCCGCGCGAATCACTTTCGACCTTCCACAACGCGCCGTCACACCCGGCCAGGCCGCTGTTTTTTACGACGACGATATAATTCTGGGCGGCGGCTGGATCAACAAATAGAAGCTGAATGAACTTGAGAAAAGACGAGGAAGCGATAGATCGAACAAGCCAGCAGGAAATCTCCAAGACGCGCTCAGATTGGATTTGGTTTTACTGAAGACTGAAAACTGAAGGCTGGACTGCCTCTCTCAGATAAAAAGTTCTTCTTCTTGTTCGAGCGGTTCATCTTTCTTGGACGAACCGCGGCGTGAACGCAGCAGATCAATACCAACTTTGATTCCCTGTATGAGAGCCGACGCCTTCTGAACGGGCCGCCAAAGACTATGTTTAAATTGCGAGCCGGCTTCTTCCACCGCTTCGAGCGTTCCGGTGAGAATGCGGTCAGCTCGAACAAGTTGTCCGCGCAAACGGTCCGTCGCATCGGTGAAAACACGGTCCACTTTTTGCGCTTGCCCGCGCGCCAGATAAACGATGTGAGCGGCGTCGCTCACCATCGTGGAGATTTTCGGCTGGGTGTCGTCGAGAAGAATCTGCACGCGTGTCAGAATCGGGCTGACTTTATTATTCAGGTCGGTGACGCTGCGTTCCACTTGTTGCATGGTCTTGCGTGTTTGCAGAAAGAGCGCAGTGAGAATCGTAACCTGCACAACCAGCGCGATCGCCACCACTACGAGCGCCGCTACAACCCAGGTTTCCATGCACACCCCGTCCGCTCCATTACTGGAGCATTATCGGTTAGCCCAATAGTAAAAATTACGACTTCCCTGCTTCGCGGCGATACGCTTCGCGCGCGCCTTCGACGGCCGCCGAAATCGATTCTTTCTGGCGCGAGGCAACATCCTTGCCGCGTTCGATCAGCTCGTCTGCGCGTTCGCGAAGTTCACGCGCTTTGCGCTGCGCGTAATCCTTGCCTTCATCGGCCTTCTTTGAAAGAAATTCGCGCGTCTCTTCGCCCGACTTCGGCGCAAACAGAATTCCTACAAGGGCCCCGACACCCAAACCCACCAAAAAATAAGTTACTTTGGATCCGACATTGTCCGCCATTAGAACCTCCAAGTTACTGTAGCGCCGCGGCTGATCCAGCAGAGAATCTTACGTCCAGCCAAAACAACGTAGCACAGCAAAAAGTGAGGCGCAATAAGGACTAACCGGTATTTAGGCAGTTGTTCGGTTATCGGAGATTCCCGATTTGTCCAAGTATTCGAGGACTCGTTCGGCGCTTTTTCGCGCAACGACCTTGCTAAGGCGATCAATTCCGGCGCGACGGACGTTAGCGATGCTGCCAAATTCACGGAGGAGGCGTTGCGTGGTTTTGGGACCGACTCCGGGAATTTCGAGCAGTGCAGAGCTTGTTTGGCGCTTGGCGCGGCGCTGGCGGTGAAATGTGACAGCGAAGCGGTGCGTTTCGTCGCGGATTTGTTGAATTAAATGCAAGACTGGCGAGTGGCGGTCGAGAATAATCGGTTCATTTTCCTGGCCGTAGACGTAAAGGATTTCTTCTTTTTTTGCGATGCTGGCGAGCGGCTGATTGATGATTTGTAGCGAGTCGAGTGCTTGCGCGGCGGCGTGAAGCTGGCCGATTCCGCCGTCAATGAGAATCAAACTTGGAAGCGGCTTTTTTTCTTCCTGCAAACGACGGTAACGGCGGGAAACGGTTTCGCGCATGCTGGCGAAATCGTCGTTTTGCCAAGGCTGGCCGATCACAGGAAGAGATCTTACTCGAATTTCTTCGCGCTCTTCGCCGCGAATAATGAATTTGCGATAGTCAGATTTTTTCATCCGGCCTTTTTCCCAGACGACCATGGAGGCGACAGTGTCGGTTCCCTGCATGTGGGAAATGTCGAAACTTTCAATGCGCGTCGGTTCTTCGGGAAGATTGAGTGCGTTTTGCAGAGCTTCGGCGATCGCTTTTGAGTTTGGTTTTAGAACGCGGAAACGCTGGGTGAAAGAATGTTCGGCGTTGCTTTTAACGAGATCGAGAATGGCTTTTTTGGAGCCGCGCTGCGGCGTGAAGATTTCGACCTTGTGGCCGGCGCGTTCGGAGAGAAGTTCTTCGAGCAGTTCCCTGTCCTCAAATTCTTCGGGGACATGGATTGCTTTCGGCAGATATTCCGCTTCCAGATAAAGTTGTTTCAGCAAAGCCGGGACAAATTCGGCGGGATTAAATTCTTCGAGTTCTTCCCAGTAAAATTCGCGGCGGTCAACGACACGGCCGGCGCGCAAGTGGAAGAGATTTGCTGCGACGAGAGGCGGTTCGGCGTAGTAGGCGAGGACATCGGTATCGTCACCTTGCGTTGAAGCGATGCGCTGGCGCTCTTCGATGTCTTCCATGGTGCGGAGGAGATCTCGATAGGCGGCGGCTTGTTCGTAGAGTTCTTTTTCGGCAGCGGCGGTCATGCGCTGTTCGAGGCTTTTGACGAGATCGTGTCGGCGGCCTTCGAGGAACATGCGAACGTCGCGAGCGGCTTCGGCGTAGCGTTCGTCGGTGGTGAGGCCGGGAACGCAGGGGCCGAGACAGCGATGAATGTGATATTGCAGGCACGGTCGCGGATGCGGGCGCGTGAGATCAACAGTGCAGCTCGGAATCAGAAAACGCTTGTGGACAAAATGGAGAATGCGTCGCGCGAGGCTAGGGGGAAAGTACGGGCCGAAGTAGAGCGATCCGTCTTTTATGATCCGGCGCGTGAAATAGACGCGGGGATATTTTTCAGCGGCGGTGAATTTGATGTAGGGATAGGTTTTGTCGTCCCGAAGCATGATGTTGAACTTCGGGTGGTATTGCTTGATGAGATTGTTTTCGAGGGCGAGAGCTTCGCGCCCGTTTTCAACGACAATGGTTTCGAGGTCGGCTATTTCGCGGGCGAGGGAGCCTGTTTTAGCGTCGATCCAGCGAGATTCAAGAAAATAGGAACGGACGCGGTTGCGCAGCGAGTTGGCTTTGCCAACGTAGATGACGTTACCGCCAGCGTCTTTGAAGAGATAGACACCGGGCTTCTCCGGTAGCTGCGCGGCTTGTTCTTTGGGCTCCATAAGAACTTCAGTATTCAGTTTAAGCCGAAGCGGGAGAATTTCTTAGTTCGGGTATTGCGAAACAAGACTCTCAGCGATTCGTAAGCTGCAAGGTTGGAAGTGTATTGACGGTGTCTCCAGGTTTATACTCGCCGGATGATGCAACGGCCCAAGAGGTCTATTTGCCGACTAATTCTGCCAGTTATCTTTGCACTACTAGTTCGCGCATCCAGCGCTCAAACACCTGAGCGTTTCCACCAAGTTGTGCAGCCTTACGCCGATGCCCAGATGTTTATGGGAAGCGTCCTAGTGGCCAAAAACGGGAAGATTCTCTTTAGTAAAAGCTATGGAATGGCGGACTTGGAGTGGGGCGTTCCCGATTCTTCCACGACTCGATTCAATATCGCATCCATGACAAAGCAATTCACCGCAGCTTCAATTCTGCTGCTTGAAGAACGAGGGAAATTAAGGACGGATGATCTTGTAAAGAAGTTCATACCGGATGCGCCCCCAGCGTGGGACAAGATCACCATTTATCACCTACTGACGCATACCTCTGGCATTTCCAACAGCGCAGCCACGTATGAACCCGGCCCCCCGGAAAAGCTGGTGCTGCATGACGCGCCCCTGAACTCTCAGCCTGGCGAGAAATGGGAGTACACAAACCTGGGATATATCGTACTTGGATACTTAGTGGAAAAGATCAGCGGGGAAACCTACGAGGAATTCGTCCAAGAGAATATTTTCAAGCCGTTAGCAATGAAAGATTCCGGACTGATCTCCTTCGTGACTGTCATTCCGCGACGTGCTACCGGGTATTGGCCCGGCAATAGTGGAATTGAAAATGCGGATCGCCCCGATCCAAGGTATGGGTTTTCGGCAGGCGCTCTTTATTCCTCGACGGAAGATCTCCTTCGGTGGGAAGAAGGAATCTTTGGCGGCAAACTCTTGACGCCTGCATCCTTGCGCAAAATGACCACGCCTTTCAAGAGTGACTATGGCTGCGGCTTGTACGTCCATCGTGTTAGCGGTCATCTGGTGATCGAACACGACGGGAACAACATAGGCTTTAACGCAGACATGGCTTATTACCCTGAAGAGAAACTTGCAGTTATCGTGCTGGCAAATCTAAATGGCACGGTCACGGGCGAGATGACGAAAGCACTCGCGGCGGTAGCACATGGACAGACTCCTCCTATTCCTTCCATCCATAAAGAAATCACTCTGTCGAAGGGAGTTCTGGCGCGGTACGCGGGGACGTATCGCTTCCCGCAATACATCCTGAAGATGGTCCCCGAGGGCAATCACCTGCTGGTGAAGTTTGACAATGGCGGCACGCTTGCGGTCTTTCCGGAGTCGGAAACAAAGTTCTTCTCCAAACCGTGGCCCACGCAATTCCAGTTCTCGCAGAATGGTAGCGGCGAATTCACGGTGCTGACGAGATACGAAGGCGAAAAAGAAGAAAAGGGCGCGAAGGAATAGAGTGCGGCTTGTTCTCTGGGTTCCATAGAAGTGCAACGCCTAGAGGGAGAAATTCTTTGGGTTCCATGACGGGGATTGGACGCATTCGACAGTTTTGGAGGCAAGAACGATGTGCAATCTGAATAACCAAACGCACGGTAAGCATGCACATGGCCATCCTCACAAACATGGGCCACACGAGCATGGACCGCACAAACATGGGAAACCAAACGACGCGACGCGGCGCGCGTTCTTGATGCAGCTGGCTTCGGCGGCTGTGCTGGCGCCATGGGCGCTTGGCCAAAAGAACGCTCGCGCCGAGATGGCGGAACGATTTCGGCAGATTTCGGAGGACTACGAACTTAAAGGCCTTGCCGATCTGTTCAAAGGCATCACAACGAATGGGACGGCGATTCCGGGACTCTTTGAAATCGCTCCCACTGGCGTTTCCACGGAACCCGTTCGAAATGCGGCTGAGAAATTCATCGAAACTCTGAGCGGCGGCCAGCTTTCAAAAACAATGTTCCCCGTTGATGACGCGCAGTGGCGCAAGTGGATGAATCAGCATTTCTACGTGCGCCAGGGAATCAGTTTCCTGGAGATGAATGATACACAACGCGAAGCAGCCTTTGGATTGATGCGAGCCTCCTTGAGTGCGAGGGGAATGGAATTAACGCGCAACGTAATGCGGTTGAACGAAACGCTGGCGGAGCTGACGGACGACCATGATTTTCTTGGCGAGTGGCTTTACAACATCAGCATCATGGGCACGCCATCGGCAACACAGCCTTGGGGCTGGCAACTGAGCGGGCACCACGCGATCGTAAATTATTTTGTTCTCGGAGATCAGGTGGTGGTGACGCCGTTCTTTTTTGGCTCTGAGCCCGTAAAAGCGACTTCCGGAAAGTACAAGGGAATAGAGATTCTGCAGAAAGAGCAAAACGACGGTTTTGCGATGTTGCAATCGCTTTCCGAGACACGCCGTAAAGCAGCGGTTCTGGATTTTTCCAAGACCGGGAACAATAACCTGACAGAAGCATTTAAAGATAACGTCGTTCTTGATTACGCGGGATTGCGCGGGTCAGACATGGAGAAAGCAGAGCGCGGGCGCATGCGAGAGCTCATTCAGCTTTATGTGGGCAACATGGACGATGGGCACGCGCGCGTGAAAATGAATGAAGTGGACCGGCACCTGGAGAATACCTGGTTTGCATGGATCGGAGGGACTGCTGCGGACAGCGCGTTTTACTATCGCCTGCAGGGCCCGGTCATTTTGATTGAGTTCGACCATCAGCGGCCCGCTAACCTCTCAAGGTTTGCAGCCGACCCGAAAAAACCGGTCCAGCAGCATATTCACTGCGTGATCCGGACACCGAATGGAAACGACTACGGCAAGGATCTTTTAAAGCAGCACTATCTGAAGCATCCGCATCCACAGTCGTAGTCACCCATCAAAGAAACGGGTGTTGGTCGCTGTGCGCGCGTGCTTTGCCGACGTAGATGACTTTGCCGCCGGCGTCTTTGAACAGATAGACGCCCGGGCTTTCGGGGAGTTGGGCGGCTTGGTCTTTGGGGTCCATGGAAGCTCAGCACTAGGTTTAAGCCGAAGCGAGAATTCTTTCCGGACGAGTTGCAACGCAGGTTGTTTCGACGGCTCAGTAGTTCATGACTTCGAGAATATTCCTGGAACTTGTGATCTGGCGCAGCATTGCTGGCATAGTCCAGGGAACACGCGTTTATGCGCAAGACGCTCAAGCCTCTTTTGCTTTTGCCGCCACGCTAAATGCCGCCGCATTCTTTCGGACAAACTCCTGCACGCTCAGCGGCCGTTGCCCCGTTAGCGTGAGCACGTCGTCCGACAGCCGGTCGAAACGCCCCGCGCGATGCAGGTCGCCCATCGCCGCCAGGTGGTTCACCACATGAACCGGCCAGCCCCGCTTGAGCAATTCGTCCCGCCACGGCTGGACGGGAATGTCTTGAAAGGTGATTGTGCGGCCCAGCGCCTTCGAATACTCCTGTGCAAAGAAATGCATGTTCTCGGACTGCGGACCGGTCAGGTGATAGATCTTGCCGATGTGCGGCTGCGGATTGGCGAGCAGCGTGGCAATCGCGCGTGCAACGTCTTCGGCTGCCACCGGCGAAGTCTTGCCTTCCCCGAACGGTAGCCTGATCTGATCGGATTCCCTGACTGAATCTGGAGTCAAAGTCAGGAAGAAGCCTTCGAGAAACACTGTCGGCCGCACGTGCACAACCGGCAGACCGGACCAGTTCAGCGCCTGCTCGGCCAGCCAGTGCAGCTTGTGCTGCGGGCTCGGAGTAGTTTCGGTAATGCTCATCTGAGAGACCGTCATCTGCGACATATTGATGAACGCTTTCACGCCGTGATGCTTCGCCACCGCCGCCGCATTGACCGTCGCGGCCAGGTAGGCATCCGAAACCGACATGCCGAAGTACATTGTCTCGCAGCCGGCAATCGCCCTATGCATGGAATCGAGATCGAGCAGATTGCCGATCACGACTTCCGCACCCAGAGCGCGCAGTGCTTGCGCGCGCTCGTCTTCAGTTCGCACCATCGCACGCACCGCTTTGCCTTGGTTCAACAGCAGTTCGGTGACCGTGCGTCCTACCGCGCCGACGCGGCCCGCCGCGCCGGTAACAAGAATTGGATTCGACATGTTTTCCTCCTTATCAATCCAGACATACGTCGAAAGTCACGACGGTTTCACAGCCTTTGCGGTAGCCCAGAGCGAACCTGGATTAACGCGATTTGGATGCAATGCAAGCATTTTCTGGTAGAGATCCAGCGACGTCGATGTGCTTGCCACACTCGCGTTAAAGTCGTGGAGATATTTACGGGTTTCGTCGATGTGACGAGTAGCGCTATCCGGGTTAAGAACACCGTGACCGGCTACGACTGCTTTCGGATGAAGAGCCCCGATCTTGTCCAGTGCGCGCAGCCACTCCGCTCTGGCTTTTTCATCGCACTCCGCGAGATAGAGGTGCGTGTCGTTGTAGACGGCATCGCCAGATATCACGAGGCCAATGGAAGGAACATGCAGCGCGGTTGTGTGCTGGGTGTCGGTGTGGCCAAGCTCTACCACGTTTAGTTCTTCTCCCTCAAGAAACAACGTATCTCCTTGAAGGACCTCCGGCACTGCCAACTGCGAGGGAACCTGGCCAGGGAAGCGGGGCTCCCAGAAGGAGTTTATGAATTCCGGCTTGATCTGGTTTTGCATGGCCGCGACAGACGAGGCAGTGGCAAACGCTTTTGCGTTGGGAAACTTGTCGAGCAGGAACTTCAGGCCCAGGAAATGGTCACCGTGGGCATGCGTGATGTAAATGCTTGTGAGATTTTTGCCGCTCTCGGCAACCCAATCCACCAGCTCCTTCGAATGCTGGACAGACAGAAACGTATCGACGAGGATGGCATCGCGTTCCCCATAAATGAGAGTGACCGTATTGGTGACCCAAGCGAGATCTTCCTTGCCTGGGGGAAGGCCTTGTGTAGAACTACCGCGTTTCTTGGTCAGCAGTTTCCAGTTCAGCTTAGACATATATTTTCTCCCTTCTCGACGGATGATAGTCGGAAACGTTCCGCGCTTCGATCGCTTTGACCGAGTTCACAAACGCTTTTTCCAAAACACTTCTTCCGATAGTCTGGAGCACGAGGCCGAGCAGTCGTCCTTTCAGGTTTTTGCCTTCCCGTACGACGATGAGGTGAATATCGGTCATGCCATCGGACCGCCGCGCGAAATTGTACGCGTGGCCGGATGCGCCTCCCCACACATTAGAGTCAGTGGTTGCAAGAACGACGTGGTTTGGATTGGACCAGTCGTAGTGAAGGCGTTCCCAGATGCCACCAGAGCCTTCGGTGACATCGGCCTCCGAAAAGCCGCGGCGATGCACCTTGAGGTATTCATCGGCACTATTGCCAAAAAGTTTCGAGCGGCCGGGCCCGAAGTCGGTAAGCCCGGCGATGTACTGCTCGGGCGTTAGGGTGGTTGTTCTGTGGAAGTGAATCTCTGAATGCATCATTGTCGTTCTCCTTTTCGCCAGATTCGAATCAAAAAACAAGCCCGGATCAAACCAAGTTGATGGTCACGTCGATGTTGCCGCGAGTGGCGCGGGAATATGGACACGTCTGGTGCGCTTCGTTGACCAGGGTTTGCGCAATTTCGCGATCCACACCGGGCAAGCTGACATTGAGACGGGCTGACAGGCCAAAGTGGGAATCCGGCGTAAAGCCAAGGTCCACTTCGGCGTCAATGGCGACATTAGCGGGCAGGGCGACCTTCTTCATGGCGGCCACGTGCGTGATTGCTCCAATGAAACAGGTGGACCAGCCGGCTGCGAACAACTGCTCAGGGTTGGTGCCATTACCCAGCTTGCCCGGAATCGTGAAGTTGACGTCCAAGCGACCGTCGTCGGTGCGGGAGTTACCACCGTCCCGGCCTCCGGCGCTGTGTGCTTTTGCTGTGTATAGAACTTTCCCGAGACGTGCTGCTGAAGCTCCTGTTGCTGCGAAAATGTGAGTCATGACTGACTCCTTTCTGAGGACTGAGGTTCCTGTTCAGTCTCTCTTGCCTTTCATTGTGGATTATGTTTATAATCCACATGCCAATTCGATTCACTCCAGCCAGATTAGATACATACCTCTTTAGAGGGGGAGCGCTAATGGGTCATTCCAGGACGGAAAAAGCACAAACTCACAAGAAAATCGTTGCCCTCGCTTCGAAGCGTTTTCGCGAAAAGGGACTTGCGGGAATTGGGATCGCGGAGTTGATGAAGGAGGCGGGGCTGACAGTCGGTGGCTTCTATAAGCACTTCGGCTCACGCGATGAGTTGGTGGCTGAAGCGGTGGGCTCGGCGCTAGGAGGGTGGAAGCGCAAGCTGGATGCGGCAGCCGCAGGCGGACCGCTCGTCACTTACCAGACGTTAGTTAATGATTACTTAAGTGAAGCACACCGCGATCGTCCTGGTACGGGATGTCCGGTCAGCGCGTTAGCAGGAGAGATTCCGCGAACCGAGAAGCGGACTCGCGCACTGGTTACACAGGAGGTTAAAGACAACGTTGCGTTCCTCACAAAATTGATCGGTGAGGAAGACGGTGCAAGATCGCAGGCAATCCTCACGTACTGCGCACTCGTCGGAGCCATTGGCATGGCCCGAGCAGTCTCGGACGAGAAGCTTTCCCGCGAAATTCTGAAGACGGTGGCGAGTCAACTGAAAAGCTAGATTCGAAGTAAAGAGTTTCTGAAGAAGTGGATTATCAGCGGGATTCGAGGAAGTTACTCCGTAGGCCGCTGTGCTGCCTTACGTAGCTCCGCTAACCCTTCCAGAGTTCCCTCGGCTGACGGCGCGCCTTCAGGGGGCGTCCACCCAAGGGGAGAGCCTGCAGCAATCAACAAGCGCGCCACTTCGACATGGTCCGCTCCGCCATGCTTCGAGTTACGCCGACCTTCGACGGCCCAAACAAGCGGCGAGGCAGAGAACATGCTGTCCATCGAATTGACGTTTGCGCCGTATTGCAACAACACCCGCACAGCGGCAGGGTGACCACTCATCGCCGCGCGGTGCAGTGACGTAACGTTGTCTTTGTCCCTGGTGTTTGGATCAAAGCCGCATGCGAGCATCGTTTCGAGCACCGCAACGTTGCCGTTTTCGGCGGGGCGATGAAGCATAAGGTGGTGCTCGGGCCGCAGCCCCGTTCGCAGACCGGGCTGTGCCACAAGCTGAGCTTCCGCGGCCGCGCGATCTGCGCGAGCGCAGGCAGCCACGAAACGGTCGACCGCAGACAGTTCGTCATGCGCGCCGTGGGCAAGTAGCCACTCGGCGATATCAGTGTTGCCATGGAGTTCAGCCAAGGTGTGTGCTGTGGCGCCATCGCCGCGTTGGCGCGAGACGTCGGCGCCGTGCCGCACCAGCCTTTCGACCATGGGCAAGTCCCAACGTCTAGCAGCGACATGCAGCGGCGCTTCCCCGCCTTCACCCCAGGCGAGGTTGGCATCTGCACCGTGTTCAAGCAGCCAGTTGGGGCCCGCCGGGTTTTCGGTCCACAACATCATATAAACCAGTGGAGGCACCCCACCTGGAATCCCGTTTACGTTCACACCGTAGCGCTGCATTAGCTCGAGGGCTTCGATGTTGCCGCCACCACCGGCAATGTGCATCGAGACGCCATCGGTTGGATTCGCTCCGGCTTTGAGCAGTACTTCGGCGAGCGGCAGATGGCTTACTGCACAGATCGAGCCCCACAATGCGGTTCTCGGCAACTCCGGGTGCCAATTCCAGTGATATTCCGCATTCGGATTCGCCCCACGTGAGCATAGTTGCTGCGCGATGGCGACGAAGCCATTGACGCGTGACGGGACGGTGACATGCATGCAGGAATGGCATACATATAGCAGCGGCTCCCAGTTCTGCGGCCCGCCGGATTGCGTCGCCAGCGCGGGGTGATCACGTAATCGTGCGTCGATTGCGCCGGTATCACCGAGAACGAGCGCAGTGTACAAATTCGCCAACGCGATATTTGGAAAGAGTGCGAGTAGCCGTTCGGCACGGCCGGACGCGCCACCCGTTGCGCAGCGGATGAATTCGTCGACGGCCTCGGGGTACGACAGGGTTCGCGCCTCCACTTCTTCGCGCAAGGCTGGCCAGGACGGAAACCCATACTCTCGGGCGATTACCGACTGGGCATCGTGAAGAGCCAAATCGTCTGCGTCAATCTGGTGAATGGATTTGCCGGAAAACGCCGGCAAGGCTGCGAAGCGGCGGAGCGCGTCCTCATCACGGGCCTGGGCCGCGCGCAGTAGAGACTTCGCTTGCTTCTTCAGTTGTTCGAGATTCGGACGGGCGGGTAATTCACGTGGCATCATACATCCTCCATGCTGAAGCCCGTGGTTCGCAAACAGGCAGCACGGCGGTGTAGTGCCGTTTCGATCAAACAGCTATGACGGTGGGCTTGGCCCTTCGCGCGAACCCGCAGGCGCCCTTTAAGCGCACCTCGACATCCTACCACCAAAAAACGCTACGGGGGGAAAACCAAACTGGCCAAGCAACCGGTCTAAAGACCGACCACTACATCGGCACACAAGGATTCGCGAACTCTTCGCAGCGCTAGTCCTGCCGCAAAGCGCTCATTGGATCTATTTCGCTGGCGCGACGGGCCGGAACAAAACTGGCGAACAACGCAGTGGCCAGAAGGATAGGAATCATAATCGCAAAAGTCGAAAAGTCGGCGGGCTGCATTCCTTCGACCAGATGTTGCAAAAGACGCCCCCCAGCTAGAGCGCCAAAAATTCCTATGCCAATGCCGACCACGATCATTCCAAAACTCTGCCCTAGTACAAGCCGGATGACATTGCGGGTGCTGGCTCCCAGCGCCATGCGCAATCCGATTTCCGGTACACGTTGATTGGTCAAATAAGTCAGCACGCCATAGATGCCGATGGAAGCCAGCACCAAAGCCAAGCCAGCGAATATGCCGAACAACCACAAAAGGAACCGTTGCCGGTCCAGTGAGGCGCTCGCGAGGTCGTCCATCGTGTGAACATCGTAGAGCGTTTGATCGCTACCGGGTCCGCGCAATTCCCGCCGCAATGGTTCGGCTACATTCAATGGAGTCAAGCTAGTGCGGACGGTGATAGACATTACTGAGGAGAGGAAAGACACCAGAGGATCTGGCAGCTGATAGAACGAAACGTAGATTTGATCGCGTACTCGCGATTGATCATCGCTGGCGAGCCCCCAGTGCCGCACATGGCCCACCACACCTACGATTCTTGCAGGGTTGGAAGGCATTCCTTGAAGCCAGAGGGACTTGCCAACAGGGTCGCTTCCACCGAAAGCATGTTGCGCTAAGTTGTTGTCAATCACGACGGCAATTTCATGGCCCGTGCGATCTTCTTCAGCTAAAAAACGGCCGCGGCGTAGCGAGAGGCCCATGACGTTCAGATAATCCGGCGTCACAATTGACATGAGCGCGAGAGGAGTTTGGTCCGGCGGGGGTTGGGTCGGCGTGGCCCAATAGCCCACGGCGTCTTCTCCTACGCGCATGGGGACGACGTCAGCCAGCGCGACCGACTGCACTCCCGGGAAGCGGCGAGCGCGGTCCAAGACATCCTCCCAGGCTGCGCGCGCTTTCGCCGGGTTCTCAAGCACAACGGGAGAAAGCGCCACGTGTGCGACCAACACATCTCGCGTATTGAATCCGGGATCGAGGGACAACAAACGCAGCAGCGCACGACCGAATATTCCCGCCGAGACCAACAGCACCACTGCAAGCGCGACCTCAGCTACGACAAAAATGCTATGCAAGCGACGCGTGCTTCCCAGGTTCCGTCCACCACTGCTGAGCGCGCATTCCAGTTTGCGCGCCGGAGCACGCAAAGCCGGGGCGAGTCCGAAAAGAAGACTGCACAGCAGCGACACGCCGAGAGCAAAAAGCAGCACACGCCAGTCGAGTTGGACATCCTCAGCGCGCGGCAAGCTTCCCGGCCAAAGAGATACAAACGGATGAACCCCAACGAATGCGAGCATGACGCCCAGAGCTCCGCCAAAAATTCCTAGCACGCTGCTCTCAGTGAGACATTGGCGCACCAAGCGGCTGCGGCTCGCTCCCAGCGCCACGCGCATTGCCAGTTCCCGTTCCCGTGAAACCGCCCGTGCCAACAGCAAGCTGGCGACATTCACACACGCAATCAGCAGTACGAGGCTGACCGCCCCGAGCAACAACCACAGTGTAGGCTGGACATCTCCGACCACCTCTTGACTGAGAGGATGCACCACCATATCGCGCCCCTGATTGTCCTCGGGATATTGCACAGCGAGGCGGCGCGCAATCACTGACATCTCGGTCTGTGCTTGCGCGAGCGTAACGTTCGACTGAAGACGCCCCAGAACATGAATGAAAAACGCGGCGCGTTGCTGCATTCTCGGCTCGGTGCTTTGGCCGAGCGGCGTGTATATGTCGGCTTCACCATCCAAGCGAAATCCTGCGGGCGCGATTCCGACAATGGTGTGCGATTTCCCGTTAAGGACAAGCTGCTGCCCGATCACTTGCAGGCTTCCGCCGAAACGGCGTTGCCACAGAATGTAGCTGATGACCGCAACGGGTGCTGCGCCGCGTTGGTCTTCTTCGGGCAAAAATGCGCGACCTGTGGCGAGCGGGACGCCAAGAACGGAAAACAATCCGGACGAGATTTGGCGGCCGAAAAGGTACTCCGCTTCCCCGGGTTTAGTTAGCGTGCCTCCTCCATAAGTCCATGCAGCCGACGAAGCCAGGGTGCGGCTGGTACTTTGATAGTCGTGAAACTCAGGATAGGAAAAGCCCCATTGCTCACCATACTTTTCGGTTTTTCCGTGCAGAGTGACTAGCCGGTCGGCCCCGGGGTAAGCGAGAGGCTTCAAGAGGACGCCATTAATGACCGTGAACATGACGGTCGTCGCTCCGCTTCCCAGCGCAAGAGTCAAAATTGCAACGGCGACGAAACCGGGTCGCTGGCGCATCGTGCGAAGCGCATACCGGAAGTCCTGAAGGAAGTCCTCTAGCCAGCGTGTGCCACGAGCATCGCGGCATTCCTCTTTAACCTGCTCTTGACCGCCGAAAGCAAGCCTGGCATTTCGCCGTGCCTGGTCGGGAGGGTAGCCTCGTGCAATCAGCTCCTTCACATGCTCGTCAAGATGGAAACGTAGTTCCTTTTCGAGTTCCTCCTCCATTTGCTTTCGTCGCCATAGACGCTGCCACCAGTTCATCGCGCACCCTCATTGGCCATTCCAAGAATGAGAGCGATCGCATCAATCAGACGCTGCCAACTGGCCGCTTCCGTTTCCAGCTGCTTCCGGCCTTTCCTCGTCAGGCGATAAAACTTCGCTTCGCGTCCAGTCTCGGTCTCCTTCCAATCGGCCGCCAAGAGGCCGCGGTTTTCAAGCCGGTGCAGAGCCGGGTAAAGCGACCCCTCCGGAACCTGGATCACACCGTGCGACACCTGCTCCAAGTGCTGCGCGATTGCGTACCCGTGGACTGGACCAAGGTCGACGACCTTCAAGATCAAGAGATCCAAGGTGCCTTGAGGGAGATCGGATTTTGGCGGGGTCATGTTCTATACCTCGACCTTCTATATATAGACTAGATCAAGACACATAGAAGTGCAAGGTATGTAATTAGGTCTACTTCAACTTAGAAATCGGGGATTGATGGGCGAATCTCAGAAATAGAGACTGCAACGCCAGCAGTAACCAGCTAACGGCCAGTGCATTCGGCAACTGCGCGGCTTGTTCTTTGGGATCGATCGGAGTGCAACAATTAAGTTCAAGCCGAAGCGGGAAGTTTTTTTGAGATCGAAGGGAGCGGCGATGCAAACATTTCCCTGTTTGGCGCTGATTGCTTCCGGTTAGCCGACAACTCGGGAGTTACCAAGTAGATTCGTGAATCAAAATGCGCGTGCCGCCACTTCTGTGGACAACCGGTCGTTCACTCCGGCTTCGGGCAATTTGCCCTGCGCACGGGCAAGGCTTGGCGAGTTGGTGGATTAAAGTCTGTGATTATTAGTCCGGCGCTCAGCTATCCTTCTGCTCGATACCCAAATAACAGAGGAAGGTGCGCAGCAGCTCGCGCTTGAGAGACTGGTCATCCTTGGGAATGACGGCCTGCCAGTACTTCAAATCGTGATCGGCCAGGATTAGTTCGACGAGAGTGCTGGTGAGCGTCATCAGGGCGAAGGA